>WNFM01264250.1_pt2 | contig 33102 bp, 32 predicted proteins | sample 5400271 | NCBI WGS metagenome assembly WNFM01 (sample SAMN13153352, study PRJNA577476) | soil metagenome | isolation source: 60 cm saprolite on Douglas fir-dominated hillslope | place: USA:California | collected 2013-09-17 | reverse complement strand
TTATCATGTCGCCCGCCCTCAGTGCTAACAACGACGTGACGTGGCTTTGCAATGGGCACGCCACGGGCGCAACAGTAACCCCCGTGGCGGGTAACGCGGCGGGCACAGTGCCTTCCAAGTATTTGCCGCAGAACTGTCGTTAAGTGAACTGACGCTCCGGCACCTGCCCACGAGCGCCTGGTATGTGGACCCCAGGGCCCCTCGCGAGAGGGGCCCTGCTTTTTGGGAGGCTAGTCACGTAGCGAGCGCCTAAGATGTGCAAACATCCCCGGGGATTTGACATTGATCATGCGGTCCTGTCGGTTAGACTAGGCTGTTTACACGCGCCGGGGTCATTCCTAAGCCCATGAACGAAAACGCTTCTTTGCTCGTGAGCAGCTCGCGCAGCGGCCTGGGTGGCCTGCCGCAGCGGCTCGTGCAGGACGGCGTGGTCGACGAGGCCGGCATGCACATGGCGCTGCAGGCCGCGGCGGAAAGGCGCACCAGCTTTGTGACCCAGTTGATTTCCGCCGGCTCCGCCACCGCCCGCGCCATCGCCCTGGCGGCGGCCAGCGAATACGGCGTGCCACTCCTGGACCTCAATGCGCTGACGGTCGACCTGGACACCGTCAAAGTGGTGTCGGACAAGCTCCTCGTCAAGCATCGCGTGCTGCCGCTGTTCCGTCGCGGCAAGCGCCTGTTCCTCGGCGTCGCGGACCCGACCAACCTGCACGCCATCGATGAAATCAAGTTCCAGACCGGTCTGGCCGTCGAAGCCATCGTCGTCGAAGACGACAAGCTGCAGAAGTACCTGGACAAGGCCATCGAGCAGGCCGACACCTCGATGCCCAACCTCGGTGACGACGAAGGCGTCGACCTCGAGGCGCTCGAAGTCAGCGGCGGGGACGAGGAACTCGGTGCCGACGTCTCACGCGATGACGTCGAAGATGCACCGATCGTGCGCTTCGTCAACAAGGTCATGCTCGATGCGATCCGGCGCGGCGCCTCGGACATCCACTTCGAACCCTATGAGAAGACCTTTCGCGTGCGCCTGCGCATGGACGGCATACTCAAGGAAGTGGCGCAGCCGCCGGTGCAGCTTGCCGGCAAGATCTCCGCGCGCCTGAAGGTCATGTCGCGCCTCGACATCGCCGAGCGGCGCGTGCCGCAGGACGGGCGCATCAAGATGCGGCTGTCCAAGACGCGCGCCATCGACTTTCGCATGAGCACCTGCCCGACCCTGTTTGGCGAGAAAATCGTGCTGCGTATTCTCGACCCCTCGCAGGCGATGCTCGGCATCGACGCGCTGGGCTACGAAGCGCACCAGAAGGCGCTGTACGTCAAGCACCTCGCCAAGCCCCAGGGCATGATCCTGGTGACCGGCCCGACCGGCAGCGGCAAGACCGTGTCGCTGTACACGGGACTGCACATCCTCAACAAGGAAGACACCAACATCTCGACCGCGGAAGACCCGGCGGAAATCAACCTGCCCGGGGTCAACCAGGTCAACGTCAACAACAAGGTGGGCCTGACCTTTGCCGCCGCGCTGCGCTCCTTCCTGCGCCAGGACCCGGACGTGGTCATGGTCGGAGAAATCCGCGACCTCGAGACCGCGGAAATTGCCATCAAGGCGGCGCAGACGGGCCACCTGGTGCTCTCGACCCTGCACACCAACGATGCACCGCAGACCCTGACGCGACTGATCGACATGGGCGTCAAGCCCTACGCCATCGCGACCTCCGTGAGCCTGATCATCGCGCAACGCCTGGCGCGGCGTCTGTGCGCCCAATGCAAGCAGCTCATCGACGTACCCGCCGAGGCGCTCCGCAAGGAAGGCTTCCAGGACCAGGACATCGCGGCGGGCCTGAAGCTCTACGGACCCAAGGGCTGCCAGAGTTGCACCGACGGCTACAAGGGCCGCGTCGGCCTGTACCAGGTCATGGAAAATTCCGACGCCATCGGCCGCCTCATCATGGCCGGCGGCCATGCCACCGACATCGCCGACCAGGCCGCCAAGGAAGGCGTCTGGGATTTGCGGCGCGCCGGACTGGAGAAGGTCAAGGCGGGCATGACCAGTATCGAAGAAATCAACAGCGTAACGATCGAGTAAGCATTATGGCGCAAGCGAGTACGGCGATTCGCAGTGTAGCCCGGGACGTGCCCTTCAATTGGGAAGGGCGCGATCGCAAAGGCCAGAAGGTCAAGGGCCGCACGGTGGGGCAGAACGAGCAGGCAGTGCGCGGCGAGCTGCGCCGCCAGGGTATTGCCGCGACGCGCATCAAGAAACAGGCCGCGCGCACCGGCGGCGGCAAGGTCGAAGCCGGCGACATCGCGATATTCAGCCGCCAGCTCGCCACCATGCTGGGCGCCGGCATACCGCTGGTGCAGGCCTTCGAGATCATCGGCGCCGGGCACGAGAAGCCCGCGATGCAGCGGCTCCTCATGGACATCAAGAGCGACATCGAGGGCGGCACTTCGCTCCACGAGGCGCTCGGCAAGCACCCCCTGTACTTCGATGACCTGTACGTGAACCTCACCGAAGCGGGCGAGCAGGCCGGCGCGCTGGAATCCCTCCTCGACAAGATCGCCACCTACAAGGAAAAGACCGAGGCGATCAAGAAAAAGGTCAAGAAAGCGCTGTTCTATCCTGCGGCCGTTCTGGCCATAGCCCTGATCGTGACGACGATTCTGCTGATCTTCGTCATCCCGCAGTTCGAGAGCCTGTTCAAGGGCTTTGGCGCGGATCTGCCGGCCTTCACCCAGGCCGTGATCAGCCTGTCGCGCTTCGTGCAGAACTTTGGCGTGCTGATCGCGCTGATCGCGGGCGCCGGAGTCTATGTCTTCATGTACTTCAAGAAGCGCTCGCGCAAGATGCGCGAGTTTCTTGATCGCGTTATGCTCCATTTTCCGATCATCGGCCCGATCCTCAACAAGGCGGCGATCGCGCGCTTCGCGCGTACGCTCTCCACCATGTTCTCGGCGGGCGTGCCGCTGGTCGAGGCGCTCGAATCCGTCGCGGGCGCCACCGGCAATATCGTCTACGAGGACGCCGTGATGAAGATGCGCGACGAGGTCGCCACCGGACAGCGCCTGCAGCGCGCGATGGAGAACACCGGCCTGTTCCCCAATATGGTGGTGCAGATGATCGCTGTCGGCGAGGAATCCGGCTCGCTCGACACCATGTCGGGCAAGGTCGCGAGTTTCTACGAGGAAGACGTGGACAACGCCGTCGACAGCATGTCGAGCCTGCTCGAGCCCCTGATCATGGCCATACTCGGCGTGCTCGTCGGTAGTCTCGTGATCGCGATGTACCTGCCGATCTTCAAGCTCGGCTCCGTCGTTTAGCGGTGCTGGCCGTGCCGGAGGTTTCGGGCCCGGCGTGGGTCGGCATGGCTGGCTTGCTCGGACTCCTGGTCGGCAGCTTCCTCAACGTCGTCATCTATCGTCTGCCGAAGATGCTGGAGCGCCACTGGCGCGAGCAGAGCGCCGAATTCCCGGCCGATACCGCCGCACCGGCCCATACGCCCGCCCCCGCCGCCAGGGCCAGCGTCGCGGCACCTCCCTATAACCTCGTGACGCCGCGCTCGGCCTGCCCGGCCTGCCAGGCACCGATCAGCGCCTGGCAGAACATCCCGGTGCTCAGCTACCTGGCACTGCGCGGCCGCTGCGCGCGCTGCGGGGTGCGCATCAGCCTGCGCTATCCGCTGATTGAACTGCTGTGCGGACTGCTCACGGCGGCCGTGGCCTGGAAATTCGGGGTCGGCTGGCCCGCGGTCGCGGCCGCGCTCGTGACCTGGTTTCTGATCGCGCTGGCCGGGATCGATCTGGATCACCAGCTGCTGCCCGATGACCTGACCCTGCCCCTGATGTGGGGCGGACTGGTCGCCTCCCTGTTCTGGACGCCTGCGGGCACGGCGAGCCTGCCGGTGAGCCCGGTGCAGGCCATCGTCGGCGCGGCGGCCGGATACGTCAGCCTGTGGGCGGTGTTTCACCTGTTCCGCCTCTGCACCGGCAAGGAGGGCATGGGGTACGGGGATTTCAAGCTGCTCGCCGCGCTGGGCGCCTGGCTCGGCGGACGGATGCTGCTGCCGATCGTGTTCGCGTCGGCGACCGTGGGCGCGTTCGTCGGTATCGCACTGATCGTCAGCGGCCAGCGCGGTCGCGGCACTCCGCTCCCCTTCGGTCCCTTTCTCGCCGCGGCCGGCTGGCTGGCGATGATGTGGGGGCCGGAATGGGTGAACGCCTACGTCGGCCTGTACGGCCGGGTTTGACGAGTGCAGCCGCTTAGCCTCTAAATCCGGCCATGGATCCCGGCCCTCCCTGGCGCGTGGCGCTCACCGGCGGCATCGCCAGTGGCAAAAGCACCGTTGCCGCGCTGTTCGTCGAGCAGGGCGTCCCCATCATCGATCTGGACCTGATCGCCCGCGACGTGGTCGCGCGCGGCACGGCGCTGCTGGAAGCGGTCATCGCGAAATTTGGCACCGGACTGCGCCGCGCCGACGGCGGGCTCGACCGACGCGCACTGCGTGAGCTGGTGTTTCGCGATGCCGGCGCGCGCCGTGCCCTCGAGGCCTTGCTGCATCCGGCCATCAGCGCCCGCGCCGCCGAGTATTCCGCCAGCGCCGGCGGCCCCTACCAGATCGTCGTCATCCCGCTGCTCGCCGAGACCGGGGCGGCCGGCGAGTACGAGCGGGTGCTGCTGGTGGACTGCGATGAGGCGACGCAGCGCGCCCGGCTGGCGCAGCGCGACGGCATGAGCCCCGAGCTCATCGAGGCCGCGCTGGCCGCACAGGTCACGCGCGCGGCGCGCCGGGCGGTGGCAACCGACGTGATCGACAACTCCGGCGCCACCGCGGCGCTGCGCCCGCAGGTGCAGGCACTCCATCAACGCTACCTGGGCCTGTGTACGGGGCGCACGGGCGAGTCCGGTGCCGTCGCCGCACCTTGAGGCGCGAACGTATGCGCGCGCAGCCCACGGGAATCACGCTCTACTCCGGCCCTCTCAGCATGTTCGGCGCCAAGGTGCAGATCGCCGCGCTTGAGAAGGGCCTGGTCTTCGACCTGGTCATGGTGGCGTACGACTCAGGGCTGGGCTATAGCCCGAAGCACGCTGAGGTGTTGCGCGTTAACCCCAAGGGGCAGGTGCCGGTGCTGGTGCACGGCGATCTGGAGCTTTTCGATTCAACACAGATTTTCGAGTATCTGGAGGATTTGCAACCGACGCCGGCGCTGTGGCCGCGCGAGATCAGGGATCGTGCACGCGCGCGTCGGCTGGAGCACCAGTCTGATGAAGTTTATTTCCCGAACGTCATTCGCCTCATGGGTCTGCAGAAGGAGCTGGGCGATGCCGTCGCGGTCAGGAGCATCGAGGCGGCCACGGCGTACTACGCCGGGATGGAGGAGCGGCTGAAGACCGAAGCGTGGCTCGCGGGCACCTATTCATTTGCCGATATCGCCTTCTACATGGCGGCGCTATTTGGTGAGCGTCAAGGTGCCCCCATGACGGCGGACACACCGAAGCTCCTGGAGTGGCGCCAACGCATGACGCGGCGACCCGCGGTGCGCTCTGTCGTCACGGCCATGGCAGCGTGGTTGCATGCAGCCGCCCGACCGGTGCCGGCATTCATGGAGACGGCTTGACGAGCGCAGAGCAGCGCGACGCTTGGGCGTCGGGCGGTACCCCAGGACTCTGAAGCGCGGCTGATCAGCACGGCCCATCTTGCCGGCCGCCCCTTTCCAGGGGCTGGCGCGGTTTACGCGCCCACTCGCGCTCAAGCACAATACCCGGATGAGCGCAGAGCAGCAGGATGGCGCCGCCACGACGGGCGCGGAACCGATCATCTTTGAGCAGCCGCTCAATGAACGGCTGCGCACCTTCCTGCGGCTCGATTTCCTCTACAGCCAGGCGCTGTATCACAACGACAAGGCGAGCAGCTGGGGGAGCCGTGCGGCGATGAACAGCCTGCTCGACATGCTGGCCATCGCCACGCGCGGCGACGTGCGGAGCGAGGTGCTCAAGGATCTCGAGCGCCACGTGGCCAAGCTCACCGAATACCAGAATCATCCCAGCATCGACGCGGCGCGGCTGCGCGCGCTGATGAGCAATCTGATCCGCCTGCGCGCCGACCTGGCCGCGGCCGGCGCCGCCTGGCTCGCGCCGCTGCGCGATTCGGAGTTCCTGGCGGCGATCAAGCACCGCAGCGCGATACCGGGCGGGACCTGCGAGTTCGACCTTCCCGACTACTACTTCTGGCTCAGCCAGCCGCACGCCTGGCGCATGGCCACCTTCGTGCGCTGGCAGGGCCTGCTGCGGCCGCTGTGCGACGCGATCGCCGAGCTGCTGTGGCTCACGCGCCAGAATGGCCGCGCCAGCGAGGAAATGGCCCGGGGCGGCGTGTTCAACGTCGCCTTCGATCGCGAAAGCCCGTACCAGCTGCTGCGCATCACGGTGCCGGCGGGCGTGGCGGTGTATCCGGAGATCAGCGGCAGCCACTACCGCTGTTCGATGCGCTTCCTGGAATGGACGGATGTGGACAACCGTCCGCGGCAGAGCGGCGCCGACGTGCCCTTCACGCTCACCTGCTGCCCGTGACCAGCGCCAAGCTCATCCTCTGTCCGACCTGCAATCGCGAGATCCAGTGGAACGAGCAGTACCCGTGGCGTCCGTTCTGCAGCGAGCGCTGCAGGCTGGTCGATCTGGGCGCCTGGATGAGCGAAGCGCGCGCCATTCCCGGTGATCCGCTCGACGAGACGGTAGACGCGGAGCGGGTCGCGGACGCTAATCCAGAGGCAGACCCGCCTGCTTGACCACCGGCCGCAGCACGAAGCTCGAATCGACCCGCGCCACGCCCGGTAGCTTGGTGAGCACCTTGCTGTGCAGGCGCTCGAAGTCGGCGGCACTGCGCGCCACCACGCGCAGCATGTAGTCCGCCTCGCCCGTCGTGAGATAACACTCCGCCACTTCCGGCACGCGGCACACCGCCTGCTCGAAGGCACCGAGATCCCGGTCCGTCTGCCCCTTGAGCGTGATGCGCACCAGGAAGCTCACGCTGATGCCGACCAGCAGGGGATTGAGGATCGCGGTGTAGCGTTCGATGACGCCGGATTGCTCCAGCAGCTTGACGCGCCGCAGGCAGGCCGATTCGGACAGGCCCACGCGTGCGGCAAGCGCCGCGTTGGCGATGGCCCCATCGCCCTGCAGCTCGCCGAGGATCCGCCGGTCGGTGCGATCGATCTGCATAATCTGCGGATTAACTACCTTATATTCGCATTTTCCACCAGATATCTACCGTTTCCGGGCTCGTTTTGCAACCCCCTGCGAAGGCAACGGCAGCAAAATGGCGCCCATAAGAGCCCGCACGGGGCCCCCGCCACGAGGATCAACGACCATGCACATCGGCGTTCCTTCGGAAATCAAGATTCATGAATACCGCGTCGGGCTGATGCCGGCTGCGGTGCGCGAGCTCGTCAGCGATGGCCATCAGCTCAGCGTGCAAAGCGGCGCCGGGAACGGGGTGGGCTGCAGCGATGAGGACTACCGCGCCGCCGGCGCCCAGATCCTTCCCGATGCCCGCGCGGTCTTCGGCGCGAGCGACATGATCGTCAAGGTCAAGGAACCGCAGGCCGCCGAGTGCGCCATGCTGCGCCCGGGCCAGGTGCTGTTCACCTATCTGCACCTGGCCGCGGACCGGGCGCAGGCCGAGGCCCTGATGAAATCCGGCGCGGTCGCGATCGCCTACGAAACCGTCACCGCGCCGGACGGCTCGCTGCCGCTGCTGGTGCCGATGAGCGAAGTCGCGGGCCGCATGTCGGTGCAGGTCGGCGCCTACTACCTGCAGAAAGCCCAGGGCGGTCGCGGCGTGCTGCTCGGTGGCGTGGCCGGCATTCCGCCCGCCCGCGTCGTGGTCATCGGCGGCGGTGTCGCCGGCACCCACGCGGTGGAGATGGCGCACGGCCTGCGCGCCGACGTCACGGTGATCGACCGCTCACTCCCCCGGCTGCGCGCGCTCGACGTGCAGTTTTACGGCGTCGTGCAGACCCTGTTTTCCACGCTCGAGACCATCGAGCGCTGCGTCGCCGACGCCGACCTGGTGATCGGTGCCGTGCTGGTGCCGGGCGCCGCGGCGCCGAAGCTGGTGAGCGAGGCCATGATCAAGCGTATGCGCCCCGGTTCCGTGGTCGTCGATATTGCCATCGATCAGGGCGGGTGCTTCGCGACCAGCCGGCCCACGACGCACGCCGACCCCGTGTACGTCGTGCACGGCGTCACGCACTACTGCGTCACGAACATGCCCGGTGCCGTCGCGCGCAGCTCGGCACAGGCGCTCAACAACGCGACGCTGCCGTACGTGAAGGCCCTGGCGCGCAAGGGCTGGGAGCGGGCGCTGGCCGATGACGCCGGGCTCAAGGCCGGACTGAACGTGCTCGAGGGTCGCGTGGTGCACGCCGCCGTGGCGCGCGATCTGGGCATGAAGGCCTGAAGGCGCTGGCGGTAGCCTCGCGCCAGGGAGCGCCCGCCGCTAGGGAGCCCCCGGCGCGAGCAGCGCCGCGACTTCGGCGTCGATCGATGCGGGCTCGTCAGCCGGCGCATAGCGCTTCACCACCGCTCCACTCCGGTCCACCAGGAATTTGGTGAAATTCCACTTGATCGCCTCGGTGCCCAGCAGGCCCGGTTTCTCGTGCTTGAGATACTGGTATAGCGGGTGTGCCGCAGGGCCGTTGACCTCGATCTTCTCGAACAGCGGAAAACTCACGGCGTAGCTCGTCGAGCAGAAATCGCGGATGTCCGCGGCGCTGCCCGGTTCCTGGTGCCCGAACTGGTTGCAGGGAAAGCCCAGCACCTCCAGGCCCTGGCCCCGGTACTTCTCGTACAGCGCCTGCAGGCCGCGATACTGCGGCGTGTAGCCGCACTCGCTGGCCACGTTGACGATCAGCAGCACCTTGCCCTGGTAGGCAGACATCGTCCGCTCTTTCCCTTCGAGCGTGCGGACGGGAATGTCGTAGAGTTTCATTTCAGAGCTTGATCTTGCCACCGCCCGGCAGTGCGCCACCGCCCACGTCGGGCACCACGATGCGCGAGGAGGCCTCGCGGCGATACTCCCGCGCCTCTTCGATGGCCTGTTCGAGTGCGACGTGCACGGCGGCCGGAAAGCGCTCGGCCGCTTCGGCCAGCGAACTCGCCTCGATCTCGAAGGACAGCGGCAGCACGCCGCCGGGCGTGAGCAGCTGCGTCTGGCCTGAATACAGCACCGGACGCGACGCGTCCGCCACGCCCTCGGCGGTGACGGGCGAGAGGCGCCGGATGGTCCCGGCCTTGCGGTCGGTGTACACCTCTTCGCGGTACAGCGCCTTGCTGTCCACCTCGATCTCGGGCAATCCCGGTGCTGCAGCCATCGTTGCTTCCTTCATTGGACGGAATTCATTGCTTCGAGCCGCTCGACGATCGGCCAGTCCGCCGGGAGCATGGCGAGGGTACGCAGCTGCACGGGCGTCGACCAGTGCAGCTCCTGGCCCTCGAGCGCGGCCGGCACGCCCGCGTATTCGTTGACCACCCAGACCGACAGGACCACCCGGCGCTCGGGATACTCGTGCGTCAACTCCTCAAGCGGACGGGCCCTGAGGACCTCGATGCCCAGCTCTTCTTGCAGTTCGCGCCGCAGCGCGTCCGCGTCCGCCTCGCCGGGCTCGACCTTGCCACCCGGGAACTCCCAGTGGCCCGCCATCGATTTTCCGGCCGGCCGCTGCGTCACCAGCACCTGGCGCCGCTCATCATAGAGTACCGCGGCCACGACCCGCACCGTGGGCTTCAAGACTCGAGCGCACCGTGGCACTGCTTGTACTTGCGGCCCGAGCCGCAGGGACAGGGCTCGTTGCGCCCCACCTTGCGATCGCCGCGCACGAACGGTGTCGGCGCCTCGGCAGCCGGGATCCGCGCCGCCGCTGCCGACGCGGGCGCACCGCCCGCTGCCGGCACGGCGACCCCCGGGGGCAGCGCGCCGGGCAGTTCGGCGTGCTGGGCCTGGAGCGCGCGCATCAGGCGCTCGCGCCGCTCCTGCTCCTCGCGATCGATCTGCTCCTGGGTGCGCACCTCGATCTTCGCCAGCATCGAGGCCACGTCGTATTTCACCCGGCCGAGCATCGCGGTGAACAGCCCGAAGGCCTCGCGCTTGTACTCGTAGCGATAGTCCTTCTGCGCGTAGCCGCGCAGATAGATGCCCTGCTTGAGGTAGTCCATCGAGGCCAGGTGGTCGCGCCAGTGCTGATCGAGCATGCGCAGCACCACGTCGCGCTCGATGTGCCGCATGATCGGCTCGCCGATACGCGCCACTTTGTGGGCATATCCCTCGAGCACGGCCTGCACGGCGCGGTCGCGCAGCGCGGCTTCCTCCAACTGCGGGTCGAGCACCAGCCAGCCGGCGATGTCCACGCGCGCATTGAAATCGCGCTCCAGCGCGGAATCGAGCGCTGTCAGGTCCCAGTCGTGGGGCGCGCTGCCCACCGGCAGGTGCGCGTCCATGAGGCCACGCACGGCCTCCTCGTACATGCCCTTGACCGCATCGCTCAGGTCTTCCGTGCCCAGGATCTCGGTGCGCTGCTGGTAGACCACCTTGCGCTGGTCGTTCGCCACATCGTCGAACAGCAGCAGCTGTTTGCGGATGTCGAAGTTGTGCGATTCCACCTTGCGCTGCGCCTTTTCAATCTGGCGCGTGAGCATGCCGCTTTCGATGACCTCGCCCGCCTTCATCCCGGCCATCTGCAGCCAGCGCTTGGTGCGGGCCGGATCGCCGAAGATGCGCATCAGGTTGTCTTCCATCGACAGGTAGAAGCGGCTCGAGCCCGGATCGCCCTGGCGGCCGGAACGGCCGCGCAGCTGGTTGTCGATTCGCCGCGATTCGTGCCGCTCGGTGCCGATGATGTGCAGGCCGCCGGCCGCGATCACCGCGTTGTGGCGCTCCTGCCAGGCCGCGCGCACGCCGCTGCGCGCCTGCTCGTCGGTCTCGGCCGGCAGGGCGTGCAGCTCGGCCTCGAGGTTGCCGCCCAGCACGATGTCCGTGCCGCGGCCGGCCATGTTGGTGGCGATGGTCACCGTGCCCGGGCGGCCCGCCTGCGCGATGATGTGCGCCTCGCGCTCGTGCTGCTTGGCGTTCAGCACATTGTGCTCGGTGCCGTCCTTCTGCAGCAGCCCGGCGAGGTACTCGGAGGTCTCGATCGAGGTGGTGCCCACCAGCACCGGCTGCGCACGCGCCACGCAGTCGCGGATGTCCGCGATGATCGCCTCGAACTTGTCCCCCTGCGTCAGGTAGACATGATCGGCACTGTCCTTGCGGATCATCGGCCGGTGCGTGGGGATGACCACCACTTCCAGCCCGTAGATCTGCAGGAACTCCGGCGCCTCGGTATCGGCGGTGCCGGTCATGCCGGCGAGCTTGCGGTAGAGCCGGAAATAGTTCTGGAAGGTGATCGAGGCGACGGTCTGGTTCTCCTCGCGCACCTTCACCCCTTCCTTGGCCTCGACCGCCTGGTGCAGGCCATCGGACCAGCGCCGCCCGATCATGGTGCGGCGGGTGAATTCATCGACGATGATCACCTCCCCGCCCCGCACGATGTATTCGACGTCGCGCTTGTAGATCGCATGGGCGCGCAGCGCCGCGTTGAGGTGGTGCATCAGGCGCACATTGGCCGCGTCGTAGAGGCTGTCGCCCTCGCGCAGCAGCCCGGACTCGAGCATCAGGCCCTCGACGTGCTCGTGGCCGTCCTCGGTGAGATGGACCTGCTTGCCCTTCTCGTCGACCGAGAAGTCCCCCGGCCCTTCCTCCTCCTTCTGGCGCTGCAGCCGCGGGACCAGGGCATTGATGCGCTGGTAGACCTCGGTGCTCTCTTCGGCCGGTCCGGAGATGATCAGCGGCGTGCGCGCCTCGTCGATCAGGATCGAATCGACCTCGTCGATGATGGCGTAGCTCAGCGAGCGCTGCACCCGCTCCTCGAGACGGAAGGCCAGGTTGTCGCGCAGGTAGTCGAAGCCGAATTCGTTGTTGGTGCCGAAGGTGATGTCGCAGGCGTAGGCCGCGCGCTTCTCCGCCGATTCCTGCTGGCTGCGGATCACCCCGACGGTGAGCCCCAGGAAGCGATAGATCGGACCCATCCAGTCCGCGTCGCGCTGCGCCAGGTACTCGTTGACCGTCACGATGTGCACGCCCTCGCCCGGCAGCGCGTTCAGATAGGCCGGCAGCGTCGCGACCAGCGTCTTGCCCTCGCCGGTGCGCATCTCGGCGATCTTGCCCTGGTGCAGCGCCAGCCCACCGACGAGCTGCACGTCGAAGTGGCGCATCTTCAGCACGCGCCGCGCCGCCTCGCGCACCACGGCGAAGGCTTCGGGCTGCAGCTCCTCGAGGCTGGCGCCCGTGGCGAGGCGCTGGCGGAACTCGTCCGTCTTGGCGCGCAGCAGCTCATCGCTCAGCGTGGCGTACGCTTCCTCGTGCCCCGCCGACTGGCGCACCGCGCGGCCGAAGCCCTTCACGAGCCGCTCGTTGCGGCTCCCAAACACTCGCGTCAGGGCCTTAAGCACTTGCACTTATCCTTTGAAATCAAGCCCGCAGCCTCGAGGAACGGTGCCTCAAGGACAGGCGGGCGGAACCGCGTATTGTACGGATAGATGGGGCAGGGAGGAATTCGTTCGGGGGTGGCCGGCGGCGAGCAAGCAGCCCAACCGGCCGCCGGGGCTGCGCGGCGCGGACGAATTCAGGAACTGGGATGAGCCGGCGCTGACCGGCCCGCGTGGCCCGGTCAGTGGCCGATAAAGGCCATCGGGTCGATCTGCCGCCCGTCCTTCAGCACTTCGAAGTGCACGTGCGGCCCGGTGGAGCGGCCGGTTGAACCGACCACGGCAATCGCCTGGCCACGCTCCACCGTGTCGCCGACGGCGACCCCCACGGCGGAGTTATGCGCGTAGCGGGTGACGTAGCCGTTGCCATGGTTGATCTCGACCAGCACGCCATAGCCGGCGCGCGGGCCGGCCCAGCTGACCACGCCCTGTCCGACCGCGAGCACGTCGGCACCGCGCTCGCTGGCGAAGTCGAGGCCCTTGTGAAAGGCCTCCTCGCCGTCGAAGGGATCCATGCGCTCGCCAAAATAGGAGGAAATGTAGCCGCTCAGCACGGGCCGGCCGGTGGGACGGATCTCGGCCGAGAGCTGGCGCCCCAGCAGCACGTATTCCAGCGCATTGAACTGCGTGGCGCGAAAATCGAGGCGGCGATCAAACTGGTTCAGCATCGCGGAAAGATCGGGCACCTGCGCTCCGCGGCCGCTGCTCCCGGACTCCGGGCCGCCGAGGGCCGGGTCGCGATCGAAGTCGAACTCGCTGCTGCTGAGGTTCGCCATCTGGGTGAGGCGCTTGCCCAGCGCATTGAGGCGGATCAGGTGGGCGTTCAGCACGCCCATGCGCAGGGCCAGCCCGTCGATACGCTCCTGCAATCGGGTGCGGATCTGCGCCAGTTCGGCGCGATCCGCGGCCAGCGCCTCCGGTCCACCGCTGCCACCGAGGTTGACGCCGCGGACGCCGATCTTGATGCCGGCCACGAACACGCCGGCCACCAGGGCCACGGCGACGAGGCTGACCAGTGTCAGCGTCACCGGATGAGATAGGTTGAGGTGCCGCGCCTTGCCCTGGCTGCGGGAAAAGAAAATGAGGTTCATGCAGGCGGCCGGTAGCCCTTGACGCCTGTCAGGGACTCAAACTCGCGAACTGGCATCCCAGCTATCATGGCGCTCCGGCGGCGAATGGGTGGCTATGCGTCCCCGCCCCCCGGCGGGTCTGCCCTCGATCAGTGCGAAGAACTATGCCCAAGAAGACCCCCCAAGACAAGAAATCATTGCCGGAAAGGCGCAGTAAGTCGGCCATTCGCAGGCCCGGCGCCCGGTTGCGCGGGTCGGCGCAAAGCCTTGACAGCATTATGAAAAAACAGGGCTGGCTGCACGATCTGGAGCGCAAAGCGGGCGCCCAGCGGCAGTGGGTGGATTGGCTCGCCCAGGCCCTGCCAGCCGAGCTCAGTAGCCAGCTGGTCAACGCCGTGCAGAGGGGGCCGGAGCTCACCGTGCTCACCGCCTCGGCCGCCTGGAGCGCCCGGGTGCGCTTTGCACTGGCTGAACTGGAACCGCAGATCCGCGCACGCCAGCCCGATATTGTCAAAATCATCGTACGGGTGGCGCCCGCGGCCCGCTGAGGCGCGGGAACGGCAATTGGGCTAGGAGGCGAGCGCCGTGGCGGGGATGGACAGCGCCTGCACGTAGGAAATGGGCGCCTGGTCGGGCCGCTCGAACACGACCTCCTCCCAGGCCAGGCTGTCGGCCTGCAGCGCCCGCAGCAGGCGGTTGTTGAGCGCGTGACCGGATTTGTGGCCGCTGAATTCACCGATCAGGCTGTGCCCGAGCAGGTACAGGTCCCCGATCGCGTCGAGAATCTTGTGCTTGACGAACTCATCCTCGTAGCGCAGCCCGCCTTCATTGAGCACGCCTGAATCGTCGAGCACGATCGCGTTGTCGAGCGTGCCGCCGAGCGCCAGGTTGCGCGAGCGCAGCATCTCCAGATCACGCATGAAACCGAAGGTGCGCGCGCGGCTGATCTCCTTGAGGAACGCCGTGGTGGAAAAATCCATCGTCGCGCGCTGCATGCGCCGCTTGAAGATCGGATGGTCGAATTCGATTTCGAAATTGACCTTGAAGCCCTCGTAGCGGTCAAACTGCGCCCACTTGTCGCCGTCCTCGACGCGCACCGTGCGCAGGACGCGCGTGAAGCGCTTCGGGACCGGTTGCTCCTCGATGCCCGCCGACTGCAGCAGGAACACGAAGGGACCGGCGCTGCCGTCCATGATCGGGACTTCGGGCGCGTTGAGTTCGACGCGGGCGTTGTCGATGCCCAACCCGGCGAAAGCCGACAGCAGATGCTCGACGGTGGAGACCCGCGCCTCGCCGTGGCCCAGGGTGGTGCCGAGCGTGGTCTCGCCCACGTTGGCGGCGCGCGCCGGAATATCCGCCGCGCCGGCCAGATCGGTGCGCTGGAACACGATGCCGGCGTCCGGCGCCGCGGGCCGCACTGTCATAAGGACCTTGCGGCCGGTGTGCATGCCCACCCCGGTGGCGCGGATGCTGTTGCGGATCGTGCGCTGCCCAACCATGGGCGTTAACGTACCACAGGCACGCGGCGGCGGGGTGCCGCGCTCCCGCGGTCGAGCACTACCACTCAGTCGGCCTGGCGGCGCAGGAAGGCCGGAATATCCAGCAGTTCCTCACTCGGTGCCGCCTCGGCACGCAAGCCGTCACCCACGGCGCGCTGGCGCTGGATCGTCGGCTTGTCCAGCGCCAGATAGTCACGGGCCGTCAGCGCCTCGCGCCGGTTGACGATCCGCATCGGCGGCAGCTCGCGCCCGACCTGGCCGGCATCGCGCCCGAGCGCCCGCCATGACTGGCGTCGCGCGCCGGAGAAACCAGGCCGCGCGCGATCGGCTGGCGTCCCAGGCCGGTGGCGACCACGGTGACGCGGATTTCGCTGGTCATCTCCGGATCGATGACCGTACCGACCACGACCGTGGCGTTCTCCGAGGCGAAGTCCTTGATGATGCGCCCGACCTCCTCGAACTCGCCGATCGCCAGGTCGAGCCCGGCGGTGACGTTGACGAGGATGCCGTTGGCCCCGGACAGATTGACGTCTTCGAGCAGCGGGGAGGAGACGGCCGACTCCGCGGCGGCGCGCGCGCGACCTTCGCCGCTGGCCACGCCACTGCCCATCATGGCCATGCCGGTCTCGGACATCACGGTACGGACGTCGGCGAAATCGACGTTGATCAGGCCCGGGCGGGTGATCAGCTCGGCGATGCCCTGCACCGCGCCCTGCAGCACCTGGTTGGCGGACTTGAAGGCGTCGAGCAGCGTGGTCGTCGGCCCGAGCACGGTCAGCAGCTTCTGGTTGGGGATGGTGATCAGCGAATCGACGTTCTTGGTCAGCTCCGCGATGCCGTGGTCGGCCACCATCGAACGCTTGTTGCCCTCCATCTGAAAAGGACGGGTGACCACGGCGACGGTGAGGATGCCCAGCTCGCGCGCGATCTGCGCGACCACCGGGGCGGCGCCCGTGCCCGTGCCCCCGCCCATGCCAGCGGTGATGAACAGCATGTCGCAGCCGGTGATCATCTCGATGATCCGGTCGCGATCCTCGACCGCGGCCTGGCGGCCAATCTCGGGGTCCGCGCCGGCCCCGAGTCCCTTGGTGATGCTGCTGCCGATCTGCAGCGACGTCTTGACCTTGGAGGCCTTGAGCGCCTGCGCATCGGTATTGATGCAGATGAAATCCACGCCTTCGATGCCCGTGGCTACCATGTGGGTGACGGCGTTGCCACCGCCGCCGCCCACGCCTATGACCTTGATCACAGCGCTCTGGCTGTATGCGTCCATGAGTTCAAACATGAGTGTCAGCTCCCGTATTGGTCGGTTGAACGATCGAAAATCAGAAATGACCCTGAAACCAGCTCTTCATGCGGTTGAGCGCACCGCCCATGCCGCTGCCGAGCAGCGCCCCGCGCGCCGCGGGCGCCGTGTTCTCGCGCGCGTACAGCAGCAGGCCCACGGCGGTCGAGTAGATCGGGTTCTGCACGGCGTCGGCGAGCCCGCGGACCTGGCTGGGCACCCCCAGGCGCACCGGCACGTGGAAGATCTCCTCGGCCAGGTCGATGGCCCCTTCCATGCGGGCGCTCCCGCCGGTGAGCACGACGCCGGCCGCGATGACTTCCTCGAATCCGCTCCGCCGCAATTCCTCGCGTATCAGATTGAACAGTTCCTCGTAGCGCGGCTCGACGACTTCGGCGAGCGTCTGGCGTGCCAGCCGCCGCGGCGGCCGGTCCCCGACGCTCGGCACCTCGATGCTCTCGTCCGGGTTGGCGAGCTGTGAGAGCGCGCAGGCAAAGCGCACCTTGATGTCCTCGGCGTACTGTGTCGGCGTGCGCATCGAGACGGCGATGTCGTTGGTGACCTGGTCGCCGGCGATGGGGATCACGGCCGTGTGGCGGATCGCGCCGCTCGAAAACACCGCAATGTCGGTGGTGCCGCCGCCGACGTCCACGATGCAGACGCCGAGTTCCTTCTCATCGTCGGTGAGTACGGCGTAGCTGGAGGCCAGCTGCTCGAGCACGATGTCCTCGACCACCAGGCCGCAGCGCTGCACGCACTTGATGATGTTCTGCGCGGCGCTCTCGGCGCCGGTGACGATGTGCACCTTGGCCTCGAGCCGGACCCCGCTCATGCCGATCGGATCGCGGATCCCCTCCTGCCCGTCGATGATGAATTCCTGCGGCAGCACGTGCAGGATCCGCTGGTCGGCGGGTATGGCCACCGCCTTGGCCGCCTCGATCACGTGCTCGACGTCCGCGTGCGTCACCTCGCGATCGCGGATCCCGACCACACCGTGCGAGTTCAGGCTGCGGATGTGGCTGCCGGCGATGCCGGCGTAGACCGCGTTGATCTCGCAGCCGGCCATCAGTTCGGCCTCCTCGATCGCGCGCTGGATGGACTGCACGGTCGATTCGATGTTGACCACCACGCCCTTTTTCAGCCCGCGCGAGGGCTGCGAGCCCAGGCCGATGATCTCGATCGTCCCGTCCGCGTTGAGTTCGCCGACCAGCGCCACCACCTTGGAGGTGCCCACGTCCAGCCCCACCACCACGGTCCGCTCGGCGCGCTTAGCCATCAGCCTTGCCCTTCCCTGACCCCTCGCTCGCCGCCAGCCGCGTCGATCCGCCGCGCCAGCCGATCGCAAAACCGTTGCTGTAGCGCATGTCCACGTAGGCGATGTCGGCGGCGCGCTGGCTGATCATGCGCAGCGCCACGGCCAGGAAGCGTGCCCAGCGCTCATCGACCTGCTTGCGGCCGATGCGCACCACCACGCCGTTGTCCAGCTGCAATTCCCAGGCGCCGCGTGCATCGAGCCGGAGCGCGGCCAGGCGCAGGCCAGCCTCCACCACGTGGCCCTGCAGCGCGAGAAAGCGCTGCACGACCTCGGCGGCGCTGCCGTTGGGTCCGCTGAGCTGCGGCAGCTCGGGCGGCACGAAGTGCGCACCGCTGGCAAAGCGATCGCCACGCGCGTTGACGAGGTCGGTGTCGTTCCAGCGTGCGACGGCCTGCTGCTCGGTGACGCGCACCGCCAGGCTGCGCGGCCAGCTGCGCCGCACGGTCGCCGATTCCACCCAGGGCAGCAGTCGGAGCGAGCGGCGCACGTCGTCCAGCCGCACGCTCAGCAGCCCTGCGCCGTGCAGCTGCTCGCGCACGGCCCGCTCCACATCGAGGGCCGTGAGGTGCTGGAACTGGCCCTCCACCTGGACATGCTCGATCGGCTGGTTGCCCAGCAGCAGCAGCGGGGCGCCGGCGGCCAGCACCGCCAGGGTGCCGGCCCCGATGAGCCCGAGGCGCCGCCACGGCAGGGCCGGCAGCTGCCAGCGTTCGAGGCCCGCACCGCGGCGCCGGTGGTTGCGACGGCGGTTCAGCATGGCGTGCGCACCAGGCTGGTCTCCAGCACGCGCCAGGCCAGCTCCTCGAAGTCGATCCCGGCCACGCGGGCCGCCATCGGCACCAGGCTGTGATCGGTCATGCCCGGCACGGTGTTGATCTCGAGCAGCAGGGGCTGGCCCTCCCCGTCCATCATGAAATCAGCGCGGCCCCAGCCCTCGGCGCCGCAGGCCTCGAAGGCGGCGAGCGCCAGCTCGGACAGCTGCTGTTCGGCCTGGGGGCGCAGTCCTGCAGGACAGAAGTAGCGCGTGTCATTGCGCAGGTACTTGGCCTCGTAGTCGTAGAACGCCCGCGGCGTCTCGATGCGGATCGAGGGCAGTGCCTCACCCTGCAGGATCCCCACGGTGTACTCACCGCCGGTGATCCAGGGTTCGGCGAAAGCCACCGGCTCGAGCTGCGTGGCGGCACGCCAGGCGGCGGGCAGCTCGGCGGCCTGCTCGACGCGCGTCATGCCGACGCTCGAGCCCTGCGAGGCGGGCTTGACGATCAGGGGCAGCCCCAGCCGGGCGAGCGCCTGCTCGAGATCCGCGCTTTGGCGCAGCACCACGAAGTCCGGGGTCGGCACGCCGCTCGCGCGGACCAGCCGCTTGGTCCGGAGCTTGTCCATGCCGATCGCCGAGCCGGTCACGCCGCTCCCGCTGTAGGGAATGCCGAGAAATTCCAGCGCGCCCTGCACCGTGCCATCCTCCCCGCCCGGACCGTGCAGGGCGATCCAGCTGCGCGCGTAGCCCTCGGTGCGCAATTCAGCCAGCTCGCGCTCGGCCGGATCGAAGCCGTGGGCGTCGACGCCGCGGCGCCTGAGGGCCGCGAGCACGGCCGCACCGCTCAGGAGCGAAATCTCGCGTTCGGCCGAGCTGCCGCCCAGGAGCACCGCGACACGGCCGAACTCGGCCGCGGCGCTCACGCGGTGGAAGGCGCCGCGTTCATGCCGCAGGCGCATCAGGGCACCTCCCCGACGATGCGCACTTCCGGCACCAGCAGGACGCCGTGCACGCGCCGCACGGTGTCGCGCACCTGGTTGATGAGCTCCTCAATGTCCGTTGCCGTCGCGTGACCTTCGTTGAGGATGAAGTTGGCGTGCTTCTCCGCGACCACGGCCCCGCCGATGCGCGCGCCCTTGAGGCCGGCGGTCTCGATGAGGCGCGCGGCGTGATCACCCGGCGGATTGGTGAACACCGACCCGCAGCTCCACTCTCCGAGCGGCTGCGTCAGCTTGCGGCGCTGCGCGAGTTCGCGCACCGCGCCGGCGGCGGCGGCGTCGCGCGGGGCGAACTCCAGTTCCGCCGCCAGGAACCATTCATCGTTGGCGGGCGCGCCCACGTGCCGGTAGCCCACCTGGTATTCATCGGCCGCGCGGACGCGCAGGCTCCCGTCGCGCGCCATCACCTCGACGCTGCGCACCTGGCGCCAGGTCTCCCCGCCGAAGGCGCCGGCGTTCATCGCCAGTGCGCCGCCCAGGGTGCCGGGAATCCCGGCGAAGAACTCGGCCTGGCCCAGGGCCCAGTTGGCGCACTGGCGCGTCAGGCGCGCACAGGGCACACCGGCCTCGCAGTACACGCCCAGCGATCCGCGCCGCTCCAGGCTTGTGAAGGCGCCGTGCGTGCAGACGACGGCGCCCCGGATGCCGCCGTCGCGCACCAGCAGATTGCTCCCCAGGCCCACCCACAGGAGCGGTGTCGTCGGCGGCAGGGCGTGCAGGAAGGCGCTGAGCTCATCGCGGTCCCGTGGCGTGAAGAAGACATCGGCCGGGCCCCCGACGCGCCAGGAGGTGTGCCTGGACATCGGCTCCTCGCGCCGCATGCGTGAGTGGCTGTCCGGGGCGAGCTCGACGTTCATGAGCGACGCTCCGCGATGCGCGGGGCGGCCAGCTTCGCGGGCAGCTGGTGCGCGATGCTGCCGATATGCCCGGCGCCCATCGTGACCACCACGTCGCCGTCGCGCAGCAGATCGCGCAGGGCGTTGGCGATGTTCTCGACGCGGGCGACGAATACCGGCTCGAGCTTGCCGCGGCTGCGGATCGCCCGGCAGATCGCCCGTCCGTCCGCACCCTTGATCGGTGGCTCCCCGGCGGCGTAGACCTCGGTGACCAGCAGCACGTCAAAGCCCGACAGCACCGTGGCGAAGTCGTCCAGCAGGTCCCGCGTGCGCGTATAGCGATGCGGCTGGAACGCCAGCACCAGACGCCGTCCCGGCCAGGCCTGGCGCAGGGCATCGAGCGTGGCGGCGATCTCGGTCGGATGATGCCCGTAGTCATCGACGAGGGTGACGTTGCCGGCGCGTGTCTTCACTTCGGCGATGAGCTGCATGCGCCGCTCGATCCCCTGGAATCCGCCCAGCGCGCGCACGATCGCCTCGTCGCTGATCTCCAGTTCGGTCGTGACGGCGATCGCCGCCAGCGCGTTGCGCACGTTGTGGAGCCCGGCCATGTTCAGCGTCACCGCCAGCTCGCCGCTGCGTCCGCGCCGCACCACATCGAAGGCCGTGCGCGCGAGCTCGCGCCGGATGTTGATCGCGCGCACGTCGGCGTCGGCGTGCAGGCCGTAGGTGATCATCGGCCGCCCCACCCGCGGCATGATGCCCTGCACCTGCTCGTCATCCTGGCAGAGCACGGCGAGGCCGTGGAAGGGCAGGTTGTGCAGGAAGCTCACGAAGCTCTCGCACAGGCGCGCGAAGTCCCCGCCGTGCGTGCCGAGATGATCGTTATCGATGTTGGTGACGATCGCGATCATCGGCTGCAGGTGCAGGAAGGAGGCATCGCTCTCGTCGGCTTCGGCCACCAGATACCGTCCGGCGCCGAGCCGCGCGTTGCTGCCGGCGCTCTTCAGCCGTCCCCCGATCACGAAGGTCGGATCCTCCCCGCCTTCGGCCAGGACGCTGGCGACCAGGCTGGTCGTGGTCGTCTTGCCGTGCGTGCCGGCCACGGCGATGGACTGGCGAAAGCGCATCAGCTCGCCCAGCATTTCGGCGCGCGGCACGACCGGCACGCGCCGCGCCAGCGCCGCCTGCACCTCCGGGTTGTCGCGCGCCACCGCCGTGGAGGTCACGACCACATCGGCCCCGTCGGCATTGGAGGCGCGATGTCCGAGCGCGATGCGCGCGCCCAGCTGCGCCAGATGCTCGGTCACCGCATTGGCCTTGAGATCCGAACCCTGCACCCTGTAGCCCAGGTTGAGCAGCACCTCGGCGATGCCGCTCATGCCGCTGCCGCCGATGCCGACGAAGTGGATGGTGTTGATGCGGCGCATGCGCTGGTTCATGCCGCGGCTCCCGCGATCTGGGCGCAGGCATCGGCCAGCTCGGCGGCGGCCGTGGTGCGCGCCAGGAGCCGCGCGCGCTCGGCCATGGCGATGAGCCGGCCGCGGCCGGCGCACAGCTGCAGCAGCTCGGCGGCCAGCCGCTCGGCCGTCAGGTCCCGATCGCTGATCAGGAGCGCTGCGCCTTCGCTGACCAGGAAGCGCGCGTTGCGGGTCTGGTGATCGTCCACGGCGATGGGGAGCGGCACCAGGATCGCCCCGACGCCCGCGGCGGCCAGCTCCGACACGGTCAGCGCACCGGCGCGGCAGATCACCAGATCGGCCCAGCCGTAGCCCTCCGCCATGTCCTCGATGTAGGGCGTGACGCGCGCCGCCACGCCCGCCTCGCGATAGGCCCGGCGCGCGCTCTCGATCCAGCGTTCACCGGACTGATGGCGCACGTCGATCTCGACCCGCCCGGCGAGCCGCGCCAGCGCGTGGGGCAGGACGGCGTTGAGGCGCGCGGCACCCAGGCTTCCGCCGAACACCAGGATGCGGATCGGACCGCCGCGCTGCGCGAAGCGCTGCGCCGGAGGCGGAAGTGCGGCGATCTCGCTGCGCACCGGATTGCCGATCACGTGCGTGACCACGCCATTGCCGAAGGCGTCGGGGAAGGCGGCGTACACTTCGCGCGCCAGCCTGGCGAGGAAGCGATTGGTCAGGCCGGCGATCGCGTTCTGCTCGTGGATCAGCAGCGGGCGCCGCGTCAGCCAGGCCGCCACGCCGCCGGGCCCGGAGACAAAGCCGCCCATGCCGACGACGACCGCGGGCCGATGGCGGCGCATCACGCCCAGCGCCGCGTAAATCGCCCGCGCCAGGTTGAGCGGCGCGGCCAGCCAGGTCAGCCAGCCCTTGCCGCGCAGGCCGCCGATGGCGAGCCACTCGATGGGTATGTGCTCGGCCGGCACCACGCGCGCCTCCAGGCCGCGCTGCGTGCCGAGCCAGATCACCTGCCAGGAACGCGTGCGCAGTTCCCGCGCCAGGGCGAGCGCGGGATAGACGTGACCGCCCGTGCCCCCGGCCATGATCAGGACCACGCGGGCGCTCACGCCAGCCGCCCGCGCGCCGCGGCGCGCGCGCCGCCGGCGACCTCGTGATGGACACGCAGCACCAGGCCGAGCCAGGCCAGCGCGACGATCATGCTGCTGCGTCCATAGCTCATGAACGGCAGCGTCAGGCCCTTGGTCGGCAGCACCCCCATGTTCACGCCGATGTTCACGAAGGCCTGCACCAGCAGCCACAGCCCGAAGCCGGAGGCGAGATAGGCGTGGAATTTCATTCCCGCGTCATGGGCGCGGCGCGCCAGCGCGAACACGCGCCAGGCCAGCGCCAGGAACAATCCCAGCGTCAGCACCACGCCGATGAGCCCCAGCTCCTCGGCCAGCACCGCGAACAGGAAGTCGTTGTGGGCCTCGGGCAGGTAGAACAGCTTCTGCACGCTGGCGCCCAGGCCCACGCCGAACCACTCGCCGCGTCCGATCGCGATCAGGGACTGCGTGAGCTGGAAGCCCGTGTTGTAGGGATCGGCCCAGGGATCGAGAAAGCCGGTGACGCGCCGCATCCGGTAGTCGGAGAACATCACCAGCAGCGAGAGCAAGGCAGTGGAACCCAGCACCGCGGTGATTACCCAGCGCAGCTGCGCACCGGCGAGAAACAGCAGGCCGAAGCCCGTGATGAACAGGACCGCGGCGGCCCCCAGGTCCGGCTCGGCGAGCAGCAGCGCGCCGAGCAGGGCCAGCAGCAGGAGCGGGCGCAGCAATCCGCCGCAGCTGCTGCGCAGCGCGGTCTCGAAACGCACGCAATAGTGCGCGATGTACACCAGCGCCAGCACGCGCGCGGCCTCGGAGACCTGGAAATTGATGCCGGGCAGGCGCAGCCAGCGCCGCCCGCCCTTGACGACGTGGCCGAGGCCGGGAACGAGCACCAGCAGCAGCAGCGCTCCGGCGACGATCAGCAGCGGCAGGGCGCAGCGTTCGATGAATGCGATCGGCACGGCAAAGATCAGCGCCGCCAGCGCCAGTCCCGCCGCCACCAGCAGCAGCTGGCGCTCCAGGTAGGCGAAGGGATCGCCGCTCTCGCGCGCCGCGGCCGTGATCGAGGCGGAGGTCACCATGACGAGGCCCAGCAGCAGGATCGCGGCGACCAGCAGCAGCATGGGCGCATCCAGGCGCAGCAGGCGCTGGCGCTCCTGGGGGCGATTGACGGCGGCGGCCATGGCGTTCATGCCGCCAGCTCCCGCACCGCGGCCGCGTAGACTTCGCCGCGGTGCGCGTAGTCGCGGAACATGTCGAGGCTGGCGCAGGCCGGGGAGAGCAGCACCGTGTCGCCGGGGCGGGCGCAGGCCGCGGCGGCGCGCACCGCCGCTTCGAGCGTCGCGCCGTATTCGATCTCGCAGGCGCCCGCGAGCGCAGCGCCGAGGGAATGCGCGTCGCGGCCGATCAGCACCGCGCGGCGCACCTTGCCGCGGAGCGCTGCGCCCAGCGGGCGGAAATCCTGCCCCTTGCCATCGCCGCCGGCGATCAGCACCAGCGGGCCGGGCAGCCCGGATACCGCCGCCAGCGTCGCCCCAACGTTGGTCCCCTTGGAATCATCGATATAGCGGACGCCGGCGATGTCCGCCACCCAGGCCGTGCGGTGCGGCAGTCCGGGGAACTCGCGCAGCTCGGCCAGCAGCGCGGCGCGCGGCAGTTCGAGCGCTTCGCCCAGTGCGAGCGCCGCCAGCGCATTGGCCGCGTTGTGGCGGCCGCTGAGCTTGAGCTCAGCGAGGGACAACAGCCGCTCGGCGCCGCGCGCAAGCCACTGCGTCCCGCCGTGCGATCGCAGGGTGTAGTCCGCTCCGCTGGTGGCATCGAGGGAGAAGCGCAGGCGGCGGCGCGCCAGGCTCGCCATGCCCGCGACCAGGGGGTCATCGGCGTTGAGCACCGCGGTGGCGCAGCGGCGAAAGATGCGCGCCTTCGAGGCCGCGTAGTCGGCGAGCGAGTGGTAGCGATCGAGATGATCGGCCGTCACGTTGAGCACCGTGGCGGCCTGCAGCGTGAGCGACTCGGTCGTGTCGAGCTGGTAGCTCGAGAGCTCCAGCACATAGAGTTCCGCCGCCGGATCGAGCAGCTCGAGCGCGGGCTCGCCGAGGTTCCCCCCGACGCGGGCGCGGCGCCCGGCCCGCCGCGCCATGCCGCCCAGCAGGCTCGTGACCGTGCTCTTGCCGTTGGTGCCGGTGATGCCCACCACCGGCGCGCCAGCCGCGCGCGCGAACAGCTCGATGTCCCCGATGAGGGACAGGCCGCGCGCGCGCGCCGCGTCGAAGAATTCACCGCGCGGGGCCATGCCCGGGGAGACCACGACGTCCACGGCGCCGTCCAGCCACTGCGGGTCCAGCCCGCCGGTGTGGACCGTGACCTCGGGTGCCTCGCTGCGCAGCGCCGCCAGCGCGGGCGGAGCTGGGCGGCTATCGATGACGGCCACCGCAAGACCTCGCGCGCGCAGATGGCGCACGACCGACAGCCCGGTCTTGCCGAGGCCGAGGACGAGCGTGTGGGGCGCGACCGTGACGGCGTTGCTCATCGCAGTTTCAGCGTCGCCAGGCCGGCGAGCACCAGCAGGACGCTGATGATCCAGAAACGCACGATCACCTTGGGCTCGGCCCACCCCTTGAGCTCGAAGTGGTGATGGATCGGGGCCATGCGGAACAGGCGCTTGCCGGTGAGCTTGTAGGAGGCGACCTGCAGGATCACCGAGGCGGTCTCGAGCACGAAGATGCCGCCCATCACCAGCGTGACGATTTCCTGGCGCACGATGAAACCCATGCAGCCCAGCGCCGCGCCGAGGGCCAGCGCGCCGATGTCGCCCATGAACACCTGCGCCGGATAGGAGTTGAACCACAGGAAGCCCAGGCCCGCGCCGACGATCGAGCCGCACACGACGGCCAGCTCGCCCGCGCCCGGCACGGCCGGAATCTGCAGGTAGTTGGCGAACACCATGTTGCCGCTCAGGTAGGCGATGACCGCCAGCGCCCCGGCCACCATCGCCGCGGGTCCGATCGCCAGCCCGTCCAGGCCGTCGGTGAGGTTCACGGCATTGCTCATGCCGACGATCATCAGGTAGCCCAGGATCACGAAACCCGCCGCGCCCAGCGGCAGGGCCACGGTCTTGAAGAAGGGCACGTGAAAGGCGGTCGCGGCGTGCGTATGCGCCAGGCGGAACAGCAGGAAGGCCGCCGCGATGCCCACCACCGACTGCCAGAAATATTTCCAGCGTGCCACCAGGCCGCGTGAGTTGCCCACCACGAGTTTCAGGTAATCGTCGTAAAAGCCGATCAGGCCGAAGCTCAAGGTGACGCCGAGCACGATCCACACGAAGCGGTTGGCCAGATCGGCCCACAGGACCGTGGTCACCGCGACCGCGACGATGAGCAGCAGCCCGCCCATCGTCGGCGTACCCGCCTTGGGCAGGTGCGATTGCGGACCGTCGGCTCTCACCACCTGGCCGATCTGGTAGCGCGAGAGGCGCTCGATCATGTACGGGCCGACCATGAGCGCGATCGCCAGCGCGGACATCGTCGCCAGGATCGAGCGCAGCGTCAGGTAGGAGAAGACGTTGAACAGCGAGACATGCGTCGCCAGGTGCTTGGCTGCCCAGTACAGCATTCAGACCACCCGGCGCGCGGGACCCGCGCCTGTGAGCGCGGCGACCACGCGCTCGAGCCGGTTGACGCGTGAGCCCTTGACCAGCAACCGCACCTCGGCGTGCAGTGCGCCGCCCACGGAGCGCGCCAGCGCCTCGATGTCATCGTAACGTTCGGCGCCCGCGCCGAAGCTGTCGGCGGCGAGCGCGGCGAGCGGCCCGTAGCTGTAGAGGCGTTCGACCCCGCACTCGCGCGCCAGCGTGCCGAGCTCGCGATGGCTGGCTTCCGCGTGCGCGCCGAGCTCCGCCATGTCGCCCAGGACCAGCCAGCGCGGTCCGGGCAGTTCAGCCAGCACCTCGAGCGCGGCGCGGGCCGAGCTGGGATTGGCGTTGTAGGAATCGTCGATCAGCCACGCGCCCTGCGCCGCCGGCTTGAACTGCAATCGTCCCTCCACCGCCCGCACGCTGCCCAGCCCCGTGGCGAGCTGCGCCAGCGTCGCGCCCGCGGCCTGCGCCGCGGCCGCCGCGGCCAGGGCGTTGTAGACGTTGTGGCGCCCGGCCAGCGCGAGGGCCACGGGCACCGCACCGCCGTAGCCGTGCAGGGTAAAGCGCGTGATGAAGCCTTCGGCGCCGGCATCGAGGCGCAGCTCGCTCGCGCGCACGTCCGCCCCGGGCTGGAATCCGAAGCTCAGGACCCGCGCCCGCGTCATGCCGCGCCACAGCGGCGCGTAGGGATCATCGGCGTTGATGATCGCCACGCCCTCGGCCCTGAGTCCGGCGACGAGTTCGCCCTCGGCGCGTGCCACGCCGTCCAGATCGCCGAAACCCTCCAGGTGCTCCGCTCCCGCATTGGTGATCAGGCCGATGTCCGGACGGGCCAGCGCCGTCAATTCCGCGACTTCGCCGGCGCGATTGGCGCCCAGCTCGATCACGGCGCTGCGGTGGATCTCGCGCAGGCGCAGCAGCGTCAGCGGCACGCCGAGCTGGTTGTTGAGATTGCCGCGCGTCGCCAGGCATTCACCGCGCAGCGCCAGGATCGCCGCCAGCATTTCCTTGGTCGTGGTCTTGCCGTTGCTGCCGGCGACGGCCAGGAGCGGGCCGCGAAATTCCGCGCGCCAGGCGCTCCCCGCAGCGCTCAGGGCCGTGGCCACGTCCGCCACGACCACTCTCGGCACGGTGGCGCTCACCGGCCGGCTGACGAGCGCGCCGGCCGCGCCCGCCGCCGCCGCCGCGCCGATGAATTCGTGGCCGTCGGTGCGTGTGCCGGGGAGCGCCGCGAACAGATCGCCGTTGCCCACGCGGCGCGAGTCGATCACGACCCCGGCGAAGGTGGCGTCCGCCCCCTCGAGACGCCCGCCGCAACAGGCGGCAAACACCGCCAGCGTGCGCTTCATGCCGCGCTCCGCAGGCCGAGGGCCGCGCGCACCTGCGCCAGATCGCTGAAGGCACGCCGCTCGCTGCCGACGAGCTGGTAGTCCTCGTGGCCCTTGCCCGCCACCAGCACGACATCGCCCGGCTGCGCCGCCGCGAGCGCGGCGGCAATCGCCGCGGCGCGATCGTGCTGCACCGTGGCGCGCCCCGGCGCGCGCAGCCCGGCGAGGATCTCGGCGACGATGAGTTGCGGGTCTTCTCCGCGCGGATTATCGTCGGTGACGTACAGCGCGTCGGCCAGCGACTCGGCGACCCGCCCCATCTCGGCGCGCTTGCCGCGATCGCGCTCCCCGCCGCAGCCGAATACACAGATCAGCTTCCCGGAGCAGTGCGCGCGCGCGGCGCGCAGCGCCTTGTCGAGCGCGTCGGGCGTGTGCGCGTAGTCGACGATCGCCAGGGGCAGGCCGCTCCCGCCGGCCAGCTGCATGCGCCCGGGCGGCGCGCGGCATTCGGCCAGCGCCCCGCAGGCCTGCTGCAGTGTGCTGCCGGTGGCGAGCAGCACGCCCAGCACGGTGAGCAGATTGTCGGCGTTGAACTCGCCCAGCAGCTCGCTGCGCAGCATGGCATCGCCCCAGCTGGTGTGCAGTTCGATGCACAGGCCGCGCGGCTCGGGCGCGCTGCGCATCGAGCGCACGAAGCGCGCCCCGGGCAGGAGCTGCGCGGGATCGGCGCGCCGGCCCGTCAGGACCAGCCCCTCGCCCGGAGCCGATCGGGCCGCCAGTGTCGCGCCCAGGGGGTCATCGATGTTCAGCACGCGCACCGCGAGCGTAGGCCAGTCGAACAGCGCGCTCTTGGCGGCGCCGTAGGCCTGCATGTCGCCGTGGTAGTCGAGGTGCTCGCGGCTCAGGTTGGTGAAGGCGGCGACCTGGAAGCGCACTCCGGCGCAACGCTGCTGGTCGAGCGCGTGCGAAGACACTTCCATGGCCACGGCCTGCGCACCGGCGTCGCGCAGCTGCGCCAGCTGGCGCTGCAGCGTGACCGCGTCGGGCGTGGTGTACAGGCCCGGGCGTATCTGGCCGGGCAGACCGCTGCCCAGAGTACCCAGGTACGCGCAGGGGCGTCCCAGCGCGCTGACGGCGCTGGCCAGCAGCCAGGCGCAGGTGGTCTTGCCGTTGGTGCCGGTGATGCCGGTGATCAGGAGCCGCGCGGACGGCGCGCCGAAAAAGCGATCGGCGATGAAACCGGCCTGCGCGCTTAAGGCAGGGACCTCGACCACCAGCACGTTCGGATCGAAGCGCGGGGCGCTGGCGCCGGGGCCCGGTTCCCACAGCACGGCGCGCGCGCCCGCGGCCACCGCGTCCGCGGCGAATTCCAGACCGTGGCGCGTGCGCCCGCGGCAGGCGAGGAAGGCCGCGCCCGGGCGCACCTCGCGGCTGTCGATCGTCAGGTCGGACACCTCGACGTCGGCAGGCACTTCGATGCCGCCGCCGAGCAGGGCCTTGAGGGGCCGCCATTGCTCACCGTTCCCCTCGTTCATCGCAGCGCCACCTGCCCGGCCGGAGGCGCCGGACTCCCGCCGTTGGAACCTCCCCCGGCGTCGGGGGCCAGATCGTCGGGAGGAATACCCATGAGCCGCAGGGCCCCGCCGAGGATGGCGGCAAACACGGGTGCCGCCACATCGCCTCCGTGGTACTTGCCGGCGGTCGGCTCATCGATGAAAACCACCGCCGCCAGCCGCGGATTGCTCACCGGCGCGACGCCACCGAACACGGCGATGTAGCGGTTCTTCGAGTAACCGCCGCCCTCCGCCTTCCACGCCGTGCCCGTCTTGCCGGCGACGCGATAGCCCGGGATCGCCGCCAGCTGGCCGGTAGCGCCCGCCATCGTCACGACCGATTCGAGCAGATGGAGCAGCGCCACGCACACGCTGCCGTCCAGCACGCGCTCGCCCGGCACCGGATCGTCGACGCGCAGGAGCGAGACCGGCCGGCGCAGGCCCAGCGAGCCCAGCGTCGCATAGCCCTGCGCGAGCTGGAGCGTGGTGACCGACAGGCCGTAACCGTGCGACATCGAACCGATGAGCACGCTGCGCCAGTGCGAATAGTTCGACAGCTGCCCGGCCGACTCGCCCGGAAAGCCGCTGGCCGTCACCTGCCCGAAGCCGAAGGCGTTGAGCGTGGTCCAGATCTGCTTCGGCTCGAGCGCCAGGGCCAGGCGCGCCATGCCGACGTTGGATGATTTCGCCAGCACCGTCGCCAGCGGGATGGGCCCGAGCGGGTGCTCGTCCTGGATGAACGAGGTGCCGACCTGCACCCAGCCCGGACTGGTGTCGATGATGCTGTCGGCCTCGAAGCGGCCTGAAGCCAGGGCCGCCGCCACGAAGAAGGGCTTGATGCTCGAGCCGGGTTCGAACAAATCGGTGGCCGCGCGGTTGCGGTAGGCGGCCGGACTGAGCTGGCTGCGATCGTTCGGGTTGTAGGCCGGCTGGTCGACCATCGCGAGCACTTCGCCGCTGCGCACATCGAGGATCACCGCCGAACCGGAGCTGGCGCGATTGTCGCGAATGGCGGCCTTGAGCTCGCGATAGGCCAGGTACTGCAGGCGCAGGTCGATGCTCAACTGCAGCTCGCGCCCGGGCCGCACGGCGCGGATGCTCTCGACGTCCTCGACCTTGTTGCCGTCGCTGTCCTGGATGACGCGCTTCGCGCCATCCTCACCGCCCAGCGAGTGATCGTAGGCCAGCTCCGCACCCTCCTGCCCGGTATCGTCGACGTCGGTGAAGCCCAGCAGATGGCCGGTCACCTCGCCCGCCGGGTAATAACGGCGGTACTCACGACTGAGATTCACACCGCTGATGTTCAGTTCCCGCACCTTGCGGGCGTCGGCGGGCTGCAGCCCGCGTCCCAGATAGAGGAATTCGCGATCGAGCCCGGTGCTGACGCGGCGCACCAGCTCCTGCGGATCGGCGTGCATGGCGCGCGCCAGGCGCTGCAGCGGCTCGGTGTTGCCGGCCAGATTCTGCGGATTAGCCCAGACGGAATCGACCGGCGTGCTCACCGCGAGCGGCTCGCCGTAGCGATCGGTGATGGTGCCGCGATGCGCGCTGATGGCGGCCACGCGCGTGAAACGCGCCGCGCCTTCACCGGCCAGGAAGCGGTGCTGCAGCAGCTGCAACTGCACCGCACGGCCCGCGAGGGCCACGCCGGCCGCCAGCAGCAGGCCGAACATTACGACGAGCCGGAGGCGAAAGGAGCTGGGCCGCGCGGAGCTGGCGCGGTTCATGGCGTCGGCATCTTGATGTCTTTGGAGGCGGGAATGCGCATATGAAGGCGCGTGCTGGCGACGTTTTCCACGTAGGCATAGGTCGACCAGTAACTCTGCTCGATCTGCAGCCGGCCCCATTCGGCCTCGAGCTCATCCCGCCCGCTGTTGAGGCGCTCGAGGTTCACGAACAACTCGCGCGCCCGATGCTTGCAGTAAATGGTGGCGGTGGCTGAGGCGAGCACCCCCAGCCACAGCAGCGGCAAGCCAATCCAGACTGCGGCGCGCGGGAGCGGCTTCATGCGCCCGCCGCACGGACCCGCTCGGCGACGCGCAGCAGCGCGCTGCGGGCCCGCGGGTTCGCCGCCACTTCCGCCGCCCCAGCCCGCAGCTTGCGGCCGACCAGCCTGAAAGGTGGCGCCCACTCCGGGGGGAGCGAGGGCAGCCGGGCCAGGGCCGGCTCGAGGCTGGAGGCCGCGCGCAGAAAATCGCGCACCACTCCGTCCTCGAGCGAATGAAAGCTGATCACCGCGAGCCGGCCACCGCCGGCCAGCAGTTCCCCGGCCTGCGCCAGTGCCCGGCGCAGCTGGCCGAGTTCGTCGTTGACCCACATGCGCAGCGCCTGGAAAGTGCGGGTCGCGGCATGCTTGCCCGGCTCGCGCACCGGCACCGCGCGTTCGATGAGCTGCGCCAGCTGCAGCGTGCGCGCCAGCGGCGCCTCCGCCCGCGCGCTGCAGATCGCCGCGGCGATGCGCCGCGCGTAGCGTTCCTCGCCGAGGGTGGCGATCACGTGGCGCACTTCCTCGAACGAGGCGCGGGCGAGCCACTCGCTGACGGGTGCGCCGCTATCCGCATCCATGCGCATGTCGAGCGGCCCGTCCTGCTGAAAACTGAAGCCGCGCTCGGCGCGGTCGAGCTGCGGCGAGGAAACCCCGCAGTCGATGAGGATGCCGTCGTACAGGGCGACTTGCGGCTGCGCCTGGCGCAGCAGCGCCGCCAGCTCGCCAAAGACTCCATGCACAAGCGCAAGACGCGGCTCCGATGCAAAGCGCGCCTGGCCGGCCGCGATCGCCTCGGCGTCGCGATCGATGGCGACGAGGCGACCCGCGGGCCCGAGTGCGCCGAGGATGGCGGCGCTGTGACCGCCGCGGCCGAAGGTGGCGTCGACGTAATGACCGGCGGGGCGCACGGCAAGAGCTGCAAGCACCGCGTCGACAAGCACCGCCTTGTGCTCATCCAAACTCCCCACCTTGGCGCATCTTTATGGTCCGGTCCTAGAGGGAGAGCGAATCGAGATCCGCCGACAGCGTCCCGCCCGCCTCATCGCTCTTGAGCCAGACGTCGCGCCGCTCCAGCCAGCGTGCCTCGTCCCACAACTCGAAACGCCCGCCCTGTCCGATCAGCATCGCGTGGCGATGCAGTCCGGCAAATTCGCGCAGCTCCGGGGGCAGGAGCAGGCGCCCGTGGGCGTCGAGCTCCAGATCCGTGGCGTGGCCGACCATCAGGCGCTGCAGGCGGCGCGCCTGCGGCTGCAGGGTCGGCAGCGCCATGAGCTTGCGCTCGATCTGTTCCCATTCGGGCAGCGGGTAGATGAGCAGGCATTGGTCGCGATCGACGGTGATGACGAGCTGCCCGCCGCATTGCTCGCGCAGCCGTTCCCGGTGACGCGTGGGCATGACCACCCGTCCCTTGTCATCCACCGTGAGCTTGGTTGCACCCCGAAACATGTCATCGACAGGCGCCGGACGCCCATCTGCTCCCACTTTTTCCCACTTGCCGCCACTATAGAAATCGCGACACACTCATGTCAATGCTTCCGGCCTGGGTTTTTCTCCAGTTTCACAAAGACTTACGCGCGAAATTGTCAGCAGAGGGAGACGCTTTAGGGGCGTTCTCTTACTGATCAGCCACTTGGCCTGATTAGCTCAAATGAAGATGAGGAAGAAGGAGAGCCGGCCGATAAGCCGGGTTCTGTCGTGGACAGTCATTCCTCTGCGACGCACGTCGCCGTGCGCCTCTAGCGGCCTACCCG
>WNFM01355932.1_pt1 | contig 33173 bp, 24 predicted proteins | sample 5400271 | NCBI WGS metagenome assembly WNFM01 (sample SAMN13153352, study PRJNA577476) | soil metagenome | isolation source: 60 cm saprolite on Douglas fir-dominated hillslope | place: USA:California | collected 2013-09-17 | reverse complement strand
ATTACACTTCTGTCTGCGACTGGAGAGTCTCCCATTTGTTCATCAGGTCCCCTACCTCCCACATCAGGGCCTGATGGCGGTCGATGACGGGCTTGGACGCCTCGTGGTTTTCGTAGAAACCCGGCGCCGACATGAGCGCCTCCAAGTCCTTGATACCGGCCTCCGCCGCCGCGATCCTCGATTCGAGATCGGCGATTCGGCGCTGGCGCGCCTCAGTCTCTTTTCTTGAGCGGCGAGCCTCTGCGTCGGACTTCTTTTTCTGGTCGTATGAGGCGGGCGGCGCCGGCGGTGCGGCCGTGCGAGGTGCGATGGGCGAGGCGCGAGGCGCGGTTCGAGGCGCGAGGTGCGAGGCGCGATTCGCGTCTCGGGATTGCTCGGACGTCTGCGCCTCAACTTGGACGCTCCGCGCCTCGCGCCTCGCGCCTCGAGATCCCGCGGCGGGTGCGGCAGGTTGGGCCGCGCGGGCCTTCTTGCTCCACAGGAACGACTCGTAGTCGCCCGGATACACCGACGCGTCGCCGTGGCCGATCTCGATGATCTTCGTCGCGAGCTTGTCGACGAAGTAGCGGTCGTGCGAGACGAAGATGAGCGTGCCGCCGAAGTCCGCGAGCGCCTCGAGCAGCACGTCCTTCGAGTCGAGATCGAGATGGTTCGTCGGCTCGTCGAGCAGCAGCGTGTTCGCCGGCCGCAGCAGCATCCGCGCGACGGCCAGGCGGGTGCGCTCGCCGCCCGACAGCACCCGCACGGGCTTGTCGATGTCGTCCCCCGAAAAGAGGAACCCGCCCAGGATGTTCCGGATGTGCGGAACCATGTGGATGGGGGCGTCGCCCGCCAGCGTCTGATACACGGTCCTGGTCGGGTCCAGCTTCGCCGCTTCGTCCTGCGCGAAGTACTGCATCACCATCTGGTGCCCTTCGATCCGCTCCCCGGTGTCGGGCGTCTCCACGCCCGAGAGCAGCCGCATGAGCGTCGACTTGCCGACGCCGTTGGGGCCGATGAGCGCGATGCGATCCCCGCGCTCGATGTGCAGCGTCACGTCCCCGAGCACGCGCGTCGTCCCGTACGCCTTCCGCACGTGTTTCAGCTCCATCACCATCCGGCCGCTCTTCTGGCACGGCGGGAAATGGAAGCGGACGCGCTTCCGGTCGGGAGGGATTTCGATGCGGACGATCTTGTCGAGCATCTTGATCCGGCTCTGCACCTGCGACGCCTTCGTCGCCTGATACCGGAAGCGGTTGATGAACGCCTGCATGCGCTCGATCTCGTCGTCTTGATCGTGCTTCTGCTGGCGCAGGCGCTCCATCCGCGCGTCGCGCTCCGTGATGTACGCGGAATAATTCCCGACGTAATCCGTGAGCGTGCGCATGCCGATCTCGGTGATGCGGGTGACGACCGCGTCGAGGAAGAAGCGGTCGTGCGACACCAGGATGACGGCGTGGGGATAGTCCGACAGGTACTCCTCGAGCCAGTTGCGCGCGTCGAGGTCCAGGTGATTCGTGGGCTCGTCGAGCAGGAGCAGCCCGGGCCGCCCCAGGAGCAGCCGCGCGAGCGCGATCCGCATCTGCCAGCCGCCCGAGAAGGTCTCGGTCTTCTTCTCGAGATCCTCGTCCGAGAATCCCAGGCCCCGCAGCACGGTCGTGACCTTCAGCTCGATGGTGTACCCGTCGCTCCGGCGGAAGACGTCCTGCAGCTCGGCATAGCGGGTGAGCATCGCCTCGTGTTCCTCGTGCGAGCCCTGCTCGTCGCCCAGCCGGCCTTCGAGGTCCGCGATCTCGGCCTTCATGTCCAGCAGCGGCTTGAACGCGAGGCTCGCCTCGTCGCGGAGCGTGCGCCCGCTGTGGGCCAGGCCGTCCTGCGGCAGGTAGCCGATCGTGAGCCCCGCCGGCTTGACGATCGTCCCGCCGTCGGCCTCGTCGAGGCCCGCGAGCATCTTGAGGAGCGTCGTCTTGCCGGCGCCGTTGGGTCCGCTCAGGCCGACGCGGTCGCGGTCGTCGATCTGCCACGTGACCGCGTCGAGGAGCACGCGATCGCCGAACGACTTGGAGAGAGAGGAGAGTTGGATCACGCTGGAAATGTGGAAATGTGGAAATTGGGAAATGTGGAAATTTCCAAATTCCCACATGTCCAAATTTCCAAATTCTGTTTTATTCCCCGAGCGCTTTCGAAGCCGCAGCCAGCACCCGTGGCACGCGGAAGGGCTTCGTCAGGTAGCCCGAGACGCCCAGATTGACCGCCTCGATGGCGCTCGCTTCGTTCGAGAACCCGGTGATGATGATGACCGGAAGGTCGGCTTTGAGCCGGCGGGCCTCGCGGATGACCGTGAGGCCGTCCACGCCCGGCATCTTGAGATCGGTGATGAGGAGATCGTAGGGAATGATCCGCAGCCGCTCGAGCGCCGTCCGGCCGTCGGGCGCCAGGTCGACGTCGTACTCCGCCAGCGCGAGCGTTTTCGACAGCAGGTCGCGGATCGTCGCCTCGTCGTCCACCACGAGGACGCGCGGGCGCCCGCCCGAGGCTGTCGCGCTCGCGCGCCCCGCCGGCGCCTGGGCCCCGCGCGATCCGCGCGGACGCTGCGTTTCGAGCCACGCGTCGATGTCGCGCTTGCGGAACCGCCACTGCCGGCCGACCCGGACCGCCGGGATCTTCCCCGCCTTGATCAACCGGTAGACGGTGCGGAGGTTGACCTGGAGGTATTCCAGGACCTCTTCAGTCGTCAGGAAGCTTTCGTCAATCATTCTGCCGGGAGCCTCCGTCCACTTTATCACTGGACGCCGACGGAAGCGGTGATCGCCCCGCCGTGCTCCTGGACGATGCCGTAGGTGATCGCCAGGCCGAGGCCCGTGCCCTGGCCGACGTCCTTCGTGGTGAAGAAGGGGTCGAAAATCCGCGGCAGCACGTCGGCCGCGATCCCCGGCCCGCAGTCGCGGATGGTCACCGTGACGTTCTTCCTCGGCCGCCGCACCGCCGTCGTGACCTCGATGCGCCGCGCCTCCCCTCCCGAGGCCACCGCGTGCTCGGCGTTGATCAGAATGTTCAGGAACGCCTGCTGCAAGTGCGCCGGATCGCAGCTCACCGCGGGCAGCTTGTCCCCCTGCGTGCGCACGATCTTGATGTCCGCCTGCCTGAGGTGCGCCTTGCGGCTGGCCAGCGCGCGCGTCAGGACGCGATCGACCTGCATCTTCTGCCGCGCGATCCGGTGAGAGCCGGTGAACACCAGCAGGTTGCGCACGATCCTCGCGGCGCGATCCGCTTCCTTGAAGATCAGCTTCAGCTCTTTTTTCACCGGGCGGGCCGCTTCGGTCATGTCGATGAGCAGCTCGAGGTGTCCGAGCACTCCTTGAAGGGGATTGTTCATCTCGTGCGCGATGCCCGCGACGAACTGGCCGAGCGACGCGAGCTTCTCGGACTGCGTGAGGCGCTCGCGCAGCGCGGCGCGCTCCGCCTCCAGCCGCGTCTGCCGCGTGATGTCGCGCGCCACGAGCACCCGTCCGAGCGTGTGGCCGTCCTGGCTCGTGAGCGGCGTCGCCGTCAGCAGGAACGTCCCGTCGAGCTCCGGGTCGTCCACGCGCCGCTGCACCGCCGGGACGATCCCCTGCCATGTGTCCGCCGCCTCCACGTACGCGAGCGTCTCCGGGCCGACGAGCTCGCCCAGCGGGCGGCGCATGATGTCGGACCGCTTCAACCCCACGCGCGCGGCGAACGCGTCGTTGGTCTGGACGATGCGGAGCTCCCTGTCCATCACGGCGACGAGGTCGACGAGCGAATTGAACGTGTCCTCGAGCAGGCGCCGCTGCCGCAGGATGTCATCCAGCAGCTGGACGTTTTCGATCCCGACCGACAACTGCCGCCCGAGCTCGCGCGCGAACTCGAGGAACTCGGCGTCGTCGATCGTGACGCCCTTGGGATGGGCGCCGTCCCGCTCGATGGCGAGCGTGCCGAGCGCGCGGCGCCACCCGCGCAGGGGGGCGACGGCCCGCGAGCCGCGCAGCTTCGGCCGGTCGAGCCGCAGCCCGCTGGCCGCGTAATGGGACGTGTCGTCAATCGAGACACGGGCCCCGAGCGGCGGCCCCTCCGACGACGCGGCCAGCACCATCTGGCGGTTCCGCCGGTCGTGCAGCCAGATTTCGACCGACTCCGCCCCCAGAATGTCGCGGATCTCGGGAGTCAGGGTCCCCAGGGCGGCGTTCAGGCCCAGACTGGACGAGACCCCTCGCGAAAACAGCAGCAAAAGCTCCCGGAGGCGCTTGTGGATGCGCACCTCCCGCTCAAGCCTGCCGTGCTCGCCGGACGGATCTAAGATCATGAAATATCGGGTTTGGCCCAAGGCCCCCTAAAGCCTAAAGCCAAAAGCCCGAAGCCAAGGTCTTAATCTGCGAGAAGTGAGCCCCGTCGCGATGGCGTCGACCGACGAAGAACTGGTCGCCCGGTCCCGGACTGGCGACCTGGATAGCTTCAACCAGCTCGTGCTGCGCTGGGAGCGGCCGATCTACGCCCTCGCGTATCGGACGATCGGGCGCGAGGAAGACGCGCGAGACGTCTGTCAGGAAACGTTCCTCCGGGCGTTTCGCGCCCTGGGCGGCTTCAAGGGCGAGGCGAAGTTCTCGTCCTGGCTGTACCGCATCACGCTGAATCTGTGCCGGGACTGGATCCGGCGCGAGCGCCGGCAACCGATCGCGCAGGCGCCGGAAGGCGTGGATCTGATCGAGCTCGCGGGCGAGTCGGCGCCGAGCGAATCGATCGAGGACCTGGTCGCGCGGAAGGAGATCAGCGCCGCCGTGGCGCGCGTCATGGCGGAGTTGCCGGAAGAGCAGCGTACCGCGATCCTCCTGAAGGAGTACCACGGGCTCACCTTCCAGGAGATCGCGAACATGCAGGATTGTCCCTTGAGCACCGTGAAGACCCGGTTGTATCAGGGGTTGACCGTGCTCCGTCGTCAACTCGAGCGCTCCGGCGTCTCGGGCGGGTTTAGAAACCATGTGTGAAAAAGAACTGCTCGTTGGCTATCTCTACGATGACCTGGCGGATGGTGACCGCGCGACGTTCGAGGCGCACCTGCGCGGGTGCGCGGAGTGCCGCGACGAGCTGAAGGAGTTGCGCGCCGTGCGCGCGGATCTGGCGTCGTGGTCGCCGCCCCAGCCCGACTTCGGCTTTCGGGTCGTCCGCGGCGGCCGCGACGCCGCCGCCACAGATGTCCGGAAGGTGATGCCGCCGCCGGTCCAGTCGTGGCGCGCGCGGTGGACACCCGCCGCGGGTCTCGCCGCCGCCGCGGTCCTCGTGCTCGCCGCTGCCGCGTCCCTGGCGCACGTCGAAGTGCACCGCGGTCCCGACGGCATCACCGTACGCACCGGCTGGTCCGCCTTCGCGTCGGCTGCTCCTTCGGCTGCCGGCGGGAGCCTCGGCGGGACAAGTCCTGCGTCCGACACGGGGCGCGACATTCGGCTGGCCTCAACGTCGGACGCCGAGTTCCTCGCCGGGATCGAACGCCGGCTCGACGCGCTCGAAGCGTCGTCGAGGGATTCGGGGTTGCGCAACGCGTCGATGCTGAGCGCGCGCGCGTCGGATGCGGAGATCATCAAGCGCGTCCGCGATCTCGTCGCGCAGAGCGAAACGAAACAACAGGGTGAGCTCGCGCTGCGGATCTCGCAGGTGCTGCACGACGTCGACGTGCAGCGCGCAAACGATCTTGCCAGGATCCAGCAGGGCTTCGGACGGATTGATCAGTCGGTCGCCACCGAAGCCGCGGCGCATCGCGACCTGACGAATTACATCCTGGCGAACGCGAAACAGAAATAGCTGGGAAGCTGGGAACTGGAAGCTGGGAACTGGGAACTGGGAACTGGGAACTGGAAACTGGAAACTGGGAACTGCGAGCTCGAGGGGGAATTGTGAAGGCAACATCGTTGATCGCGGCCGCGCTGTTGGCCGCTGGCACTACCGTTTACGCGCAGGAGCCTCCGGCCACGCAGGAAGTGCGCCCGCAGGTGACTCCGCCGCCACTGCCCGTGAGGTTTCCGCCCGTGCAGCCGGCCGAGTCCGCGCTTCGTGCGAGCGCCAGCCGGACCGACATCAAGCAAATGGAGACGCTGCTGACCAACGCGCTGCAGAAGGGCGCGCAGGATCTGGCGATGCGCATGCAGGCTAACGAACCCGGCAGCCGGTTCGTCACGGGCACCGGCCGCGCGCGGGGATTCGCGCTCGAGGGCTACGGCGTGTTCTTCGACGTCGACGTCCCGGGCATGCGGCAGAGCCTCGTCTGGTCCTCGGAAATGCTGCGGCAGGCTCAGCAGGCCGACTATCTCCGGCAGTACATCGCCGCGAATCCCGGCAGCCCGGCCCGCGGGCTCGCGGAAATGGATCTCTCCCGGATCGAACGCCAGATGAACGCGGTGCGAGCGCCGCAACAGCCGTCAGCCGCTCAAGGCCTGGTCCGGGCCACTGTCGACCTGGAATCGATCGCGCCGACGCCGCCGCTGCCACCCGATCCGAACGAGCTTTATACCGACGCCGTGAAGAACGCGCTGATCGACTCGATGCTCAAGTACAGCGGCTTCCTCAAGATCGGCGCCGACGAGTGGTTGACCGTGGCGGCGCGGGACAGCGAGGGGCCGCCGATCCCCGGGCAGATCGACGACGCCTCGACCATCGTCATCAGCATCAAGGGCAGCGATCTGGCCGCGTTCCAGTCCAACAAGCTCACCTTCGAGGAAGTGAAGAAGAAGGTCGCCGTAAAGGAGTTCTAAGCCATTAGAATCCCCTATGCGAATTCTGGCGCCGGCGGTGCTCCTGGCCGTGCTCACCACGGGGTGTTCGCGGCCTGTCGACCTGAAACAGGCCCTGCAGATCATCGGCCTGACGGGCGGCTACCACGACGCCGGGATCGTCGAGGGCCGGAACAAGCTCATCCCCACCATTACCTTCCGGCTGAAGAAGTCGACCGGCGACAGTCTTCGGCCGCTGGCCCTGAACGTGGTCTTCAAGAGGCTCCCGCGGGCGGGCGTGGCCGCGGCGCCGGGATCGCCGGCGGAGGAGGACTGGGACGAGGTCTTCGTGCAGGACGTCCCGTTCGAGGGCAATCAGACGGCGCCCCTCACGATCACCCCCAAGGCCGGGTTCACCGGCGATCCTCCACAATCGCGCGCGGACATCCTGAAGCACTCGCTGTTCCAGGACGTGCGCGTCCATGTCTTCGCGAAGCACAGCTCGTCGCAATGGGTGGAGATCGGCAGCTACGACATCCCGCGCCAGGTTCTGGCCCAGTAGGTGGCGGCGCAGGAGGCCGCGCCGCGGGTCGAGCTCGAGCGTCGCCTTGGTCCGTTTGACGCGGCCGCCATCGTCATCTCCAACGTCATTGGCGGCGGCATCTTCTTCGTCCCCATCATCGTCGCGCGGCTCGTGCCTAATCCGACGGCGATGCTCGGCCTGTGGCTCGCGGGCGGCGCGCTCGCCTTCGCGGGCGCCATGGCGTATGCCGAGCTTGCGGCCGTGCGGCCGCACGCCGGCGGCGAGTACGTGTACCTGCGCGATGCGTACGGCCCGCTCGCGGCGTTCCTGACGGGCTGGACGTCGTTCATCGCGGGGTTTTCGGGCGCGATCGCGGCGAGCGCGGTCGCGCTGGCCGACTACGTCGGCCGCTTCATGCCGATGCCGGCCGGCGCGAAGCCCGTCGTGTCGATCGCGGGAATCGCGGTCCTGACGCTCGTCCACGTCCGCGGGCTGGGTCCCGGACGCCTCGTCCAGAACACGCTCGCCGGCGTGAAGGTCGGCGCGGTCGTCGTCCTGATTGCGATCGGGTTCTCGATCGGCCACGGAGACGCCGCACACCTGGGCGCCGGAGGCGCGATCCCCCCGGTGTCGTGGCTGCTCGCGCTCGTACCGGTGATGTTCTGTTACTCGGGGTGGAACGCGGCCGTGTACGTCGCGGAGGAAGTGCGCGACCCGTCGCGAAACGTCCCGCTCGCGCTGGCGCTCGGCACCGTCACGGTCGTGATCCTCTACGTCGCGCTCAATGCCCTCTACGTCTTTGCGCTGCCGGCCGGCGAGCTTGCGGCGCTGCAGAGCGGCCGGCTGATGGACACCGTGGCCGAGCGCCTCTTCGGGTTCGCGGCGGGCACTCTCATCGCGCTCTTCACCATCGTGAGCATCGCCGCCAGCATCAGCGCGATGGTGCTCGCGGGTCCGCGCGTGTACTTCGCCATGGCGCGCGACGGCATGTTCGTGCGCGCGGCGGGCCGCGTCCACCCGCGTTTTCACACGCCGGCCACGGCCATCGTCGCGCAGGGCGTCTGGAGCAGCGTGCTCGTGCTCTCCGGCACGCTGGCGCAGCTTGTGACCTACACGGGATTCGCCGTCGTGCTCTTTGCGGCGGTCGCCGTCGGCGCGCTGTTCGTCCTGCGGCGCCGCGACGCCGGCGCCCCGCGCCGGTTCTCCGCGCTCGGCTACCCGTGGGCGCCCGCGATCTTCGTCGTGGCGAGCGTGGGGATGGTGGCGAGCTCGTTCTGGCGGGACCCCGCCTCGTCGGTGGCCGGCGTCGCGCTGATCGGCCTGGGAGCGCCGGTGTACTACGTGATCCGTCGCCGGGAGTGAGGACACGGTGACGGAGACGGAGAAGCAGGGACGGAGGCTCGGAGGTTACGGAGAACACGGGACGAGATCTAACACGGAGATTTAACAGCAGGAAGGAGTAACGGAGTAACGGAGGCGAAACGGAATTGACGCGAGCTCGACGGACGTCGACGCAGCCGGTCTGCCGCCGGGCCGCGCTTCGCGCGGCTGGGAGGTGATGGTACCGCAGAGACAAGCGTGTGGAGGTCGTGGTCACGCTTGTCTCTGCGGGTACCATCACCTCCCCAGGCCGGCCGTAGGCCGGCCCCGGCGGCGTCCGCCGGCTCTTCTCCGTTACTCCGCCCCTCCGTTTCTCCGTGTTGAATCCTGTCCCGTTCTCTCCGTTACCTCCGTTCCCTCCAGAGCGCCGCCAGCGTAAGAATGGCGAGCGTGCCGTCGCTGGCCGCGAAGAGAAGGAACGACGCGGCGGAGTGGCGGACGAAGTAATCCACGAGGAACGCGCAGGCGCCCGCGCCCTTCAATCCCGGACCCATCACCCACAGGTACCATCGCGCGCCGCGGGGATCGCGGTACGGCCAGAGGTACCCGGCGCCGACCGCAAGAAGGAACAGGCCGTTGAGGTCCGAGAAGATGCGCGGCTGCGCCGGCGGGACGCCGAAGCGCGTCGCGATCTGGTCCGCCGCGAGCAACAGGAGGAGCCCGACCGCCACATCGTAGACGCCGGAGACCGCCGCGATCGCGCGGACAAACGAAAAGGGCGCCGATCGTGTCATCGGCGCCCTCTCCCAGTCTTCAATCTTCAATCTGCAGTCGCCGGTTACTGGATCCGCTTCAAGGCCCCCTGGAACGTCACCGTCTGCGCGGCGTTGATCAGCACGTCGAACTCCGCCGTCTCGAAGCCGTCGGCCTTGATCTCGACCTTGTGGCGCCCTGTGTTCAGCGCGAGCTTCTGGAAGGCGCCGTCGAACTGATCCACGAGCCCGACGAAGTAGCCGTCGACGTAGACCTTCGCGGAGCGCGGCTTGACCTTCAGCTTCAGGTTGCCCTGTTCGCCGCGGCCGTACGACGTCGAATAACCACCGCCGTATCCGCCGCCGTAACCGCCGTACGGGTCGCCGTAGGGATCGCCGAAGTACGGCGCCCAGCCGAGCCCTGAGTAAAGGCCGTAGCCCATGCCGAATCCGTACGGGTAGTAGTAGTCGTAGCCGTAACCCGAACCATACCCGCCGTAGCCGTAATATCCGTACGGGTCATAGAAACCGCCGTAGCCACCCCGGCCGCGGTCGTTGCCGTTGCGATCGGGCGGCGGGACCGTGCGATCCACGGCCGTGCCCGTGGTCGGACGATCGCCGCGCGGACGGCTCCACGTCGGAACCTCCCGTGTGCCGCTCGCATTGTTCGAAGGGGCGCTGGCCTCGGACGGCGGAGCCGTCCGCGTGCGCGCCGGCGCGCGCGCGGCGCCGCTGTCGCCCGAACCCGAGCGCGTGCCCGCGCCAGCCGATGACGACCCCCCGCTGGACGACGAACCGCCGCCTCGGGTCACCGCGGTGCCGCCGCCGCCCCCGCTGCTCGAACCCGACGATCGCGGCGCCGCCTTCTGGCCGCCCTCGCCGGACGCGTACGCCATGCCGCTGCTGTAGCCCGCGCGATGCTGCGGCGCGGACTCGCGGACCGAACGATCTCCTGAATTGACGGAGGGTGACGACACCGCGCTCGCCGACGGCGAGCCCGAGCTGACGTCCCCGCTGCTGCTGCTGACCGAGCCGCCCGAACTGGCGACGCTGCCGCCCCCGCCGCCGCGATCCACCGCACCGCCGCTGCTCGCGGCGCCGCTGCCGCTGGACCGATCGGCCGCGCCTGCCGCGGCCCCGCCGCCGCCGCTCTCCGACGGTCTCTGGGCGAACGCCGGCGCTGTGGCAAGCGTCAAGCTCGCGACCACGATTCCGACCCGGATATCAAAAGCCCTCATGTGCGCTCCTCTGCCTATGCCCTCACGGGAAGGCCTGGCTCTGGCTCCCTGATTTTGCAACAGATCTGCCACGGATGGGACCCCCCAAATGGGTGTTTTTCGAGGCTCAGCCGCCAATTCTGTCCTGCCTGGGGTACACGACCGTCCCCTCTGATAGACTCGTTTTTTGGCCGTTTTGACCATGTTTCACGCAACCACCGTGCTTGCCGTCCGGCACAACGATCAGACCGTGATGGCCAGCGACGGGCAGGTCACCTTTGGCGACACCGTCGTCAAGCAGCACGCCCGCAAGATTCGCCGGCTGTACAACGATCGCATCCTCGCCGGGTTCGCGGGTTCGGCCGCCGACTCGTTCGCGCTCTTCGCCCGCTTCGAGGCCAAGCTCGAGCAATACCGCGGCAACCTCGAACGCTCGGCGGTGGAGCTCGCCAAGGACTGGCGCTCCGATCGCATCCTGCGCCGGCTCGAGGCCATGCTCGTCGTCATGGACGGCGCGTCCACGTATCTCCTGTCGGGCAACGGCGATCTCATCGAGCCCGACGATGGGATTGTGGCGATCGGGTCGGGGGGCGCGTATGCGCTCGCGGCCGCGAAGGCGCTGGCGCGGCACACGGCGCTCGACGCGCGCGGCATCGCGGAACAGGCGATGCACATTGCCGCGGCGATCTGCATCTACTCGAACGACTCGCTCACGATTGAGGTGCTGTAAGCCAGACGACATGCCCATCTACCTCCCCGAGAGCACCACGTCCACGATCCAGTCGATGACGCCGCGGCAGATCGTCGCGGAGCTCGACAAGTACGTCGTCGGGCAGCACCAGGCGAAGCGCGCGGTCGCGATCGCGCTGCGCAATCGCATGCGCCGGCAGAAGCTGCCCGCCGAGATGGCCGAAGAGGTCGCGCCGAAGAACATCCTGATGATCGGCCCGACGGGCGTCGGCAAGACCGAGATCGCGCGCCGGCTCGCGAAGCTGGCGCAGTCGCCGTTCCTCAAGATTGAGGCGTCGAAGTTCACCGAGGTCGGGTACGTGGGGCGCGACGTCGAGTCGATGATTCGCGATCTCACCGAGATCGCCGTGGAGCTGGTCCGCGAGGAGCGGACCGCCGAAGTGCGCGAGAAGGCGAGGATCGCGGCGGAGGAGCGCGTGCTCGATCTGCTGCTGCCGCCGCTGCCCGCCGCGGCGGAGCTCGACGAGGGCGCGTCGTCGATCCGCGAGCAGGCGCAGCGCACGCGCGAGAAGCTGCGCGAGCAGCTCCGCGACGGCCGGCTGGATCACAAGCAGCTCGAGATCGACGTGCGCGAGCGCTCGTTCCCCTCGTTCGAGATCATCGCCGGATCGTCGGTCGAAGAGGTGGACATCAACGTCAAGGACATGCTGCCGGGGCTCTTTCAGGGGCGCACGCGCAAGCGCCGCGTGCCGGTCCCCGAGGCGGTCGACGCGCTGCGGCAGGAGGAAGAGCAGAAGCTCGTCGACATGGACAGCGTCGCGCGCGCCGCGGTCGATCGCGTCCAGCAGGCGGGCATCATCTTCATTGACGAGATCGACAAGGTCGCGGGGAGGGAAGGCGGGCACGGACCGGACGTCAGCCGCGAGGGCGTGCAGCGCGACATCCTCCCGATCGTCGAAGGCACCACGGTGAACACGAAGTACGGGATGGTCAAGACCGATCACATCCTCTTCATCGCCGCGGGCGCGTTCCACGTCTCGAAGCCGTCGGATCTCATTCCGGAGCTCCAGGGGCGCTTTCCGATTCGCGTGGAGCTCGAGCCGCTCGGCCGGGAGGACTTCGTCCGGATTCTCACGGAGCCGAAGAACGCCCTCGTGCGGCAGTACACGGCGCTGCTGTCGACCGAAGGCGTGACACTGATCTTCACCCCGGACGCCATCGGGCGGCTCGCCGACGTCGCGACCCTGGTCAACGAGCGGACCGAGAACATCGGCGCGCGCCGCCTCCACACCGTGATGGAGAAACTGCTCGACAACGTGTCGTTCGACGCCCCCGACCTGGTCGAGAAAGACCTCACGATCGACGCCGCCTACGTCGACCGCATGCTCGCCGAAATCGCGCGCAACGAAGATCTGTCGCGATATATCCTGTAGCCACGGATGATGCACTGCCACGGACGAACACTGCCAAACCGCCACAGACGAACACAGACAGACACAGGTCGGATCTCCGTGTTCTCCTTTCGACCAGCCGTGTTGGTCTGTGTTGGTCTGTGGCTGCTTCTCTCCGTGGCCGCCTGCGGCAAGAAGGGCCCGCCGCTGGCGCCGCTGAACATGGATCCCGAGGCGCCCGGCGCGATCGTGGCGCGGCGGCTCGGCGACACCGTGTACCTGCAGATGAAGGTGCCGTCGAAGAGCTCGACGGGCGTCGGGCCCTATGCGATCGATCGCATCGACGTCTACGCCGTCACGCTGGCGCCCGGCACGGTGCTGCCGCCCAACCGCGATCTGCTGAAGCCGGAACACGTGATCGCGAAGCTCCCGGTGGCGCCGCCCCCGGATCCGGACGCGCCCGAGCCGGATACGCCCGAGAAGCGTCCGCGTCCCGGCGAGACCATCACCTTCGTGGAAGCGTTGACGCCGGCGGCGCTCACGCCGCAGGTGATCGGCCAGCCGCCCAAGGTGGAGAAGCCGCGCACGGTGAAGAAGAAGCCGAAGACACTGACGCCGGCGGCGCCCGCGCCCGCGGTCCCGCCGCCGCCCGCCGGTCCCCTCGTGCTCACGCGGCTGTACGTCGTCCAGGGCGTGTCATCGACGCGGCACGCGGGCCTGCCGTCGGCGCGGATCGAGGTGCCGCTGCTGGCCGCGCCGGGCGCGGCGCGCGCCGGGACCACGCCGCCGACCTGGGACGCCACGTCCGTCACGCTCACGTGGCAGCCTCCCGCGTCGACGTCGGACGAAGTGCCGGGCGTGCTCTACAACGTCTACGCCGTGCCCGCCGCCGGTTCGCCGCCGGCCGTGCCCGCCGACTTGTCCGCCGGAGCTTCAGCGAAGGCGGACGGCGCTCCGGTGACCGCCCCCGTCCCGCTCAACCCCCTCCCGCTGGACGCGACGACGTTCGCGCACGACGGCGCGGCGCCGGGGAAAGAGCAGTGCTTTGTCGTCCGCAGCGTCGCCGCGGTCGGGACGGCGTTCATTGAGAGCGATCCGTCGGATCCGATTTGCGTGACGCCGCGCGACCTCTTCCCTCCGGCGGCGCCGAAGAACCTGCAGGCGGTGGGATCGGCGGGGGTCGTCAGCCTCATCTGGGACGCGAATACGGAGGCCGACCTCGCGGGCTACCTGGTCTTGCGCGGCGAGGCGCCGGGTGACACACTGCAGCCGCTGACGCCGGCGCTCCTCAAGGAAACGCGCTACCAGGATCGATCGACCAGGCCCGGCGTGACCTATGTCTACGCGATCGTCGCCGTGGATCGCGCAACGCCGCCCAACAGGAGCGCCGCGTCGAACCGCGTCCAGGAAACCGCGCGATGAAAAAGCTCTTCCGGATCGACTACAAGGGCACGCCGCGCCACGTCATCGAGGCCACTGACGGCGGCTCGTGGCGGCTGCTCGAGGGGGAGATCTTCGGCCAGTACGAGGCGGGAGACGAGATCGCGCGCGGCGCGCACCGGGTCCTGGCGCCGCTGACGCCGTCGAAGGTCGTCTGCATCGGGCTCAACTACAAGGACCACGCGGCCGAGCAGAGCAAGCCCCTGCCGAAAGAGCCGCTGATGTTCATCAAGCCGTCGACCTCGGTGATCGGCCCCGGCGACACCATCCTGCTGCCCGACGGGGCCGGCCGCGTGGACCATGAGGCGGAGGTCGGCGTCGTGATTGGCACGCGCGCGCATCACGTCCGCGAGGCCGATGCCGCGGGCTACGTGTTCGGGCTGACGTGCTTCAACGACGTCTCGGCGCGCGAGCTCCAGCAGAAGGGGGCGCAGTACACCCACGCGAAGGGCTTCGACACCTTCGCCCCGATGGGCCCGTGCGTGACGACGGGCATCGACTATCACACGATGGCCGGCGTCGGCATCGAGGGATGGGTCAACGGTGAGCGCCGCCAGAGCTCCTCCACGAAGCAGCTCGTGTTCTCGATCGATTACCTGATCGCGTACATCACGAACGTGATGACGCTGCTGCCGGGTGACGTGATCGCCACCGGCACGCCGTCGGGCGTCGGCAGGCTGCTGGCCGGCGACACGGTTACGATCAGGATTCCGGGTGTCGGCGACCTCGTCAATCCGGTCGCCGCTGAAGGCACTGCCAAGACAACTGGGAGAAAGTCATGAAATTCTTTATCGACTCCGGCCACCTGCCCGACATCCAGGCGCTGGTGCCGCTCGGCATCATCGACGGCATCACCACGAACCCGTCCCTCCTCGCGAAGGAGCAAGGGGACCCGCGCGAGATCCTGAAGAAGATCTGCGAGCTCGTGAAGGGCCCGGTCAGCGCCGAGGTGGTGACCACCACCGCGCAGGACATGATCAAGGAGGGGCGCGAGCTCGCCAGAATCGATCCCCATATCGTCGTCAAGGTGCCGTTCACCAAGGAAGGCGTGAAGGCCTGCAAGGCGTTGTCGGGCGAGGGCCTCAAGATCAACGTCACGCTCATCTTCACGGCCGCGCAGGCGCTGATCGCGGCGAAGGTCGGCGCGTCCTATGCGAGCCCGTTCGTCGGCCGCCTCGACGACATCGCGACGAGCGGCATGCACCTGATCGAGGAGATCGTCGAGATCTACGCGAACTATCCGATCAAGACCGAGATCCTCGTCGCCAGCACCCGCGGCCCGATGCACATCGTCGAAGCGGCCCGCATGGGGGCCGACATCTGCACGTGCCCTCCGGCGGTGATCGACTCGCTCTTCAATCACCCGCTGACCGACATCGGCCTGAAGAAGTTCCTGGCGGACTGGGAAAAGGCGCAGGCCGTCACGAATCGCTAGTCCCTGGGTCGGGACGAGCGATGCGGGCGTAGGGATCGGGGATTAGGGATTCGATGGATCCGATCAAGCATCTCGAGGATCTCGAGCGCCGCGCCGAGCTGGGCGGCGGCGAAGACCGCCTGAAGAAGCAGCACGACGCCGGCAAGATGACGGCGCGCGAGCGCATCGACTTCCTCTTCGATCCGGGGACCTTCCTCGAGGCCGACAAGCTCGTCACCCACCGGTGCCGCGACTTCGGGATGGACGATCCGTCGCAGATGATTCCGGGTGACGGCGTCGTCACCGGCTCCGGCCGCATCGACGGCCGTCCCGTCTACGCCTTCGCGCAGGACTTCACGGTGTTCGGCGGCTCGCTGTCGGAGACCAATGCCGCGAAGATCGTGAAGATCATGGATCTCGCGATGAAGATGGGCGCGCCGATGGTCGGTCTCAACGACTCGGGGGGGGCGCGGATCCAGGAGGGGGTGCTCTCGCTGGGCGGCTACGCCGACATCTTCCTGCGCAACACCCTGGCGTCGGGCGTCATCCCGCAGATCTCCGCGATCATGGGCCCGTGCGCCGGCGGCGCGGTGTACTCGCCGGCGATCACCGACTTCACCGTGATGGTCGAGGGCACGAGCTACATGTTCGTGACGGGCCCGGACGTGATCCGGACGGTCACGCACGAGGAAGTCACGAAGGACGAGCTCGGCGGCGCGATGACGCACAACGCGACGAGCGGCGTCGCGCACTTCGCGGCGCCCGACGATCGGGAGTGCCTGCGGCTGGTTCGCGAGCTCCTGTCCTACCTGCCGAGCAACAACGTCGACGAGCCGCCACGGCTGGAGACCTCCGATCCGGTCGATCGCGAGGACGAGGCGCTGGATCGCCTCGTGCCGGCGTCGCCGAACCAGCCGTACGACATGCGGGATCTCATTCACGCGATCACCGACGATGGGGCGTTCCTCGAGGTCCATCGCCACTTCGCGAAGAACATCCTCGTGGGCTTCGCGCGGCTCGGCGGCCGGCCGGTGGGGATCGTCGCGAACCAGCCCGCGCACCTGGCGGGGACGCTCGACATCGACGCGTCGGTGAAGGCCGCGCGCTTCGTGCGGTTCTGCGACGCGTTCAACATCGCGCTCGTGACGATCGAGGACGTGCCGGGGTTCCTGCCCGGCACGGTGCAGGAATTCGGCGGCATCATCCGGCACGGCGCGAAGCTGCTGTACGCGTTCGCGGAAGCGACGGTGCCGAAGGTGACGCTGATCACGCGCAAGGCCTACGGCGGCGCCTACTGCGTCATGTCCAGCAAGCACATTCGCACCGACGTGAATTTCGCGTGGCCCGGCGCGGAAATCGCGGTGATGGGGCCGGAAGGGGCCGTCAACATTCTCTACAAGCGCGAGATCGAGAAGGCCGCCGACCCCGCGGCGGCCCGCGCCGAGCGGATCGCGGAGTTCCGGGAGAAGTTCGCCAACCCCTACGTCGCCGCCGCGCGCGGGTTCGTCGACGAGGTCATCCACCCCCGCCAGACCCGCGCGAAGCTCATCGCCGCCCTGGCCGGCCTCGAGACCAAACGCGACAAGAACCCGTCCAAGAAGCACGGCAACATTCCGCTGTAGCTCACGAGGAACACAGAGCCACGGAGCCCACCGAGACGCACAGAGAAAACCAGAACAGCCACGGATCGCACGGAACGCACGGAGAGCGGCGCGGCGACGACAACTGAATACGCGGCTCACGAGTGTCGGTCGCCGTGGCCGGTCTGCGGCCGCCCTCGCAAGCCGGCCGGCGTCCGCGGCCCTCTACTTCCGTGTTCTCCGTGCCCCGCAGGGCAGGATGCGCCTCGGTGTGAAACCGTCTTCGCCGCGTCTCGCGCTCACCGCAGAACGCCCCCCTGAACCCCTTGAAACGCATACAATTAACGCCGTGAAGGTCCTCGTCGCCAACCGTGGCGAGATTGCGGTCCGCATCATTCGCGCCTGCCGTGAGCTCGGGCTCCCGACGGTCGCCGTGTATTCGGAGAGCGACCGGGGCGCGCGGCACGTCAAGGATGCCGACCACGCCGTGCCCATCGGGCCCGGCCCCGCGCCGGAGAGCTACCTCCGCATCGACAGACTGATCGACGCCGCGCGGGCGACCGGCGCCGACGCGGTGCATCCCGGCTACGGCTTCCTCGCGGAGAATGCCGCGTTCGCCGGCGCGTGCCGCGACGCGGGCCTGACCTTCATCGGCCCGTCGGCCGAGGCGATCGGGTTGATGGGCAGCAAGACCGGCGCGCGCGAGGTGGCGCGCCGCGCCGGCGTGCCGGTCGTGCCGGGGACCGACGCGCCGCTGGCCGCCGGCGCGCCAGACGAGGAGATCGCGCGCGAAGGGGCGCGCGTCGGCTACCCGCTGATGGTCAAGGCGGTCGCCGGCGGTGGCGGCAAGGGGATGCGCGAGGTGGCGGCGCCGGGCGCGCTCCTGAACGCCGTCCGCACCGCGCGCTCCGAAGCGGGGTCCGCGTTCGGCGACACGGCCGTCTACTTCGAGCGCCGCCTCACGAGCCCGCGGCACATCGAGATTCAGCTCCTCGCCGACGGCCACGGCACCGTGATCCCGTTCGTCGAGCGCGAGTGCTCGATCCAGCGCCGGCACCAGAAGGTCGTCGAGGAGTCCCCGTCGATGTTCGTCGACGCGCCCCTGCGGCGGCGGATGGCGGCCGCCGCGGCCGCGGTCGCGACCGCCGCCGGCTACACCAACGCCGGCACGATCGAGCTCCTGCTCGACCGGGACGGATCGTTCTACTTCCTCGAGATGAACACGCGCCTGCAGGTCGAGCATCCCGTGACCGAAATGGTCACGAGCCTGGATCTCGTCCACTGGCAGATCCGCATCGCGCGCGGCGAGCGCCTGGCGATCGATCCCGCGCACGCGCTCACCCCGCACGGCCACGCGATCGAGTGCCGCATCTACGCGGAGGATCCCGACGAGGGGTTCATGCCCTCGCCCGGTCTCGTGCGCGGCCTCCGCCCGGCCGGCGGTCCCGGGATCCGGGATGACAGCGGCGTGCTGCCGGGCTACACCGTCCCCGTCTTCTACGACTCGATGATCGCGAAGCTGGTGGCGTGGGCCGGCACGCGGCACGAGGCGATCGCGCGGATGACGCGCGCCCTCGAGGAATACGAAGTCCTCGGCATCCCGACGACGATCCCGTTCTTCCTCTGGCTGATGCGCGAGCCCGACTACGTCGCCGGCCGGTTCGACACCACGTACCTCGACCGGCTGCTCGAATCGCGGCGGGGCGAGTCGTTCAGTGCCTTCACCGACGGCGAGGAGCGGCAGATCGCGATCGCCGCGGCGCTCGACGCCTGGTTCCGCGCGAGCGGGATGTCCGCCGGCGCCCCGCCGCGGACGGGCCGCAGCCCCTGGACGGACGCCGCGCGGCACGAGGCGCTGCGCGGATGAGGGTCCCCGGGGCGTGTCACGGCCGGCGGCTCATCACGACGATCCCGAAGACGGCACGATCGCAAAGACTTGCTGGCCCTGGTCGTCTTTGTCCCTTCGGCGTCTTTGTGGTCTTTGTGGATCCGCCGTCGGCGCGTGAGTCACGCCGATGACGTTTGAAATCGAGTTGAACGGCCGCGGCCGCACCGTGTCGATCGAGCGCGCCGGGCACGCGCGCTACCGCGTGACCGTGGACGGCGTCGCCGCGATCGTCGACGCCCAGCGCAGCGGCGAGTCGGGCGTCTCGTTGCTGTTTCCCGATCAGTCGCACGCCGGCGTGTCGGTCCAGTTCGCTCCCGGCCAGGCGCCCGGCGCGATGCTCGCGTACCTCGGCGGACGGCGCGTCGCGGTGTCCGTCAACGGCCGCCGCACCGGACGCGCCGCCGCCGACAGCGGAGGAGGCGCGCACGGCGAACAGCCGGTGATCGCGCCCATGCCCGGGCGCGTCGTCCGCGTGCTCGTCGCCGCGGGGGACGAGGTCGAGCGGCGCCAGCCCGTCGTGGTCGTCGAGGCGATGAAGATGGAGAACGAGCTGCGCTCCCCCAAGGCCGGACGCGTGAAGCACGTGGCGGTGACGCCCGGCACGTCGGTCGAGGCCGGGCGCGTGCTCGTCGTCATCGAATAGCGTGGCTGACGAACAGGTCGCTCCACCGGTTCCGGAGATCCCGCCCGCGGTGAGCGCCCCCGCGTCAGGTCCGAAGGCCACCCGCCGGAAGCACCCGCTCCTGCGGGCGCTGGCGATGCTCATCGCGCTGGTCGCGGCGATCATCATGACGTTTGTCACCGTCGACGTCGGGCCGCGGCTGACGAGCCTCGCCGAGCAGCAGGGCTCGAAGTACTTCGACCGCCCGATGCACATCGGGAAATTGAGCATCGTGCTGAGAACCGGCGCGTTCCAGGTGGACGACCTCGTCATCGAGGGGTTGAGCCCGACCGACCGGCCGTTCCTGAAAGCGAAGCGGGTGTTCATGAACCTGCCGTGGTGGACGTACTTCACCCATGAGCTGATCGTCGAGAACGTCGACATGAGCGGCTGGGAGATGGTCGTCGAGCAGTTTCAGGGCAGACACAGCTTTCCGAAGCTCGGCGGGCCGAAGAAGGAGCCGAAGGGCCCGTCCCGCTGGCCGTTCACCACGACGGTTCGGTCTGTCGTCGCGCGCAACGGACAGTTCATCTACGACGACCACATGACGCCGTGGCTGGTGGTCTGCCGCAATCTGAACGTGAGCGTCTTCAAGGGGCTCGATGCGTATCGCGGCACCGCCCAGTTCAGCAACGGGTCGGTGAAGATCCTGCAGTACGACGCGTTCCGCGCCGACATGCAGACGCGGTTCAAGATCGACCGCGGAAAGATCGTCCTCGACGACATCAACCTCCAGAGCGTCGGCGCCGCGACGAAGGTCACCGGCTACGTCGACATCAAGAACTGGCCGGAGATGCTCTACAACGTGAAGTCGCGCCTCGACTTCCCGATCCAGAAGGCGATCTATTTCAAGGGCATGAACTTCACCGTGACGGGCCACGGGGACTTCCTCGGCACCTTCCGCTTCTTCAAGACCCCCGCGGGCACCGGCCGCGAGCTGAAGGGCACGTTCACGAGCCCCGAGGCCGGCGTGAACGCGTGGCGCTTCCCGAACGTCCGAGGATCGCTCGTCTGGACCAACGCCGCCTTCCGCGTCACCGATGTGGCGACCGATCTCTACGGCGGCCACGCGCTCTTCGACTACGCGCTGGAGCCGCTCGGCCAGCCGGCGCATCCGGTGCAGGCGGTCTGGGACGCGACGTACGCCGACGTCGACCTCACGCGGCTGACCGACTTCCTCGAGTTGCAGGGCCTCCGGCTCGCCGGCCGCGCGACGGGACGCAACCGCCTCGAATGGCCGCTCGGCAAGTGGGCCCAGAAGCGCGGCGGGGGAGAGGTCGTGGCGACGATGCCGCCGGGGCTGGAGCCGATGACGCGGCAGGTGCAGCCGGGCGCCATCGCGAAGGTGGACCCGCTGCCGCGCGAGGAGGGCCCGTTCAACCCGCAGCTGCCGATCGGTCACGTGCCGATCGCGGGGCGGATCGCCTACACGCTCGATCCCGAGTGGATCGCCATCGCGCACGGATGGGCCGCGACGGAGAAGACCTACGTCGAGTTCACGGGGCGCACCGCCTGGGCCCAGCGCTCGCAGATTCCGTTTCACGTGACCAGCCTGGACTGGCAGGAGAGCGATCGCGTCCTGGCCGGGATCATGACGGCGTTCGGCGCCCCGACGGGGGCCATCGACATCGGCGGGCGCGGAGAATTCGACGGCGTGATGCTGGAGTCGTTCTCCAGGCCGCGCATCGAGGGGCACTTCGTCGGCGATCGCATGCGGGCCTGGGACACGATCTGGGGCCACGGCGTCGCCGACCTCGTCATCCAGAACAGCTACGTCGACATCAAGAAGAGCGTCATCGAGCAGGACGGATCCCGCATCGACGCCGAAGGCCGGTTCTCGCTGGGGTACCCGCGCAAGGATCGCGGCGAGGAGATCAACGCGAACGTCCGGATGGACGGGCGGCCGCTGTCGGACCTGCGCCACGCCTTCCTGCTCGACGACTACCCGGTCAACGGATTGACGTCAGGGGAGTTTCACATCTACGGCCCGTACCTGGGTCCGTTCGGCGTCGGCCGCCTGCAAATCGACGCCGGGAAGGCGTATGGGGAGCCGTTCGACACCGCGACGGCGAGCCTGCGGTTCGAGGGCACCGGCGTCCGCCTCGACAAGATGGACATCAGGAAGAGCACCGGGACGGTGACCGGCGCGGCGTGGGTCGCGTGGGACGGCAACTATTCGTTCGACGCCAGCGGCGCGAAGATCCCGGTCGAGTCGCTGGCGACGACCGCGTTCCGGCGCGCGCCGCTCTCGGGCATCCTGCACTTCGACGCGAGCGGCACGGGCACGTTCGAGGTGCCCCGCTACGACGTGACGCTCGACGTCGCGGACCTGTTCGCCGGCGACGAGGGGATCGGCCAGCTCCACGGACGTCTGTCGCTCCGCGGCCTTCTGCTCGCGACCTCCTTCGAGGCCTCCTCGAAGCGTCTCTCCGTGTCGGGATCCGGCCGGCTGGCGCGGACGCCCGAGATGGACGCGGAGATGACCCTCCGCTTCTCCGATACGTCCCTCGATCCGTATCTCCGGTTCTTCGCGCCGCAGATGTCCCCGTTCACGACCGCCGTCGCCGACGGCACCATCCGCCTGGTCGGCGAGCTGGCGGACGTCGACCACCTGCTCGTGGAAACGACGGTGGACAAGCTCCAGTTGAAGCTGTTCGACTACGCGGCGGCCAACGACGGGCCGATCCGGCTGGCGCTCAATCAGCACATCGTCGAGGTCAAGCAGTTTCGGCTGGCCGGCGAGGGCACCGCGCTCGAGTTGAGCGGGAGCGTGAATCTGCACGAGCGACGCATCGCGCTCGACGCGTCGGGCGACGCCAACCTGGCCATCCTGCAGGCGTTCTACCGCACCATCCGGAGCGCCGGCAACGCGTCGTTGCACGCGACCGTGACCGGACCGCTCGACAAGCCGGTCTTCTCCGGCGACGCGGCGATTGCGAACGGCCGCCTTCGCTATGCCGCGCTGCCCCACAGCCTCCAGGACGTCAACGGCCGATTCCTGTTCGACGCGCAGGGGGTGCGCATCGTGAGTGCGGTTGCGCAGCTCGGCGGAGGGCCGGTGAAGTTCGGCGGACGGATCGGGCTGAGCGGGTACGGGATCGGCGAGGTCGATCTCACCGCGGACGGCGAGCAGATGCACATTCGCTATCCCGAGGGCTTCCGCTCGACGATTGACGCGGCGCTCACGCTTCGCGGGAACCCGACGGCGCTCGTGCTGGGCGGCAGCGTCATCATCAAGGACGGCGTCTATACGAAACGGTTCGAGCCCACCGTCGACATTTTCTCGCTCGCCTCGGGTGGCGGAGCGCTGCCCGGCGGCGCGTCCGAGACCGCGGCGCTGCCCGTGCGCTTCAACGTCAAGATCCAGGCGCCGGGCACGCTGCGCCTGGACAACAACCTCGCGCGCATGGTCTCGCGCGCCGACCTCACGCTCAACGGCACGTACGACAACCCGGTGATTTTCGGCCGCGCCGACATCGAGCGCGGCGAGATCTTCTTCGAGGGCAACCGGTATCGCGTCACGCGCGGCACGATCGACTTCCAGAATCCGGCGCGGATCCAGCCGTTCTTCGACCTCGAGGCGGAAACGCGGATCCACGTCCTGGCCGATCCCAAGAGCAACACCGCCAGCGGCGCGGAGACCTATCGCATCACCGTCGCGGTGTCGGGCACGCTCGACGGGCGCATGAACTTCGAGGCGAATTCCGATCCGCCGCTCCCGACCGTCTCGATCATCTCGCTGATGTTCGGCCAGTCGTCAGGCGCCGATCTGGCGGATCCGGAATTCCTGCGCCTCCGTCCCGACGCCGCCACGCAGTCGGAAGAGCAGTTGCTCAAGGCCGGCCTGCTGCGGGTGCTGACGGGAGGGCTGACGGGATCGGTGAGCCGCGCCGTCGAGCAGTCGCTGGGCCTCGACACGGTCCAGATCACGCCGAGCCTCGGCACGAGCTCCACCGATCCGCTCACGCCGACCATGCGTCTGATCCTCGGCAAGCGGATCTCGAACCGGGCGTATCTCACGTACTCACAGGCCCTGGGCACCACGACCAACGGCGACCGGGTCATCATCCTCGAGTACGACCAGTCGGACCGGATCGGCTATGTCTTCACCCAGAACGGGGACCGCACGTTCGCCATCGATTTCCGGGTCCGGAGGACCTTCTAGTGCGTCCTCGTGTCATGGTGTTGGCGTGTCTGTGGCTGTGGCCCGGCCTTGCGGCCGCGCAGTTGCCGCCCGCGGCGGCGTACGTCGATCGTCCGGTCGTGTCGGTCGCCATCGACGTCGAAGGGCGGATCTCGACCGAGCCGGGCCTGATGGAAGCGGTGCAGACGCGCACCGGCGCGCCCTTGACGATGGCGGACGTCCGCGAGACCATCACGCACCTGTACAACCTCGGCCGGTTCGAGGACGTGCGCGTGGAGGCCGAGGCGGCGCCGAACGGTGTCGCGCTCCGCTACGTCCTGTCGCCGATTCACACCGTCACGCGGATCCTGTTCAAGGGGCAGCTGGGGCTGTCGGAAGGAATGCTGCGCGGCCGGATGGTCGAGCGCTTCGGCGAGACGCCGCCGCTGGCCCGCGCCGCCGACGTCTCGGCGGTCCTCCAGGCGCTCTACCACGAGCGCGGCTACCTGCGCGGGTCGGTCGTGGCCGCCCCGCCCCTCCTCGAGCACGATCCCGATCGCGCGACACTCATCTTCGAAGTGACCGCCGGGCCGCGCACGACGATCGCGCACGCGACGATCACCGGGCGCCCGATCGACCCGGCCGCCGCGATCGAGGCGCGCCTCCAGATCCAGCCGGGCCAGCCCTACCAGCCTGGGGAGCTCGTGACGCGCCTCGCCGATTACGTCACCGCGATGCGGCACCGCCGCTACTACGAGGCGACCGCGGCCGCGCAGCTACCGGTGTTCACCGACGATCGCACGCGCGCGGACGTCACCGTGGATATCCAGCCGGGACCGCTCGTCACGGTCGCGCTCACCGGCGATCCGCTGCCGAAGGACAAGATCGCCGAGCTCGTGCCCATCGAGCGCGAAGGATCGGTCGACCAGGACCTGCTCGAGGACTCGGCGCTCCGGATCAAGGACTACCTGAACCAGCTGGGGTACTGGAAGGCGGAGGTCACGCCGCCCGAGCGGCGGGACGCCGGCGGCGGGCTGACGGTCGTCTTCCACGTGACCCGCGGCCGGCTGTACCACGTCGGACCTGGCGCGATCGACGTCGCCGGCGACAAGTCGGTGCCGATCGAAGAGCTCCGGCCGTTCCTGAAGATGTCGCAGGGCGACGTCTTCGTCGCGTCGAAGCTCGGCGCGATCACCATCGCGATCTCGCAGGTCTACAAGACGAAGGGCTTCGCGACGGTGCAGGTCGACTCCGCCGTCAACGAAGTGGGCGAGGGCCTCGTGAGGCCCGCGATCACGATCACGGAAGGTCCGCGGGTGATCGTCGGGAGCGTCACCGTCACGGGCAACCAGGCGATCCCCGCCGATCGCCTCACGCCGGTGCTGAAGCTGAGTCCGGGCGGGCCGTACTACGGTCCCGCCGTCGCGCGCGATCGCGACGCGCTGCTGGTCACGTACCTCAACGAAGGGTATGCGTCCGCCGACGTGACCGTGCCCCCCGTGGTTCCCGCCGCCACGGCGGACGGGGCGCGTGCGGACGTGGTGTTCAAGATCGTCGAAGGGCCGCAGACGATCGTCGAGCACATCTTCATCACCGGGAACCTCCGGACCAAAGAGGCGGTCATCAAGCGCGAGCTGCAGCTGAAGAGCGGCGCGCCGCTCGGCCTCGAAGAGCTGACGGAGAGTCGGCGCCGGCTCAGCGCGCTCGGCCTCTTCCGGCGCATCCAGATTTCGACGATCTCGCACGGCGACCCGTCCCTCCGCGACATCGTCATCACCGTCGAGGAAGCGCCGCAGACGACGGTCGGCGCGGGCGGCGGTCTCGAGCTGGATCGCCGGCGCCGCCTGACCGGCACGGACACGACGGCGACCGACGTCTACGAGCTCGCGCCGCGCGGCTTCTTCGAGATCGGGCGCCGGAACCTCGGCGGGCGCGATCGATCCGCCAACCTCTACACGCGCCTCGGCCTCCGCCCGAACAGCGACTCGACGAATCGCAATCCCTTCGGCTTCCTGGAGTACCGCATCGTCGGCACCTATCGGGAGCCCCGCGCGCTCAAGAGCTACGGCGACCTGGTCGCCACGGCCGCGGTCGAGCAGGGCGTGCGCACCGGGTTCAATTTCAGCCGGAAAGGGTTCAACGCGGAGCTGGCGCACCGGCTCACTCCGGCCGTCCGCGGCACCGCCCGGTACTCGTTGACGTCGACGCGTATCTTCGACTTCGATGAGAAGCTGCTCACCACCGACCCGTTGACGGTCGATCGCGTCTTTCCGCGGGTGCGGCTGTCCTCGTTCTACGGGTCGCTGGCGCGCGACACGCGCGACGATGTGCTGGAGCCGCAGCAGGGGACGCTCGTGAGCGGGGACGCGACGGTCGCCGGGCGCGGCATCGGGTCGGAGGTGGGCTTTGCCAAGTCCTTCGTGCAGGGGTTCGTCTACAAGAACCTGGGCAAGCCGCACCTCGTGCTCGCCGGCGGCGCCCGGCTCGGGGTCGCCAAGGCATTTCTCCGCGTCGTCGACAGTATCGACGCCAACGGCAATCCGGTGCGCGATGAAGTCCGCGATCTGCCGGCCAGCGAGCGCTTCTTCGTCGGAGGCGACACGACGATTCGCGGGTTCTCGCTCGATTCGGTCGGCGTCCCGGCGACGATCACCCCGAAGGGCTTCCCGAAGGGGGGCGACGCCGAAATCGTGCTGAACCTGGAGCTGCGCGCGCCGCTCTACGGCAAGGTGGGCGTGGTGCTCTTCGCCGACGGCGGCAATGTTTTCGCCCGCGCCGCCGATCTGAATCTGTCGCAGCTGCGAGGCAGTCTCGGCTTCGGCGCGCGGTACCGGTCGCCCATCGGTCCTGTGAGGATCGACATCGGCTTCAAGCTGGACCGCCGGATGATCGGCACCAACCTCGAGGCGCCCTACGCGCTGCACTTTTCGATCGGGCAGGCCTTTTGATGAGAGTCGCGCTCGTCGCTTTGCTCCTCGCCGCGAATCCATTATCAGGGACGAGGGATCCAGGGATCGGCGAGCCAGAGGTTATCGACCGGATCATGGCCGTCGTGAGCGGCCAGCCGATCATGCTGTCGGACGTGACCGCGGCGGTCCAATTCCATTTTGTCGAGGCGCCGGCCGGGACGGCGAACGTGCCCGCGTACGCCGTCGATCGGCTGATCGAGCGGACGCTCGTGCTCGCCGAAGTCGAGCGCTTCCAGCCGCCGCAGCCGGATCCGATCGAGATCACCGTTCGCGTCGACGAGATCGAGCGGCGGGCGGGATCCACGGCCGCCTTCGACAAGCTGCTGGCGGTGACGGGCATGAGCCGCGACCGGTTGCGCCTCTACATTCGGGACGACCTTCGCATCACGACCTACCTCAATCAGCGTTTCGGGGCGAACACGCCGAGGAATGACCGCGAGGCCGCAATCAACGTCTGGGTGTCGGAGCTGCGGAAACGGGCCGACGTTACAGTACTTACGTCCGCCAGATAGGTAGTGAACAGTTCACAGTTTGCAGCTCACAGTTCGAGCAAACCGAAGCGAACTTCAAACTGTAGACCGAGACCGCAAACTGTCTACTATGAACCGTTAACCGAGACGCGGAGCCAGTCCACCGCGGCGGCCAGCGGCCGCGGATCGCCGCCCGCGCCGACGTCGACGGGGCGCTGCGCATACGCGAACCGCAGTTCCAGCTCGTTCACGCCCGTTCGCCACGCCCCCGCATCCAGCGTGCAGTCGACTGTCTGCCAGTCCGGTGTGACCGGCAACGGCACGCACGCTCTACCGTTGGCTGAGAGCGTGAGCGACTGCGGCGGCGATCCCGGGTACGCGAACGCGTGCAGCCGAACCTGGATCCGGAGCGGCGCGGGGTGGTCCAGCGGGATCCGCAGCGTCGCCGGCGAGGCGGCCCACCGGAACGTAATCGCGCCTTCCTTCTCCGGCGCGTGCCAGCCGTCGCCGATCAGCCACTCATCCCCGTTCCCGACATCCACGCCTCCGTAGGGCCGCAGCGGGTCCGCCAGGAAGCGATTCGTCGACAGCAGGTCGTACTCGCCGGGCGAGACGCCGTTGCGCAGCGCGAAGACGAGACTCGCCGGATAGGTGAAGGGATTGCCGAACCAGTCGTGGACGACATGCGCCTGCGACGCCCAGGCGCGATCGAAGGCGAGCGTTTCGCCGATGCGCACCGCCCCGCTCTGGGCCGCCGCGATCAGGGCCAGGTTCCAGACGGCCATGACTCCGAGGAGCGCGGTGACCGCCGCGGCCGCGTGCCGGCGCACCAGCGCGGCGGCGTAGTCGACGAAGGCGGCCAGCCCGACCGAGAAGAGCGGGATCAGGCCGTCGAACCGGCGCCCGCCGAACCCGGCGCTGCCCCACCAGTCCTGGATGCACGCGTTGAAGTAGACCATCACGGCGACGGCCGCGAGCATGGGCACGCCGGCGGCCGGCCGGACGCCGGCGAACCCGAGGAGGCCGATCGCGCCGAGGTACAGGATGGGCGCCGTGCTGAAGAGGCCGTTTCGGGCGGACCAGAGGATGTCCACCAGATGCGGATCTGTCCATCGAATCTGTGGCCCGACAGGAGAACGAGCGATCAGGCTGCCGTAGATCGCCTGCCACGCCAGCATCTGCGGCAGGAAGCCCACGACCGCGCAGGCGAGAAACACGGCGCTGGCGGCTATCGCGCCGCGCAGCGCGCGCTTGTCTCCCGCGCGGCGGCCGCGCGCGAGAGTCCGCAGCGCATCGAGCCCCGGCAGCAGCGCGAACAGGATGTTCTGCCAGCGGATGAGCGCCATGAAGCCCGCGAGCAACCCGAGCAGCGCCCACGCCCGCAGCGTGCGGCGCTCGCTCGTCGCCGCCCACATCCAGGTGAAGCCCGCGACCGATGCCATCGACGCCGCGTGCGTCATGCTCGGCTCCTTCACGAGATACCAGACCATGAACGATCCGGCGATCGTGAGGGCGACGGCGGGTGCGGCGAGCTGCGCGGGATAGAAGAGCCGCGCCAGCCGGTAGGCGAACCAGCACCCGAGCAGTCCGTAAAAGAGGCTCGCGACGCAGACCGCCTGGCGATACGGGAACGACGTGCCATCCGTGCTGACCTCGGCTCCCGTCGCGTGCAGCCGGGTCGCTACGATGTGTCCGGCCGCGAAGAACGGGGACCACACGATGGCGGGACCGATCGTCCACGCGGACTCGGCGTGCCCGGTCTTCGTCGGCTGGAAGAGGTACGTCTTGTCGCCCAGGCCGAGCATCCGGTAGTCGTTCGTGAAATCGACGTCCCGGTCGAACGCGAGCGAGCGCAGATAGGCGAAGTAGTAGAAGCCGTCGCTCTGGAGGCGCGCGCCCAGTTGCAATTGCAGCGCGAGGCCGACGGTGAAGAGCGCCGCCAGCACCAGGCCGACGCGCTTCCTCGAAGAGACGACGCCGACGACCGCGGCGAGCATCGCGATGGTGACCATCGCGCCGATCGAGGGCGTCCGTCCGAGGATCGCGTGCACGAGCGATCGCCGCGCGATTTCGCGACCGGCGAGGTCGATTGCGGCGATCGCGATGACGACCCAGGCGCCGCGCCGGGGGACTGAGCTCAGGGCTTCACCTTGAGGATGATGAGCTCGGAGCCCGGATGGTCCCTCGTCTCCTTGAAGCGGGCGACTTCTTCCGTCTGCCCGAAGATCTGCTGGTAGTCCGCGATTTCCGACCGATACTGCGCGGGATCCTCGAAGTACTTCCCGTAGCACTGTGAGGAGGCCACCAGGTACTGGATCCCCGTGCCCTTGTAGAGCTCCACGCCGTCGAGCCGCAGCTGCTTCACGTAGCTCGTCCGATACGTCGGGAGCTTGATCGCCAGCGAGCCCTCCAGGCGGATGCTCGTGCCCGGGGGCAGCTCCCGGCGAATCCACTCGTACGCCTGCTGCGTCGTCCAGACCTTCGCGGCGTCGGCGTCGTACGCGATCGCGTTGTAGGCCGGCGGCGCGATGGCGGCGAGCGTCAGCCCGACGGTCACGAGGCTGCGGACCGGGCGTGGAAGGTCGATCTGCCGAAGCCAGTCCACGATCCAGACGACCGCCGCCGCCGCGAGGAGCGACAGGAACGGGATGAGCGGCAGCAGGTATCGGAAGTAGGCGATGTTCTGGTTCGAGACGAACCGGAAGTACACCAGGGGAAACACGGTCACGAGCACCCACTTCAAACGCTCCGGCCCGCGCAACGTGCGCCAGAAGCCGAACACGATCCCCGCGACGATCAGAATGACGCCCGGCCAGTCGAGGGCGATCCGCAAGTGCTTGAAGTAGGTCTGCCAGACGGGGTCCAGCGACACCGCCGGCGCGCGATACTCCGAGGCGAGGCGCGCGAACTGATTGAGGAACGTCGGGAGATCGATGAGCGTGTACGGAGCGGCGAGCAGGAACGCCAGCAGCATGCCGCCGATGATCCAGAGCATGGCGACCGGCCTCGACGGGCGGACGGCCGGCGTCATGATGCAGGCGAGGAGCGGCATCAGAATGGCGAGGACGCCGTTGTACTTCGTCGCCCCCGCGAGCCCGGCGGCGGCGCCGGCCAGCGCGAACGACCACACCGTCGCGCGTTCGTGCGCTCGCAGGGAGAGCAGGAGCGTGAGCATGACGAGGAAGGTTGCCGGCACATCCGTCAGCGCGTAGTGGGATTCGCGCACATGGAGGGGCATGACCCCGATCATGACCGCCGCGAGCAGCGCCGTCCGCGCGCCCCAGCGCATCCCGGCGCGGTAGACGACCCAGACGGTCGCCGTCCCGACGATCGCCGTGACGGCGCGCCCCCAGACGTAGAACACCTCGGTCGGCGCCTGCGCGAGCCCGCCCCAGAGTCCCCGCATCGCGCCAAAGACGAAGCGGACGACGGCGACGGCGGCCTGGACGTACATGTAGAAGGACGGGTAGTCGAAGAAATGAGGGCTGAAGTCCCCGGTCTTCATCATGCGGACGGCGCGCTCCATCACTTCCGGCTCGTCGACGCCGAGGGCAAACGGCACGCCCTGCGCCAGCGCCCAGAACCGCAGCATCGCGGCCGCGACGAGCGCGAGCGCGAGCCCGACGTGCGACGAATTCAGATCGGCGGGTCGCCGCCACTCACCTTTAGTCATTCCGTGGCCCGGCCTTAGGCGGAAGCACAGTCTATCCGAGCAGTTCCCGATAAAGCGCGACCGTGGCATCTCCCGCGGCCGCCCACGAGAACTCCCGCTCGACAATCCGGCGGCCGGCGAGGCCGTAGTGCGTGAGCCGCGCGGGGTCGTTGACCGCGCCGCTGATCGCGGCCGCCAGCCCGGACGCATCTCCGGGCGCGACGAGCCAGCCGTTCTCCCCCGGCCGAATCTTGTCGGGGATCCCGCCCGCCGCCGATGCGACGACGGCGCGGCGGTGCGCCATGGCTTCGAGCGTCACGAGCGAGCTGCCTTCGTAGAGCGTCGGGTGCACGAACAGCGTGGACAGCTCGTACCACGCGTGCATCTCCTGATCCGACACGCGCCCGAGGAAGCGCACGCGCGTCCGCAGGTCCAGCTCGTCGACGAGCGTGTCGAGCATCGGGCGATACGGGCCGTCGCCGAGGGCGATCCAGCGCCACGGACGGCCGTCGAGCGCGCCGTGATCGCGCAATGCGGCGATCGCGCGCAGCAGGACGTGGAAGCCCTTGCTCGCCTCGAGGCGGCCGGCGCTGAGCAGGATGCGCCCGCCCAGCTCGAGGTTGTGCCGCTGGCGAAGCTCGCCGACCATCCCCGGATCCGTCAACGCGTCCACCGTGCGGAGGTCGATCGCGTTCGGGATCGTCCGCATCTTCTCTCGGGGAATGCCCAGGTGCCGGAGGACGATCGGTTCGAGCGATCGATCGGTGGCGATCACCGCGTCGGCCGCCGCGGCGCACACCAGGACGGCCTTGCGCAGCGGCAGATACGCCGCGCGTTTCAGGGGCGCCCGCGAGGGATCCGTCGCCCCGAATTCCTCGAGCCCCTGCGGATTCAACACAAGGGGCGCCGTCGCCCCGCGGGCCCTCGCCCGCGCGTAGCCGAGCACGCTCGCGCCGAGGCCGTGCACGAGGTCGGCTCTGCCCTGGCGGACGAGATCGCGGGCCCGGCGTCCCGCGCGCAGGCCGAACAACGGATACGCCGTGCTGCGATCGAGCACCGTGGTCCCGCGCCGTCCGGCGCCGGGGAACGTGAGGTACGGCACGAACTCGGCCCGCACCGACGGATCGATCGACGCCGGCGTCCACTCCTGGCCTTCGGCCGGCGGTTGCGTCACGAGCGTGACCTCGATGTCGCGCTCGGCAAGGGCCCGGGCGAGATCGTACACGTGGCGTTCGAGGCCGCCGTACCCGTGGAGCGGGAAGACCGAGCGAGCGACGAGCGCGACTTTCACCGGCGCCCGAGCTCCTCGTAGAGCGTCTCGACTCGCGAGACCACGGCGGCGGCGTCGAACTCGCGCGCGATCTTGCGCGCCGCGGCCTCGCCGAGCCTGGTCCGAAGGGAAGCGTCCGCTCGCAGCCGTCGTACGTCCGAGGCGAGCCCCTGCGGCGACGTGGAGAGCAGTCCCGTCACCCCGTGCTCGATGATGTCCCGTGTGCCTCCCGTGTCCATCGCGGCGATCGGAATGCCGAGCGCGCTCGCTTCGAGCAGCACGCGGCTCAGCGACTCCGGGCCGCGCGACGGGAAAATCAGCATCGACGCGTCCGCAAGGAGCCGGGTAGCCTCGGCCTTGTCGACCCAGCCCGTGAACACGATCCGCCGGCCGGACGACTGCGCCTCGCGCTCGAGCACGGCGCGATCCGGCCCGTCGCCGGCAATCACGAGCGGCCAGTCCAGATCCGCCTGGCGGACGACATCCACGAGATAGCTCGTCCCCTTGTTCGGCGCGAGCTTGCCGAGGTACAGCGCGAAAGGCTCCGTGGTCTCTACGATCCTCGCCCCTCGATCCTCGATCCTCGAGGCCGCGCGAAGCGCAGCGACATCCACCGGATTCGGAATGATCTCGATCCGCGTGCGCGACAGCTCGGGCGCCCGCCGCACGAGATCCTCCGCGATCCGATGGCTGACGGCGATCACGGCGTCCGCGCGGGCGAGCCCCGATCGCTTCGCCGCGAGGTTCGCGCGCATGTAGGGGATCATCGGCAGCGCCAGCGGCCACAGCGCGCCGGCGCGCGGCCGGATGCAGACGGTCATGTTGCCCGCGGTGCACGCCGGGCAGAGCGTGAGACCCTCGCGCGTGTGGAGGAGGTCCGACCAGTAGCAGACCGGCCAGTAGTCGCGCACAGTCGCGACAACGGGGACGCGCGCAGCTTTTGCCGCGTCGATCCCGGCCATCGTCGTCATCACGTGCTGCGCGTGGACGATGTCGTACCGATCGCGCCGCAGCAGCGTGGCGAGATAACCGGTGAGCGCCCGCGTCAGCTTCTCGCTCTTGTAGTAGTTCCGCACATACGGAATGTCGGGCGCCGGCGCGCCGAGCTCCAAGAC
>WNFM01213628.1_pt3 | contig 33192 bp, 28 predicted proteins | sample 5400271 | NCBI WGS metagenome assembly WNFM01 (sample SAMN13153352, study PRJNA577476) | soil metagenome | isolation source: 60 cm saprolite on Douglas fir-dominated hillslope | place: USA:California | collected 2013-09-17 | reverse complement strand
TTCGATCCGTGAGGCGCTGTACCGCTAGCTGATGGCCGTTCCCGCCCACATTCTGCCCCACAGATGATCAACGACCTGACCGCCGCAACCGGCGATCAGGCCCTTGACCTGCTACTTCCCCAGTAGCCCCGACCGGATTTGAACCGGCGCTACCGCCTTGAGAGAGTCGCGCAGTTCCGTACCAGTCCGCTTCGTGATCTTCGCCGCGACTCGACGGGTGTTCTCGGCGCCGAGGAGCCTCAGAACCTCTCGCGATGCCCTTCGACCCTCACACCAACGCCCTTTCGTGCCAGTCCCTGGCGCACCGTGCCGCACACCGGGGTCCCGTCTCACCAACGAACCGCCAAACGGATGATCAAAAGGCCCGACCGCCGTATCCGGCGATCAGGCCTCTGACCTGCACTCACTTGGTAGCGGGGGCGGGATTTGAACCCGCGACCTCTGGGTTATGAGCCCAGCGAGCTACCGAACTGCTCCACCCCGCGTCGAAGTGCCTTAACTTTATGGCCTCGGCGCGCCGCAGGCAAATCAGACGCGCGCCCCGGACCCGCCGGGGGCCGACATCCAGATCACGTAGTGAGCCGGCCAGAGCGTCGTCGGCGGCTGGGTCAGCGTGTGCGGATCCTGCGTGGTCAGGAGGTCCAGGACCCGGACCGAGCTGCCCCCGTAGGCGGAGACCTCCGAGCGCCGCGCGCCCAGCAGGACCGGCCGCCGTCCCGCACGGTCTACGCCGGAAAGAACGTTCTGGACGGCCTGGGGCGACTGGCCGGTCATCCACGCGACCGGAACACCGCACATCCCCCGGATCACCTGGCTGAACTGCGCGGCCACCAGCCGGTCAAGGATCAGGACGGAGGCGGACGGGCCGAGATAGGAACACAGCCGGCTGACGGCGCCGACCTCTCCCGGGCCAGTCCGCTTCAGGGCCAGGCCGTCGGCCGAGGGTCGCAGCGAGCCCTGGCCCGCGTGCGTCAGCCCCAGGCCGAACGTGGTCGCCACGGTGGGCACCAAGAGCGCGGCGACGCAGAACGCGGCAACGACCGACGCGGCCGTCCGGCTTGCGCCCCGCGATCGCGCGCTCCGGCGGAGCCGGGCGGACGCCCAGATCGCGCAGAGGATCAGGCCGGGAAGCACGAGCGGCACCAGGCGGCGGCTAGCCCACGGCTGGTCGGGAACCGTCTCCGGCTGCCACAGGACCGCGGCCGAGCCGCAGCAGATGACCATGAGCGGCAACGCCCAGATGCGGGCAGCGGAGGGAGATGGGGAGGTGGGTGGGGGGTCGCGCCACGAAAGCAGCGCTCGCAGGCACCACCGCACCAGGAGCGCGAGGCCGATCCCCCCGAGCAGGACCGCCGGGAGCCCGATATACCAGATGACCCAGTACAAGGTGTCCTCGGCGTAGAGCCGCCCGGGGTCGACCGGGAGGTGCCCGAGCCGCTGCAGATGGGCGACGTACCCGGCCGTCGCCCGGCCAGCCTGCTCGCGCACGGTCTGCAGGTACGGGCGGACGGCGAGGCCGATGAGCGCCGCCGCGGCGAGCAGTCCGCCGACTTCGGGCAGCCACCGCAGCGGCCGCGCGGCCGGCAGCTTCCGCAGGGTCGTTCGCAACCCCGGCAGGCGCAGTATGGCCATGCCGGCCAGGGTCATCGCGCCGAGCCACGCGGCAATCAGCCCGATCAGCTCCGGCATCGGCTGCAGCCCGGCAAGGAACGGCCGGGCCAGCAGGTAGCCATCGGCGAGCCCGTACCCGGCACCCACGGCAAGACCAATAGAGAACACGAACGCCGTGCCGCTCCTGCGGACGAGCAGAAGGCCCACGAACGGGATGGCGGGAAGCACATCCAGCAGCCCGTCGATCCGCACCACGGCGGTGAGCCCGAGCGCAAGCCCGCCCAGCGCCATCATCGCGCACTGCGGCGTGAACCAGCGGTCCCGCGCCCCTGACCCGAGCCACCGCCTCCAGACGCCGACCGCCCACGACCCGCGCGGCGCCGCCGATGCTTGCGGAGCCCCGGCTGCCTGCGGCGCCCCGGCTGCCTGAGGCGGCCCTGTCCCCGGGCGCGTGCCACCGAGCGTCAGCGCGTCCGCGACCAGCGCCAGCCCGCCGAACAGAAGTACCTGCGCGGCGGTCTCGCTGAACGAGCCCCTGCTGGTGTACTGCTCGGGAAGCGTGAATCCGAGCACGAGAGCGCCTGCGGGAGCCCACTGCGGCCCCGCCAGCCTGCCGACCAGACCGCCGAACGACAGCACGGCCAGCCCGCCGAGGATCGGGCCCATCGCTGCGGCGGCCGAGATTCCGTGCGTCCAGAACGCCCCGGCCAGGATTAACGGCAGGCCCGACATGAGCCCGGGCACGACCGAGCTGCCACTGGAGTAGAAGCCGATGCTGGAGAAGCCGAGCCCCGGATGCGCACCGCCGAATGACGCCAGCGACTGCGGTATCGGCAGCGAGCCGTGCTGTGCGATCCAGTAGCCCGTCTGCAGGTACGCCCCCGGGTCGCGGAGCACGATGACGCTCTCAGAGTTGAACAGGAACTGCCAGAGGGCAAAGCCGGCCGCCACCGCGACGGTGCCCGCGAGTCCCCACCAGGCTGACCAGCCCCGGTCCGGGCGCGGCGCGCTGGCCGCTCCGAGTCTGGCCACCGGCGGCGTCCTGGGCCAGCTCGCGGGCACCTTTCGCAGGCCGGCCGCGGTCAGGGCGACCGCCAGCGGCGCCGCGATGAGCAGCATCGGCACCGGCAGGAACACGCCGGCCAGCAGCAGCGGTATCCCGGGTAGCAGCCAGGCCATGACCAGGATCACCGGCAGCACGGTGATCCTGGCGAAACTGGTTCCGCCGACCTGGCGGCGCTTGCGCTGGCGGGCGGCGCGGAACCGCAGACCGCGCAGGCAGGCAGCGAGTGCGCCCGCCCGTCTCCATCCCGTCTGCCTCAGGGCGGTGGTCGCGGGCCTTGGCTCACGGCCCGCCAGGTCCCTCGCCCCCGCCGGGTCCGGCCCGCCCGCGGAGTCTTGGCCGCCCGCGGAGTCTTGGCCGCCCGCGGAGTCTTGGCCGCCCGCGGAGTCTCGGCCGCCCGCAGGATCCTGCTCACCGCCCGCCAGGCGCGTCGTGCTCCCCGGGTCCGGCCCGGCCGCCGCGTCGTGGCCGGGTCTTGGCTCGTCCGCCGGCCACGGCCTGTCACCCGGCCAGGGCGAACCGTCGTCCAGCTCAGGCCCGGGTGGCACGACGACGGGTGGCACGGCGGAGTCCTGCTGGCCAGTCAGCTGAACCGCCGTCGCTGACGCGTCCACGTCGATATCCTCAGGCTTGCTGGCGCCCTCCGGGTCCGCGGCCGACTGGTCAGTCGCGGTGGTGTTACCGGTCGGGCGATCGCCTGAGCGCACGGGTTCCACTTTAGAGGGACAGTCAGCCGGACGGTATCAAGGCGGTGCTCCGCGCCGCATGCGGCGCGGAGCAGGTGCGCCGGGACGCGCCGGGTTGCGCATACATTGCCCGGCAGAACCCGCTGGCCAGGAACTTTACCAACTACACACGAATCCTCCCGTTTACCACACGTATTATGGGGCCACCCTAACGGCCAGATGCCCCGCGTCGGCCGACGAGGATTCCTGCCCGGAGGACAGATGACCCGTCGCACCGATGTGGACCGCGCGGGGTGGAGCCAGCCGCAGCGCAGCCGCCGCTCGCCGCAGCTGGGAAGGCGCGGCCCGAGGCAGCCGCTGGGAAAGCGGGTCGCCGCGTGGACATCGATTGGGCTGGCCGCCGTCCTGGTCGTCGCCACGCTCGCCGCCTACGTCAAGTACCGGAGCTTCTGGGACAGCATCAAGCGCGTCGACGTGACCGGCCTCATCGGCAACCAGCCGCCCAAGTACGACAACGCCGAGAACATCATGGTGATCGGCTCGGATACCCGTACCGGGCAGCATGGAGTCGGCGGGAACCTTCCCGGCTGCAACTGCTCGGACACCCTGATGCTGCTGCACATCTCCCCCGACCACCACGGGGCCACCGTGCTGAGCATCCCGCGGGACACCATGGTTCCGATTCTGGGCTGCGCGGCTAGTGACGGGACGCCGGGTCAGCAGGCAAACCCGACGTCGTTCGAGCGGATCAATGCCGCACTGCAGGCCGGCGGGCCGGCCTGCAGCTGGAAGACCGTCGACCACGAGACCGGCATTCACATCGATCACTTCGTCCAGCTTGACTTCACCGGATTCGAAAAGATAATCGATGACCTCGGCGGGGTGAACATCTGCCTGCTCATTTCGGTCAGCAATCCCCAGTCGGGCCTTAACCTGTCGGCCGGCCGGCACCACGTCTGGGGGCGGGAGGCGCTCGCGTTCTGGCGCGTCCGGGAGAACATCGGCCTGGGCTCCGATCTCCAGCGGATCCAGCGCGACCAGTTCCTCATGGCCTCCCTGGTGCAGGGCATCGAGCACAGCGGCCTGCTCAACAGCCCGGCCAAGATGCTGAACGTCATCCGCGACGCGACGGGCGCGATGACCACGGACACCGGGCTGGACCAGAACGCGATGCTGCAGGTCGCCGAGAGCCTGCGAGGCCTGCGGTCCAGTTCGGTGCAGTTCGTCACCGCACCCAACGTGGCCTACCCTCCGGACCCGGGGGCCGAGGTGGAGTTCGCGGTTCCGCAGGCCGGCGAGCTGTTCAGCGCGATCGCGCACGACACGACGCTGCCCAAGGCGAAGAAGGCGAAGAGGTCCCGGTCGACGAACCCGGCGACTACTCCGGTGCTGGACGCCGCCCCGTCCCAGGTCAAGGTCCAGGTGGAGAACGGGTCGGGCGTCAGCAAGATGGCCACCAAGGTAGGCGGCGAACTGACCAGCCGGGGCTTTGTCGTGGTGGGCACGGGAGACGCCAGCAACTTCAACTACACCAGCTCGGTGATCGAGTACGCGGCCGCCTCGGACCTGCCCGCGGTCAACACCCTGAAGGCACAGCTCAGCCACGCCCAGGTGGTGCCGGACGCGACGCTGACCCCGGGCACCATCACCCTGATCGTCGGCTCGACCTTCTCCGCGCTGAAGTCCCCGTCCTCGTCATCCTCCTCGGCCACCGCGTCGGCGCCGTCGGTCTCGAAGATCAGCGCTTCCGACCACGCCATAACGGCGAACACCGGCATCTGCAAAGACCAGGCAGCATTCGCAGGGTAGGGCGGCTGACGGCACAGCCGGCCCGATGCCCCGATCCTGGCCTCCTGCGGCGGCCGCCTGCCGCCGCTAAGCGCGGCTGGCGGCCGGGGCGGCCGACCTCGCGGATCCTCGGCGGGGGCCGGCGCCTCGGCTGCGGACTGCCGCATCCCGAGCCTGGCCACCTCCAGCCACAGCAGCAGCGATGCGGGATAGATGAAGTAACCGAACCGCGTGGCCGGCGCCAGCAAGAACATGAGCGACAGGCCGATGATGAGCCGCCAGACGGCGGACGGAACGGTCTTCGGCGGACGGATCACCAGCGAGCCGGCAATCGCGGCGCCCGCCAGCACCAGCAGCCCTACAGCGATCAGGTGCCCGGTATGACCGGTGTCAGCGATCACGTGTCCCGGTAGCGGGCTGGCCGCGGCCGACTTGACGCCCGCCAGGCCAAGGGGGAACAGGATCGTGTTCTCGACCAGCGCGGATGGCCAGACAACCGCTACCGGCGCGACAATCGCCACGCATGCGGCCAGCGCCGAGCCGAGGAAGACGAGGGTCTGTCTCCGGCCGTCGCGCGTCACGATCAGCACCGCGGCGACGATCACGGCCGGCCAGGCCGTGGCCTTCGCCGCCGAGGCCAGGCCGAGCGCGATCCCGGCCAGGACGAACCGGGGCTGGCGCCACAGCAGCGCGAAGCCCAGGCACAACAGGGCCAGGATGGGAATGTCGGTGCCGCCCACGGCGAGCTCGAACGCGATCACGGGCGACGCCGCGATGAACACCGTCCAGCGAAGGGAGTTCCTGGCGCCGGCGGCCCTCAGCGCCAGCCAGAAGATGACCAGGAACGCGGCCCCGAACCAGACCCGGGGATCGGTGATCACGTGGGTGCCGAACAATGCTCGCGGAATGCCGAAAAGCGACATAACTGGCAAATACGGGTTATAAGCATCGGGATTATGGACCGCGGCGAGCATGGCGGCGCCCAGGTACGGCGAGTGGTCGTGCACCAGCTGCCTCGCTGACCGGGCGATCACCACCACCTCTGGCTGCTTGCGACCCGTCGCGGCGTTCAGGAACAGCGGCGTGATCAGCGCCCCGCTGACGCTCAGCAGCAGGGCGAGATCGATCCCCCGCAAGCGCCAGGTCAGGACCGCCACCGCGGCCGCGGCGTAGGCGCAGGCCGCTATGAGTCCCCAGAGCCGGTGCACGTCGTTCGTGCTGAACAGGGTCACGCCCCCCGCGAAGCCCGCGCAGACCACGAACGCGCCCGCGGCCCAGTATCGCGGAACGCTCATCGGCGACAGCCGCCTGACCCAGGGACTCGGCGCACTGCCTGGCGGCGGCCCCGCCTTCAGCGAAAGCATAATCGCAGACATTCCTCCACTGGCCAAAGGTAGCTTAGCGTGCGCTGTACGGCCGCGATGGCCCCGCGGTGACCTCGGTCCGACTGGCGCAGCCGATCCAAGCTCCGCTCCTAGCGTGGCGCTCCGCGGGCCCGCTGTCGTCACCCGGAAGTCTGATGCCTGGCTAGGTCCGCAGCGCTACTCCACTCGAACTAGCGCGAGGACCGTGCCGTTCACCGGCGCGCCCCGTCCCCGGCGGCGAGAAGGCCGGCCTTGAGTCTCCCGCAGATAAGCGCCGCGACATAAGCCGCCAGCGCCACGTAGGCGACCGTGGCGATGCCCAGCATGGCGCCGATGCCGACCACGAGCATCCGCCCCTCCCAGCCCGGCCTGGTGTCGGCGGCCTGGGCTGCGTTCCGCGGTTCGCGTCTCGCCAGGTCGACATAACGCAGCGCGATCAGCGCGCAGAGCGTGAACGTCGCCGGCGCCGGAACGCCGAACGAGAAGCCGATCGCGGCGATGTACACCAGCTGGCCGGCTACCAGCACCGCCGGCACCAGCCAGTCGAGGCGCCCGTTGTGCGGATGACCGGACCCGAATGCGGCGAGCAGCATCACAACCAGGGGCGTGAGCAGCAGCATTCCGGGCAGGTTCCGCATGCCGAGCCAGGCCAGGAAGGACGCGGCGACCAGCCCGGCCACCGCGGGCGGCAGCGGCACGAACTGTCCCCTGACCACCCGGCTGAGCCAGACGGCGGCCGCTCCGTCATCCCGGTACGCCGCTATGGTGGCGCGAGCCTGGGGATCCAGAACTGTCTTGGGCTTCGGCTCGCGGCGGGGGCCGGGCTGCCGGCTGATCATCAGATCCAGCGTCATGGTCGGCTCGGACGGGCCGGCCAGGGCCAGCGGAGTCTCCGACCGTCCGGAACCGCCGGCCAGGCGCGCCAGGGCTGCCGACGTGGAGAGTCCGGAAGATCGGGTCCGAACCGCCGGGTCCGCCGGAACCGACGAAAATTCGCGAACCGGCGAATCGACATGAACCCGCGAGTCGAGGCCGATCGGCGAATCTACCCGGGCCGGCCGGCCGGCCGGGACGGACGAATCCGGACGGGCGGACGGGTCAACCACGACCGGCGAATCGGCCGCGGACGAGTCCACGCGGACCGGAGGGTCAACCGAGACCGGTGATTCAGCCGTAACAGACACGTCACTGACGGATGTATCGACTGAAGCGGAGGAATCGGCGCGAGCCGGCAATTCTTCCCGAGCCGGCAATTCTTCCCGCGCTGGCAATTCCGTTCGGCTCGACAATTCCGGCCGAACCGGCGACCTGACCCCGAACGGCGATGCCGCGGTGACGCGGTCGGGCCCGTGCCCGGTGATCACGTAGGCGATGGCGATGATTCCCCACTCCAGCAGGATCAGCAGCGTGGCGTGGGCACCCCAGATCGGCGCGGCGACCACGATCACCGCGACCCGCCCGCCGGGCGAGAAGGCCAGAAACCCTCGCAGCGCCTTGGCCAGGGGATTCCCGTCGCTGGGGGGGCCCGCGATCTGGCCGCCGCACGCCACGGCGGTCCTGCGCACGACCACAGCGATCACGACCGCGGCCGCAAGTTCCCACGTGCCGCTCCAGTGGGCCTCATATCCGCCCACCGCCAGGCCGGCATAGACGGCACAATCGGACACCGTGCCGGACATCTCGGCCAGCGTGCCCGCACCGGCCCCGGCCGGCCGGGCCTGCGCTGCGGCGGCCGGGCCGGTCACAGGGCCGGCGGCCGGCCCGGCTAGCCACCGTGCGGCGCGCCAGGCCAGGTAGCTGGCCAACAGCGCAAGCGCTCCGGAGATGTTGTCGGGCCGGGTGCCCGCGCTGAACCAGGCCGCGGCGCACAGGCCGAGGGCCAGCGAGATGCCGGTCACCGAGTTCGGGGCGAGGGACCGGTTCACCGCCCAGTCGGCAACGCGGCGTGGCAGGCCCTCCAGCACCCCCGGCATGCTCATGCCGTGTCTCCCGCTCGCCTCCGGGGCGCCCGGAGGCCCCGTCAGTTCGCTCATGTCCGTGCTCCCGCCGACCGGGCATGCGGCCCGGCCGCTACCTTCCGGCCCATCGGCTCTCAGTCCTGACGCGTCAGCAGTGATCTAGCGTACGTATGTTTACCCAGAGAGGAATGAGCGCAGACCTGAGGCCGCCGCGGCCTTGCTAGCCCTGGGCCTGCTTGGGGGCGACCCCCTTCAACCCCCGCGGCGGAGCAAGCTCCGCGAGTACTTCTGAGCCACCGTTGACAGGTAGGGTCCCCTCATGCGGATGGTGGCGGTCGTGCTGGCCGGCGGGACCGGTCAGCGGTTCGGCAGCGACATGCCCAAGCAGATGCACGTCCTGGCGGGCAAGAGTCTGGTGGAGCACTCGGTGGCGGCCTTCGAGCAGGCCGATGGCGTGGAAGCGATCATGGTCGTGATGCCAGCGGGTCTCACTGCCCAGGCCCGGGAGCAGTTCGCGGGCAGCTGCCGCAAGGTGACCGACGTCATCGAGGGCGGCGCCACGCGCACGGACTCGACGCGCCGCGCGATCGCCGCGCTCGGCGAGGAAGAATGCGATGTGCTCTTCCACGACGCGGCCAGGCCGCTGCTGGAGCAGCGGATCATCGCCGACTGCGTCAGCGCGCTCGGCGCCTACCGGGCCATCGGGGTGGCAGTCCCGTCATCCGACACGATCGTCGAGGTCAGCGACGGCGTGGTGACGGCGATGCCGCGACGCGATGCGCTCGCGCGCTGCCAGACGCCACAGGGGTTCCGGCTCTCGGTGATCAGGCGGGCATACCAGATCGCGGACGCCGACCCGGCCTTCGCCCAGCGCCCGGCCACCGACGACTGCGGCATCGTGCTCCGCTACCTGCCCGAAGTGCCGGTCCGCCTCGTACCCGGCAGCGAGCGCAACATCAAGATCACGTACCCCATCGATCTCCACATCGCCGAGACCCTGCTCAAGGCTCATGATCATGGTGCTCATCCTGTGCCCAGGGACTCGCGTTGATCAGAGAGTAGCGTCCTCAAGCATTTCCGTAACCAGTGCGGCGATCGGGGAACGCTCGGAACGAACCAGCGTCACGTGCGCGAACAGCGGATGGCCCTTGAGTTTCTCGATGACCGCGACCACGCCGTCATGCCGGCCGACCCGCAGGTTGTCGCGCTGCGCGATGTCGTGGGTGAGCACCACCCTCGACCCGCCGCCGATCCTGGACAACACGGTGAGCAGCACCCCGCGCTCCAGGGACTGCGCTTCGTCGACGATCACGAAGGAGTCGTGCAGCGACCGGCCGCGGATGTGGGTCAGCGGCAGCACCTCGAGCATGTCCCGGGCCAGCACCTCGTCGATCACGTCCTGCGAGGTGACCGCGGACAGGGTGTCGTACACCGCCTGCGACCACGGGTTCATCTTGTCCGCCTCGGAGCCGGGCAGGTAGCCGAGCTCCTGGCCGCCCACCGCGTACAGCGGCCGGAACACCACGAGCTTGCGGTGCTGGTGCCGCTCCATCACGGCCTCGAGGCCGGCGCACAGCGCCAGCGCCGACTTCCCTGTCCCGGCCCGGCCGCCGAGGGACACGATCCCCACGTCCTGGTCGAGCAGCAGGTCGAGCGCCACCCGCTGCTCCGCGCTGCGGCCGCGCAGCCCGAACACCTCGCGGTCGCCGCGGACCAGGCGCACCGCCTTGTCCGGCTGCACCCGGCCCAGGGCGCTGCCCGCGCCGGAGGCCCCGGAGACCAGCACCAGGCCGGTGTGGCAGGGCAGGTCCCGGGCCGCCGCGCAGTCCAGCCGCCCCTCGGCGTACAGCTCGTCGATCTCCGCCGCGGTGACGTCCAGCTCCCGCATGCCGGTCCAGCCCGAGTCCGCGGGGAGCTCGGCGCGGTACTCCTGGGCGGTCAGGCCGATCGCCGCGGCCTTCACCCGCAGCGGCAGGTCCTTGCTGACCAGCACGACGCTGTCGCCGTCCGCGGCCAGGCTGCGCGCCACGGACAGGATCCTGGTGTCGTTGTCACCGAGCCGGAACCCGGCGGGCAGCACCGACGGGTCGGCGTGGTTCAGCTCGACGCGGACCGTGCCGCCCTCATCGCCGACCGGAAGGTCGGCGTCCAGCCTGCCGTACTCGACCCGCAGGTCGTCCAGGTAGCGCAACGCCTGGCGGGCGAAATAGCCAAGCTCCGGGTGGTGGCGCTTGGCCTCCAGCTCGGTGATGACCACCACCGGCAGGACGACCCGGTGCTCGGCGAACCGGCCGATGGCGGCCGGGTCGGCGAGCAGGACGCTGGTATCGAGGACGTAGGTGCGACGCGCTGAGGAACTGGCCACTCGCTCTCCCCTGGGCGCCGGGGCGGCGCCGCGATAGGACACAGACGTGTCGGAGGGACCGGGACCGGCCAGCGAAAGGCCGGGCGCCGGCCCTTCGCTCATCTCGCCTGCGTGCCAGGACGCGAAGCTCGAGGATCTCGAGGGCCTTCCCGTCGGGCGGCTACGCACCGCCCGTCTGCTCAGACGTTACCCTCGGTCAGCCACTCCCCGGAAGTACCGCCCCGTGCTGTTAACGTGCCGGACATCCGGCCGATCCCCGGCATGGTCCCTGGTCAGCCCCGTTCTGGCTGGCACTGGTCGGGCAGGAAGTCGCTCCGCGGGAGGCCCCAAGAAGTCGCTCCGCGGGAGGCCCCAAGCGGCATCGCCGGCGCGTAGGTGCTGCTGGGGCGATATCAAAGCGCCGGCGATGCCTCCCTGCCGCGGAGCAAGCTCCGGCCGGCGAGGTCTCCCCGCCGCGGAGCAAGCTCCGTGAGCAGTATCAGCCGCCGAACCTGCGGTGCCGTGCGGCATAGGAACGCAGCGCGCGGAGGAAGTCCACCCGCCGGAACGCAGGCCAGTAGGCATCGCAGAAGTAGAATTCCGAGTGGGCGCTCTGCCAGAGCAGGAATCCGCCGAGCCGCTGCTCGCCGGAGGTGCGGATCACCAGGTCGGGGTCGGGCTGCCCGGCCGTGTAGAGGTGCTCGGCGATGTGCTCGACGTCGAGGATCTCGGCGAGCTGCTCGATCGTGGTGCCCCGGGTGGCGTGGTCTTGAAGCAGCGAGCGGACCGCGTCCGCGATCTCCCGCCGCCCGCCGTAGCAGACGGCGACGTTCACCAGCAGCCCGGTCTGCGCCGAGGTGGCCTCCGCCGCGTCCTTGAGCACCTGCGCGGTGCCGGCCGGCAGCAGGTCGAGCGCGCCCATCGGGTTGACGTGCCAGTTCTGCGCCACCAGCCCGCGGACGGTGTCCTCGATGATCCGCAGCAGCGGCTCGAGCTCGGCCGCCGGGCGGGTCAGGTTATCGGTCGACAGGAGCCACAATGTGACCACCTCGACGCCCATCTGGCGGCACCACTGCAGCACCTCGAAGATCTTGTCAGCGCCCGCCTGATGACCGCTGCTGACGTCGGCCAGGCCCGCCGAGCGCGCCCAGCGGCGGTTGCCGTCGCACATCACCCCGACGTGCCTGGGGATCGCCCGGGGTGAAAGCGATGCTTCGATCCTATGTTCGTAAAGCCGGTAGGCGAGATCGCGCACTCCCATCCGGGACCCTTCCTCGCTGCCGCCGGGCTGGCCGGCTCGTGCCTGCCTGCTTCTTGCCGGCTGCCTCGGCACCAGCCGGAGCTCGGGCCGCTGCCCCGCCGCCGACCGGTTCCTTAAGCACCGTACCCAAGAATGTCACCAGTTCCGCCGAGGTGAGGACGGCTCGCAGACCAATCCCATCAGCCCCCCATGCCTCAATGACCGCACGGCGGCTGAGCCGCCAGCCTCCCGGCTGGACCTGGGCGCCCGCGCCGCGCCGGCCCAGCCACTCCGCCGAGTCGCGCAGGACGCACCGGAATTCGCCGCTGCCCGGCAGGTCGGACCGGTCCCGGGAGCGGAGCGAGAAGTACTCTCGCTCCCCGGACCTCAATCCCCCGCCGGCCCTCTCGCCACACTGCGGCCCGGGCTCGGGAAAGCGGTCATCGGGATCGGGCCACGCCGCGGCCTGCTGCGGATCCTCGCGTGCCGCGGTCACGCTCGCCGCCAGCTGTGACAGCCGGAAGCCGCAACGCTCGCCGACCGACGCGAACGGCTTGCGGCCCCGCCTGAGGTCGAGAGTGATCTCGTAAGGCGTCCCCGTCTGATCATGGCACGCGACTGCCACGACCGTGAGCACGGATCCATCAACGCAACGTAGGGCTCCCATAACGGAACGTTAACATCCTCGAGTCACAAAAGGCACCCACGCCGTCGGCGGGCCTCAGCCGGCCCGCTCACCCGATCGAGTTACCGGATGCCTCAGGAGCCCGGCTGTGTCCCAGCAGCCTCGCCACAGGTACACCGCAGACCTTCCCCGTGGCCTCGGCGCATTGCTCCTCTACATCGGTCCCGGCGCCGAAATCCAGCTTCTGGTCGAGCGCCTGCCGCGCACCGTCGAAGCCGCCCAGCGGCGCTGAAGCCCTTATTCAGCTTGCGCTAAGGCAGAAGCCGGACCATAAGGCATGGTCATTCTGGCTACCGCCGCATGGCCGCTTTGCGTGTTCAGGCTCTCCCACCAGTAGGCAGCTGTGATCCCCGGGAATCCGCCCGCCTCCGGGAGCCCTCGATCGAGGGCGCTGGCTCGCCCCATTCCGCTGCGGGTCAAGCTCCTTTCCGTACTGCTGGCGCTCGTAGCCATCGCCCTCACGATCATCAGTATCGCTTCCGTCTACGTCCTGCGTGACTATCTGCAGGGCCGCGCTGACCGCCAGGTGACTGATTCGTTCTCCCGCAGCCTCAGCGAGTTGAGCGGGCAGCCGTACATCGGGCCCCCGCCGGGCGGCGGCCTCGGCGCGGCCTTCCCTTACGTGGCGCAGATACGTGATCAGCGAGGGCAGATAGTGACTGCAACCGGCTTGGCACCGCCGAATCCGGGCGGCCCCGACGTTCCCACCGATCTGGGGTGGCTCGGATCCAACGCGGGACGGCTCGTCACGGTGCCGTCGCTTTCGGGCACGGATAACTGGCGGGTGATCACGCGGCGAGTGAGCTACCAGGTCGTCCCGGCACTCTGGTCGTGGGCGCGGACCTGGGCGACGTCAATGGCACGATCCGGCAGCTGACTGGCATTGACCTGATCGTGAGCGGGTTCGTCGTGCTCGGCCTCGCGATCGTCGGCATGGTGGTGGTGCGAGCCAGCCTGCGCCCGCTCACCGAAATCGAGCGGACCGCCGAAGGCATTGCTGCCGGAGATCTGTCCCGGCGCGTTCCCGACCAAGATCCGAGAACTGAAGTCGGCAGGCTGGGCCGGTCGCTCAATACCATGCTCAGCCAGATTGAGTCCGCGTTCCGCCTTCGGGCCGAGTCCGAGGCTGCTGCCCGCAGGTCGGAGGAGCGGTTGAGGCGGTTCGTGGCAGACGCCAGCCACGAGCTGCGCACCCCACTGGCCGCGATCAGGGGATTCGCCCAGTACTACCGGCAACGCACCGGGGCGGAGGGCGAGACTCAGCATGCCGAGGAACGATCGGCGGACTCCACGATCTCTGCTAGCGAGCAAGATGTTCCCGCAGCGGTCACTGTCCATGGCCCGCTGGCCAGGCCGGATCTGGACTGGATCATGCAGCGGGTCGACCAAGAATCTGCTCGTATGGCGGGGCTGGTGGAGGACCTGCTCCTGCTCGCCCGGCTCGATCAGCAGCGGCCGATCGAACATCACCCGGTCGACATGCTCGCGCTCGCGGTCGATGCGGTACGGGAAGCCCGGATAATCGCAACTGACCGGATTATCGACCTGACTGTCAGGATGAGTGCCGCGCCGATTGTCCTTGGTGACGAGCGCCGGCTCCGGCAGGTTATAGGCAACCTGATGAGCAACGCCCTTAGGCACACCCCAGACGGAACCCAGATCGATGTGCGGCTGTCCTCGGTCACATTTGACTCTGCTCCTGGTGTAGCCCTCGATGTCATAGACCACGGGCCTGGCATCGAAAGCGATCAGGCGGCCCGCGTTTTCGAGCGTTTCTACCGCACCGACGCGGCCCGCACCAGGAAGACTGGCGGATCAGGACTCGGGCTGTCAATTGTGTCAGCGCTCGTCGCAGCACACGGCGGCACGGTGTCCGTGGACACCGCGCTAGGCCAGGGCGCGACATTCCGCGTCATCTTGCCCCTCGCGCCCACGGATCCGGTGGTCATCCCTTAATACTGTCTGCGGGACGCGTGAGCCGCCTTGGCCTGTGTGCCGTACGGGCGTGTGGCCTGAAGCTTGGCGAAGCAGTTCTGGATCACCTGCTGGGCCGGACGATCCAGGAACGTCAGCCGGTCGGACTCGAACGGGCCTGGGTGCGCGGGATTTGCGTCGAAGTTGACCTCGTACCAGTAGATCCCTCCGCCGATCTGCTCGTCCGAGACGGCGTTGCACGCTGCCTGGTACCAGGCGGCCTGGACGCGCGTGTCAATCGGTGCGGTCAGTGTCCTAAGCCAGGCCCAGGGCTCCCCATATGACCCGGCCACCGCGGCAATGCCGAGCTCGCTCAGGGTCAGTTCCCGGCGCACTGAGAGCGGGTGGGCTCCCAGCCAGGCATCCCAGGACCAGGTCAGGCGGGCTACCGACGCACTGTCCGGGAGGCTGATCCGCGGGTAGGCGTCGACGTCGTGGCTCGGCACCGGCGGGTTCGCAGCGTCCGCGGCGAACTCGTCGTAGTTCTCGTCATAGGTCAGCTGGCCGCTGTAGACGGACCGGACCGAGCGGACGAGGCCGGGCCACTGCTGGGCACCTTCCAGTGACACGAGCTCCGTGCCCAGAACGAAGGTCCCCGCGTGGCCTGCCTGCGCCGCCGCGACGTAGGGCAGCAGCAGCGTGCCGTAGCTCCGGAACCAGGCGGCGCGATCCCGTGGCTCGATCGTGCCGCGCCAGGCTTTCGGGTTCTGGGCGACCAGCGCATCCTCGTCGAGGACCGGCCGCAGCGTGACCCGGATGCGAGCCTTTGCCGCCGCGGCCAGGAAGATCGCGATGTGGCCGGGGCTGGGCGTTACCTTTGGCTTGGCATACACCGTGTCTGAGGTGAGGCCGGAGGTAAAGAACGGGAAGGTGACGGCTACCGAGTTCGCGTTCAGGCTGATGGCGTAATCAATGATCCGCTGAGCCTTCGCCCGGACTACGGCATCGGATGAGTCATTGCGGTTAGCCGTCCAGTACACCTGGATCCCGAGCTGCCGCATGCCCTGGTGCCACGGATTCCGCACGGCCGGCACGCTCACCGTCGGGCTCACCGTCGGGGCGTGCTTCGGCTGCGGCCACCACGGCGGCCTGGCCGGGATCGAGCACGCCGTCACGAGCGTGAGCAGGAAGGCCGCGCCGGCCAGCCAGACGGGGGCCAGGCGGCTGGGCGTGGTCATGACGGCTTCGCGATGACTATGACCTCACCGCCATCTGCCCCGCTGGCACCCCGCCGTGATCCTGCCAGCGCTTCCCGGCCCGCAAGCCGGGCGTCCCCATCCACAGGCATAACTGTCGGTTCTCCCCTGCCTGCTAGAGTGCGTCGGCCAAGGGCGATTCACGAAAGTGGTAATGCAACGGACAGTCGCCGAGCGATGACCGTGAGGTACCCGAAGGCAGATCGGCCCAAACCAGGAGCGGGGCCGCCGGGCGATCAGCCTTTCTTGAGCGGTCAGGGCATCCCGTGCCCCGGCGGTGCGCTTGCGGGCATGCGCGCCGGTTCGCCGCCTGACGTGGCAGGCTCGATCAAGAATCGGGGGAGATCGACTTGACGATCTCCTCATCGAGACCGGGGAACGAGCCGAGGAACTCCTTGCGCTCACGCTTGAGCCGGTCCACCATCGCGTTGTACTCGGCCAGGCGCCCCTGGCGCTCGTACAGCCTGCGCGGCTGCAGGATCTCGATGTCGTCCACGCCCGGCAGTGATGCGGCGACCTGGTAGCCGAAGTCAGGGTCGGTGACCCACTCGATGGTGTCCTGCACGATGGCCTGCACGGTCGCCGACGAGTACGGGATCGTCACCTTCTTGGACACCGCGTCATCGGTTCCGCCGATGCGGCCGGTGTTGAGCACGAACACCTTCAGCTCGTGGCTGTCGAGCAGCTCGAGCATCCGGTTGCCCATGTCCGCCATGTCCCGGGGGAAGAACGGGTTGGTGCCCGGCACGCGCAGGAACTTGCCTTCCTCGTCCTTACCGCCTGCCGAGGTGCCCGTGGTCTCCCCGAGCATGAAGTAGGCGGCTGCCTGCGCCCGGTCGAGCCGGGCTACGCCGGGAACGATGTTCTCGTTCCGGTTCAGGATCAGCAGGAACTCGGCCGGGGGCAGCTCGTTGCCCGGCCACGGGTCGACATAGGAGAACGGCCAGGTCGTGCGGCCGTTCTTGGTGTAGGAGGTGTCGAAGAAGTCCACTGTGCCATCGGCGTCGACGGAGACGTTCTCAAGGTAGGCATCGGGCTTGGTGGTGGCGTTATAAATGGCGGGCTCGAATCTAGGGTCAAGCCCGAAGGTTTTCGCGAAGCAGCCATTCTCCGTGGTGTAGACGCGGCCGCCCGGCATCAGCGCGATAAAGTCGTCCTGGGCCGGCTTGCTGTCCAGTTGCGTGGTGAATGTCGTGGTGGTCTTCCCGGTACCGGACAGGCCGACGATGAGGATCCCGGTCGGCGACCCGTTCAGGGGGATGACCTTGCAGCCGGCGTGCAGCGCGAGCCCGCCGCGGTTGTAGACGATGTTGTTCCACATCCGCAGGCCGCCCTTCTTGGACTCACCGAAGTAGTCCGAGTTGAGCACGCGGGTGATGTTGTCGCGGAGGTCGACGGCGATCACCCGGTCGTCCGGGTAGCCGGGGGCCGCCAGGTTCGGGGTATAGACGACCGTCGTGTCCGGCGCCCAGGCCGCCGGGTCGTAGTCGTCGCCCGCCGGGTAGTAGAGCTGCTGCTGCATGCCCGCTACGTTGGCGTTCGCCGCCTCCATGATGAGCCGCGCCCTGGTGCGGAACTCCGGGTCGGAGCCGATGTAGCCGTCCACGACGACCATCTTGGCGCGCGCTATGTAGGCGTCCTGCTCGGCGGCTACCCGCTCATACTCCGCGCGGGTGACGGTCTGCTTGGTCGCGTTGGTCGAGTCATCGACGATGAACGTGGACCTGGTGCTGCGCGAGTCGACGCGCGCCTTAACCACCACGTTGCCGAACTCGGTCACCTGGCTGTTCGGCATCTTCTCGGTCAGCTCGCGGAGCCGCTCCGCGGTCGGGTTCCACTCCACCGACGCGGCACTCACCCCATACACCACGGCTGCTCCTCCTCCAAGGGCACGGCTGCGGGTCGCTCCGCTGCGGGCTCACCCGGCCATCGCAAGGCGAAAGCGACCTGCGGCGTTGCGGGATCTGGGCAGTGTACCCCGACGTCGCGAATTAGCCACGGGCAGGACCGGGGATTCGCCGCGCGGCGGCCGGGGTAAGGGAACGCCCGGGGCTGGGCGTAACGGTCACGGCGCGCGGCCAGCCGCCGTCAACTCAGGCAGCTCAGATTCGCGGGCTTCCGCCGGGCGGGATTAGCCGATTTAAGCGGCAGATAAGGAAAGGGGAATTATGCCGGGGCGGACCTGGCCCGCCCGCCGCCCGGCGGCCCGGCCCACGCTCAACGCCCTGCTCAGGACCGCGGGCCCTCGGAGCGTACCTGCTCGACATGGTGCAGCGCCTCCCTGAGGTCCGCGAGCCAGCTATCCTCGTGCTCGCCGACCAGCCGCACGCACCAGGCAAGCGCGTCGCTGCGGCTCCGGGCGACGCCAGCGTCGACGAGCGTGTCGAGGACGAGCCGCTCCGGCTGGCGGAGCCTGGTCATCACCGGCACCGAGAATGTGGTGAACATCACCTTCTTCTCGGCGCAGATGACGCCCCAGGAGACCTTGCGGCCGAACCTGTGCTCGGCCTCGCGGGCGATGTCGATCCGCTGCTGACGCGTCTCCTCGCGGAACCTGCGGCTGCGGCCCTCGACGGCCGCCGCCCGCTCCGCGTCCGTGGCGTCCGCCGCGGACTCCGGGGCCGGCAGGGTGCCGATGACCGAGATCTCCTCGCGGTCGAGCCTGATGTCCGGCGTCCCGGCGAACCAGTCACCGGGCATGCGGCCGCTGAACCACCCGCGGAGCTTCTCGCTCGCAGAGCCCGTAACTGGCTCTTCCTCTGTACTCATGTAATGAGGATTACACACAAGCTTCCTAGCAGGCAAGACGGCTGAGACCCGGGCCCGGGCGGGTCAGCCGGCCGGGTTAGCGGCGACGGCCGCGGCGACCCTCGGGAAGACCTGCACCGCGCCCGCGAACTCGGAGCCGAAATCCGCCGGGACGACCTCGACGTCCAGGCCGGGCTCCGGCGCCTGGACCATCTCCCCGCCGCCGAGGTAGATGGCCACGTGCGAGATGTAGCCGGGAGCCGTGGGGTCAGTGTGGTAGAAGAGCAGGTCGCCGGGCTGGAGCTGGCTGAGCGGAACCTGCGGCCCGGTGCGCGCCTGGTCGGCGGCCACCCGGGGCATGACCACGCCGGCCCGGGCGAGCGACCACTGCACCAGCCCGGAGCAGTCGAACACGTTCGGGCCGTTACCGCCCCACACGTACGGCAGCCCGAGCCTGCTCTCGGCGGCCGTCAGGAACGCGATCACCTCGGCCCGGCTCAGCCCTGGGCCGTCGGCGGAGCCGACCCCGGCGGCGCCGGCGGCGCCCGCCCCGGCGATGCCCGCCCCGGCCGTGCCCGTGGCCGGGGCGGCGGTCGAGGTCGCCGTCTGGGCCACCAGCGGCGCGATCGCCGCGCCTCTCGGCAGCAGCTTCTCGATCTGCTTCATCAGCGGGTTCAGCTCGGCGTGCGGGGCGCTGATCACGATCGCGTTGCCGGCGGGGATCCCGAGGGAGCGCGCCACGGCGTCGGAGACGACGGCATCGACCCCGGCGATCCCGACCGTGCCGAACCCGGCCACGGGCAGCTCCTCGGAGCGCCGGCCGGCCACCCGGACGGGACGGCCGAGCGGGAGCCTGTCCAGCTTGCCCATCGTGTATGAGACCGCGACGCCTCCCGCCGCCACGTTCTGCCAGAGCCTCAGCGATCGCGCCGTGGGCTTGGCGGCGAATGCCCGGAACGCCGACGGGTTCACGCCGAGCATCGCCGTGAACTTGCCGTTCACCTGGATCCTGGCCGCGTCGACCTGCTGGGCGGCGACCACGCCCTGCATCCGCCGTACCGCCGCGGCTATGCCGCCTCGCAACGTCGTGGGGGCGACTACCAGCAGGTCCGCCTGGAGCAGCCCGTGCAGCGGCGCGACCGCGGGCGCCTGCGCGGAGCGGGACAGGTCGGCGACGGTCACCACCTGAGATCCCGAACGTGACCCCCCGAGCACCGGCAGCCCCACCTGGTCAGATACGGCCGCGGCGGGTACCAGGGAGGGATCGAGCCTGGCCCCGGGCGCGGCCAGCGCGGCTGGAACGCTGCCCGCGGCTGGCGTGGCCAGCAGCACGAGCCCGGCGCCCAACGTGAGTAGCGAGCGACGCGCGCCGTCGCCCATCCGCACCTGCCCACTCCCCTCGGCGATCGCTCTTGGGCACCATTACTGCTGCCCTATCACAGTGCTTCTCGGGAACCACAGTGCTTCCGGGAACCACAGTGCTTTCCGAGGACCATGGTGCTCTCCAACACAATGCAGCAAAGCCGCGCACGTGTCCACGCCGCAACCCGACCTAGTTGCGCGTCATGCCGGAGGAGCAAAGGATCCGCCCGCCGAGCCTAGCTCGGCGCGAAGCAGTTCAGGATCTGTGACCGGCATCCGGCAGGCAAACTCGCGGCAAACATACGCGGCGGGGGCGCCGCCGATCGGCTCGCGGCCGATCAGCAGCGGAATCGTGTCTTCGCCGTCCCCGTGGCCCGCGCCGTCGCCGCCATCTCTGCCGACCCTTTGGTCCCCGTAGCCGGCGCCGCCGCCAGCATCGCCGCCGTTCCCGAGCGCGATGACCGCTCCCGGCGGCGCGGCGAGCAGCGCCATTCGGTGCAGCGCCCCGGTGCGATCGTCGTCCGGCGCGCCAACGATCGCGATCTCGGCCGGGCCGGACACCATGGCCTCGGCCACGGCGAGGCCCCAGCCCGCGGCGCGCGGGTAGCGCGATGCGACCGCGGGCAGCGGCCCGAGCGCCCGGGCGGCGGCGGCCCGGTGCCGGGCCGACCCGGTCAGGGCCGAGTAGCTGAGCAGCGCCCCGGCCACCGCGAACGTGCCTGACGGACTGGGCCCGTCCGCCGGATCGGCCGGCCGGTAGATCAGCGGCTCGCCGTCGTCCGCGGTGTCGTAGAAGCCGCCTTCCGGGTCGCCGAACCTGTCCAGCGCGGTCTCGAGCAGCTGCCCAGCGAGAGCTGCCCAGCGAGCGTCCCCGGTAACGGCGGACAGGGCCAGGTATCCCTCGGCCACGCAGGCGTAATCCTCGAGCACGCCCGTGCTGGCCCCGGAGATCCCGTCCCGCGAGGTCCGCGCCAGGCGGCCGCGGACGAGGTGAGTCCCGGCGACCAGCTCCGCCGCGCCGCGCGCCGCCGCGATGAACTCCGGGCGCTCCAGCAGCAGGCCCGCCTCGGCCAGCGCCGCGATGGCCAGGCCGTTCCAGGCGGCGACGACCTTGTCGTCCCGGGCCGGGCGGACCCGCCGCTCCCGTGCCGCCCGCAGCGCCGCGGAGATCCGCGCGAGGCGCCCGGCGTCTGCCGGGTCGCCGCGCAGCTGGAGCACCGACTTCCCGTGCTCGAACGTGCCCTCGCGGGTCACGCCGAACGTCTCTGCCGCGTACTGTCCGTCGGCGGCCCCGAGCGCCTCGCGGAGCTGGCCGGGCGTCCAGGCGTAGAACTTGCCTTCCTCGCCGTCGCTGTCGGCGTCGAGGGCCGACGCGAAGCCGCCCTGCGCGGTGCGCAGCTCGGCGATCATCCAGGCGCAGGTATCCGCCGCGACGCGGCGGGCAAGCGCGGAGCCGGTCCGCCGCCACCAGTGTGCGTAGACCCTGGCCAGGAGCGCATTGTCGTAGAGCATCTTCTCGAAGTGCGGTACCACCCAGGCGGCGTCCACCGAGTACCGCGCGAAGCCGCCGGCCAGCTGGTCGTACATCCCGCCGCGGGCCATGGCCTCCAGGGTGCCCGCCGCCATGCGCAGCGCCAGCGCCCCGGACTCTCCCGGGTCCCGCTCGCGATGCCGGAGCAGGAACTCGAGCACCATCGACGGCGGGAACTTCGGCGCGCCGCCGAATCCGCCGCGCCTCGCGTCATAGATCGACTCCAGCCCGGTGACCGCCCGGTCGCAGAGCTGGCTCAGCAGCCCCTGGCCGGGCCCGCCCCCGCTCTGGCCCGCCCCGCCCGGGCCCATCCCGTCCTGGCCCGCCCAGCCGCCCGACATCTGCTCGGCCAGGGCACCGGCGATCCGCTTCGCCTGCCCGGTGACGCTGCCGCGGTCCTCGCGCCAGGCGTTGGCCACCCCGAGCACCAGCCGCTGGAACTGCTCGCGCGGGAAGTAGGTGCCGCTGAAGAACGGCTCGCGGTCCGGCGTCATGAAGACCGTCATCGGCCAGCCGCCCTGGCCGGTCATCGCCTGCGTCGCGGTCATGTAGACCGCGTCGACGTCCGGCCGCTCCTCACGATCGACCTTGATCGACACCAGGTGCTCGTTCATCAGCGCCGCGGTCCCGGCGTCCTCGAACGACTCGTGCGCCATCACGTGGCACCAGTGACACGCGGAGTAGCCCACCGAGAGGAGCACGGGAACATCGCGCTCGCGTGCCTCGCTGAACGCCTCGTCGCTCCACGGCCACCAGTCCACCGGGTTGCCCGCGTGCTGGAGCAGGTAGGGACTGGTGGCGTCTCTCAGCCGGTCAGCCATTCCCCCATTCTTGCTCCCGGTCAGCATGTCCCCGGCTGGCGGGTCCGGCCAGGCCTGACCCGGCCGACCCTGGCGGCCGCCGGGCCCTGCCTGCGCCCCCCGTCACCGCCGGGCCGGGGCAGCGGTGGAGGCGCCGACGTTGGCGTCCAGCCAGGCGCAGAGCGGCTGGCATGCGCCCAGGAAGTCGGCCACATGCTGCTTGGCGGCGCTGGTCCCGAGCCAGGGCCCGACCGGCCACTCCTTCCACGCCACGAGGCCCTTGTGGCGCAGCAGGCCAACCCGCGGATGGTCCGCGGGATATCCCCGGGGCGCGGTCTTGAGCGTGTCACGCCCGTGCACGGCGATCTCCTGCCGCTCGATGCCGGAGACGATGCGCGCGAGCTCCTCGCCGGTCTTGTCGCTGGCCACCGCCTGCCGGTACCTGTCCAGCTGGTCGGGGGCCATGCCGTGCATCCCGCTGCCCGCGGCCAGGCCGTTCGCAGAGAGCTGGATATAACCGTCACCGACGAGCGCTCCGATGTGGGTCTGGTAGGGCGACTTGTCCGGGCTGAACCTGACGTCGCGGTACGGCCGGAAGATCTTGGTCTCGCCGAAGCCGGGCGCGAGCTCCTCCAGCAGCTCGGCCATCGGGCCGCGGACCTTCTCCTCGTAGATCGCCTTGTGCGTGGTCCAGTAGGCCTTCGAGTTGTCAGCCTCGAGACCCTCGTAGAAGTCCAGTGCCTCTTCGGGCCACCCCTGGAAGGACATCGCCGGTCCTCCTTCCCGCTTGCTCGCGTCAGTGATTCTGCCAGGATTCCGACCTGCTGGTCACGATCGGACACATCGCGCCGCGCTCGGGGTGAGGCGGCCTCGGGCCATCACAGCAGGCGGCGGAAATACGAGTCGGGCTCGCGGAGGAACAGGCTCCAGTGCCGGACGAGGTCGAGCTCGTCCCACCGCGCCGCGCGGATGCCCCAGTCCCCCAGTTCCAGGATGCTCGCGCCCGGGACCGCCGCGATCATCGGTGAGTGCGTCGCCACGACCGCTTGGGCCCCGGCCTGGACCAGGTCGTGCAGGAGAGCAACGAGCCCCAGCACGCGGTGAACGACAGCGGAGCGTCGGGCTCGTCCATGAGGTAGAATCCGCGCTGGTTCACCCGGGTGCGCAGCATCTGCAGGAAGCCCTCGCCGTGGCTTAGCTCATGGAAGCGCTCCGGGCGCACACCCGGGTTGTCCTCCAGGTAGGTGTACAGACCGTGCATGGTGTCCGCGCGGAGAAAGTAAGCCCAGTGCGACCGTGACAATGGCCCGCGCTCGACCACGAGGCTCGAGCCGATGCCCGGCTCGCTATCCCTGGTCCGGAACAGCCGCGACTGGGCCGATCCCCCCTGCGGATTCAGCCCGTAGGCCTCGGCCAGGGACTCCACGACCGTCGACTTCCCTGACCCGTTCTCGCCCACCAGAACGGTCAGCCCGGTGGGCAGCTCCAGGCCGTCCCGCAGGATCTGCGCGATCGCCGGCACCGTCGCCGGCCACGTGTCCGGGTCGAACTGCGATTCCGCACCACACCGGAACGCGCGGACCGGGCGGTCATCCTCTATCCAGCTTTCGGCCACATCACGATGATGCCCGGGCGGCGTGACCGTCGGCACCTCCTGGTACGAAGGATCCCATGGCCGACACCGAGCGCGCACTCCGCGATCAGGCCGAGGGCTGCCTGAAGGCGCTGGCCGGACCGGCCGCTGCCCTCCGGCAGGACCAGTGGACGGCGATCCGCGCCCTGGTCTCGGAGCGCAGGCGAGCCCTCGTGGTGCAGCGCACCGGGTGGGGCAAGTCGGCGGTCTACTTCACGGCGACCGCGCTGCTGCGGGCCCGCGGCAGCGGCCCGTCGGTCATCGTCTCGCCGCTGCTCGCGCTCATGCGCAACCAGATCGACGCGGCCGGGCGGGCGGGCATCCGCGCCCGCACCGTGAACTCCGCCAACGCCGACGAATGGGACCAGGTGTACGCCGAGATCGCCGCGGGCGAGGTGGACGTGCTCCTGGTCAGCCCGGAGCGGCTGAACAATCCCGGCTTCCGGGACCTGGTCCTCCCCAAGCTGATCGCCGCGGCGGGCCTGCTCGTCGTGGACGAGGCGCACTGCATCTCCGACTGGGGCCACGACTTCCGGCCCGACTACCGGCGGCTGCGCACGCTGCTTGAGGAGCTACCGCCGGGAGTGCCGGTGCTGGCCACGACGGCCACGGCAAACGCGCGGGTCACCCGCGACGTCGCCGAGCAGCTCAGCGTCGGCCGGGACGACGGCCAGACGCTGGTCCTGCGCGGCCCGCTGGACCGGGCCAGCCTGCACCTGGCCGTGGTCACCCTGCCCACGGCGCAGCAGCGGCTGGCCTGGCTGGCCGAGCACCTGGACGAGCTGGCCGGCTCCGGCATCATCTACACGCTGACGGTCGCCGCGGCGCACGAGACCGCCTCCTTCCTGCGCGACCGCGGGCACGACGTCGCCGCGTACACCGGGCAGGACGACCACGCGGAACGCAAGGCCGCCGAGGACAGCCTGCTCGCCAACGAGGTCAAGGCGCTGGTGGCGACCAGCGCTCTCGGCATGGGCTTCGACAAGCCCGATCTGGGCTTCATCGTTCATCTCGGGGCCCCGCCGTCACCGATCGCCTACTACCAGCAGATCGGCCGGGCGGGCCGGGCCACCGACCGCGCCGACGTGATCCTGCTGCCGGGGCGGGAGGACGCCGACATCTGGGCCTACTTCGGCTCGCTGGCGTTCCCGCCCGAGGCCGTGGTCCGGGCCACGCTCGCCGCCCTGGCCGCGGCGGGCCGGCCGCTGTCCACCGCGGCGCTGGAAACCCGGGTCGACCTGTCGCGCAGCCGGCTGGAGATGATGCTCAAGGTCCTCGACGTCGACGGCGCCGTGCGCCGGGTCAGCGGCGGCTGGGCGGCGACGGGCCGGGACTGGTCCTACGACGCCGACCGGTACGCGCGGGTGGCCGCGGAGCGGTCCCGCGAGCAGCAGGCCATGCTCGGCTACCTCGAGGCCGGCGGCTGCCGGATGGAGTACCTGCGCCGCGAGCTCGACGACCCGGCGGCCGCGCCGTGCGGGCGGTGCGACAGCTGCACGGGACGGCACTGGCCGCAGGCGGTCTCGCAAGCCGGCGCCGCGGCCGCCCGCGACCGGCTGCTGCGGCCCGGTGCCGAGATCACCCCGCGGCGGATGTGGCCGACCGGCCTGGCCGATCTCGGCATCGACGTGTCCGGGAGGATCGGCCCCGGGCTGTGCGCGGAGCCCGGCCGGGCCCTCGGCCGGCTGACCGACCTGGGCTGGGGACCCCGGCTGCGCGCGATGCTGGCCGACGGCGCCGCCGACCAGCCCGTGCCCGATGACCTCATCGATGCGGTCGTTAAGGTGCTGGCCGCGTGGGACTGGGCGCAGCGGCCCGCCGGCGTCGCCACGCTGCCCTCGCGGACGCGGCCGCGGCTCATCGAGAGCCTGGGCCGGCGCATCGCGGAGATCGGCCGGATGCCGTATCTCGGCGGGCTGGCCTACACCGGCGCCGCGCGCTCGAGCCGGCCGGCGCGCCAGTACAACAGTGCCCAGCGGCTGAGCGCCCTCTGGCCCGAGTTCACCGTTCCCGAGTCGCTGCGGGGCGCGGTGGCCGGGCTCGGCGGCCCAGTGCTGCTGGTCGACGACCGGGCCGAGACCGGATGGACCATGACGGTCGCGGCGAAACTGCTGCGCGAGGCCGGCGCGGCAGCGGTTCTCCCGCTGGTCCTGGCCGTGAGCAGCTGAGGTCAGCCGGCGGGAGTCAGGCAGAACGGATGGCCCTCGGGGTCGGTGAGCACGACCCAGGAGTCGCCGCCCGGCTGGAATTCGGGCCGGTCCGCCCCGAGAGCGATCACCTCCTTGGCCGCGCTCTCCAGGTCGGTGACCGTGAAGTCGAGGTGGGAGTGCTTGGCCGGGTTGGGCCACCCCGGGGCCGTGTAACCCTCGACCCGCTGGAAGCCGAGCTTGACCGGGCCGTCGCTCAGGTAAACGTAGGTGTCGTCGCTGTAGGTGATGTCGAGTCCGGTCAGCTTCCGGTAGAACTCGGCGAGCGCGGCCGGATCGACGCTGTCGATGACCACCGCGGCTTCTCGCGCGAGCTGGGGATGTCACTCACCCGCTACCGCAACCGGGTCCGAGTCAGCAGAGCCCTGGAGCGACTGGCCGCGGGCGAGCGGAGCCTCGGCGTCCTCGCCGCGGACCTCGGCTTCTCCGACCAGGCGCATCTCACCCGCACCATGCGGGCCTACGCGGGTCGCACGCCCTCGGTGCTCCGCCGCCTACTCAGCTCCAGTGATCCCGTAGATATCTAGTCGTGGTGGCCACCGCGCTGCATCACCGGCTGACTGTCCTGCACGAGGACGCCGACTTCGCCACGGCCGCCGGGGTCGTGCCAGAAATGCAGGAACAGCGCATCAGCAGCAAACCCGCGGATTGAACAGGGTCACCGTGCTGACGGCCATGAGGCGGCGGGTCAGCCGTGGCCGCGCACCGGATGCGGCACGTAGAGCTCCTGCAGGCGCCGAATCTCCTCCTCACTCAGCGCGAGCTCCTCGGCGGCCAGCGCGTCCTCCAGGTGGCCGAGCCTGGTCGCGCCGACGATGGGCGCGGTCAGCCCGGGACGGTGCAGCAGCCAGGCCAGCGCGACCTGCGCGGGCGGCACCCCGCGCTCCGCGGCCACCTCCGCGACCCGGTCCACAACGTCGAAGTCAGCGTCGCTGTACAGCGTGTCGCCGAACGCATCGGTGCTGGACCGGGTCGTGCGCCGCTCGCCGCCCCGGGTGCGGTTGCCGGCCAGCAGGCCGCGGGCCAGCGGGCTCCACGGTATGACGCCGACGCCCTGGTCGATGCACTGCGGGATCATCTCCCGCTCTTCCTCGCGGTAGAGCAGGTTGTAGTGGTTCTGCATGGAAACGAACCTGGTCCAGCCGTGGCGGTCCGCGGCGTGCTGAGCCTTGGCGAACTGCCACGCGAACATGGAACTGGCGCCGATGTAGCGGGCCTTGCCCGCCCGCACGACGTCGTGCAGCGCCTGCATGGTCTCCTCGATCGGCGTCCGGTAGTCCCAGCGGTGGATCTGGTACAGGTCCACGTAGTCCATGTCGAGCCGCTGCAGCGACGCGTCGATGCCGGCGAGGATGTGCTTGCGGGACAGGCCGCCGCTGTTCTCGCCCGGCCCCATCGGCATGAACACCTTGGTGGCCACGACCACGTCGTCCCGGCGGAACATCTTCGCGGAGTAGGCGTCCGCGGTGTCGAAGAACGTGATCCCGCCGTCGACCGCGGCCTTGACGATCGGCTCGGCCGCGTCCTCGTCGATCACCCAGGGGCGGTCGCTGTCGTTGCCGAAGCTCATCATCCCCAGGCAGACGCGCGACACGCGCAGGCCGGTCGAGCCGAGGTTCACGTAACGCACAGCGGTCTCCAGGTCGACGGGAACTCAGCACGGGCGGCTGATGCAGTTTAGGCCGGCTTCCTCGACTCCTGCCCCGGCTGGCGGGCCAGGACGCGCTCTCGCCCCGCCGTTAGGTCCGGCAACCCGTCGGGGACGAGACGACCGCCGCGAGCGGCGCGGTCAGAGTGTCATAGGAACTGCCGAGCCGGTCATCCGCGGCGATCGCCGCGGCCGCGTCCCACGCGGCGGCCCAGAACGCCCAGTCGGGCCGCCGGAGCGTGCGGGTGGTCTCCATGGCCGCCCGGCGTGCGGCTGAGGCGGCCGCCAGGATCTCCCGCCGCTCACTTTCTGTCGTGATGGTGTGCAGCCGGGCCCAGGCCTCGGCCCGGTCCAGGTCGCTGGCCTGCTTCCAGGCGCTCGTCACCAGGTCGATCTCCGCCGGCGACAGGTCCCGCAGTCTGCCCAGGAAATCGAGCACCTGCCAGGTGTGGCGGCCGAAGACTTCGTTCACGGGAGGTTCTCCTCATCCAGCGGGGTCAGTGCCATCGGGACTCTTCTGCCCACTACTATCCGTAACGAACCGTCACCATCCAGCATCCGCGAACCACGAGGCCCGCTGACCCCGAGGCCCGTGGGCTGGTCAGGCTCCCGCGGGCTGCGACACCGGCTCCGCGGCCGGGACCGCACCGGGCCCCTCGGCCTCGCGGATGCCGTAGCGGGCGTACAGCCCGCGCAGTGGCCGCGGCGCCCACCAGTTCGCGCGGCCCAGCAGCCGCATCACCGCGGGCACCAGCAGCACCCGCACGATGGACGCGTCCACGATCAGAGCGACGATCATCCCGAGGCCCAGCAGCTTGATGAACGTTATCCCGGACGCGGAGAACGCCCCGACCACGATGATCAGCAGCAGCGCCAGGCTGGTGATCAGCCCGCCGGTGCGCTGCAGCCCGCTCGCCACCGCCTCGGCGGTGTCGCCGGTGATGTCGTAACGCTCGCGGACCCGCGACAGCAGGAACACCTCGTAGTCCATGGACAGCCCGAACATGATCGCGAACATCAGGATCGGCATGGTCGGGTCGATGGTGCCGTTCGGGGTGAACTGCAGCAGCCCGGACAGGTGCCCTTCCTGGAAGATCCACACCACGACCCCGTACATGGCCGACAGCGACAGCACGTTCGTCACGATCGCCTTGACCGGCAGCACCACCGACCCGAACGCGAGGAAGAGCAGCATGAAGGTGGCCAGCGCCACCACCAGCGCCATCCAGGGCAGGACCTGCCCGAGGCTGGACAGCTCGTCGACCAGTTGCGCGGTCTGGCCGCCGACGTATGCCCGGGCTCCGGCCGGCGCCGCGACGTCCCTGACCTGAGCTACGATCGCCCGCGCTGCCGCGGAGTACGGAGCGGGTCCATAGCGCATGTCGACCCGCGCGACATCCCCGCGAACGCCGGTCAGCTGCGCTCGGCTGACTCCGGGGGCACGATCGAGGCGGCTCACGTACGCGGTGAGCTCGCTGAGGCGGGCCGGCGAGCCGGCCACCGGGCCGGAGAACTGGACCACGGACTCGATCGGGGCGGTCGGGTTGCCGGGGAAGTCACGGTTCAGCGCCTCGGTGACCACGCGGGATGGCGCACCGGCCGGCAGCGCGGTCGCGTCGGTCCCGCCCCAGGCGACCCGCAGGAACGGCGATCCGAGCGCGAGCAGCACCACCACGATCGGTATGGCGTACACCCACGGGCGGCGCATCACGCTGCTCGCCAGCCGGTACCACCCGCCCGAGTGCTCGGCGGCCGGCGGCCGGCGGACGGCCCGGCGGATCCGCAGCGCGTTTACCCGGTGACCGAGCACGGCCAGCAGCGCGGGCAGGACGGTCAGCGCCGCCAGCATGTCGACCAGCACGGTGGCCACCCCGCCGTAGCCCATCGACCGCAGGAACGTCTCGGGGAACAGCATCAGGCTGGCCAGCGCGGCCGCGACCGTGATCCCGGAGACCGCCACCGTGCGTCCCGCGGTGGCCACGGTCCGGGCCACCGCGTCCTCCACCGAGCCCTGGCGGTGCAGTTCCTCCCGGAACCTGCTGACCAGGAACAGCCCGTAGTCGATGCCGAGCCCGAGGCCGAGGATCGTGGTGATGTTGATCGAGTAGATCGAGACCGCGGTGCCGAGCGTCAGCAGCCTCAGCGCGGTGAACGAGCCGAGGATCGCCAGGCCACCGATGGCCAGCGGCAGGCTGGCCGCGGCCAGGCTGCCGAAGATCACGAGCAGCACGATCAGCAGCACCGGCATCGAGAAGCCCTCGGCCCGGCCGATGTCCGAGGTGACCTCCTTGTTGATCGCCTCATTGGCCGGCACGGTCCCGCCGACCTGAGTCCGCAGGCCGGGTGCGTCGAGCCGGTTCTTGATCGCGTCGTAGCTCTTCTGCCGCGCGGCGTCGTCGGAGCCTTTCAGCGCCAGCACCGCGTAGGTTTCCCGCCCGCTGCCGCTGACGAACTGCGGCGATCCGGTCGACCAGTACGTCGTGGCGGACGCGACCTTGCTGTGCGGCAGCGCCGCCAGCGCGTGAGTCACCGCGGCGCGGAAGGCCGGCGAGCGCACGCTCAGCGTCGGGCTGGAGTACAGCACCACGACGTCGCCTGCGTTCCGGGCGAAGGCGGCCGTGGCCAGGTTGCTGGACTGCTGGCTCTGGCTGTTCGGCGGGGTGAACCCGCCCGACGACTGTAGCTTGCCGAACACGCCGGTGCCCCAGACCGCCGCGAACAGTGCTCCGATCAGCGCAATCACCAGGACCAGCCGCCGGCGCCGGTAGACGACGCGTCCCCAGCTCTCGAACATGGACTCCTCCGCAGGCTCGAATTACTGATCATCACGACAGTGAACGGCGTAAACTCGCGAATGCTGTTAACTTCGCATACGCACTTCACTGATGTCAAGCGTGTAAATCACCGCGACATCGGCCCAGGCGGCTGGCAGCGACGCGGGCGGGGCGGATCAGCAGGCCCGCCTGGACAGCGTGAAGGTGCCCGCGCTGTCGTAAGAGCAACAGCGCGGGCACCTTGACGCTGAAAGCCTCGCTGCCGCAGTTGAAGCTTCAGGGTTACGGTCGCTCGCGGGCGGTCAACCGTGATTACGGTCCGCCCCCGGGCGGTTTTCGGGCGCTTCCCGAAACAGCGCTTTCATGATCCCGGACTGAAACCCACCATATATCCGTGGGTTTCAGTCCGGGATCATGAAAAGGGCACGAGCCGCACCGGCCCGGCGTCCCGGCGAGGCCCGCCGCCGCACGCGGGCCCGGCGTCAGGCGGGCCGGGCGCCGCCGGGGCGCGGGCCCAGGCTCAGGCGGGCCGGGCGCCGCCGGGGCGCGGGCCCGGGCTCAGGCGGGCCGGGCGCCGTCGCCCTCCGGGGTGTCGGCCTCCCCCCGGGCCCCGCCCACCTCCCCATCCCCCTCCATTGCCGCGAACTCGCGGGCCACCTCGGCGACCTCTGCGTCGCCGACGGCGAGTCCCTGCAGTTCCTTGCTCAGTTCCCGCAGCTCGCTGCCGCCCGCCATCATGTCCGTAAGCCCTTCCACGGTCGTCTCGCGCTTGACGTAGGAGGCCATCAGCCGACCGCGCTTGAGTAGCAGGAAGCGGTCTCCGACCGGGTAGGCGTGGTGCGGGTTGTGGGTGATGAAGATGACCCCCTTGCCCAGCTCGCGGGCCTGGACGAGGTACCTCAGCACGATCCCGGACTGACGCACCCCGAGCGCCGAGGTGGGCTCGTCGAGAATGAGTACCCGGGCGCCGAAGTAGACGGCGCGCGCGATGGCCACCGCCTGCCGCTCGCCGCCGGACAGCGTGCCCACGGTCTGCTCGGGGTCGCGGACATCGATGCCCATCTTCATCAGCTCATCGCGCATCACCTGCTTCGCGTGCGCCGTGTCGAGGCGGCGCAGCGGCCCCCGGCCACGGGTGGGCTCCTGGCCGAGGAAGAAGTTGCGCCACACCGACATCAGCGGGACCGTGGCCAGGTCCTGGAAGACCGTCGCGATGCCCTGGCCCCTGGCCTCGCGCGGACCGGCCAGGGTCACGGGCTGGCCGTCGATGAGGAACTCTCCAGCGTCCGGGGCGAATACCCCCGAAAGGATCTTGATCAGGGTCGACTTGCCCGCGCCGTTGTCGCCGAGCACGCAGGTGACCTCGCCGGGATAGACCTGGAGCGACACGTCCCGCAGGGCGTTGACGCTGCCGAAGTACTTGCTGATGTTACGAACCTCGAGCAGGGGCGCGGCTGCCGCGCCGCCGGCGTTCACCGCCGTGCCTTCTGGGCGCGGCGGTAAATGACGGTATTGACCGCGACGGCCAGGAAGAGGACCACGCCGAGGAACGTGAAGTCCCACGAGCTATCCCAGCCCGCGTAGATCACGCCCTCGAAGGCCATCCCGATGATGCACGCGCGCCGCGATGATGTAGAAGAACTCGTACCCGACGCCCTGCTCGGAGACCGCGGAGTTGGCCTGGGTGAACGAAATGACCCCGACCAGCGCCGCGGCCAGCGAGGTGCCGAGGAAGAGCAGGATCTTGGTCCGGTTGACGGGCACGCCGACGTTGCGAGCCGCGACGGCATCGCCGCCGACAGCGAAGATCCAGTTACCGAAGGTGGTCCGGGCCAGCACCCACGCGCCGACGACGGTGAGAGCGATGAACCACAGGATGGCGGTCTGGTAGCCGTTGGCGACGGATCCGCTCGCGCCGAACGAACTGCCGAACACGTCCTTCGCGCTGGCCAGTCCGCCGTAGTGGGTACCGGTGAGCGACACCTGCGTGCTGCCGTGATTGAGCAGCAGGACCCCGCCGATGCTCGTCCCGCGCAGCACGAAGAACGTCGCCAGCGTCACGATGAAGCTGGGCAGCCGGGACTTGACCACGACGATGCCGTTGAGCAGCCCGATCAGCGCCGCGAAGACGAAGGTCCCGGCGATGGCCAGCCAGGCGTTCCAGTGCAGGCGGCCCATCAGCAGCGCCATGACGATGGCCGTGACGCCGGTCATGACGCCGGTCGAGAGGTCGAACTCGCCGCCGATCATGAGCAGTCCCACGGGCACCGCCATGATCCCGAAGAACGCGGCCTGCTGGCTCCAGGCCGCCAGGCCGGTCTGGGTAAGCCACAGGTGCTGCGGCGTGGAGTCGGTGGCGGCGAAGAGCGCGAAGACGGCCACCGCGCCGAGCAGCGCGCCGAGCTCCGGGCGCTGCAGGGCGCGGGTGACGCGGCTGATCGGCGCCAGCCGTTCATCGGGGCCTTCCGGTGCGCCCGCCGACGGGCCGATCACCGTCACGCTTGCGGGTTTGGCGTTCATTCCCGTTCCTTGCTCGGGTTTCGGGTGGTGGTGGGCCGGGGCCGACCCTGAGGGGCCGGC
>WNFM01128596.1_pt1 | contig 33222 bp, 28 predicted proteins | sample 5400271 | NCBI WGS metagenome assembly WNFM01 (sample SAMN13153352, study PRJNA577476) | soil metagenome | isolation source: 60 cm saprolite on Douglas fir-dominated hillslope | place: USA:California | collected 2013-09-17 | reverse complement strand
GTAGTTAAAAAATGCGCCGTCCGCTGATGTGCCAATAGCCGTCAGAACCTGAACGATCACCCCCGGAAAGAAAAACGAATTAAGCGAGGAGTGTTCCCGCCACGGATGTACATATCGCGTATCGAATTGGCTTCAAAGACAGTCCTTTCACAATCTTTTCGATCAGGAAAATCACGCACGCATTTCCGGCTCAAACCGATACGGGGCGCGCACGGGAACCTCCGGCGCCGAATCCTGTTCTGTTCTTGTGAATTATCGGCATGGGGCAGTGTAATCTGCTATTTGAAGACCGATGCGCCGATGGCACCGTGCGGGCGACCAGGCAGGGCTGTAGATGCCACGAATCAAGGAATTGTTCATAGTGTGCAGGTTCTGCGGGACGAAATTCAGTTCGAAGGCGTTTGCCGAAAGCGATGCCCTGGAGTCCGCGCTTGCCACCGGTCATATGGTGGATTGTCCGAAATGCGGAAAACGCATTCTGTGCAACAAGAGCAATACGTCGTATACCCTCGAAGAATCCGCCGGAACTGGCGGAATAGACTTTACGTGAGCGATTCGACACGGCGTTGACGATGCGCCGCAAGCGGTTGTACCCCATCCTGCAAAATGTGGTGTCGGCCGGCTATATGTGCGGTAACGCACAGAGCAGCTTCTGCGGCTTGAAGTAAGCTTGAGCATGCCGCGTATTGCGGACATGCAGCTCCGGGTATAACACCTTGTTCTTTTCCGGCATATTCAGCCTGCCCCTGTGGGGCACAATCCTCGCCGCGCTCGCGCTGACGCACGTCACCATCGCGGCCGTCACGATCTATCTGCACAGGGCACAGTGTCACCGCGCCCTCGTGCTGCATGCCCTCCCCAGCCACTTTTTCCGTTTCTGGCTGTGGCTTACGACCGGCATGATCACCAGGCAATGGATCGCAGTCCATCGAAAACACCACGCCAAATCCGAGTCTGTCGAAGATCCCCACAGCCCGCAGGTACTGGGCATCAGGCGCGTGCTTTGGGGCGGAATGTTGCTGTATACGAAAGAGGCGAAAAATACAGAAACGATAAGGCGCTATGGCAGCGGCGCGCCTTCGGATTGGATCGAGCAGCACGTGTATTCGGCGTTCCCGGGTCTTGGGATTGTCCTGTTGCCGATAATCGACATCGCCCTGTTCGGCCTGTTCCCGGGTTTGCTCGTGTATGGGATACAAATGGCCTGGATCCCGTTTTTCGCGGCGGGGGTCATCAATGGCATGGGCCACTATTACGGCTATCGCTCCTACGCTTGCAGCGATGCAAGCACGAATATCATCCCGTGGGGGATTCTGATCGGAGGCGAGGAATTGCATAACAACCACCACGCATTCGTCACTTCGGCGAAGCTGTCGAGAAAGTGGTACGAATTCGACATCGGCTGGATGTATATCCGCGTGCTTGTCCTCTGCGGTCTGGCGAGGGTCACCAGGGTCGCCCCCCGCCCGCGCTTTATCACGGGCAAATCCGTGTGCGACCTTGACACCCTGCACGCCATCATCACGCACCGGTACGAAGTACTCATGAAGTACAACCGCGCGGTGAAGCGTGCCCAAGCAGCAAGCTTTGGACGATTCCAACCTCACCTCCCGCAACATGCGCTTCCCGGACTCGGGCTTGCGCATTACAGGATGCCGTGGTCGCAGGGCAAGATCGTGCTCCGGCGCGAAAGCCGCAGAAGCACCGGCCTCGATACGCTCGACTCCATGGGGCGCGAGCTGAGCGCGTTGTGGGAGTCCCGGGCAGCCACTCGCGAGGAACTTCTGCAGCGACTGCGGGCCTGGTGCCAGCGTGCCGAGACCAGTGCCATCGTACCGCTGCAACAGTTCGCCCGCGAATTGCGCTGCTACGGCTGAATATCCGCGGGCGTGCATACAATCGCACGAAGGCCCGGCATCCGGGACTGATTGATGCCTGAAGGGTTTCAGACCGGGCCATTTTCCCGCGCGTCCTCCTGCGCCCTACCCTGCCTCAATAAGGTGATACCATTTCGCGCGGGTAAAACAAAAAATTCAGATAAGGACGAGAGGAGAAGCTGGATGGAAGTCTCAATCAAGAAGCTCACACTGGTCACAGGCTTGTTCCTGGGAATGCTGGCTCTGCCCGTTGCCTACGGCGAGGGGGAAAGCGACGGCATGACGGTGATGATGAATGGCAACATCGTGACGGCCGATCCGGAAAACATCAAATGGGTCCCCAACAAGTCAGCCCCCCACGGCATGCAAATCGTGCTGCTCTACGGCAATCCCTCACAACCGGGGCCTTACATTTTCCGTGCGAAGATGCCTTCCGGATACAAACTGCCCCCGCACAAGCATCCGGACGAACGTACGGTCACCGTACTGAAGGGGACCTACTGGGCCGGGGTCGGCGAACGCTACAATCCGATGGTCATGAAGGAATTCCAGGCCGGTGCGTTCTACATCACCAAGGCCGGCGTGCCGCACTATGCATGGGCTCGCACCGAAGTATTCATCCAGGAAATGGGCACGGGACCGCTTGAAAAACCCATCGAGTACATCAATCCCGACGACGATCCAAGAACCCAGTGATCTGTGAACGGTAAACAGTGAACGGTAAAAGCAAACGGGGTGGCGGCGCCACCCCGTTTTCATTGGGTCTTTGCACTTACTGATCACCGTTTACTGTTCACTGTTCGCGATGCCCTTTCAGGGCAAAGCGAATCTGCTCCAGGGCGCCCGGATCTTCCAGCGTAGTCAGATCTCCCGGATCGCGTCCTTCAGCCAGCGCCTGGATGCTGCGGCGGAGCATTTTGCCGGAACGGGTTTTCGGCAGCATGCTGACGAAGTGCACGCGCGCGGGACGCGCAATGGCACCCAACTGCCTGTCCACGGTGGCCAGCACTTCTTTCTCATGCGCGGCGCGCAGTTCCGGGGTCGCGATTTTCGCCGCATCCTTGACGACCGCAAAGGCGAGAGGCATCTGCCCCTTCAGCGAATCGTGCACGCCGACCACTGCGACCTCGGCGATATTCGCGTGGGCCTGCACCGCTTCCTCGATCTCGCGCGTGCCGAGCCGGTGGCCCGCGACATTGATCACATCGTCGGTGCGGCCGAGGATGAAGTAGTAACCATCCTTGTCGCGGATTCCCCAGTCGAAAGTTGAATAGACCAGCTTCTTGGAGAAGGTGGAGAAATAAGTCTTCACGAAGCGCTCGTCGTCTCCCCAGATGGTGGTCATGCAGCCCGGCGGCAGCGGGGGCTCGATCGCCACCACGGCCTTTTCGTCCGCGCCTGCTTCGCTCGCATCCGTTTCGCGCAACAGTTTCAGGTCGTAGCCGTAGGCCGGAAACGAAGGGCTGCCGTACTTGATCGGCGTCTTTTCCACGCCGTGCATCGCGGTCAGCACGGGCCAGCCGGTCTCGGTCTGCCAGTAGTGATCGATCACCGGTTTGCCGAGTCCTTCGGAAATCCAGGCATGTGTCGATTCATCCAGCGGTTCGCCGGCCAGAAACAGGTGCTTCAGGGACGACAGGTCGTATTTCTTCAGCAGCGCCGGATCGTGCTTCTTCAGCACGCGAATCGCAGTTGGTGCCGAGAACATGACGTTGACTTTGTAATCCTGAACGATCTTCCACCACACCCCTGCGTCGGGCCGTACCGGCACGCCTTCGTAAAGAATCGAGGTGAGCCCTGCAATCAGGGGTGCATAAATGATGTACGAGTGCCCGACAGCCCAGCCGATGTCGGAGGTCGTGAAGATGGTCTCGCCCGCGGCACCGCAATAGATGTGCTGCATTGAAGCCGCCATGGCGACCGCGTGTCCGCCCACGTCGCGTTGCACACCCTTCGGCTTGCCGGTGGTGCCGGAGGTATAGAGGATGTAAGACGGTTCGGAAGATTCGAGCCAGGTACAGGCTACCGCGGCGCCCTTGTGCCTGTCGGCCAGTTCCGCCCAATCGACATCCCTTCCCGGCACGTTCGGCATGTCCGGATCGAGACCGCGGTGATAGATAAGCACCTTTGCCGGCGGGTGCTTCGCCAGTCTGATCGATTCATCCACCAGCGGCTTGTACGGGATGACCTTGCCCATGCGGCTGCCGCCGTCCGCGGTGACCATCAATACCGGGCGCGCATCGTCGATGCGTGCCGCGAGGCTGGCTGCGGCAAAACCGCCGAACACCACCGAATGCACCGCGCCCAGGCGCGCGCAGGCAAGAATTGCGAACACCGCCTCCGGCATGTTCGGCATGTAGATGATCACCCGGTCGCCGCGCTTCACCCCTAACTCTTCCATCATGGCTGCAACGCGGTGCACTTCGGCATGAAGCTGCCGATAGGTGAACGCTGCGGTCTTGTCGACTTCCGTCGAGATCCAGATCAGGGCGTTCTGATCGCCGCGCACGGCAAGATGCCGATCCACTGCGTTGTGGCAAAGATTGGTGGTGCCGCCCGGGAACCAGCGCGCGAACGGCGGCCGGCTGTAGTCGAGCACCTTGTCGAAGGGTCGCTGCCAGTCGATCAGATGCGCCTGCTCCGACCAGAACGTATCGCGATGCTCGATCGAACGGCGGTGGAAATCGGTCTGGCGTTCCGGCATGGTCTCCCCCTGCTGTCTTGCCGCGTTTTATTCAGACGATCTTGACGACTGCGCGGCCGCGCATTTCCTTATCCATGATTTTCTTGAACACGCCTGGCAGCTCGGCGAATTCTACCGTCGTGACGATGTCCTTCAATTGCCGGGGCTTCAAATCGCTGCCGAGGCGCTTCCATACTTTCTCGCGCAGCGGCATCGGCGCATTGACCGAGTCGATGCCCAGCAGGCTGACGCCGCGCAGGATGAAAGGCATCACGGTGGTGTTGAAGTTGTGACTCGCCGCCAGGCCGATGCTGGCGAGCGTGCCGCCTATCTGCATGGTACTGGCAATCCACGACATGACGTCGCCGCCGAGGTTGTCGACGGCGCCGGCCCAGGTCGCTTTGTCCAGCGGCTTTATTTTGGCGAGATCGAGCTGGCTTCGCAGCATGACTTCCTTCGCGCCCAGGCCTTTGAGGTAAACGCTTTCGTTCTCCTTTCCGGTCAGCGCGACGACGTGATATCCCGTCCGTGCAAGGATATCGACAGCGATGCTGCCCACACCCCCAGTCGCTCCCGTTACGATGACGGGTCCATTGCCGGGCTTCAGACCGTCGTGTTCCATGCGTTCTACCGCCAGCGCCGCCGTGAAGCCGGCGGTACCCAGCGCCATTGCTTCGAACAAATCCAGACCCTTTGGCAGCGGGACGACCCAGTCGGCGGGGATGCGTGCGTACTGCGCGTAGCCACCATCGTGAGCGACTCCGATGTCGTAGCTCGTGGCAATGACTGCATCGCCCTTCTTGAATCGCGCATCGCCCGACTCCGCAACCGTTCCCGACAGGTCGACGCCGCCCACACAGGGAAAACGGCGAATGATCCGGCCCGTACCGGTCGCGGCCAGGGCATCCTTGAAGTTGACGCTCGAATAGGCAACCTTGATCACGACATTGCCCGCATCCAGTTCGTCGAGACGCATGTCGACATAGCGGCCTGCCACCTTGTCGTCCTCGTTGAAAATGCGGAAGGCTTTCAACGTCGTCATCTGCGTTTCTCCTGCAGTAATCGATTGTCGGATATTAAGCGAGGTGGGGTTCGCTCAGATACTGGCGGGTCTGCATCTCGACGAGCCGGCTGGTGGCGCGTTCGGCTTCGACGTCGCCCGCAATAGCCTGCAGTAGATCCGCCAGATGCACCTCGGCGGAAAAAATCAGCTTGACGCGGCGATCGTAGAATTCGTCCACCAGCCAGATGAAGCGCCGGCGGCGGTCGGGCTCCTTCACTCCGAGGCGCCGCACGCCGGAAATGAGCACGGTATGGAAGCGGCGGGCGAGTTCGATGTAGTCGGCCTGGCCGCGCGGACCGCCGCACAATTCCTCGAACCGCAACCATGCGACACCCGGACCGGTTCGCAAGGCCCGGATCGTCCGGCCTTCAATTTCCAACTCGACGTCCCGCTCCCCTGGCCCGCCGGCAATCGCCTCGAAAGTTTGTACCATGGCGGCGTCGGCCTTTGCGTCAGCGGGGAAGTGGAATACCCCACCCTTCTCCAGCACGCGCAGGCGATAGTCCTCGCCGCCGTCGATCTGCACGACTTCGAGATGCTGCTTGAGCAGCTCGATCGCCGGCAGGAACTGGGCACGCTGCAAGCCGTTGCGATACAGGTCGTCCGGTATCTGATTGGAGGTCGTTACCAGCACCAGTCCCTGGTCGAACAGTCCCTGCAACAGATTGCGCATGAGCATCGCATCGCCGATGTCGGTGACATGGAATTCGTCCAGGCACAGCAGGCGCAGCTGTTGCGAGATGTCGCGGGCAACTTGCAGCAGAGGATTCTCCTGGCCCTGCAGATCGCGCAGGCGATGATGGATGTCCTGCATAAAACGGTGGAAATGCACCCTGCTCTTGCGCGCGACCGAAACCGAATCGAAGAACGCATCCATCAGGAAGCTCTTCCCCCGGCCGACACCTCCCCAGAGATAGAGGCCGCGCACCGGACGCTGACGCAGAAACACCCTCAGCAGCGACTGTTCGACCTGTTCGGATTCCGTCAATTCGTCGCGCAGCCGCTCGAAAGACCGCAGCGCGCGCAGTTGCGAAGAATCGAGCGAGAAACTGTGGGAACGGGCCGCCTGTCGGGCGTGATCGGCGAAAGACCGGGCATCGTTCGCCTGTGCGGGCAGGCCCATCAGAGATTGATCGTGCGCTTGTCCACGGCGAGCGCCGCTTCGTGCACGGCTTCCGCCAGGGTCGGATGCGCATGCACGATGCGCGCGATATCTTCGGACGAAGCGCCGAATTCCATCGCCACGACAGCTTCGGAAATCAGTTCGGACGCGTACGGGCCGATCATATGCACACCGAGAATACGGTCGGTTTTTGCATCGGCCAGCATTTTCACGAAGCCGGCGGTCTCGCCGATCGCGCGTGCGCGGCCGTTCACGATAAACGGAAACTGGCCGACGCGATACTCGGTTCCCTTCGCCTTCAACTCCTGCTCAGTCTTGCCGACCCAGGCGATTTCCGGCGATGTGTAAATGACCCACGGGATCGTATCCAGGTTGATGTGTCCGGATTGCCCCGCGATCATTTCGGCGACCGCGACGCCCTCTTCCGACGACTTGTGAGCAAGCATCGGACCGCGCACCACGTCGCCGATGGCATAGACGTCAGGCAGGCTGGTCCGGCAATGTTCATCCACTTCAACGAAGCCGCGCGCATCGATCTTGAGGCCGACCGCTTCCGCGCCGAGCGTCGCTGAATTCGGGACGCGTCCGACGGCTACGATCAGTCTGTCGAACTCCATCTTATATGCGCCGACGGCGTCGGTGAATTCCACCGTCACCGACTTCATGGAATTCTTGATGCCGCTTATTTTCACGCCGAGCCGGATGTCCAGGCCGACGACTTTGGTGAAGACCCGAAACGCCTCCTTTGCCACCTGTTCGTCGGCGAGTTGCAGGAAGGCGGGTAATGCTTCGAGCACCGTCACCTCGGAGCCCAGGCGTTTCCATACGCTGCCCATCTCCAGGCCGATGACGCCTGCGCCGATCACGCCCAGGCGTTTTGGAATGTCGGGCAGTGACAATGCCCCTACGTTGTCCACGATGCGATCGCCGTCCACCGGCGCGAAAGGTAACTGCCGGGGACTGGAGCCGGATGCGATGATGATGTGTTTGGCTTCGATGGTTTCGGCGTTTTCCCCGTCCCGGACTTCGATCTGCCACGCGGCCGCCTTGCCGATGAAACGCGCACGGCCGTGCATCGACGTGACTTTGTTCTTGCGGAACAGCAGGCCGATGCCACTGGTAAAGGTATCGACGATCTTGTCCTTGCGAGCCATCATCTTCGACACATCGATGGCGACTTCCTTCACGGCGATGCCATGCTCGCCGAACTTGTGCAGGGCGCGTTCGTAGTTTTCCGAAGATTCGAGCAAGGCCTTGGAGGGAATACAACCGACGTTCAGGCAGGTTCCACCGAGGCTGCCTTTGCCCCTGGCGTTTTTCCAGTCGTCAATGCAAACCGTATTCGACCCGAGCTGCGCAGCGCGTATGGCGGCCGTGTATCCACCGGGCCCTGCACCGATCACTGCAACGTCAAAGGTCTTTACCATGTTTTTTCTCTAGGACTTCAGCCGTGGCAAATTTCAGAGTTCCAACAACAGCCGCGCCGGATCCTCGAGAGCATCCTTGATGGCCACCAGGAACAGTACCGCTTCGCGGCCGTCGACGATGCGATGATCGTAGGACAGCGCGAGGTAGTTCATCGGGCGGATGACGACCTGTCCGTTTTCCGCCACCGGACGATCCTTGGTCGCATGCACGCCAAGGATCGCGCTTTGCGGCGGATTGATGATCGGCGTGGAGAGCATGGAACCGAAAACGCCCCCGTTGGAAATCGAGAACGTGCCGCCAGTGAGTTCCTCGATAGTGAGTTTGCCGTCCTGGGCCCGCTTGCCGAAATCGGTGATCTGCTTCTCGATGTCCGCGAACGAAAGCTGATCGCAGTTGCGCAGGATAGGCACCACCAGACCGCGCGGGCTGCCGACCGCGATGCCCACGTCGAAATAACCGTGATAGACAATGTCGGTGCCATCCACAGAGGCGTTTACCACCGGGAATTTCTTCAGCGCGTGGACGGCGGCTTTCACGAAGAACGACATGAAGCCGAGCTTGACGCCATGCTCCTTCTCGAACTTGTCCTTGTAACGACTGCGCATGTCCATGACCGGCTGCATGTTGACCTCGTTGAACGTGGTCAGGATTGCAGCGGTGGCTTGCGACTCGACCAGCCTCTGGGCGACGCGCTGGCGCAGGCGCGACATAGCCACGCGCTGCTCGGGCCGGTCGCCCAGCACGCGATCGATGTTCACCGGGGACGGCACAGGCGCCACAGGCTTCGCCGTGGGGGTGGAAGCCGGCGCCTGCAACTGGTTCGTCACGTCTTCCTTGGTGACGCGGCCGCCGCGACCGGTGCCGCCGATCTGCGAAGTATCGAGATTATTGTCGGCGGCGATTTTCTTCGCCGCGGGCATAACCGCCGGTGGCTCCGTCTTCGCCGCGGGCGCAGCGGGAGCAGCCGCAGGCGCTGCCTTGGCCGGGCTTGCGGCCGCGACAGCAGGTGTCGCCGCCTCAGCGCCGGCCGGAGTCTTTGCGTCGGTATCGATGGTCGCGATCACCTCGTTGCTGGCGACCGTGCCGCCGTCGCCCTTGATGACTTTGCTCAATACACCCGACGCCGGTGCCGGCAACTCCAGCACGACCTTATCGGTCTCGATATCGATCAGGTTTTCGTCGCGCTTGACGAATTCGCCCTGCTTCTTGTGCCACGACAGCAATGTGGCCTCGGCGACGGATTCAGACAGTGCCGGGACCTTTACCTCGACTAACATGGCTCTTTCCTTGTTGGTTCAGCGTATCCGCAGGTATGCATTTCAGACGCCGCGATCATTCAAACGCCGTGAGACAGGGCAGCGTCCACTACCGCTTTTTGCCGCTGGTTATGCAATGCCAGATATCCGCCCGCCGGCGTGGAAGATGACGGCCGCAGTGCATACGACAATTTCTGATGGGGCAGCATCTGGCGCTGCAGATAATGCTGTATCCGGTGCCACGCACCCTGATTGCCGGGTTCCTCCTGGCACCAGACGATTTCCTTCGCATCCTTGTAGCGATCGATCTCGACCTTGAACTGGTCGTGCGGGAACGGATAGAGCTGCTCGAGCCGCACGATTGCGATGTCGTCGATGGCGCGCTCGCGCCGCGCCGCGACCAGATCGAAGTAAACCTTGCCGCTGCAGAACACCACGCGCTTCACCTTCTGCGTGTTCTGCAACTCCACATCGGGGATCACCACCTGGTATTCACCGTTGGCAAGATCTTCCAGCGACGAGATCGATTCCTTGTGACGCAGCAGACTTTTCGGACTGATGATGATCAATGGTTTGCGAAACGGCCTGATCATCTGCCGGCGCAGCAGGTGGAACATCTGCGCCGGTGTCGAAGGGATGCAGATCTGCATGTTGTAGTCTGCGCACAATTGCAGATAACGTTCGATCCGTGCCGAAGAGTGCTCCGGACCCTGACCCTCGTACCCATGCGGCAGCATCAGCGCCAGGCCGCAGATTCTTCCCCACTTGACTTCACCCGCGGCAATGAACTGATCGATCACGACCTGGGCGCCGTTGGCAAAATCCCCGAACTGCGCCTCCCAGATCACGAGCTCGTTCGGTTCCGCCGTCGCGTAGCCATATTCGAAACCCAGCACTGCTTCCTCGGAAAGCACCGAATCGATGACCACGAAATCCGGCTGGTTCTCGCTGATGTGCTGCAATGGAATATAGGTGCCGGCATCCCAGCGTTCGCGGTTCTGGTCATGCCACACCGCGTGACGATGAAAGAAGGTGCCGCGGCCGCTGTCCTGCCCCGACAGGCGCACCGCGTAGCCGTCCTTGAGGAGCGACGCGTAGGCCAGGTTTTCGGCCATACCCCAGTCGAGGGGCAAGGTTCCCGCCGCCATGGCGCGACGGTCGGCAATGATTTTTTCGACGCGGGAATGCAATTTGAAATGCTGCGGAACCGTTGTGAGCTTCGTGGCGAGTTGCTTCAGCGTGTCCATCGGCAGTCCGGTAACGGCCTTGAAGTTCCACGGAATGTTCTTGAACGGCGCCCAGTTCACCTGGAACGGCGGCTTGTAGTTGGAAAGTATGGTCTTGTTGGTGTGAAAACCCGCATCCAGCGCGTCGCGGTAGGTTTTGATCATTTCATCCGGATCCGCCGGCTTGATCACGCCCTGCCCGGCCAGTTTTTCCGCATAGAGCTTGCGCGTGCCCGCATGCTGGTTGATCAGCTTGTACATCAGCGGCTGCGTAACCATCGGCTCGTCCTGCTCGTTATGGCCGAGCCTGCGGAAGCAGACCACGTCGATGACGACGTCCTTGTGGAATTCCATGCGGAAATCCAGGGCGATCTCGGTCACCAGCGACACTGCTTCGGGATCGTCGCCGTTTACATGGAAGATCGGCGCTTCGACCATCTTCGCGACGTCCGTGCAATAGATGGTCGAACGCGTATCGCGAGCGTCCGAAGTGGTGAAACCGATCTGATTGTTGACGATGATGTGAACCGTGCCGCCAGTTCCGTAGCCGCGCGTCTGCGACAGGTTGAGCGTTTCCATGACCACGCCCTGGCCGATGAACGCCGCATCGCCGTGCAGCACGATTGGCAGGACTTGCGTGCCGTTGCGATCCCTGCGCCGATGCTGGCGCGCCCTGACCGAACCTTCGACGACGGGATTGACGATTTCGAGGTGGGACGGATTGAACGCGAGCGTCAGGTGCATCGGCCCGCCCGGCGTCATGATGTCCGACGAGAATCCCTGGTGATACTTGACGTCGCCCATCGGAAGTTGCTCAACCTGCTTGCCCTCGAACTCCGAGAACAAGTCTTTCGGCATCTTGCCGAGCGTGTTGACCAGCACGTTCAGGCGCCCGCGGTGCGCCATGCCGATGACCGTTTCCTGGATTCCCTTGGTACCTGCGCGCTGCAGCGCCAGATCGAGCAGCGGGATGACGCTTTCGCTGCCTTCCAGCGAGAAGCGCTTCTGGCCGACGTAGCGCGTATGCAGGTATTTCTCGAGGGTTTCGGCGGCAGTCAGGCGCTCGAGGATGTGACGCTTGAAATCCGCGTCGTAGCTGGGCTGGGAGCGGATGCCCTCGAAGCGCTGCTGGATCCAGCGCTTGACCTGGGTGTCCGTGATGTACATGTACTCGATGCCGATCGACCCGCAGTAGGTTTCCTTCACCGCACGCAGGATCTCCCGTAAAGGCATCTGGTCGGGCCCGACCAGCGAGCCGCTGTTGAAAACCAGATTCATGTCGGCATCGGTCAGGCCGTAGTAAGCGGGATCGAGCTCGGGAACAATCGGTTTTTCGAAGCGCTTGAGCGGATCGACGCTGGCATGGCGCACGCCAAGGAAGCGGTAGGCATTGATCAACTGCAATACCGAAACCTGCTTCTTCTCCACTGTTGCCACGGCGCTGGTGGGCGCATGCGCCTGGCCGTTGCCGTTGCCGCGTTTCTTGGCCAGCCGGATGAATGACTCGACGACCGGCGCATGCGCAACGTCGCGCACACCGCCCGGCTGCTGCTGCATCTGGTCGAAGTAACGCCGCCATTCCGGCGTCACCGACTCGGGATTCTCGAGGTAGGTTTCGTATAAATCTTCGATGAAGGGCGCGTTGCCGCCGAACAGGTAAGAACTGCCGAGGGATTCCTTCATCATGACGATCTATCTCCTCTTCTCAAGATGGCGGCTGGATTGCGAAAAACAACCCGGTCTGTTCTTGTCCGTTTTTTAACGTTGGCCGATCTCAACCTTGATCAACCACTAACGTTGATCAATGGGCACTACGTCGCGCTTGGTGGCTCCGGTGTAGAGCTGCCGGGGCCGGCCGATCTTCTGCTCCGGGTCGGCAATCATCTCATTCCACTGCGCGATCCAGCCCACGGTACGTGCCAGCGCGAAAATGCAGGTGAACATCGAAACCGGGATGCCGAGCGCACGCTGCACGATGCCGGAATAGAAATCCACATTCGGATAAAGCTTGCGGCTCACGAAGTAATCGTCTTCCAGGGCAATTTTTTCCAGCGCCATGGCCAGCTTGAACAGGCGATCGTTCTGCAAGCCGAGTTCGTTGAGCACTTCGTAACAGGTTTCGCGCATCAGCTTGGCGCGCGGATCGTAGTTCTTGTAAACCCGGTGGCCGAAGCCCATCAGCTTCACGCCGGAATTCTTGTCCTTTACCTTGGTGATGAACTCGCCGATCTTGGAAACGTCGCCGATCTGTTCAAGCATGTTCAATGCAGCCTCGTTGGCGCCGCCATGGGCCGGCCCCCACAGGCAGGCTATTCCCGCCGCAATGCAGGCAAACGGATTGGCGCCCGATGAACCGGCAAGCCGCACGGTCGATGTCGATGCGTTCTGTTCGTGATCCGCGTGCAGGATGAAAATCCGGTCCAGTGCACGCACCAGCACTTCGTTCACTTTATATTCTTCAGCAGGCACCGCGAACATCATGCGCATGAAGTTGGCGGAATACGAAAGGGTATTCAGTGGATACACGAAAGGCTGGCCCATCGTATATTTGTACGCCATGGCGGTGATCGTCGGCATCTTCGCGATCAGCCTGAAGGCGGAAATGTCCCGGTGCGCCGGATTATTCAGGTCGAGCGAGTCGTGATAGAACGCGGACAACGCGCCGACGGTGCCGACCATGACCGCCATCGGATGCGCGTCGCGCCGGAAGCCGCGGAAAAAATTGTTGAGCTGGTCGTGAACCATCGTGTGGCGCGTGACGGTCGTGACGAATTGCTCCTTCTGCTCCTTGTTCGGCAGCTCCCCGATCAGCAGCAGGTAGCAGACCTCCAAAAAATCACAGTGCAGGGCCAGTTGCTCGATCGGATAGCCGCGATAGAGCAATACGCCGGCGTCGCCATCGATATAGGTGATTGCAGAACGGCAACTGGCGGTGGACAGGAATCCAGGGTCGTAAGTAAATTTGCCGGCTTTGCCCAGCAAGGTCCGGATATCGACCACTTCCGGCCCGATGGAACCACTCAGAACAGGGAACTCGATGGGCTGTGCGCCATCGTTGAACGAGATTGTTGCGGTGCGCTGCTTTTCCATGTCGCCGCTCTCTTTCCGACCCATAAGGCTTTAAGTTTAACAGCTTCTTGCAACCCGGAAATATCAGGATGCGGCGCAATAATTATTATTCAAATAATTTGATGATCTGTGCTGATTCAGTATCCGGAGGCGCTGCTTTTCCGTTTAGAAAATCCCACAAATCGTTATCCGGATAGTCGAGCAATCGTTTGAAAGCCGCAAGCCTGGTGGGCGACAAATTTTCTAAATGACGGTCCAGGAACTTCGCCAGGACCAGGTCAAGTTCCAGCAATCCGCGCCGGCATTGCCAGCGGATCCGGTCAGCTTCGGACATGGCGAGGTTACACCGCCCGCTTGACCATCAGATCCTTGATCTTGCCGATCGCGCGCGTGGGATTGAGCCCTTTCGGACAGACGTCTACGCAATTCATGATCGAGTGACAGCGGAACAGCCGGTAAGGATCTTCGAGGTTGTCGAGGCGCTCGCTGGTGGCTTCGTCGCGGCTGTCGGCAAGAAAACGATAGGCCTGCAGCAACCCGGCGGGACCGACGAACTTGTCGGGATTCCACCAGAACGAGGGACACGCGGTCGAGCAGCAGGCGCACAGGATGCATTCATACAATCCGTCAAGTTCCTCGCGCTCTGCCGGCGATTGCAGCCTTTCCTTTTCCGGCGAGGGCTGGTTGTTGACCAGGTAGGGCTTCACCGAGTGGTACTGCTTGAAGAACTGCGTCATGTCCACGATTAGATCGCGGATGACCGGCAGCCCCGGCAGCGGGCGCAGTTCCACCGGCTCCTTGAGGTCGGTTAGCCGGGTAATGCAGGCCAGGCCGTTCTTGCCATTGATGTTCATGGCGTCCGAACCGCATACCCCTTCGCGGCAGGAGCGCCGCAGGGAAAGCGAGTCGTCAACCGCCTTGATGCGGATCAATGCGTCGAGCAGCATGCGATCGGAAGCCTGCATCTCGACGTCGTAATCCTGCATCCTGGGCTGCGAATCCTTGTCCGGATCGTAACGGTAAATTCTGAACTTCATGTGGTCTCCTGGAAATCACGGTCGGCATCAACAGCGCAACCGCGCTGTTTCCCCGTTTCCAACCCAGCCTTCAATACGTTCTCACCTTCGGCTCTACACTCTGCACTGTCAGCGGCTTCATGTGCACGGGCTTGTAGTCCAGCCGGCTGCCTTCGTTGTACCAGAGCGTGTGCTTGAGCCAGTTGACGTCGTCGCGCTGATGATGATCGGCGCGATCGTGAGCTCCGCGGCTTTCCATTCGCGCTTCCGCGGACACCAGCGTGGCCACGGCGACTTCGATCAGGTTGTCCAGTTCCAGCGCCTCCACCCGGGCGGTATTGAACACCTTGCTCTTGTCTCCGATCTGCGTGCGCCCTACGCGCTCCGCGGTTTCCTTGATCTTCTTCACGCCCTCGACGAGCATGTCGGGAAATCGGAACACGCCGCAATGCGCCTGCATGATGCGCCGCATTTCCGTTCCCACTTCGTGGACGCTTTCGCCGCCCTGCTGGCCGTCGAGCCTGGCCAGCCGCGCCGATGTCCGGTCGGCGGCATCCTTGGGCAAATCCTTGTGACCGGGATTTTCCTTCAGGAAGCGGATCATCGTGTCGCCGGACGCCTTGCCGAAGACCAGCAGATCGGTCAGTGAATTCGTGCCGAGGCGGTTGGCGCCGTGTACCGAAGCGCAGGCGCATTCGCCCGCCGCATAGAATCCCGCCACAACGGCTTCCGGATCGCCCGACCGCGGAGCGACGACTTCACCCCGGTAATTCGAGGGAATGCCCCCCATCTGGTAGTGACAGGTGGGCACAACCGGGATCGGATCTTTTACCGGATCGACGTTGGCGAATTTTTTCGCGATCTCACGAATGCCCGGCAACTTGTCTTCGATCAGATCGACGCCAAGATGGTCGAGTTTTAGCAGAAGGTAATCCCCATCCGGTCCGCAACCGCGGCCTTCCTTGATTTCCGTCGCCATTGCCCGCGACACCACGTCGCGGCTGGCAAGATCCTTGGCGTTGGGCGCATAACGCTCCATGAAGCGCTCGCCATTCTTGTTCAGCAGATACCCACCTTCGCCGCGCACGCCTTCGGTGATCAACACGCCGGCGCCTGCTACGCCGGTCGGATGGAATTGCCAGAATTCCATGTCCTCGAGCGGGATACCGGCTCGGGCCGCCATGCCGAGTCCGTCGCCGGTATTGATGAATGCATTCGTGCTCGCCGAATAGATGCGCCCCGCCCCGCCGGTGGCGAACAGCACCGCGCGCGCATGCAGGATCGAGACCTCGCCGGTTTCCATTTCCATCGCGGTCACGCCCAGCACCTGGCCGGATGCGTCACGCACGAGATCGAGCGCCATCCATTCGACGAAGAAATGCGTATTCGCGCGGACGTTGCGCTGATAGAGGGTATGCAGCATCGCGTGCCCGGTGCGGTCCGCTGCGCAACAGGAACGCTGCACGGCCGGTCCGGCGCCGAAATTCTGCATGTGGCCGCCGAACGGCCGCTGATACACCGTACCGTCCGCATTGCGGTCGAAGGGCATGCCGAAATGCTCGAGCTCGATGACGACTTTCGGCGCTTCCCGGCAAAGAAACTCGATCGCGTCCTGATCGCCCAGCCAGTCCGAGCCCTTGACCGTGTCGTACATGTGCCACATCCAGTGGTCTTCGCCCATGTTGCCGAGCGCCGCACCGATGCCGCCCTGTGCAGCGACGGTGTGCGACCGCGTGGGGAAAACCTTGGATAACACTGCGACCTTGAAACCCGCCTCGGCGAGTTGCAGGGACGCGCGCATGCCGGCACCGCCGGCGCCTACGATTACCGCATCGAATTTCCTGACCGGGATGGCCATGTGTCAGAGACTCCAGAGGATCTGAACAACCCAGACGGCGTAGCCGGCCAGGACCAGCACGACTGCGATCTCGAGGCCGAGCCGCACGCCGGTGGGTTTGACGTAATCCATCAGGATGTCGCGCATGCCTATCCATGCGTGCCAGAACAGGCTGATGAAGAAAACCAGAGTCGCAATGCGCATCAACTGATTGCGAAACAGCGCATGCCATCCTTCGTATTGCCGCGGCGGACAGATCAGCAGCATGCCGACGAAGCCGATTACATAGACAGCCATGACCAGCGCCGTGATCCTCTGGGCCAGCCAGTCTTTGAGCCCGTAGTGGGCGCCGGTGACGACGCGTTTCACCACAGCCATACTCCCAGGATCGCGGTCAGCAACAGACTGACTATCAGGACCGCCAGGCTCATTGCACGTGTCGGGCCAAGATCGCTCGCGACATGCACGTCCAGCAGGAGAAAGCGAAGGCCGGCGAAAAAATGATGCAGGAAGGACCACAGCATGCCGATCAGGAACAACTTGACCAGGCAATGGCCCGTGAGCGCCACGAAGTGGGCGTGACTTTCGGGAGAGTGCAGGCTTTCCTGCAGCAGATAGAGCAGCACCCCGGCAAACACGAACAGAGCCGTGCCGCTGATGCGATGAAGAATCGATACCAGGCCGGGCAAGGGCAGCCGGATCCTGAACAAGTCGAGGTATTTCGGACGTTGGCGGGCAATCATCGGGGTTCACGGATGGCGGCGTTCAAACGATGCGGTTACGGTAGTGATGCTCTTTGGTGCTGCAAAAACTGCGGCGCAGTTCCACTGCCTTGTCGGCATAAGTATAGGCCACGCGTTCTATGACCAGCAGCGGCGTTCCCTCGGCTATGCCGAGATGTCCGGCCGCGGTTCGCTCGGCGGCGAATGCCTTGATCTGCTCTTCCACGTGCAGGATGCGCACGTCGAATTCAGTCTCGTACATGCTGTACATCATGCAGTGGTGCCGCTCGATGATCTGCGCCGACAAACCCTTGAAACGTGTGGCCGGTAACCGGATTTCCTCGTAGATTGCCCTCTTGGCCGAAATGGACATCAGCCGGGTAATCAGAAAAGCGCCGGATCCTGCGGCAAGCCCGAGTTTTTTCCCTGACGTGGCGTCGAGTTTCACCTTGCGGCAATCGAGCAGCGTGGCGGCCAGCTCGTCGAGCGAGCCGCGATCCGGCGTGATGCGCAAATAGGGAAATTGACTGCGCTCTTCGGAATGCGACGCGACGAATGTGCCCTTGCCCTGCTGGCGGACCAGCAGGTTCTGGTCGGCGAGTTCGCCGATGGCCTTGCGCACTGTGCCCTGGCTTACGCTGAAGCGGTTGGCAAGCTCGATTTCGCTCGGGATCAAATCGCCCGGACGCCATTCTCCGGACACCAGACTCTGGGTGATCAGAGTCTTGATCTGCCGGTAAAGCGGCTGAAAGGCGGGCGCGGTCAGGCTGGCGATGGTCTTCATGTCTCAGTGCGATTTTTAGCACATTGTCGGCGTTCCCGTCCACGGTAACAGATGTCTTTTATAAGATATAAGACTCGTTTGACACCGGCAAACCCGCTTCGCTATGATGTTTGCCGAAGCCCAGGCCGCTGGAACGACGTGCCGGAATCGTGTTACAGACCGGCGCGAACCGATCAGTCCGGATTCGAGTCCCAAACAATCGCCAGTTCATCACACGCAGGAGCCCCTTTTTGATGAAGACACCCCTCCGAGTCGCAGTCACCGGCGCCGCCGGCCAGATCGGTTACAGCCTGCTGTTCCGCATCGCCAGCGGTGAAATGCTGGGCAAGGATCAGCCGGTCATCCTGCAGATGCTGGAAATACCGGACGAAAAAGCGCAAGCCGCACTCAAAGGCGTGATGATGGAACTGGACGACTGTGCGTTCCCGCTGCTCGCGGGCATGATCGCCGCCTCCGATCCGAAAGTCGCCTTTCGCGATATCGACATCGCCCTGCTGGTCGGCGCCCGCCCGCGCTCGAAGGGAATGGAACGCAAGGACCTGCTCGAAGCCAACGGCGCCATCTTCACCGGCCAGGGTCGTGCGCTGGACGAAGTGGCGAAGCGCTCTGCAAAGATCCTGGTGGTCGGCAATCCCGCCAATACCAATGCCTATATCGCAATGAAGAGCGCACCCGGTCTGCCGCGCGAAAACTTCACTGCGATGCTGCGCCTTGACCACAATCGCGCGTTGTCCCAGCTCGCCTCCAAGACCGGCAAGCCAGTCGATTCGATCGACAAGCTGGTGGTCTGGGGCAATCACTCGCCGACCATGTATCCGGATTACCGGTTCGCCACCATCGGTGGCCAGCCCGCACCGAAAGTCGTCAACGACGAGGCCTGGTACAGGGATACGTTCATTCCCACCGTCGGAAAGCGCGGCGCCGCGATCATCGAAGCCCGCGGGCTGTCATCCGCTGCGTCGGCGGCCAACGCGGCGATCGATCACGTGCGCGACTGGGTCATGGGCACGAACGGCAAATGGGTCACCATGGGATTTGCGTCTGATGGTTCTTACGGCGTTCCGGAAGGTGTGATGTACGGCTTCCCGGTGACTTGCGCAGCCGGCAAATACCAGATGATCAAGGGCCTCGAGATCGATGCTTTCAGCCGCTCGAAAATGGATGCCACGCTCAAGGAACTGGAAGAAGAACGCGACGCGATCAAGCACCTGCTGAAATGAAATAGGCTGACCCGTGGCATTTTCGCGCCGTCCACACAGGGGTGGCGAGGCATCGACCAATTCCGAGGAACAGAACAGCATGCAAACCAGCGCAGGACAGAAATTCCGGGACGCCATCGCCAGCGAAAAGCCCCTGCAGGTGATCGGCGCAATCAATGCCTATACCGCGCGCATGGCCGAAGCTACCGGATTCAAGGCGCTGTATCTTTCCGGCGGTGGCGTTGCGGCGAACTCGCTGGGCATGCCCGATCTGGGCATCAGCACGCTTGAGGATGTGCTGACCGACGTGAGCCGCATCACCGAAGTCACGTCGATGCCTTTGCTGGTCGATATCGATACCGGCTGGGGCAGCGCATTCAACATCGCGCGTACCGTGCGTTCGATGATCAAGGCCGGCGCCGGTGCCGTGCACATGGAGGACCAGGTCGGCGCCAAGCGTTGCGGCCACCGCCCCGGTAAGGAAGTCGTAAGCAAGGAAGAAATGGTCGATCGCGTCAAGGCCGCAGTCGATGCGCGCACCGATCCCGGGTTCGTCATCATGGCGCGCACCGATGCGCTGGCCGTCGAAGGGCTGGATGCCGCGATCGATCGCGCTGGCGCCTACGTCGAAGCCGGTGCCGACATGATATTTCCGGAAGCCATGACAGAGCTGGCGATGTACAAGAAATTCAAGAGCGCGGTGAAAGTGCCGATCCTTGCCAATATCACCGAGTTCGGGCAGACGCCGCTGTTTACGACAACCGAACTCGGTTCGGTCGACGTCGACATCGTGCTCTACTGCTGCTCGGCTTACCGCGCGATGAACGCCGCGGCGCTGAAGGTTTACCAGACCATCCGCACGGAAGGCACGCAGAAGAACCTGATTCCGATGATGCAGACACGCGCCGACTTGTACAAGTATCTCGGCTACCACGAATACGAAAACAAGCTCGACGAACTGTTCGCGAAAGGAAAACAAAAATGAGTGAAGCCGTGTCGGTCGCACCGAAACCCAAGAAATCCGTTGCCCTGTCCGGCGTTACCGCCGGCAATACTGCACTGTGTACGGTCGGCCGCACCGGCAACGATCTGCACTATCGGGGTTACGACATACTCGATTTCGCCGAGGCTGCGGAATTCGAGGAAATCGCCTATTTGCTGGTGCACGAGAAGCTGCCCACGAAGGCCGAGCTCGCCAACTATAAACGCAGGCTCAAGTCGCTACGCGGCCTGCCAGCCAACGTGAAGGCCGTGCTGGAGTGGATCCCCGCATCCGCGCACCCGATGGACGTGTTGCGGACCGGCTGCTCTGCCCTCGGCGCGGTCGTTCCGGAAAAAGACGACCACAACACCAACGGCGCGCGCGACATCGCCGACCGGATGATGGCGTCGTTCGGATCGATGCTGTTGTATTGGTACCACTGGAGCTTCAACGGAAAGCGCATCGAAACCGAGACCGACGACGATTCGATCGGCGCGCATTTCCTGCATCTCCTGCACGGCAAGGAACCCTCGGAGTTGTGGGAACGCGCCATGCATACTTCGCTGATCCTGTATGCGGAGCATGAATTCAATGCATCCACGTTCGCCTGCCGCGTCATCGCGGGCACGGGATCGGACATGTATTCCTCGATCACCGGCGGAATCGGCGCCCTGCGTGGACCCAAACACGGCGGCGCCAACGAAGTCGCTTACGAAATCCAGCAGCGCTACCACTCGACCGCGCAAGCCGAGGAAGACATCAAGCGCCGCATCGCCAGCAAGGAAATCGTCATCGGTTTCGGCCATCCGGTGTACACGATCGGCGATCCGCGCAATAAGGTAATCAAGGAAGTTGCACGGCGGTTGTGCGACGACACCGGCGACACGAACCTGTTCGACATCGCCGAGCGCATCGAATCGGTGATGTGGAACGAGAAGAAGATGTTTGCCAACCTGGACTGGTTTTCCGCGGTCAGCTTCAGCCAGATGGGAGTCCCGACGGCCATGTTCACGCCGATCTTCGTCATCAGCCGCACCTCGGGCTGGGCGGCACACGTCATCGAACAGCGCCAGGACGGCAAGATCATCCGTCCCAGTGCCAACTATACCGGCCCCGAAAACCAGAAATGGATTTCGATCGAGAAGCGCAGGTGACGGTCTCCACCTCGCGGGAAAAGTATCGCATCAATAACTGAAAATCGAGCAACCCAGGAACTCAACTATTCATGTCCGCCCATATCTCCAACGTCCGCCCGAAGCCCGACCAGGTCCTTATCGACATTGCCGACTACGTCACCAAATACGAGATCGTCAGCAAACAGGCTTACGAAACCGCGCGCTATTGCCTGATCGATACGCTCGGTTGCGGTTTCGAAGCACTGGAATATCCCGCCTGCACCAAACTGCTGGGCCCGGTGGTCCAGGGTACGGTGGTGCCGAACGGCGCAAAGGTGCCGGGCACACCATTCCAGCTCGACCCGATCCAGGCGGCCTTCAATATCGGCACCATGATCCGCTGGCTGGATTTCAATGATACCTGGCTTGCCGCGGAATGGGGCCATCCATCCGACAATCTCGGCGGCATTCTCGCGACCGCAGACTGGCTGTCTCGCAACGCCATCGCCGCGGGCAAAAAACCGCTGACCGTGCAGGATGTGCTGACCGCCATGATCAAGGCACACGAAATCCAGGGCTGCATCGCGTTGGAAAACAGCTTCAACAAGGTCGGCCTGGACCATGTCGTATTGGTCAAGGTCGCTTCCACCGCCGTCGTGGCGGAAATGCTCGGCCTGACGCGGGACGAAATCATCAACGCTGTTTCGCTGGCATGGGTGGACGGCCAGAGCCTGCGCACCTATCGCCATGCGCCGAATACCGGTTCGCGCAAGAGCTGGGCTGCCGGCGACGCAACCAGCCGTGCGGTACGCCTGGCACTGATCGCCAGGACCGGCGAAATGGGCTACCCGTCCGTACTCAGCGCGAAGACCTGGGGTTTCTACGACGTGCTGTTCAAGGGCAAGGCCTTCAAGTTCCAGCGTCCCTACGGCAGCTACGTAATGGAGAATGTACTGTTCAAGATCTCCTTTCCTGCCGAATTCCATTCGCAGACGGCGGTAGAAGCCGCCATGCAGATCCACAAGGATTTGCAGAAACTCGGCAAGAAAGCGGAAGACATCAGGAAGATCACCATCCGCACGCATGAAGCCTGCATCCGCATCATTGACAAGAAGGGACCGCTGAACAATCCAGCCGACCGCGACCACTGCATCCAGTACATGGTGGCCGTGCCGATCCTGTTCGGCCGGCTGACGGCCGCAGACTATGAAGACGCGGTCGCCAGGGATCCGCGCATCGACAAACTGCGCGACAAGATCGTGTGCGTCGAGGACAAGCAATTCACCAGGGACTATCACGATCCGGAAAAGCGCTCGATTGCCAATGCTCTGACGGTCGAGTTTGCCGACGGCAAGAAGCTCAAGGAAATCGTGGTCGAATATCCGATCGGCCACAAACGCCGCCGCAAGGAAGGCATGCCCGTCCTTGTCGAGAAATTCCAGACCAATCTGGCACGGCGCTTCCCGACCAAGCAGCGCAAAGCGATCCTCGACCTGTGTCTCGATCCGAAGCGGCTGGCTGCGACACCAGTCAACGAATTCGTCGACATGATGGTCATCTGACCTGCTGATGCGAACCACCGCCTTGATGCTGCTCGGACTATCCGCCGCGTTCCCCGCGCAGGCGGATTCCAACCCGATGCAGCCGGGGACGTGGGAATTCACGCGTTCCGGCGGCATGGCCGCCAACCTCATCGGCCGCTTCTGCATTACCGCGGCCGACATTGCCGATCCGATGTCGCCGGTCAATGGTTTTCTCTCGCGCGAAGACAAAGGCGGCTGCGGGGACTGGAAAGTCGAATGGCATGGCGACCGCGCACTGTATTCGGGCTCGTGCCGGCTGGGCGGAAAGCCCGCCCAGGTCAGCGGCCGCATCGTCGCTGCCGCAGGAACCTACTCCGATACGCAAAATGTAAAAAAGGAAGGCGACACTCCGGCCTCTCCCATACTGGACATCATTAACGGGCTGCGGCTCGGCCCCTGCGCAAACTGACGAATTTCTTCCTGGAGATTCCACCATGACCCACAGCCTGTTCAATACGCTCCACGAGTTCTCTCCCGGCGCCGGCAAGAAGGGCAAGTTCTACTCCCTGCCCGCGCTGGAGAAAGCCGGCATCGGCAAGATCTCGCGTTTGCCTGTTTCGATCCGCATAGTGCTTGAATCTGTGCTGCGCAATTTCGACGGTAAGAAAGTTGCCGAAGAACACGTCCGGCAACTCGCCGCGTGGGCGCCGAACGCTGCGCGAACGGCGGAAATTCCCTTCGTCGTTGCACGTATCGTATTGCAGGATTTCACCGGCGTGCCTTTGCTCGCCGACCTTGCCGCCATGCGCGGCGTCGCGTCCAGGATGGGCAAGAACCCGAAAGTCATCGAACCGCTGGTCCCGGTCGATCTCGTCGTCGACCACTCTGTGCAGGTCGACCACTATGGCTCGAAGGATGCACTCGACCTGAACATGAAACTGGAATTCCAGCGCAACAAGGAACGCTATCAGTTCATGAAGTGGGGCATGCAGGCCTTCGACACGTTCAAGGTCGTGCCGCCGGGCGTGGGCATCGTGCACCAGGTAAACCTCGAATACCTCGCGCGTGGCGTGCATGAAAAAGGCGGTGTCTATTATCCCGACACGCTGGTCGGCACCGATTCGCACACCACCATGATCAATGGCGTCGGCGTGGTTGCCTGGGGCGTCGGCGGCATCGAAGCCGAGGCCGGAATGCTGGGACAGCCGGTCTATTTTCTGACGCCCGATGTGGTCGGTGTCAATCTTAAGGGCAAGCTGCGCGAAGGCGTCACCGCCACCGACCTGGTGTTGACGGTCACGGAAATGCTGCGTCAGCAGAAAGTGGTGGGCAAATTCGTCGAGTTTTTCGGCGAAGGCACGGCCAGTCTCGCCGTTCCCGATCGCGCCACCATCGGCAACATGGCACCCGAGTACGGCGCGACGATGGGCTTTTTTCCGGTCGACGACGCCACCATCGAATATTTCAAGGGAACAGGCCGCACCGACGAGGAAATCGGCGCGTTCGCCGCATACTTCAAGGCGCAAGGACTGTACGGCGTGCCCAAGGCAGGCGACATCGACTACAGCAAGGAACTGTCGCTGGATCTTTCTTCCATAACGCCGAGCCTGGCGGGGCCCAAGCGTCCGCAAGACCGTATCGACCTGGGCAAACTGAAGACGACTTTCTCCGGCCTGTTCTCCCGCCCGACGTCCGACAACGGCTATAACAAATCCGCCGCGGATCTGAACAAGCGCTTCGTCACTCGCTACGGACAACTGCCGGCGACCGTCGGCGGAGGCGGCGAACAGGCACAGGAATCGGCGCCGAAAGCCCGGGGCAACGAGCATGGCCTGGTCAGCAAAAAAAACACCAGCATGTCCACCGAAATCGAGATGATGGACAACCGTCCGACGCCCGATCGCGTGCGAACCGGCCAGCCCGAACCCGGCGGGGTCGATCTCGGGCATGGCGACGTATTGATCGCCGCGATTACTTCCTGCACCAACACGTCCAATCCCGGCGTATTGATTGCAGCAGGTTTGCTTGCGAAAAAAGCCGTCGATAAAGGCCTGACCGTCAAACCGCACATCAAGACCTCCCTCGCTCCGGGATCGCGCGTAGTGACCGAATACCTGACCAAAGGCGGCCTGCTGCCTTATCTCGAGAGACTGGGTTTCTATCTCGCGGGGTACGGCTGTACCACATGCATCGGCAACGCCGGGCCGCTCGATCCGCAACTCGAGGATGTGGTCGTGCAGAACGACTTGATCGCCTGTGCCGTACTCTCCGGCAATCGCAACTTCGAGGCGCGCATCCATGCCAACATAAAAGCCAACTTCCTGGCTTCGCCGCCACTGGTGGTCGCTTACGCCATCGCCGGCACCGTGCTCAAGGACCTGATGACCGAACCGGTCGGTACCGGCAAAAACGGCAAGGCGGTTTATCTCGGCGATATCTGGCCGACCTCGAAAGAAGTACACGATCTGATGAAGTACGCAACGGATGCCAAGACTTTCCGCAGACTGTACGGCGACCTCACCAAAGATCAACCGCTGTGGAACGCAATCTCTTCCGCATCGGGCCAGGTATACGACTGGCCAAAATCCACCTATATCGCGGAGCCGCCGTTCTTCGGCGATTTCGGCATGCAACCCGGTGCGATCGGCAAGATCGAGGGAGCCCGCGCACTTGGGATCTTCGGCGATTCGGTGACCACCGACCATATCAGCCCGGCCGGCTCGATCAAGGACATCTCGCCCGCCGGCAAATACCTGATCGCCAACGGCGTCTCCAAAGCCGATTTCAACAGCTACGGCGCACGCCGCGGCAATCATGAAGTCATGATGCGCGGCACGTTTGCCAACGTACGCATCAGGAATCTCATGATTCCGGCCAAGGCAGACGGCACCCGTGTCGAGGGCGGCGTCACCTTGCTGCAACCGTCCGGCGAACAAATGTCGATCTACGACGCCGCGATGAAATACGTCGCGCAGGGAATTGCGACCGTGGTGTTCGGCGGCGAGGAATACGGTACGGGCTCGTCGCGTGACTGGGCCGCGAAAGGCACGCAGTTGCTCGGCGTCAAGGCTGTCATCGCCAAGAGCTTCGAGCGCATTCATCGTTCCAACCTGGTCGGGATGGGCGTACTGCCGCTGCAGTTCAAGGGCGCCGACTCGGTCGATTCGCTGGGCATCAAGGGCGACGAGACTTTCGACATCGTCGGGCTGGGCGGCGAAATCCGTCCCCAGCAGGACGTCACGCTGGTGATCACGCGCGCGGATGGTTCCAAACGCGAAGCGAAAGTCCTGTTGCGCATCGATACGCCGATTGAAGTGGATTACTACCGGCACGGCGGGATTCTGCCGTACGTATTGCGCGAACTGGTAGCGGCGGCTTGACCGGACGCGGCACCCTGCGCAAACCGGCCGGCACGCCGAGCAGCCGGCCGGAGGTGGCACGCTCCACGCGTGCCAAACGCGCACAGAAGGCCCGCGGGCCCGCAACCGCGAAAAGCCAAAGCCCCGCTCCCGCGGCAAAATCCAGTCCGTACGGGAGCGCCATTCGCACAGCGGCACATCCTCCGGCCCGCCCCTCGCCGGTCACCGCGCCGAAACCCTTGCCGCCGCCAGAAGAGCACAAAGTCCGCGTCTCGAAGCTCATGTCGGAACGCGGCCTGTGCTCCCGGCGCGAAGCGGACGAATACATCGAGCGCGGCTGGGTGTATGTGGATGGCGTGCGCGTCGGTGAGCTGGGCACGCGCATCGATCCGTCGCAGACCATCACGCTCGACAAGAAGGCCGAGAACATTTCCCGCGTCACCATCCTGCTGCACAAACCGGTCGGTTACGTTTCCGGACAGCCCGAGCCGGGCTATCGTCCGGCCAGCACGTTGATCGTGCCCGACAACCGATTCGCCGGGGACAATCCGTCGCTACGCTTCGAACGAGATCATCTCAAGGGACTGGCGCCGGCCGGCCGGCTCGACATCGACTCGACGGGGCTTCTGGTTTTTACCCAGGACGGACGCGTCGCCAAACTGCTGATCGGCGAGGATTCGACGATCGAGAAGGAATATCTGGTACGGGTCGAAGGCAACCTCGACGACAAGGGGCTGAAGCTGCTGAATCACGGTTTGAGCCTGGACGACCTGCCGCTCAAGCCCGCTCAGGTCACCTGGCAGAACCGCGATCAATTGCGGTTCGTGCTGCGCGAAGGCAAGAAGCGCCAGATCCGGCGCATGTGCGAACTCGTCGGCCTGAATGTGACGGGCCTGAAACGCGTGCGCATCGGCCGCGTAGCGCTCGGTGAGTTGCCGCCCGGACAATGGCGTTACCTGCACGGCTACGAGAAGTTCTGACGCTGCGATGCAACTGGTGCTCGACACCAACGTGTGGATCGACTGGCTGGTGTTCGACGATCCGGGCGTCGCGCCACTGAAGGCGGCGCACCGTGACGGGCGCGTGTACATCGTGGTCGACGAGGCCTGCCTCCAGGAATTGACAACGGTACTGGCTTATCCTGAATTCGGCCTGGATGACGCGCAGAAGACGCAACACCTGGCGGAGGTTGCCCGCTGCACTTTCAGGCATGGCGATCCGCGATTGGCACGTTCCACCCCTCTTCCCCGCTGCAGCGACCCGGACGATCAGAAATTCCTGACGCTGGCACTCGACGCCGCAGCCGATTGGCTGCTGACCCGGGACAAAGCGTTGCTCAAGCTGAACCGCCGGCTGAAAACGGCGGGCTTTCGCGTCGGATCGCCAGCGCAGTGGTCTGCCGTGTGCGCGCAACCCGAATGATGACTTTCACTCGATCCAGGTCGTGGAATCCGCCTCGCTGGCACGCGCGGTACGGTAAATATTGATGGGGTGCGCGGGATCCGCGTAGCCGAAGGAAATGCCGCAGACAAATTTTCTCTGTGGCGGCATGCCGAAATAGTCGCGGATGAAATCCGGATACGACGCCAGCGCGGCCTGCGCGATCGAAGCCACGCCGAGGTTCTGCGCGGCCAGCATGAAATTCGACACATACAATCCGCAATCCACTGCGCCGTAGACGCCGAGATCTTCCTCGGTGGTGATCAATGCGACATGGGGTGCACCGAAGAAGCGGAAATTCTCCAGCGACTGTTGCGCGGCAGATGACTTGTCTTCGCGCCCGATGCCGAGCGCCTGATAGAGCTGCACACCGCATACCTTGCGCCTCTCGCGATAGATACCCTCGTAGCGTAACGGAAACGGGAAATCCGGCTTGGCCGCGCTGCCCTGCGCGGCGTGCGCATGGAGTTTGCTGCGAAACCGTTCGATCGCCTCGCCACCGACGACCAGCACGTGCCACGGCTGGCAATTGCACCAGGACGGTGTGTGCTGCGCGATTTCCAGAATGCGGCGGATGCTCTCTTTCGCCACCGGTTCGGGGGAATACCGGCGGCAGCTATAGCGTTCCCTGACGATTTGTTCAAAATCCATCCCGGCCACCTTTGTCGACGACTACTTCGATTTCTTCTTTGCTGCCGGCTTTTTCTTTACCGCCCAAGGTTCGGCCGGGCGCTTGGGTTTGAAGCGCTCATCCGGTTCCACCTGAAGCGCGATGGTCAAGCGATTGCCGGCATTCGCGATCGCGACGACCTCCGCCATCTCCGCCAGCATTTCGTCATCGAGTCCGTGCTTGCGTGCGGCAAAGGTATGCGAATTGATGCAATAGTCGCAGTTGTTGTTGATGCTCACGGCGAGATAGATCAATTCCTTGGTGAGCGGATCCAGCCGGGACGGCTTCACCATGACTTCCTTCATCTGGCCCCAGAAACGCTCCAGCACCGGCGGATTCGAGGCGAGCGCGCGCCAGATGTTATTGATGTAGTCGGTATTGCGCGTCTGCATGATGTCGTCGAACACCGCCCGAACTTCCGCGGATGCCTCGTCATAATTCACCAGCTTTACCTGCGCCATTGCGAACTCCTTCCATGGATTGCCACTCGAAACAAGGCCGCCATCTTACCCGATGACGGTTGGACACCGACCCGCCCTTGAGTCCATAATGCGGCCGGTTATTTTCCCTTGACGATCATGAAGTTCCTGTTCGACATCTTCCCGGTATTGCTGTTTTTCGTGGCCTTCAAGTTCTGGGGCATCTACACGGCCACGGCCGTGGCCATCGGCGCGACCATCTGCCAGGTAGCGTGGTCGTGGCTGCGCCATCGCAAGGTCGACACCATGCTCTGGGTGAGCCTGTCGATCATTGTGGTGTTTGGCGGCGCCACGCTATGGCTGCACGATGAGACCTTCATCAAGTGGAAACCCACGGTGCTATACTGGTTATTCAGTGCCATCCTGATCGGCGCGGACCTGCTGTTCCACCGGAATCTGATCCGCGCCATGATGGAAAAGCAGCTCACCCTGCCCGCCCCGGTCTGGCGGAACCTGAACCTGAGCTGGGCTGCCTTCTTCCTGGTCATGGGCGCTGCCAACCTGTATGTCGCCTTTCACTTCCCGACCGAAACCTGGGTCAATTTCAAGTTGTTCGGCGGGACCGGGCTGATGCTGGGATTCATCGTGGTCCAGGGCCTGTTGGTAAGCCGCCATATCGAACACGAGGAGAAAAAATAATGCTGTATGCAATCGTCGGCGAGGACATCCCGAACAGCCAGGCCAAGCGCACTGCGGCGCGGCCGGCGCACCTCAAGCGCGTCGATGAACTCATCGCCGCGGGCAAGCTCATTCTCGGTGGTGCATTTCCAGCCATCGACAGCATCGATCCCGGCCCGGCCGGCATGACCGGCAGCCTGATCGTCGCCGAATTCAATTCGCTGGAAGAAGCCAAAGCCTGGATCAATGCCGATCCCTACGTCACCGAAGGCGTTTTCGCCAAGGTCACCGTGAAACCCTTTCGCAAGGTATTTCCGAAGTAATGAACGTCGAAGAGATGATTCGCGAGCGCCTGTCGCGTCTGGCTCCGGAGTCGCTGGAGGTATTCGACGACAGCCACGAACATGCCGGCCATGCAGGGGCGAAGGACGGTGGCGGCCATTTTCAGCTCGTGATCGTCTCGCGCGAATTCGCCGGTAAACCCGCCGTGGCCCGGCATCGGCTGGTATACGACGCGCTCTCCGACCTGATACCGAAACGAATCCATGCGCTGGCCATCCGCGCCTATGCGCCCGAAGAATTGGGAACTTCAGCCAAGGGTTGAACGCTGAAGCCGATAACGAGCATAAACACCCAACCCGAAGTTCAACTCCCGAAACCAAAGGAACTGCAAATGCAATCGGTCAAACATCATGTCCTGCTAGCGCTGCTGACAGCCTGCTTTGCGACAATCAGCGCAGGCTACGCCGCAGAAATCAAGCAAAAAGACACTGCCGAGCCCAAACCGGCCAAGGCGCAGAGCAAGCCGGACGCCAAGCAGAAAAATGTCGCCGTCGTGAATGGCGTTGGCATTCCGCAGTCGCGGCTGGATTTCGTCGCCAAGTCGCAATTGGCGCAAGCGCAGCAACAACAGGGTCAGCCGGGGCAGCAGCCCCTGCAGGACTCCCCGGAATTCCGCGACAACCTGCGTGAAATCCTGATCACCCGGGAAATCCTGTATCAGGAAGCGGTCAGACGCAAACTCGACAAGAATCCCGACTATCAGACCCAGCTCGACCTGGCCAAACAACAGATCATTCTGGCGGTGCTGATCGAGGACCTGAGCAAGAAGCTGAACCCGTCCGACGCCGACGTACGCAAGGAATACGAGCGCGTGAAAGCCGAACGCAGCGGCGAGGCCGGCAAGCAATACAAGTCGCGCCATATCCTGGTGAAGGAAGAAGCCGACGCCAAGCAGATCATTGCCGATCTCGACGCCGGCGGTGATTTCGCGGCGATCGCCAAGGAAAAATCGCAAGACACCGGCACGAAGGATGAAGGCGGCGAACTGGACTATAGCGAGGCCGAATCCTACGTGCAGCCTTTTGGCGAAGCGCTCAAGTCATTGAAAAAAGGCGAGCGCACCAAGGAACCGGTGAAGACTTCATACGGCTATCACATCATCGAACTGGAGGACGTGAAGTCGGTGCCCTTCCCGGAATTCGATCTGGTGAAAGCGCAGATTCAACAGCAACTGGCGACCAAGGTCCGCGATGATTACATTGCGGAACTGCGCGCCAAAGCGAAGGTGCAGAAAGTGGATCTCAAGTAATTTCGCTGAGTAATTTCGCTGTAGCCGAACAAAAAAGGGCGCCGTCGGCGCCCTTTTTTAATTTACTACCCACCCGGCTCACCAGGGTCTCAGTCAACCCAGCGCCGCGCGTTACGGAACATCCTCATCCACGCACCATCCTCCTGCCAGGCAGCCGGATACCATGAATTCTGGATGCTGCGGAACACCCGCTCGGGATGCGGCATGACGATCGTGAAACGGCCGTCCTGCGTGGTCAGCCCGCTGATGCCCTCGGGAGAGCCGTTCGGGTTCAGTGGATAACGCTCTGTGGCCTGGCCGCGGTGGTCGACGAATCGCAGCGCTACAAGCTTGCGCGCCGCCGATAACTGGTTGCCATCGCGGAACTCCGTGAAGCCTTCGCCATGCGCAACTGCAATCGGCATGCGGCTGCCCGCCATGCCGTCGAAGAACAGCGATGGGCTCCTCGGCACTTCCACCATGGCCACGCGAGCCTCGAACTGCTCGGACCGATTGCGCACGAAATGCGGCCAGTGTTCCGTTCCCGGAATGAGTTCATGCAGATTGCTCATCATCTGGCAGCCGTTGCACACGCCCAGGGCAAAGGCGTCGGCGCGCTGGAAGAACTGCCCGAATTGCTCGCGGGCGCGGGCATTGAACAGGATCGATTTCGCCCAGCCCTCTCCGGCCCCGAGCACATCGCCATAGGAAAATCCGCCGCAGGCGACGACACCCTTGAAACCCGACAAGACGATCCGTCCGGTGATGATGTCCGTCATGTGCACGTCGACAGATTCGAACCCGGCGCGGTCGAAGGCTGCCGCCATTTCCATCTGGCCATTCACCCCTTGCTCGCGCAGGATCGCGATTTTCGGGCGCACGCGTTTGGCGATAAAAGGCGCGGCGATGTCCTGGGCGGGATCGTACGTCAATCTGGCGTGCAAACCGGGATCGGCAGCATCCAGGATGCGATCGAATTCCTGCTGCGCGCATTCCGGATGGTCACGCAGCCGCTGCAGATGATAAGTAGTTTCCGACCAGGCACGCTGCAGCACTACTCCGGATTCGCTATAGATCTGCCTGCCCTTCGTACGGATGACGAGCCTGCCGCTGCGATTGAGGGTACCGAGACGGATAAACTCCCCCGACAGTCCCGCTGCTTCGAACGCCTTCTTCACGCCGTCGAATTTGTCCAGCCTGATCTGGAGCACTGCGCCCAGTTCTTCATTGAACAGCGCCGCCATGATTTCGCCCTCGACATCGATCGTTACGCCGACATGCGAGGCGAACATCATTTCCGCGAGCGTGACCAGCAGGCCGCCGTCGGAGCGATCGTGATAGGCAAGGATTGCACCTTGCCGGTTGAGCAGCTGGACGGTTTCGAAGAACGCCTTCAGCTTCACGGCGGAGTCCACGTCCGGCGCTTCGCCGCCGGCCTGGTCATGGACTTGGGCCAGCACCGATCCGCCCATGCGGCTGCGCCCCACGCCGAGATCGACCAGCACCAGCACGCTGTCCCGATCCAGCGGTTGCAGTTGCGGCGTCAGTGTATTGCGCGCGTCCACGCAAGGTGCGAAAGCCGAAACGATCAGAGAAAGCGGCGCTATAACCTCCTTGCTCTTTTTGCCGTCCTGCCAGGCCGTGCGCATCGACATCGAATCCTTGCCGACCGGGATGCTGATGCCGAGCTGCGGACACAATTCCATCGCCACTGCTTCGACCGTATCGAACAGCACGGCGTCTTCCCCGGGATAGCCCGCCGCCGCCATCCTCGCGATACGAGCCGCCGCTATGTTGGTGAGTGCCTCGCCCACGGCCATGCGCCCGGAAGCCGGCCCATTGAATACGGCAAGAGGTGTGCGTTCGCCCACCGCAAACGCCTCCCCGAGATACGTCGCGAATCCCATCAGCGTCACCGCAACGTCCGCGACCGGAGCTTGCCAGGGTCCGACGAAGGGATCGCGCGAGCACAATCCGCCAACCGTGCGGTCGCCGATCGAAATCAGGAAAGTCTTGTTTGCCACCGCGGGGAAACGCAGCACGCGTAACACTGCTTCATTTAAATCGACGGCGGAAAAATCCAGGGCCGGCAGAACGCGTGTGCGCCGTTTCACATCGCGGATCATCTTCGGCGGCTTGCCGAGCACGACTTCGAGTTGCATGTCGACCGGATGATTGCCGAA
>WNFM01033122.1_pt1 | contig 33261 bp, 25 predicted proteins | sample 5400271 | NCBI WGS metagenome assembly WNFM01 (sample SAMN13153352, study PRJNA577476) | soil metagenome | isolation source: 60 cm saprolite on Douglas fir-dominated hillslope | place: USA:California | collected 2013-09-17 | reverse complement strand
GTTCTCGTTCATGAACTCCTACACCTACGGCCTGGTGACCGACCTGAGTTCTGACAACGACGGCGGCGTGGCCCTCGTCAACACCTACGATCCGAACTACAACCGTGGGCCCGCGGACTACGACGTCAAGCACACGTTCGTGTCGAACTTCGTCTACGCCCTGCCCTTCGCCAAGGCCAGCAAGATCGGCGGCTGGCAGGTGGCCGGCATCCTCTACGCCCGCACGGGGCGAGCGCTGACCATCACCCAGTCCCAGGCCGTGCTCTCGACGGGCACCAACAGCGGCCAGCAGTCGGCCCAGCGTCCGAATCGCCTGGCCGACAACATCAAGAACCCCGATCAGACGATCGACCACTGGTTCGATCCCGCCGCCTTCCAGATCGTGCCCGAGACGACGGCGACCTTCGGTACGGCCGGCCGCAACATCGCGCGCGGGCCCGGCTACTTCAACATCGACGTGAACCTGGTGAAGATCACCAGGTTCGGCCGCTTCGAGCACGAGCTCCGGGCCGAGGTCTTCAACGTCCTCAACCACCCGGCCTTCGCCGATCCCAACACGACGTTCGGCAACTCGGCCTTCGGCACCATCTCGGCCATGCTGGCCAACCCGGCCTGCGGGCTGTGCGGGACGACGGAGCGGCAGATCCAGTTGTCGATGAAGCTGAAGTTCTAGGCGAGTTCGAGCACCGCCCCCTCCTTCTTCGGAGGAGGGGGCGGTGATCTTCTCCTCCGAGTCACCAAAGACAAAGACAAGCTCGATGCGCCAGATCCGTTGCCATGCCGTGCCGCAGAAACTGAGATTTCAGTAGGTTGGCGCCGCCCGGAGCGGCCAGATGAACGAGAGGGAGGGCCCGATGTCGATGCCTACGTTCTTCCGCGTTGCTGGAGTGGTCGTACTCATCGCGATGCTCGCCGGCACGGCCACGGCTCAGGAGGTCACCGGCTCGATCTCGGGGTCCGTGGAGGATCAGCAGGGGCAGGTGATTCCGGGCGCGACCGTCACCGCCATCAACGAGCGCACGGCCTCCCTGCGCGTCGACCACACCGACGCCAAGGGGAACTTCCTGTTCACGGCCATGCCGCCCGGGACCTATGCGATCAAGGTCGAGATGTCGAACTTCCGCACCGTGGAGCAGAAGGGAAACGTCCTCTCTCCCTCGACGCGGGTTTCCGTGGGGACGATCAAGCTGACGGTCGGGCTGGGCGAAAGCGTCGTGGTGGAGGCGGCCGGGAACCGCGTCAACACCGAGGAGACGCAGCACGCCGGCCTCATCACCGCGAGCCAGATCGCGCAGATCCAGACCAAGGGACGCGACGTCACGTCCTTGATGCGGCTCGTGCCCGGCGTGCGCTACGAGGACACGGTGGAGTCGCTGGGCGAGAGCTTCGGCACCCTCGTCCCCCAGGTCAGCGGGATGCGCCGGGACTGGAACCACATCACGGTGGACGGCGTGCTGGGCAACGAGGTGGGCCAGGCCAACCGGATGGCCCAGAACATCAACCTGGACGCGGTCTCGGAGATCCGCGTCCTCCTCAACACGTTCCGCGCCGAGTACGGGCGCACGGGCGGCGCCCACATCGAGATCGTGAGCAAGAGCGGCGATCAGGAGTACCGCGGCAACGCGTACTACTACGGGCGCAACGATCACCTCAACGCGAACGACTTCTTCAACAATCGCGCCGCCCGCGCGCGCCCGCGCTACCGGTTCAACACCTACGGCTTCAACCTGGGCGGCCCCGTCCCGGGCCTGAACAAGGACGGGGAGAAGAAGCTCTTCTTCTTCTATTCCCTGGAGGCGCCGATCACGGAGAAACCGGGCAACCTGCTCCAGTGGACGATGCCGACCGAGCGCGAGCGCAGCGGCGATTTCTCGCAGACCCTCGACAGCGCGGGCCGGCTCGTCGTGATCAAGGATCCCCTCACCGGGCAGCCCTTCCCCGGCAACATCATCCCCGCCAACCGGATCAGTCCCAACGGGCGCGCGCTGCTCAACGTGCTGCCCCTGCCCAATACCCTCGATCGCAACTTCACGAAGGGGCAATTCAACGATCAGACGCAGTTCATCAACGACAACCCCAAGCTCAACAACATCCTGCGCCTGGATTGGAAACCCTCCCCCAGCGACAGCCTCTACGTGACGATCAAGGACTGGAAGTCCGATCAGCGCGGCGTCGGCGGGACGGGAGGCGTCACCGCGGGGCCGGCGGGATGGGGTTGGTTCAACTCGCACTACGACAATACCGACCGCACCTACAGCCTGAGCCATACCCACATCTTCAGCTCGAGCCTCGTCAACGAGGCCCAGGCGGGAGCGCGGCGGCAGAGCGAGAACTTCCGGCCCGTCGGCGATGACGACCTGCGGCGGCTGTCGCGCGCGGGCAACGGATACACGCTGGGCCAGTTCCACCCCGAGCTGAACGCGATCGGGGCCCTGCCCAAGGTGACCTTCGGCGGCAGCGCCACCCCGAACCCGCCGAACTTCACCTACGACAACCGCATCGTCGGCGATGGGGGCGTGGCCTGGGTGCACTCGTTCAACGACAGCCTCACCTGGATCAAGGGCAGCCACGCCTTCAAGACCGGCCTCTACTTCGAGCACCTCTACAACACCGAAGGCAAGGGCTTCTCCGCCCAGGCCTCCTTCGCCGGCCAGTACGATTTCACCGTCGACACCAACAACCCGCTCGACACCGGCTATTCGTTCGCCAACGCGCTGCTGGGCAACTTCAAGAGCTATTCCGAGATCGACGCCCTGCCCGAGGTGAACTCGCACCGTTTCCTCGTCGAGTCCTACCTGCAGGACACGTGGAAGGCGACGCGGCGTGTGACCGTCGATTACGGCGTGCGGCTGCTCTGGTTCAAGCCCTGGTACACGAAGCTGCCCGCGGCGACCTTCGTGCCCGAGCGCTACGACGCGGCCAAGGCGCCGCGGCTGTACCAGCCGGCCAAGGTCAACGGCGTGAACGTGGCCCTCGATCCGGTGACGGGGCAGACGAAGCCCAACGTCTTCGTCGGGAGCTTCGTGCCCGGCACGGGCGACCCGTACAACGGCATGGTGCAGAACACGGACCCGAGCTACCCCAAGGGATTCCGGACCAACCAGGGCATCATGCCGGAGCCGCGGCTGGGCGTGGCCTGGGACGTCACCGGACAGGGCAAGACGGCCGTGCATGCCGGGGTCGGCCTGTTCCACAACTCGCAGGTGACCGCGCGCAGCATGGACCTGAGCGCGGCCAATCCTCCGGCCGTGAACACGCCGCAGATCGCCTACGGACAGATGGAGACGCTGCTGGCCACGGGCGGCTTCTCCCTCCGCCCGAGCACGATCGTGGCCCTGGAGCGGGACGCCAAGACGCCGAGCACCTACCAGTGGTCGCTGGGCGTCCAGCAGGACCTCGGCTGGGGTCTGGTCGCCGACGTCACCTACGTGGGCTGGGTCGGCCGTCACATGGAGCAGTACACGAACATCAACGTCGTCCCGGACGGGGCGAAGTTCGTGAACCTCCACCCGGAGAACGCGAACCCGCAGAATCCCACCACGGCCAAGCCCGACGACTTCCTGCGCCCCTACGTGGGCTACGGCGACATCCTGCTGCGCTCGAACTTCGGCACCGCGAACTACAACGGCCTGCAGGTCCAGCTCAACCGGCGCTACAGCCACGGCCTCCAGTTCGCGGTGGCCTACACCTATTCGCGCTCGCTGGGGATTGCGGACGAGGACGAGTGGCAGGTCAGCACCGCGCGTCCGCTGAAGGCCTGGCACTACGCGCCCCTGAGCCAGAGCCAGACCCACGACCTCGTGATCAACTACACCTGGGACGTGCCCAAGGCGAGCAAGCTCTGGAACAACGCGGTGATCCGCACTCTCTTCGACGGCTGGCAGATCTCGGGCGAGAACGCGTTCGTGAGCGGCGAGTGGGACCGGCTCGTCATCGCCACCACCGACAACTTCGACTTCACGGGCGGGACGGGCGGCAACGGCGCGGCCCTCCCCGGCGAAGGCGCCAACAACCTGCGCGTGGTCCGGCCAAACATCGTCGGCAACCTCATCGGAGGCAAGCGGGACGCCACTCCCGGCGCGTCGGGGAACTGGCTGGACCCGGCGGCGGTGGCGCGGCCCGCCAAGGGGGATCCCGGCAACGCGTCGCGTTACTCCTACCAGAACCCGCCCATCGACAACTGGAACCTGGCCTTCTTCAAGAATTTCGGCCTGGGCGGCGAGGGCAAGCGGCGCCTGCAGCTCCGCTGGGAGATGTTCAACGTCCTCAACCACACCCAGTTCGCGACCATCGACAACACGGCCCGCTTCGATGCCGCCGGCAACCAGGTGAACGCGAGCTTCGGCGAGGCCAACACCGCGCGCAAGCCGCGCATCATGCAGGGGTCCATCCGGCTCAGCTTCTGAAGCCGGAGGCTCGCGCGAACCGCCGCCGGGCGCCGCCGGGGACGGCGCTCCGCGATATCATCCGCCCGGCTCACCTTCGCGCTCCCGCCCTGCGGGAGCCGAGCCGACAGGAGGACGTATGCGTCATCCCTTCGCGCATATGATGGCCGGAGGCGCCCTCGGCGCCCTGATCGTGGTCCTGACCATGGCAAGTGCGGAAGGCGACACCCGCGGCCCCGCGCGCCCGACGCTCGGCCGCATCGAGCGTCTCGATCCGCGCCTCGACGCCGTCATCGCCCCCGGGGCGGCGATGGAGGTGATCGCCAATGGGTTCGATTGGACCGAGGGCCCGCTGTGGGTGCGCGCCGACGGCGGGTACCTGCTCTTCTCCGACATCCCGCCCAACCGCATCCTGAAATGGCAGGAGGGCAGGGGCACGGAGATCTACCTCGAGCAGAGCGGGTTCCTCGGCCCGATCCCCCGGCCCAACAACGTCTCCCCGGACGAGCCCGGGTCGAATGGCCTCACCCTCGATCCGCAGGGACGCCTGGTGCTCTGCCAGCACGGCAACCGGCAGGTCGCGCGCATGGACGCGGCGCTCTCCAAGCCCAAGGCGAAGTACGTACCGATCGCCGACCGCTACGAGGGCAAGCGCCTCAACAGCCCGAACGACCTCGTCTACCACACGGACGGCTCGCTCTACTTCACCGATCCGCCCTACGGTCTCACGCGCAAGATGGAGGACCCGGAAAAACAGCTCGACTTCCAGGGCGTCTACCGTGTCAGCAAGGACGGCAAGCTGAGCCTGCTGACGAAGGAACTCTCCAGGCCCAACGGGATCGCGTTCTCGCCCGATCACAAGACGCTGTACGTCGCCAACTCGGACCCGCAGCGCGCGATCTGGATGGCCTACGACGTCAAGCCGGACGGCTCGATCGCGAACGGGCGCGTCTTCTTCGACGCCACGAGCTGGGTCGGCCCCGAACGCAAGGGGCTGCCCGACGGCATGAAGGTCGACACCCAGGGCCATCTCTTCGCCACCGGACCCGGCGGCGTCCACATCTTCGACAAGGAGGGCAAGCACCTGGGCACCCTCGCCACGGGCGAGGCCACCAGCAACTGCGCGTTCGGCGAGGACGGCTCGACCCTGTTCATCACGGCCGACATGTACGTCCTTCGCCTCCGCCTCAAGGTCAAGGGCACCGGCTTCTGACCAAAGGCCCGACGGAGATCCAGGGAGACCGCGCATGCGCGCCCTCGTCCTGAGCGAGTACAAGCATCTCGAGGTGCGTGACGTGCCGGAGCCGGACGTCGGCGACGCCGACGTGCTCGTGCGCGTGCGCGCCTGCGGCATCTGCGGCAGCGACGTTCACGGGTACGACGGCTCGTCCGGGCGGCGCATCCCTCCCGCGGTCATGGGTCACGAGGCGGCGGGCGTGGTGGAACGCATCGGGGCGGCCGTCCGGCACGTGAGCCCCGGCGAACGGGTGACGTTCGACTCGACCGTGTCGTGCGGCCGCTGCGACTACTGCCGGGCCGACAGGTTCAACCTGTGCGACCAGCGCAAGGTGCTCGGTGTCTCCTGCGCGGACTACCGGCGGGCCGGCGCCTTCGCCGAGCTGGTCGCGGTGCCCGAGCACATCGTGTACCGCCTGCCCGACGAGGTGCCGTTCGAGCACGCGGCCATGGTGGAGCCCGTGTCCGTGGCCGTGCACGCGGTCGCGCGCGCCCCCATGCCCGCGCACAACGCGGTGGTGGTGGGGACGGGCACCATCGGCCTTCTCGTCATCCAGGCTCTGCGCGCGGCGGGCGCCGGGCGCGTCATCGCGGTGGACGTGGACGAGGGCAAGCTCGCGCTGGCGCGGAGGCTGGGCGCGGAAGTGGCCTTGAACCCGACCGCTGTCGACCTGCCGTCGGAAGTGCGGCGGCTGACCGAGGGCGGCGCGGACGTGGCGCTCGAATGCGTGGGGGCCACGGAGCCGATCCGGACGGCGGTGGCCTGCGTCCGCAAGGGCGGGTCGGTAGTCCTCGTCGGCAACGTGTCGCCGGGCATCCAGCTACCCCTGCAGGCGGTGGTGACGGGCGAGCTGACGCTGCTCGGCACCTGCGCGTCCAACGGCGAGTACCCCCGGGCCATCGAGCTGCTCCGCACGGGCGCCATCGACGTGCGCCCGCTCATCACGCTGGTGGCGCCCCTCGCGGACGGGCCGGCGATGTTCGAACGCCTCCATGCCCGCGAGCCCGGCCTCATGAAGGTGATCCTCCAACCGTGAGCCCGCCCTTCTTCGATCTCAGCGGGCGCGTCGCCCTCGTCACCGGGACCAGCCGCGGGCTCGGACAGTCCTTCGCGCGCGCCCTCGCGCGCGCGGGGGCCGACCTCGTGATCACGGCGCGGCGCAAGGACGACCTGCGCGAGTTCCAGCGCGAGATCGAGGGCCTGGGCCGTCGCGCCCTGCCCCTCGACCTGGACGTGCGCGATCAAGGGTCGATCGCGCGCATGGCGGAGGCCGCCCTGGCCGGTCACGGGAAGATCGACATCCTCGTCAACAACGCCGGCTGCAACATCCGCAAGCCCGCGCTCGACGTGACGTGGGAGGACTGGAACACCATCCTGGACACGAACCTCCGTGGCTCGTTCTTCGTGGCCCAGGCCATCGGCCGCCGCATGGTGGAGCGGGGATACGGACGCATCATCAACATCGGCTCCGTCACGTCCGTGGCCGGCTACGCGGGTCTCGCGCCCTACGGAGCCAGCCGCGGCGGGATCAAGCAGCTCACCATGAGCCTGGCCGACGACTGGGGGCCCCACGGGGTGACCGTGAATTGCCTGGCCCCCGGCTGGTTCAAGACCGCGCAGAACGCGCGCATGTACGAAGACGAGGAGTGGGTGGCGATGCTGAAGGAGCGCATCCCCGCGCGCCGCCCCGGCCAGGCGCACGACCTCGACGGCGCCGTGGTGTTCCTGGCGTCGGAGGAGAGCCGCTACGTGACCGGCCAGACGCTGCTCGTCGACGGCGGCATCTCCGTGGGAGCCGTCCGGGCCCTGCCGCGCAAGTGATCCGAGTGTTACAGGAGGTCCGATGAGCTCGACCGTGCAATCCCTCCGCCGTGGCCTGGTCCTGGCCGCGCTGGCCGCGGCCGTGTGGGGCGCGCCCGCGCGTCTGCTCGCGCAGGCGCCCGCTCCCGCGCCGGCGCCGACGCCGACGCCGACGTTGCCTCTGCCCGACGATCCCGCGCGCGCGCAGCGCCTGGCCTGGTTCAAGCAGGCCAAGTACGGGATGTTCATCCATTTCGGCCTCTACGCGATCCCCGCCGGCGAATGGAAGGGCAAGACCATCCCCGGCATCGGCGAGTGGATCATGAACCGCGCCAAGATCCCGGTGACGGAGTACGAGCTGCTGGCGAAGCAGTTCAATCCCGTCAAGTTCAACGCCGACGAGTGGGTCCAGCTCGCCCAGGACGCGGGCATGAAGTACATGGTCATCACGTCGAAGCACCACGACGGCTTCGCGCTCTTCGATTCCAAGGTCAGCACCTGGGACATCGTGGACGCGACGCCCTTCAAGCGTGACCTGCTCAAGGAGCTGGCCGCCGCCTGTCAGCGCAAGGGCATGCCCCTCGGCTTCTACTACTCGCAGGCCCAGGACTGGCACGAGAAGGGCGGAGCCGGGAACGACTGGGACTTCGGGCCCGACCAGGGACCGGACGGCAAGGAGCTGAAGGACTACGACGGCTACTTGCGCGGGAAGGCGGAGCCGCAGGTGCGCGAGCTGCTGACGAGCTACGGACCGGTGGCCCTCATCTGGTTCGACACGCCGCGCATGATGAGCAAGGAGCGCGGGCAACGGTTCGTCGACATCGTGCGCACCTTGCAGCCGAAGACGCTCATCGACGGGCGGCTGGGAGTGGCTGGCGATTACGTGAGCACGGGCGACAACGTGATCCCGGGAACGGCGCCCGCCGACGCGTGGGAGGTGCCGGCGACCATCAACCACACCTGGGGCTTCCGCAAGGACGACCGCGACTGGAAGTCGCCCGGCGACATCACGTTCAAGCTCGTCGACATCGCGAGCAAGGGCGGCAACTACCTGCTCAACGTCGGCCCGATGTCCGATGGCGTCATTCCCCCCGCCAGCCAGGCCTCATTGCGCGAGGTGGGGCGTTGGCTGAAGGTGAACGGGGAAGCGGTGTACGGCGCCGGGCCCTCGCCCTGGGGAGACGAAGCCGGTGAGCCCAGCGCGAGGGGCACGAAGGACCTGCGCGGCCAGCCCCTGTTCCTGTCCCGCAACGAATGGCGGGCGACCACCAGGCCGGGCCGGATCTACTTGACCTTCTTCCAGGAGCCGCGCGTGCCCTTCGCGCTGCCGCCCCTGAAGAACGCGGTCAAGCGCGTGTACCGGCTGGCCGACGGCGCGCCCGTGGAGACGAAGGCGGACGGGGAGCGGACGCTGTTGAACATTGCCCGGCCCTTCCCGGATCCGATGGCGACCGTGATCGTGGTCGAGATCGAAGGCGATGCCGTGACGAAGTGAGCGCGGACGAGGGTGTGAACCGACGCACGTTCCTGGAGAGCGCGGGCGCCACCGCGGCGGGCCTGATCGCCAGACGGACGGAGACGGGAACGGGCACGGGCACGGAGACGGGCCACGAGCGCGAGTACTGGGTCACCGTCGCGCGGCGCCTTTCCGAGCCCGTACTCACGAACCTCGCCGCGGGCACCCTGCGCGCGCGGATGCCCGTCGAGCAGGTCGAGGGCGCGGGGCGCGGCCAGGTCAGCCATCTCGAGGCCTTCGGGCGGCTCCTCGCCGGCATCGCACCTTGGCTGGATCTGCCCGCGGAGGCGACGCCGGAGGGCCGCCTGCGCGCGCGCTACGCCGATCTCGCCCGGCGCGCGCTGGCCGCGGCCGTCGATCCCGCCTCGCCGGACGCGATGAACTTCACCGACGATCGGCAGCCGCTCGTCGACGCCGCCTTCCTGGCCCAGGGCCTTCTGCGCGCGCCGCGCGCCTTGCGTGAGGAGCTGGAGGCCGCGACGCGGGCGAACCTGGTGCGCGCGCTGGAATCGACGCGCGCGATCGTTCCCGGTTTCAACAACTGGCTCCTCTTCAGCGCCACCGTGGAGGCGGGCCTCTTCGCCCTGGGCGCGTCCTGGGATCGCCTGCGCGTGGACTACGCGCTGCGCCAGCACGCGCAGTGGTACAAGGGGGACGGGACCTACGGAGACGGGCCCGTCTTCCACTGGGACTACTACAACAGCTTCGTCATCCATCCCATGCTCGTCGACGTCCTGGCCGCGCTCGGAGACCAGGCCGAGGCCTGGAAGGCCATGCGCGACCCGGAGATGCAGCGCGCCCAGCGCTACGCGGCCGTCCAGGAGCGGCTCATCTCGCCCGAAGGGACGTTCCCCGCGATCGGGCGATCGATCGCGTACCGATTCGGCGCCTTCCACCTGCTGGCCCAGGCCGCGCTGCGCCGCGCGCTCCCGGCGGAGGTCACGCCGTCGCAGGTGCGAGGCGCGCTCACTTCGGTCATCCGACGGTCGATCGAGGCCCCGGGCACCTTCGACGACGCGGGCTGGCTGCGTATCGGGTTCGCCGGCCATCAGCCCGGGATCGGCGAGCGCTACATCTCGACGGGCAGCCTCTACCTCTGCGCGACGGGCCTGCTGCCCCTCGGCCTACCCGCGACGGACGCCTTCTGGGCGGATCCGGCGCAGTCCCGATCGACCACGCGCTCCCCGACTGATTCGCAGAAGAGCCGATCAGGAGTCGAGCGCCACGCAGTGGCGGTCGACGCTGGGGGGTTTCAGGGGGGGCCGCGAACGCCCAGCGCGGTGGCGCGTGAGTGCCCCCCCTGAGATCGAAGACGTTAACGGACCCGCAGGACCCGATGGTTCTCGCTGTCCGCGATGTAGAGCTCGCCCGTCCGGGGGTGGATCACGGCACCGTGCGGCCGGTTGAGCGGGCATTCCAGGGCGGGGCCGCCCAGGCCGCCCGTCCCCTGCACGCCCGTCCCGGCCACGCGCCGGATGGTGCCGTCGCGCGGCGAATAGCGGCGGATGACGTGGTTCTCGGTATCGGCGATGAGCACGTCCCCGCTTCGCTCCACGAAGATGTGCTTGGGGCCATTGAGCTGGGCGGCCCGGGCCGGGCCGCCGTCGCCGCTCCCTCCGGCGACCCCGGTGCCCACGACGGTGCGGATCTTCCCGGCGGGATCGACGACGCGCAGGGCGTGTCCCCCGCGCTCGCAGATGTACAGGTTGCCCTCGGCGTCGAGCGCGATCGCGCGAGGATCGAGCAGCGGCTGCGTGCGCGCGTCCGCGCCGTCGTGCGGCACGCCCTTCTCGCCGTTGCCGGCCACGGTCGTGACCACGCCCGTCCGGGGATCGACAGCGCGCACGCGGCGGTTGTCGAGATCGCAGATGTAGAGGGCGCCCTTGTGGAAGGCGATGGAGTAGATGCCGCCGAACTGCGCGGCCGTGGCCGGGCCGCCGTCGCCCGCGAAACCCTTCTCGCCCGTGCCCGCGACCACGGTGGACTGGCCGCTGCGGAGGTCGAACCGCCGCACGCGGTAGTTCCCGGTGTCGGTGACGAAGAGCGCGCCCTCCGGCCCCACCAGGAGATAGTGCGGGTCCTTGAAGTCGTCGGCGAGGATCCGGCGCCCCCCGCGTCCGTCGAGGACGGTGACGCGGTTTCCGCCCATCTCGACGACGTACGTGCGGCCTTCGCGGTCGAACGCGACGCCGAACGGCTCGAGGAGGCCGTCACCGGCGACGAGCTCGACGCGTCCCCCCGCCGGAGGGGCGGCCACGGCGGCCACCCCGGGCACGAGCAGGAGAGCGAGCGCCAGGCCAGTGGCGGCGCCCGCGCGTCTCACTTCGGGCGCTGGGCCTTGACCTGCGCGGGCGTGACCGCGCTCGCGACCTTGCCGAAGGTCTTGCGCACGTAGGTCACGATGGACGCGATGTCCTCGTCGGAAAGGGAATCGAACTGGGGCATCTGGTTCCCGCTCGTCGCCTTGTGCGCGGGCAGCGCCTTCTCGGGGCCGAGCAGAAGGACCTTGATCACCGTCGCCGGCGGGCCGGCCACGACCTTGCTCCCCATGAGCGCGGGCTGCAGGCCGGGGACGCCGCTGCCGTCGGGCATGTGGCAGGTCGCGCAGGCCAGCGCGTAGAGCTTCCCGCCCGGGCTCTCGGCGGTGGCGGCCACGGGCTTGGGCGCCGCGGGGGAAGCAACGGCATCCATGGATGTGGCGGCGCTGGCGCCGAGGGCGGCGAACAGCAGGACATGCACGGCGCGGGAGCTCGTCTGAAATAAGAGTGCCATGGTCGCGTATTCTATAGCGTCCGCACGGGCTGCCAACGGCTCCACTCACGAAATCAGAGGACTCGACGAACCAGGCGCCGCCGGCCAGCGATCTCGAGCGCGTCATCGGCTTCTGGGGAGGCTTCGCGCTGATCGTGGGCATCACGATCGGCAGCGGCGTCTTCCGGAAGCCCTTCACCCTGGCCAACGACGTCGGCGATCCCGTCTCCATCCTCGCCCTCTGGATCGGGTTCGGCGTCGTCAGCCTCTGTGGCGCGCTCGCCCTGGCCGAGCTGAGCTGCATGCTGCCGCGGACGGGAGGCGCCTACGTGTTCCTCCGCGCGGCCTATGGAGACCCCGCGGCCTTCACCTTCGGATGGCTGTACCTCCTGGTCACGACCCCGGCCGCGATCGGCGCCCTGGCCACCTTCTTCGGGGAGCTGCTCTTGAGCATGGGCGGAAAGGCGGGCGTCGGCGCCCCGGCCTGGGCGGTGCCCGCCATCGCGGCCGCCACCATCTTGCTGCTTTCCGGCGTCAACCTGCTCGGCGCACGGCCGGGGTCGGCCGTCCAGACGTTCTTCACCGTGGTCAAGATCGCGGCCCTTCTCGTCCTCATGGTGGTCTCGTTCACGGCCGCCGCGGGCAGCTTCGCGCATCTCCACCCTTCCGCGGGAGGGCCCCGGAACCTCGGCATGGGCGCCGCCTCCGTGATCTGGGCCTACGACGGATGGATCGCGGTGAGCATGATCGCGGGCGAAGTGCGCGCGCCCGAGCAGCTCATGCGCCGCATCATCATCGCGGGCATGCTCGCCATCGTCTTCCTCTATGTGGGCGCCAACGTCGGCTACTTCTACGCGCTGCCCGTGGAAGCGATGGCGGCGACGGTCGGCGTGCCGCAGCGGATCATGTCGGACCGCCTCGGCCCCATGGGCGGCAGCTTGATCGCGGGCGCGATCCTCTGCAGCGTGTTCGGCGCCCTCAACGGCAACATCCTGGCCAAGCCGCGCGTCGCCTACGCCCTGGCCCGCGACGGCCTGACCTTCTCCGTCCTCGGGCGCGTGCACCCCCGGTGGGCGACGCCGCACATCGCGCTCATCGTCCATGCCCTGGGGGCCGTCCTGCTCGTCGGCCTCCTGCGGGACTTCGACCGTCTGACCACGTACTTCATCGTGGTGGAGTGGGGCGCGCTGCTGTTCGCGGTGGGCGCGGTCATCGTGTTGCGGCGGAGGTGGCCGGAGGCGCCGCGGCCGTTCCGCACTCCCGGCTATCCGTGGACTCCGCTCGTCTTCATCCTCGGGACCGCGGCCGGGCTGATCGCGATCGTCGCGCAGGAGATCGGCCGGCCCGTGCCCAACTACTCGCCCCTGTGGGGCCTGCTCATCGCGGCCGCGGGGTTTCCCGTCTACGCGGTCTGGCGGCGCTTCGCCACCTCACCGCCCGTTCCCGAGGAACAACCGACCAGCGAGCTCAGCGCCGCGCAGCGGCGGTGAGCGACGGGGGGTTTCAGGGGGGGTCGCGAACGCCCTTCGCGATCATGCGTGAGTGCCCCCCCTGAGATTGAGGACGTTCAGCGCGTCCAGCTGAACCCGATCGCGTTCACGAAGGCGCGGGCCAGGACCATCGCCCCCGCGTCGCTTGGATGCACGCGGTCGCGCGAGAAGTTCGCGGTGTAGGCCGCGGCCAGCACATCGTCGAAGGCGGCCTGGGTGTCCACGAACAGGGCGTCGTGCGTCGCGGCCAGGCGGCGCACGACCGCGCCGTAGCGGTCCATCTGCGCGCGCATCGGCTCCTGCCGGTTGGGCTCGAGATAGAACGGTGTCAGGAGGACCAGGCCCTTGAGCGCGGGCCGGGTCCGGGCCAGCAGCTCGCCCAACGTCTGCTCGTATTCGTCGATGGGCACGGCCAGCTCCGGCCGCCGCGGGCTGTCGAACTGCCGCCACACGTCGTTGGTGCCGATCATCACGGAGAGCCAGTCCGGCTTGGCCTCGAGGACGTCCGCCGTCCAGCGCGCCTTGAGGTCGCGCACGGTGTTGCCGCTGATGCCGGCGTTGACGATCCAGATGGGCTGTTCGGGGTAGACGGCGGCCAGGAGCGTGTCCACCATCGCGACGTAGCCGCGCCCCAGCGGGCCTCCACCCGCGTCGGCCCCGGTCCGCGCGCGCCCCGCGTCGGTGATGGAATCGCCGATCATCACGAGCTTGCTGCGCGCGCCGATGTGGAGCGCGCCTCTCCGCGCGGGCGCACTTGCCGCCTGCGCCCGGGCCGGCCGGGCTCCGAGCGCCTCCAGGGCGAACGGAGCGCCGGCCAGGAGCCGCGCGAACTCGCGGCGAGAGGTCACTAGACCTTGTCGGGGATCACGAACGGAGCGCGATACGTCCGCGTGAGGAGCGCATCCGCTTCCTTGTCGTCCTTGAACTTCTCGGCCGTCCCGTCGAAGGTCAGGGTGCGTCCGACCTGGTAGGCGATGTTGGCGAGATGGGGAAGGGAAGCGGAGAGGTGGCCCTCCTCGATCTCGGCCGCGAGCTTGGACCGGTCGCCGGCGCGGATGGCGTCGACGAAGTTCTGGTAATGGGGGTACTCGATGCTGGTGGGCACGTTCGGGTCGCTGCCCGCACCCGCGGCCGCCGTCCCGCCCGGTCCCTTCTCGTCCTTGCGACCCAGGTACGACTGCCAGCCGCGCCCGTCGCCGTCGATCCAGACCCAGCCCTTGCTGCCGTAGAACAGGTTCCCGATCTTCTGCGTGCCCTCGTCGTTGGTCTGGATGCCGCGGGTGGCGAACTCGAGCACCTTGCCATCCGCGTAGGTGAAGATCGTCGAGTGCACGTCCGGCGTCTCCTGCGAGCTGCCGCGGGCGTCGAAGAGGCCGCCGCCCGAGGAGATCTTGACCGGATGCACGTGCTCGTCGAGGCCCCAGCGCGCGATGTCGAACTGATGCGGGCCCTGGTTGCCCGTGTCGCCGTTGCCGTAGTCCCAGTGCCAATGCCAGTTGTAGTGGAAGCGATTCCGGTTGAACGGCCGCAGCGGCGCCGGGCCCAGCCACATGTCGTAGTCCACCTTCGCGAGGTAGGCGGCGTCGTAGGTGGGCTCGTACTCCTTCGCTTCCACGTTGAGCTTGTACTTCTCGCCCGGCTGCATGGGCCCGTCGGGGTACTTGCCGATGTTGGGGCGCGCCTTGAAGCAGAGCCCGCGCGCCATGTAGATCTCGCCGATGCCGCCGTCGCGCATGAACTTGATCGCGTCCTGGACGATGGGCCGACTGCGGTTCATGGTACCGACCTGGACGAGGCGGTTGTACTTGCGGGAGGCCTCGAACATCTTCCGGCCCTCCCAGACGGTGTGCGAGGCCGGCTTCTCGACGAACACGTGCTTGCCGGCCTGGAGGCCCCAGATCGTGGCCAGGGCGTGCCAGTGATTCGGCGTGGCCACCAGGATCGCGTCCACGTCCTTGTCGTCGAGGACGCGCCGCAGGTCCTGGACCGTGCCCGGCTTGAAGGTGGCGACGTCCTTCAGGCGCTCGTCGTTGACGCGGCTGGGGAAGAGGTTCGCGTCGATGTCGCACAGGGTCTTGATCTCGACGTTCTTCAGCTTGGAGAAGCCGCGCTTGAGGGCGTTGCCCTGGCCGCGGATGCCCACGCTGGCCAGCACCACGCGATCGTTGGCGCCGAGGACCCGGCTGCCCACGGTGCCGCTCTGCGCGCGGGCGATCGCGCTGCCCCCCAGCGCCACCCCCGCCACTGCGGTAGCGGTGCGGGACACGAAGTCACGCCTTGTGATGTCGTCTGGCTCGTTGCTCACCGGAGGGCCTCCTTTCGAAGCGCTTGCCTCAGGAATGGATGGCGCCACAGTAACAACCTCGGCGCGTGACCGCAACCGCCCGGGGGAAAGCTTTATTTCCGGGATGGCGCGCAGGAGGCGCATACTCGGCGCCGCGATGGACGACTTCCTTCCCATCACCGACGAGCGCGAGGTCCACTCCTTCCTGGACCAGATTCCGCTGCGCGTGGACCGCGAGCGCTTCACGCGCTTCGTGCTGGGCTTCCCCCACCGTTACCTCCAGCTGACCGCGCCCGTGGAGACGGTGGCCCACTTCGCGCTGTTCTCCACCCTCGCCGGCCGCGCCGTCTCTTCGCGCCTCGCCCGCGACGGTGAGGGCTGGAAGCTGGTGGTGGTGGCGGGCGACCGCAGCCGCCTCTTCTCCCGTATCGCCGGGAGCCTGACCTTCTTCGGCGCGGACATCGTGGCCGCGGAAGCCTTTTCGAACTCCGAGGCCCTCGTCCTCGACACGTTCTCCGTGTCCGACCCCGGACGCCGGTTCGAGCAGCCGGAAGAGGGCCGGCGCTTCCAGGCCTTCCTGGAGAAGGTCCTGGGCGGCGAGGTCGACCTCGAGCGCGAGCTGGAAAACCTGGGCGGCGCCGTGCGCGCCCGCCTCGATCTGGAATGGGATGACGACGCGCATCCCACGGCCACGGGCTTGACCGTCTCCGGCCCCGACGGCTTCGGACTGTTGCACGCCCTCACGCGCGTCATTTCCGATGCCGGCTGCAGCATCGAGATCGCGCACGTGGAGACGCGAGGGGGCCGGATCCGGGACACCTTCTACCTCACCTCGGAGGGGCGGAAGCTCGCGCCGGAGGGCCGTCGCACCCTGGAGCAGGCGCTGGCCGGCCTGGCCGGCGCGGAAGCGCCGTCCGGCCCCTTGACCTCCTCGCGCGGGCACGAATAGTCTCGCCCCGTGCGCTACCAGGACAAGGTCGTCATCGTCACCGGGGGAACGAAGGGCATCGGCGAAGGCTGCGTGCGCGCGTTCGTGGAGGCCGGCGCCAAGGTCGTCTTCTGCGCGCGGGACGAGGCCGCGGGCCAGAAGCTCGCGCGCGGCATCACGGCCGGCGGGCCGGGCGAGGCCGTCTTCATCCGATGCGACGTCTCGCGGCCGGAGCAGGTCGAGCGCCTGGTGGACGCCACCGTGGAGCGCTACGGCCGGCTGGATTGCCTGGTCAACAACGCGGGTTGGCACCCGCCACACAAGCCGATCGATGCGTTCGCGCCCGCCGAGTTCCGCGAGCTGTTCGAGCTGAACGTGATGAGCGTGTTCGTGGCCTGCCGCCGGGCCCTGCCGCACCTGCGCCGGACGCGCGGCAACATCATCAACGTCTCGAGCCTCGTCGCCGTGATCGGACAGCTCCATGCGACCACGTACGTGGCCACCAAGGGAGCGATCACCGCTTTCACGAAGGCGCTCGCCGTGGACGAGGCCGCGCACGGCGTCCGCGTGAACTCCGTGTCGCCGGGGAACATCTATACGCCGCTCTGGCAGGAGGCGATCGACGCCGCCCCCGATCCCGCGCAGACCCGCGCCGATGGCGAGGCCGCCCAGCTCCTGGGCCGGATGGGTACGAGCGAGGAGACGGGACGGCTGTGCCTGTTCCTGGCCGCCGAGGCGACGTTCACCACCGGCGTCGATCACATCCAGTCGGGCGGGGCGGAGCTGGGCTACGGGCGGAAGACGCGAATCGACGTCAAACCCTAGGATCTTACGAGGCTGAAGGAGACCTGGGCCAGTCCTACAGGAATGTGGCCTGTCTCTTCGCGCTGCCCTCGAGCGACTCGGAGCGAGCCTTACTCTTGGGCTTCGGTCGAGGGCCGAATCCTGAACTGATGATGAAAAGCGACGAAACTGTCGGTTGCCGTATCACTCCTCGCGGTTCCGTCGCTTTGGACCACGTGCCGCGACCGATTCGAATTCGGCGTTAGTCACTCGCCTTACTTGAGTTACAGCCGATCGCATCGCTCGATCGATTCGGGCACGGCCCTTGCCAATGAAGCCCGCAGAAGCGGGAGGTCTATTCATTGGCATCCAGGGTCACCCTCGACGGGCCGGCAACGATGGTGAGCACGACGGCCGAGATCCGCAAGCTGAGCGACCTCCTCGAAGTGAGCCAGACGCTCAGCTCGACGTTGAACCTCAAGTCCGCCCTGACGCGGGTCGTGGAGCTCCTCAAGGAGCGGAACGGCCTGCTCAGCACCAGCGTCGTGCTTCTCGACGCGGACACGGGGCAGCTCGCCATCGAAGTGGCGGCGGGGCTGAGCTGGCAGGCCACGGGCCGCGTGCGCTACCGCGTCGGGGAGGGCATCACGGGTCGCGTCGTGGAGACGGGCAAGCCCGTCGTGGTGCCCAGGGCCAGCCATGAGCCGCTGTTCCTCGACCGCACCGGCGTCCTCAAGGGTGCGGGCAAGGGGGAGATCAGCTTCATCTGCGTGCCCATCAGCGTCGACGACGCGACGGTGGGCGCGCTGGGAGTCACGCTTCCCTACGACAAGGACGGCCGCTTCGAGCGCGAGGTGAAGTTCTTCGGCATCGCCGCTTCGATGATCGGCCACGCCATCCGCGTGCAACGGTTGCTGGAAGCCGAGCGCAAAGGTCTCGTGCAGGAGAACCGCCAGCTCCGCCAGGAGCTGAAGGAGCGCTACGACTTCCGCAACATCGTGGGCAACAGCCGGCCCATGCAGGCGGTGTACGAGCAGGTCGCGCAGGTCGCGCGCACCAACACCACCGTCCTCATCCGCGGCGAGTCGGGCACGGGCAAGGAGATGATCGCGCACGCCGTGCACTACGGCTCCGCGCGCGCGCCCAAGCCCTTCATCAAGGTGAGCTGCGGCGCGCTCCCGGAGAGCCTCATCGAGTCGGAGCTCTTCGGCTACGAGCCGGGAGCGTTCACGGACGCGCGCGCGCTGAAGAAGGGCCGGTTCGAGCTGGCCAACGGGGGGACGCTCTTCCTGGACGAGGTCGGCGAGCTGAGCCTGCCCACCCAGGTGAAGCTCCTGCGCGCGCTGCAGGAGCGGGAGATCGACCGCCTGGGCGGCGTGCAGCCCATCAAGGTCAACGTGCGGCTCATCGCCGCCACCAACAAGGACCTGGAGCGCGCGGTCCGCGAGGGCACCTTCCGCGAGGACCTCTACTATCGCCTCAACGTCTTCAGCGTCTACATGCCGCCCTTGCGCGAGCGGCGGCCGGACATCCTGCTCCTGGCCGACCACTTCGTGCAGAAGTACGGCGCCGAGAACGGCAAGGACGTCCGGCGCATCGCCACCACCGCCATCGACATGATGATGAGCTACCACTGGCCGGGCAACGTGCGCGAGCTGGAGAACTGCATCGAGCGCGCGGTGCTGGTCTGCGAAGGCGGCGTCATCCACGCCCATCACCTGCCGCCCACCCTGCAGACGGCGGAGGTCTCGGGGACCCTGCCCCGGCTCGACCTCACCACCGCGGTGGACGGATACGAGAAGGACCTCATCCTCGACGCGCTGAAGACGAGCCGCGGGAACCGGGCCAAGGCCGCGCGCCTCCTCGGCACGACGGAGAGGATCGTGGCCTACAAGGTCCGCAAGTACGAGATCGACTGCGCGCGCTTCAAGACGGAACCGCGCCCGCGGGCGCACGCGGCCGAACCGGCCTGAAGTATCAAGTCAGGGGGGGCACTCACGCGACACCCCGATGGGCGTCGCGACCCCCCCTGGAACCCCCCTCGCACGTCGCCGCTGCTGCGCAGCGCCGCCGTGCTCTGCGGTCGGCCGTCGCTATTTTCCCGCGAACCGTGCCCTTAGTTGCTCGACCGCGTTGCGCAGGACGCCGACGTCGCTGCCCACCGCCACGTAGGTGAAGCCCATCTCGAGGTAGCGGAGGGCGTCCTCCTCGACGGGGGCGAGGATCCCGATGGGCTTGCCCGCCTTGCGCGCGCGGGCACAGGCCTCGGCGAAGACGGCGACGGCGTCGGGATGGCGGTTGTTCCCGAGGTAGCCGAGGTCGCCGGCCAGATCCGATGGGCCGATGAACAGGCCGTCCACGCCTTCGACGGCGGCAATCGCTTCCAGCTCGGCCAGGGCGCGCCGCGTCTCGATCTGGATCAGCACGCACATCTCGCGGTTGGCCTGCACGTGGTAGTCCTTGACCCGGCCGTAGCGGTTCGCGCGATGCACCACCGCGATGCCGCGCACGCCCGCGGGCGGGTAACGCGTGGCCGCGACCGCGCGACGGGCCTCCTCCGCGCTCTGCACGTAGGGCACGAGCAGCGACTGCGCCCCCAGGTCGAGGAGCCTCTTGAAGAGCACGGGGTCGTTCCAGGCCGGGCGCACGATGGGGGTGACGCCGCTGCCCTCCATGGCCCGGAGCTGGTCGAGGACCATCGGCAGCTCGGTGGGCGAGTGCTCGGTGTCGATGAGCAGCCAATCGAAGCCGGCCCCGCTCAGGATCTCGGCCGCGGTGCCCGTGCCCAGGCTCGTCCAGAGCCCGATCTGCGTGCGGCCTTCGGCCAGGGCGCGCTTGAAGGCGTTGACGGGCAGAGGGAGGGCGTCGGCCATCAGTGAATCTCGGGCTCGGGGGTAGGGGCGGTGCCCTCCAGGAAGTCGAAGTCGCAGCCCTTGTCCGCCTGCGTCACGTGCTGCGCGTAGAGCGCGGTCCAGCCACGCTTGTAGGGATAGTCGGGGCGCTTCCAGCCGGCGCGGCGCCGGCCCATCTCCTCCTCGGACACGCGCAGGCTGAGCTTGCGGGCGGAGACGTCGATCTCGATGAGGTCGCCGTCGCGCACGAAGGCCAGCGGGCCGCCCACGAACGACTCCGGCGCCACGTGCAGCACGCAAGCGCCGTAGCTGGTGCCGCTCATGCGCGCGTCCGAGATGCGCAACATGTCGCGGACGCCTTGCTCGAGCAGCTTCTTGGGGATGGGGAGCATGCCCCACTCCGGCATGCCCGGCGCCCCCAGCGGTCCCGCCTTCTGCAACACGAGGACGGAATCGGCGGTGACGGGCAGCGCGGGATCGTCGATGCGCGCGGCGAGGTCGTCGTAGTCCTTGAACACGACGGCTGGGCCCGTGTGCTTGAGCAGCCGCGGCTCGCAGGCGGTGTGCTTGATGACCGCGCCGCTCGGGGCCAGGTTGCCGCGCAGGACGGCCACGCCGCCCTCCGGGCTCATGGGCCGCTCGCGGGGCAGGATCACGTCCTCCTCGTAGACCTCGGCGCCGGCGATGTTCTCGCCGAGGGTCTTGCCGTTGACCGTGATCGCGTCCGTGTTCAGCAGGTCGGCGATCCGGCTCATGGCCGCGCGCAGCCCGCCCGCGTAGAAGAAGTCCTCCATCAGGTATTTGCCCGACGGCCGGATGTTCCCGACCACCGGCGTCCGGCGGGAGAGCGCGTCGAAGCGGTCGAGGTCGAGGGGCACGCCCGCCCGGCCCGCCATCGCGATGAGATGGATGATGGCGTTGGTGGATCCGCCCAGGGACATGGTGACGGTGACCGCGTTCTCGAAGGCCTTCGTGGTCATGACGTCGCGCGGCTTGAGGTCCTCCCACACCATCTCCACGATCCGGCGGCCGCTGTCGGAGGCGAGGCGCGGATGGTTGGCGTCCGCGGCCGGGATCGACGAGCCCCCGGGCAACATGAGGCCGAGGGCTTCCGCGGCGGCGGCCATCGTGGAGGCCGTGCCCATGGTCATGCACGTCCCGAACGAGCGCGCGATGCCGTCCTCGATCTCTTTCCAGGCGCAGTCGTCGAGGTTGCCCGCGCGCTTCTCCGCCCAGTACTTCCAGACGTCGCTGCCGCTGCCCAGCACCTCGCCGCGCCAGTTGCCGCGCAGCATGGGGCCCGCGGAAACGAAGATGGCGGGCAGGTTGGCGCTGGTCGCGCCCATGATCAGCCCGGGCACCGTCTTGTCGCAGCCGCCGAGGAGCACCACGCCGTCGACGGGGTTGGCGCGGATGATCTCTTCCGTCTCCATGGCGAGCAGGTTGCGGTAGAGCATGGTCGTCGGCTTCATGTACGTCTCGCCGACGGAGAGGACGGGCATCTCGAGCGGGAAGCCACCGGCCTGCCACACGCCGCGCTTCACCTCTTCCGCGCGCAGGCGGAAGTGGGTGTGGCAGGAGTTCGCGTCGCTCCAGGTGTTGAGGATGCCGATCACGGGGCGGCCCGCCCACTCCGTCTCCGCGAACCCCGCCTGCTTGGTACGCGAGCGGTGCGTGAACGAGCGGAGGTCCGGAGGGGAGAACCAACGCGCGCTGCGCAGGTCCTCCGGTCCCTTGCGCGGAGCGCTCAACGCCGCGCGCCCTGGACGCGCGCCGCCTCGCCCGCGTGTGCGCGCTCACGGGCGAGCAGGTCGCGCGCGGTCCCTTCCAGCTCCGCGCGCTGCTTGTCCGAGATCGGCGACACGAAAGGCGGGATGGCGCCGGTGGTGGCCACGCCGGCCAGCTCCAGGGCGGTGTGGAGCACGCGCGCCGGACCCCAGGCGTCGCGCCGGTCCTCGAGGGGAAGGAAGGGGCGCCGCACCTCCTCCGCGGACGTCCAGTCCTTCCTGGCGCAGGCTTCGAACAGGGCCTGGCTCAATGCGGGGGCGAGGCATCCGGACCCGGTCGTGAAGCCGGGCAGGTCGAAGGCCTTGAGGTGCGCGATCGCCGGCCGCTCACCCATGCCGCTGATCACGAAACGGCGATCGACCCGTTCGAGCAGGGCCTCGAGGTACGGGTCCTCCAGGGGATCGGGGCGCACCACGGCATACTTGATCCCCACGCACACACCCGAGGCGACGAGGCGGGCGACCGCGTCGAGGCCCGCGGTCTTGTCGTTGCCGAACGAGCCTTCCTCCTTGAGATAGAGGATGAGCCCGAGCCCGGCCGCGTCCGCCACCTCGCGCAGGCCGGCTTCGAGGCCTGCGGCATCGCGCGGATCGCTGCAGGGCAGCGCCATCGCGCAGGGGAAGCGATGCCGTCTCAGCAGGGGCGCCTGGTCGAGCGCGCGGCCGAAGGAGGGGCCGACGCTCGGGATGGCCCAGTGGTCGTCCGGGAACCCGGCCATCCAGCCCAGCATCTCTTCGTATTCGGCGAGGGTCACGTGATACAGGAACGCGTTGCCGCCGTAGAGGAACCGTCGCAGGCCGCCCGCGGCCATGTGGCGCAGGAGCCGGCCGTTGTGCTCGAGGTCGATCGCGCGCCCGCCGTGCGCGCGTCGCGCCAGCGGAGGCACGGCGAACACGCCGCGCAGGTCCTCGGGCCGCAGGGGCGTCGTCTTCATGGCAGCACGCTCACTTTGGCGCGGGCCCGGTGGACCCTCGCGCCACGAAATAGGTGGGGACCATCCCCGGTGTCACGGCGTGGGAGCCCTCGTCGAGGCTGTTGAGCAGGGCCGCGGTCGCCCCGCGGGCCAGGGCGTCCCGGGGCAGGCAGACCGTGGAGAGCGGGGGATCGGCGAGGCTGGCGAAGGCGATGTCGTCGAACCCCACCACGGAGAGGTCGCGCGGGATCGAGAGGCCCTCGGCCCGGCAGGCCTTCACGACGCCCAGCGCCATGAGGTCGTTGGCGGCCATGATCGCGGTGGGCCGGGCCGGCGCGGCCAGGATCTCGCGTCCGGCGCGGAGCCCGCTCTCCAGACGGAAGTCTCCGTCGTAGACGCGAGGGTGGGAGCGGGGGCCGATGTAGCGCGCGACGGCTGCGCGGAAGGCCTGGAGGCGCTGGGCGGCGGAGCTGAGGTTCGGGGGACCACTGACGTACGCGATCTCGCGGTGCCCCAGCTCCGCGAGGTGGTGCACGGCCTCGTCGATCCCGCGGCCGTAGTCCACGGATACCGTGCTCGTGCCCTGGCCGGTCACCTCGAGATCGAGGAAGACGAGGGGCACGCGCCGGCGGGCCAGACCGGCGACCAGCGGCATGTCCACCTCGCTGGCCATGATGATGACGCCGGCCACGTCGCGCTCCAGGAAACGGCGGACCGACTTGGCCAGGCGCTCGTGGTCGTAGTCGGTCTCCGCGAGGATGACCTCGAAGCCGCGCTGATAGGCGTCGCGCTCGATGGCCTTCACGAGCTCGGGGAAGAAGGGGTTGGCGATGTCGGAGACGAGGAGCCCGATCTGGTTGCTGCGGCCGAGCGCGAGCGAGCGCGCGTGGGCGTTCGGATAGTAGTGCAGCTTCTGGACCGCGCGCAGGACCTTTCGCCGCGTGGCTTCGGACACCGCGCCCGTCTCGTTGATGGTGCGGGAAACGGTGGCGGTGGAAACGCGCGCCAGCCGTGCCACGTCGCCCAGGCGCGTGGGAGACTTGGCCGTCCGCGGCCGCGCGCGTGCCACTCTCGTCCTCGCGCGGAAGGTGGACATGTGAAGAGGAGAGGTTAGGTTCGCCGGCGAGCGGTGTCAACGCAACCAGCCACCCACTCGCGATCGTGGCCGCTGGATGTCTTTGACAACGGCGCCGGGTCGGGCTAGCGTTTCGGGCCACGAGGGCGGAGGTGTAAGCGTTTACAGCGTTTACGCCGGTTCGCCCTCCCAGGTGCGCGGGGGCCATCGTTGTCGACAGGGCGCCATTCCCACCGACGCTACAACCCGCTTCTCGACGAATGGGTGCTCTGCTCTCCCGGCCGGCTGGATCGGCCCTGGCAGGGACAGACGGAAGCCGCGGGCGCGGAAGAGCGGCCTGCCCACGATCCCGACTGCGCGCTCTGCCCGGGCAACCGCCGGGCCGGAAGCGAGCGGAATCCCGACTACACGGGCACGTTCGCCTTCAACAACGACTTCCCGGCCCTGTCGGCCACCGTCGAGGCGGCGCCCGTTTCGCGCGAGCCCCTCCTGCGCAGCCAGCCGGAATCGGGCCTCTGTCGCGTCCTCTGCTTCTCCCCCCGCCACGATCTCACCCTGGCCGGGATGGGCCAGGCGGAGATCCGCGGCGTGGTCGACGCCTGGGCCACAGAAGTGGCGCGCCTGGGCGGGGAGGCGGGGATCGGGCACGTGCAGGTCTTCGAGAACAAGGGCGCGATGATGGGATGCAGCAACCCCCATCCGCACTGCCAGATCTGGGCGACTGCGCACCTGCCCACGGGTGCGCAACGGCGCCTCACCGCCCAGCGGCGGTACCTCCAGGACAACGGGCGCGACCTGCTCGGCGACTACCTCTCGCGCGAGCGCGCCGAGGGCGCTCGCATCGTCTGCGCGAACGACCACTGGGCGGTGCTGGTCCCCTTCTGGGCGGTCTGGCCCTTCGAGACGCTGGTGATTCCCGCGCGCACGGTGGGGCATCTCTCCGGCCTCTTCCCGGACGAGCGCGACGCCCTGGCCGACATCCTCGGGCGGCTCAATCGCCGCTACGACAACCTGTTCGGCGTGTCCTTCCCGTACTCGATGTCCTGGCACGGCCAGCCCACCGACGGCGCGAACCATCCCTACTGGCGCCTGCACGCCTCCTATTTCCCGCCGCTGCTACGGTCGGCCACGGTCCGGAAGTTCGTGGTCGGGTACGAGCTGGCGGCGGAAGCGCAGAGAGACTTCACGCCGGAGGACGCCGCGGCCCGTCTCCGTTCCGTTCCGGACGTGCCCGTACCGGGACGGATCGCCGCCCGCGCCGCCGAGGGACGGTCCGAGCGATGAGATCCCTCGTCCAGCGCGTGCTGACCTCCCCGGCGGCCGGCCTCCTCATGGTGATCCTGCTCCTGGGCACGATCCTGACCCTGTTCGCGGGCGCGCACGTCGACCGGCGGACGGGCCAGGAAGTGAACAACTTCCTCAACTCGAACACCCTCGTGCAGACGGCCACGGACGCGAGCTTCTTCGCGATCATGGCCGTGGGCGCGACCTTCGTGATCATCTCCGGCGGCATCGACCTGTCCGTCGGCTCGGTCTACGCGCTGACGGGCGTGACCATGGCCCTGGTCCTGCGCGCGCTGGGTCCCTCTTCGGGTCTGGCCACCGTCCTCATCGGGCTGGCCATCAGCGTGTCCGTGGGCCTCGTCTGCGGGATCCTGAACGGCCTGATGGTGGTGGGCCTGCCCGTGCACCCCTTCGTCATCACGCTGGGCACCATGTGGATCCTGCGCGGCCTCGCCTTCGTGATCAGCCGTGCGGAGAGCATCCTGGTGCCCGCGTCCCTGACCGCGATGGCCAAGGCGTCCCTGGGGCTCACCGCGTCCCTCTATCCCGTACCGATGCTGATGATGATCGCGGCCGCGATCCTCGGCATGCTGTACCTCGAGCGGACGGTGATGGGCCGCCACATCTTCGCGCTGGGCGGCAACCCGGAGGCCAGCCGCTTCGCGGGCCTGCGCCTGGGCCGCATCCAGATGGGAGTCTTCGTCGTGTCGGGGCTGACGGCGAGCCTGGCCGCGTTCCTGGGCGCGAGCTTCTACGGGTCGGCCTCTTGCGGGGACGCGGCAGGGTACGAGCTGTACGTCATCGCCTCCGCGGTGGTGGGAGGGGCCAGCCTGACCGGCGGGAAGGGAAGCGCGATCAGCGCCATGCTGGGCGCGCTGCTCATCGTCCTGATCCGTCAGTCCATCCGCACTCTGCACCTCGATCAGAATTACGAATGGATCGTGATCGGCTGCGCGATCATCATCGCCGTCGTCCTGGATCAGGGAAGCGCCCGCGTGGCCGCGCGGCGCCTGGTGGCCGCACCAACCGGAGGAACCCGATGACCGAGCCTCGCCGTGCCGCGCCCTGGGCCCTCGCCGCCCTGGCCGCCGTCCTCGCCGCCTGTTCCGGCGCGCCGCCGTCGCCCGCGCCCTCTTCGGGTGAAGCGAGCCCGGCCGCGGCCGGCGCCGCCGGGGGGAAGAGGAAGATCAAGATCGCGCTCATCGCCAAGAGCTCGACCAATCCCGTGTTCCTGGCCGCCCGATCGGGGGCGGAGGCGGCGGCGAAGGAGCTCGGGCCCAAAAGCGGCGTCGAGATCGAGGTCGCATGGCTCACCCCGCCCCAGGAGGACGGCCAGGTCCAGGCCCAGCGCATCGCGCAGGCCGTGAACGAGGGCGCGGACGCGATCGTGATCTCGTGCTCGGACGCGGGCAAGGTCACGGGCGCGATCAACGACGCGGTCGGCCGCGGTCTCTCCGTGATGACCTTCGACAGCGACGCCCCGCAGTCGAAGCGTTTCACCTTCTACGGGGTCGACGACCTCAAGACGGGGCAGGCGACCATGGCGGAGCTGGCCACCCAGATGGGCGGCAAGGGCAAGGTCGCCGTCCTGCAGGGCAACCAGAACGCGCCCAACCTGCAAAAGCGCGTGCAGGGCGTGCGCGAGGAGGCGGCCAAGCACCCCGGCCTCGAGATCGTCGGTGTGTTCCCCAACATCGAGACGCCCCAGGACGCGGCCGCGGAAGTCATCCGCGTCAACAACGCCTATCCCGAGATCCAGGGCTGGGCCATGGTCGGCGGCTGGCCGCTCTTCACGCGCACGCTCCTCGACGAGATCGATCCCAAGCGGATGAAGATCGTCGCCGTGGATGCGCTGCCCGTCGAGCTGCCCTACGTCGAGAAGGGTCTCGCCCCCGTGCTCCTCGCCCAGCCCGTCTACCTGTGGGGTTACGTGGGGGTCTCGACGATCGTGGACAAGCTCGTGCTGAACAAGACCGTGCCGGAGAGGATCCCGATGGAGCTGGTGCGCGTCTCCAAGGACAACCTCGGCCAGTGGGCGCAACAGCTCAAGGCCTGGGGCTTCTCGGACGTGCCGGAGAAGTACCTGCAGATGGGGGCATCGCCGAAGTGACGGCGGAGCCGGGCGGCGGGCCCACGGCGGATCCGCCCATCGTCCAATTCGATCGCATCTCGAAGCGCTTCCCCGGCGTGGTCGCGCTGCGCGAGGTCTCGTTCGCCGTCGCGCGCGGGTCCTGCCACGCCCTCTGCGGCGAGAACGGGGCGGGCAAGAGCACGCTGGGGAAGATCCTGGCCGGCCTCTACGTCCCGGACGAGGGCCGGATCCTGCTCGACGGCGCGCCCGTGCGCTTTGCCAGCCCGCGCGACGCGCGGGCCGCGGGCATCGCGATCGTGCATCAGGAGCCGACGTTCTGCCGCAACCTCTCCGTGGCGGAGAACCTGTGCCTGGCCGCCCTGCCCCGCCACGGTCCGATCGTCGATCGCGTGGCCCTTCGCGCTCGTGCGCGCGCCATCCTCGATTCGGTGGGGCTCTCGCTCGACGTGGACCGGCCCGTCGAGCACCTCACGCCGGGCCAGCGTCAGCTCCTGCAGATCGCGGCCGCCGCGGGCTCGGGCGCCCGCGTCATCCTCTTCGACGAGCCCACCAGCAGCCTCGGGGAGCAGGAGGCGGCCCAGCTCTTCGCGCTCATGGCGCGCGTGCGCGCGCAAGGGGCGACGTGCCTGTACGTCTCGCATCGCCTGCGCGAGATCTTCCATCTCTGCGATGCCGTGACCGTGCTGCGCGACGGGACCCACGTCGAGACGCGCCCGCGCGCCGGCCTCGACGAGCGCGGGCTGGTGCAGATGATGATCGGCCGCAACCTGGAGGCCGTCACCCCCGCGCACCTCCTGAAGGCGCCCGGGCCCGAGCGTCTCAAGGCGGAGCGGCTCACGAGCCCCGGCCGCTTCGAAGGCGTCGACCTCTCCGTGCGCGCGGGCGAAGTGGTCGGGCTGGCCGGCCTCGTGGGCGCGGGCCGCTCCGAGGTCGCGCAAGCGCTCTTCGGACTCGACCGTGCCGCGACGGGCACGATCGTCGTCGACGGCGAGGCCGTGGCGGTGAAGGATCCGACGGCGGCCCTTCGTCTCGGCCTGGGTCTCGTGCCCGAGGATCGGCAGCGACAAGGCCTGGTGTTGATGCTGGGCGGACGGGCCAACACGACGCTGCCGATCCTGGACCGCCTGGCGCGTCTCTTGTGGGTCCGGCGCCGCGAGGAGGAAGCGCTGGTCGAGGACCAGTTCGCGCGGCTGCGCGTCCGCATTCCGCAGATCGACTTCCCGGTGGCGGGCCTCTCCGGCGGAAACCAGCAGAAGATCGTTCTCGCGCGCTGGCTGGCCGCGCGCTGCCGGATCCTCATCCTCGACGAGCCCACGCGGGGAGTCGACGTCGGTGCCAAGGCCGAGATCCACGCCCTCATCGACGGCCTGGCCGCGGACGGCAGCGCGGTGCTCCTGATCTCGAGCGAGATGCCGGAGCTGCTCGCGCTCTCCACGCGCATCGTGGTCCTGCGCAACGGGCGCGTGGTGGGTGAGCTCGCGCGTGCGGAAGCAAGCGAGGAGGCCGTCGCCCACCTCATGACCGGGGTCGAGGTGGCCCCCGCGAACACGGAGATCGCGCCGGACGCGGTGGAGGCCCGCGCATGAAGCCGCCGGTGGACGGCCGCCTGTCACGGGAGATCGCGGGCCGCGACGGCCTGGCCGCGGAGACGCGCGCCGTCCGCTCCTTCGCGGAGAGGTTCGGAGGCGAGCCCACGCTGGTGGTCCATGCGCCCGGACGCGTCAACCTGCTGGGGGAGCACACCGATTACAACGAAGGCTTCGTGCTGCCGATGGCCCTCCACCTCGGGGCCTGGATCGCCCTGCGTCCGAGGGCGGACGACCGCGTCGTGCTCCGCTCGCTGGATTTCGGCGAGGAGCAGGCGTTCGAGCTGAGCCGCCTCCATCGTGGCCAGGGCTGGATCGAGTACGTGAAGGGCACCGCCTGGGCGCTGCAGGAGGCGGGCGCTTCGCTGCGCGGTTGGGACGGCGTGGTGACGGGCGAAGTCCCCATCGGAGCCGGCCTGGCCTCCTCGGCCGCGCTCGAGGTCGCGGCCGCGCGGGCCTTCGCCGCCGCCGCCGACCTGCCCTGGCAGCCGGTGACGGCCGCCCGGCTGGCCCAGCGGGCCGAGAACGAATGGGTCGGCGTGCAGTGCGGGATCATGGACCAGCTCGTGATCGCGGCCGGGCGCGAGGGCCACGCGCTGCTCATCGACTGCCGGCACCTCACCACGCGCCCCATCCCGCTCCCGCCGGCGACGGTGGTGGCCGTGCTCGACACCTCGACACGGCGCGACCTCGTGGACTCCACCTACAACGCGCGGCGCGCGCGCTGCGAGGAGGCGACGCGCCGCTGCGGCGTGCGCAGCCTGCGCGACCTGGGCCTGTCCGAGCTGGAACAGCGGGCGGGCGCGCTCACCGACGAGCAGCTCCGCCTCGCCCGCCACGTGGTCACGGAGAACGCGCGCACCCTCGCGGCCGCGGAGGCCATGACGGCCGGAGACGCGGCGGCCATGGGCGCCCTCATGGACGCGAGCCACCGCAGCCTGCGCGACGACTTCGGCGTTTCCAGCCCCGCCCTGGACGCGATCGTGGCCGCGGCCCAGCAGGCGCCGGGATGTTTCGGCGCGCGCATGACCGGCGCGGGCCTCGCCGGATGCGCGGTGGCGCTGGTCGAAGAGAGCGCCTCCGCGGCGTTCGCGGCGGAGACGGAGCAGGCCTACGGCGCCCGCAGCGGACTGCCGGCGACGGTGCACCTGTCGAGTCCTTGCGGGGGAGCGGACGTCAAGGCGGTGGGGTAAAGAGATCGATCGGCCTGACTAGCGAATGGCGTGGCACCCGGCGCGCCGCGACCGTGAGCCGAGAACTCGGTCGCGGCGGCGGAGAATCGGCGCATCCGGGAATTCAGGCCGGAACGCTGCTGGTGCTCGGCAGCGTCAGATAGTCGGCGCGGCCGCCCACGACGGGCGGTCATCAGGAGTCGCCCTCGATGCCCCTGGTGCGAGCAAAGACCAGCTCGGCCTCGTATTGATTGTGGCGCCGGCAGCGCAGCGAGATGTTCTCGGTGGTCGTCGGACCTCCCAGCGCGTAGGGCCGGACGTGATGGAACTCCAGGAACGCGCGCTCGGTGCATCGGCGCCCATCCTTGCTCACGAAGGCGCATTGGCCTCCATCGCTGCGCCAGGCCGATCGTTTGATGTGGCTCGGCGTGTGACGCGAGGTGAGTCGGCCACTGGAGACCTGGCTATCCGCCCCGGGGCGGATGGCGCGAGGTGCGCGCGGCTTCGTCGCCGCGCCCAGCTTCTCCTTTTGGACTCGTTTTCGCGACGGAGAAGTGCCTGAACGCGCCGCAACTTGTCGTGGCTCTCCTTGCCGATCGTGAACTGAACCCGGTAACGCTCGGGCGACGTCGTCTCGACCATCGGGCGGCGCGTGGCCGGTCGCGCGGCCGGAGCGCTCATCGGAGGCGCCGATTCTGGAGGGATGACGGCGGTCGGCTTCATTTCAATCGTTGGCGGCGGCGCGGGCGCGGAGAGGGGCGGGGGTGGCGCGGGCGTGACGCCTGGAAGCTTCCGGACCGAGGAGGGCACATCCGGTCGAGGTGCCATTGCCGCAACCAGGGCCTCGATCTCGCGCCGCCTACGGCCGCTGGCTCGGGCGAGCACCGCCTCATGGTTCTCCGCCGTGAGGTGCGGACTGAGCATCCGGATCGAGGTGAGGGACAGAGCCCCTGAGGCGAGAGCGTCCAGGATGACGGGAAAACGCCGACAGGCGCGCGCCGCGTAGATCCGATTGCAGGCGGCGTCCTCGGAGAGTCTGAGGACCTCTGTGCAGTAGGTGAAGAGTGAACCGTGGCCATGGGCGGCGTAGAGGGAGGGTCGGGTGTCGAGCTCCGCCAGATGGGCGACGAGCTCGACGGATGCTTCTCTCTCTTTGCCGGCGAGCGTCGCGATGCGGGAGAGGAGATCGGGATCCGAGAGACTGGAGGCGAGTGCGAGGAGGTTCGTATTCATCATCCAGTGTATGTATCACGGTGGTTGTTGGACGCTCGGCGAAGGCAGCACAGCCACGAGGAGCGTCGAACGATCACGCGGTGCCGCACGCGGGCCCATCGGCGCGCGAACTGCGTGAGAGCGGATTAGCGCAGCCCAAGAGCGATCTGGGGAGGTGTGCATCAACGAAACGAGGCTTCGCGTTCGATAACGCGGGTCCAAAAGTCCGGGCGGCGAAAAATAAAGTTGCGAGTCACGAAGAATTGGAACCGACGTCGGGGGCGCAGCACTCGATCAGCAGACAAGCGTGGCACGCGGAGAACCGCGAGCGATCAGGCGAAAGACTCGGCTCGGGGTCAGGTCGGTCGAGACGCTGCGAACGATCGCTACAGAATGTGCACCGCGCGCCCTGATCGCGCCGCCTCGTAGATGGCCAGAACCAGCTGCAATGACCGGCGTCCCTCTTCGCCCGGCACGAGCGGCGCGCGACCCTCGCGGATGGCGGCGACGAAGTCGGCCAGGATGCGTGCGTGGCCCGTCGGCGCCAGCCCCGTCGGACTGCCGCCCGCCCCTGCCGCCGCCGTGCCCGGCCGCAGAGATGCGTCGATCACCGGCGCCGCCTCGCCCTCCCAGCGCACGACCGTTTCTGCTTCGAGCTGCACGCCGCCGCGCGTGCCGTAGACCTCCACGCGGTGCGGGAAGCCGGGCGCGGCCGCGGTGGTGGCCAGGATGGAGCCCAGGGCACCGTTCCTGAAGCGGAGGCTCGCCGTGAGGTTGTCTTCGACCTCGATCTCGTGAGACACCGTCGCCGTGCGGGCCTGCACCTCTTCGACGTCGCCCATGAACCAGAGGAGCAGATCCGCGATGTGGATCCCCTGGTTCATCAGCGCGCCCCCTCCGTCTTCGGCCCACGTTCCGCGCCAGGGCGCGCTGTCGTAATACGCCTGCGTGCGGTGGTAGGGGATCAGGGCCAGGCCGAGGACCGGCTTGCCCAGCGATCCGTTCGCGATCGCGCTCTGCACGGCCTGGTACGCAGGCTCCGTCCGCCGCTGCAGCGCCACTCCCAGTCGCACGCTCCCGTCCCGGCAGGCCGCGATCATGGCGTCCGCATCTGCGACCGTGAGCGCCATCGGCTTCTCGACGAGGACATGTTTGCCGGCGCGGGCGGCGGCGATGGTCTGCGCCGCGTGCGCGCCGCTGGGGGTGCAGATGCAGACCGCGTCCACGTCGCGCCGGGCGAGGAGCTTCGCGTAATCGGTCTCGCAGGGCACGCCGAACTCGGTGGCCGCGGCCGCGGCCTTGGCGGGGTCGGAGCGGCTGGTGGCAACGAGGCGCGCCCCGGGGGCGGCGGCGATGGCTTGCGCGTGATAGCGCGCGACCATGCCTGCGCCAACGATCGCGATGCCGACCATCAGCCGGCCGCGGTGCCCAGGGGGAAGCCGAAATAGTCCCGCGCGTTCGTGAAGCACACCGCGGTCACCAGTTTGCCCAGCGCATCGCGATCGTCGGGTACCAGGCCCTGGCGCACGTCCTCGCCCAGCAGGTTGCAGAGGATCCGGCGGAAGTAGTCGTGCCGCGAGTAGGACAGGAAGCTGCGCGAGTCGGTGATCATCCCCACGAACCGCGAAAGGAGGCCCATGTTGGACAGGACGCGCAGCTGGGACTCGATCCCGTCCTTCTGGTCCAGGAACCACCAGGAGGCCCCGTATTGCATCTTCCCGGGGACGCTGCCGTCGTTGAAGTTACCGACCATGGTCGCGAAGAGCTCGTTGTCCCGCGGGTTCAGGTTGTAGAGGATCGTCTTGGCCAGGGACTCGCGCTGGTCCAGGCCGTCCAGGAACGCGGCCAGCCCGCGCGCCATCTCGAAGTCGCCCATCGAGTCGCCGCCCACGTTGGGCCCCAGCTTCCCGAACAGGCGGGTGCTGACGTTCCGGTAGGCGCCGAGGTGGAACTGCTGCACCCATCCGCGCTCGTGGTCCATGAGGGCCATGCGATGGAGGAGCGCCGCTTGCAGGGCGAGACCGGCTCCCCGCTCCACGCTCCGACCCGCGCGCAGGGATTCGAACGTCCCCGCGATCTGCGCGTCCGCGTAGGCGGAGGGCGGAGGGAGCGT
>WNFM01257353.1_pt1 | contig 33406 bp, 31 predicted proteins | sample 5400271 | NCBI WGS metagenome assembly WNFM01 (sample SAMN13153352, study PRJNA577476) | soil metagenome | isolation source: 60 cm saprolite on Douglas fir-dominated hillslope | place: USA:California | collected 2013-09-17 | reverse complement strand
ACCGCACCATCGCCTATCAAGCCGGCCGCGACTCCCCCTTCAGCATCTGGGGCCAAGTCCCATCCCTGGAACCCCTCCGCATCGCCCTTCTCGCCGCCACCGCAGCCCTCTCCCTCTTCCTGGCATTTCGACCTCGGAGAAAGTCCCTGGTCCAAGTGGCGGCCTTGGGAGCAGCGCTCCTCATCGCCCTCCAACTCACGATGCACCACTGGTTCTACCTCTACATCGTCTGGTTCTACCCCCTCCTCCTCATAGCAATGGCGTCCCTGGAGAGCAGGTCCGATACCCCGGCTACGAGCTTGCAGGAGGAGCCGGCACCATCACCTGGGTAAACGAGTCGGCGAGCCCTCGGTCGTTGACCTCGACCACCGCCCCCATCACCCAAACATCCTCCTCGGCCGTCTCGAACCGAGTCGGCATCTGCGTAATCAGGGAAGCAAGCGCCTGCTCCGGCTTCACCCCCAACACGCTCGTCCGCGACCCGGTCATGCCGACGTCGGAGATGAACGCGGTCCCCTTCGGCAGCACCCGGCCGTCGGCGGTCGGCACGTGGGTGTGGGTGCCGAACACCGCCGCGACCCGGCCGTCGAGGTGCCAGCCCATCGCCACCTTCTCGCTCGTCACCTCGGCGTGGAAGTCGACGACGATCGCGTCGGCGTCGAGCCGCCCGAGGATCCCGTCGACCGTGTCGAACGGGGAGCGGGCGACCCTCAGCCCGACGGCGCCGCTGATGTTGATCACCGCGATCCGCATCCCGCCCGCCTCGACCACGGTGTGGCCGCGCCCGGGGTTCCCCTGTGGGTAGTTGGCGGGGCGCACCACGCGCTCCTCGCGGTCGAGGAAGTCGTAGGCCTCGCGGTGGCGGTAGACGTGGTTGCCGGTGGTGATCACGCCGGTCCCAGCCTGGAAGAGATCGTTGGCGGTGCGTTCGGTGATGCCGATGCCGCCAGCCGAGTTCTCGCCGTTGACGATGACCAGGTCGGGCGAGTGGCGTTCGCGCAGCGTCGGCATCGCCTCGCGCAGGCCGCGCCGCCCGGGGCCGCCGACGACATCGCCGATGAAGAGGACGCGCATGGGCCCCTGACCCTATCTGCGCGACGAGCCGAGTTGTGGAGCCGGGCGAGATGCCGAGCTGTCGCAGCGGGCGGGCCTCAGACCGCGGCGAAGCGCCGTAAGGCGACGCGCGGGCCCGCCGATGCCGGGGCCGGCCGGGTCGAGGGCGGCGCTCATCGCCTGCAGCGCCGGCTTGAACGGGAAGAGGGCGGTGACGATCTTGACCACGTCGAAGATCCCGACGCCGACGGCACCGGAGGGGATCAGCGAGAGGAAGGCGACCGGCAGGGTGACCATGAAGGCGAGCAGGGAGACGGCGCGGACCTCGCGAGCCGCCCCCCCCAGCGCCGCCCCGGCGGCCGCCAGGGCACCACCGCCGGCGAGTATCGCCAGCAGCCAGAGCCCGAAGCGGCTCCACTGCAGCGGCACGAAGATCTGCAGGCCGGCGAGCATCAGCAGCGTCACCACCAGCCCCACGGCCATCCCCAGCAGCACCTTCTCCCCGAGCAATCCCGCCGGCGATACCAGCCCCCTCGTCAGCCGGGGGAAGGCGTTCTCCTCCCGCTCGAGGGCCAGGGAACCCGCCACCAGCAGCACCGTGACGAAGGCCAGGGTCAGCGTCGCGGCGACCGCGATCGCGAAGATTTCCAGCGGTGGAGTGGAGCCGTTGACGACCTCCTTCTTGACCGCGATCGGCTGTGCCAGGCGCTCGATCAGCGGCCCGGCAACGTCGAGGTTGTCGCGAGCCTGGCTGGCGAAGTCGGTGACCTGCGCGAGCGAGGTGCGCAGCGGCCCAGCCGGCAGTGCCGGCCCCAGGGCGGTGAGAATCTGGGCGCTGGCGCGGAGGCCGAGGATGTGGACGGTCTGGCCGAGGACGCTGAAGCTGCCGCCGTTGATCAGCAGATTCAGGTAGTGGCTGCCTTCGGTCGCGACGCGGCGGGCGATCGCCAGGTTCGCCTGCCCCAGCAGGGTCGAGATGCGTTCGTCGACCAGCTGCGCCTTGACCGGGTTTTCTTCGTTGACCAGCACTTCGACCTTTGGCGTCCTGGGCGTCAGGGTCGAGAGCGAGTTGATCTTGTCGACCAGGTCGGCGGGGAGGACCAGCGCCGCCAGCGCGTCGCCGGAGCTGACCTCGGCGACCGCTTCGGCCCGGTCCTTGACGTGGACGCACTCGACTCGGGAGCAGATGCGGTTGCTGACCCCGGCCGCCGGCAGCTGCTGGCCGCCGACGCTGACCCGGGTCCCGGCGGGGACTTCGTTGAGGAAGGCGACCCGCGGCTTCTCCGGCCCGCGCGAGATCGCGAAGCCGACCAGGATCGCGATCAGGACCGGGTAGGCGACGAGCAGGAACGCCTGCAGGGGGGAGCGCCGCAGGATCTGCAGGTCCTTTAACAGCAGCCAGCGCACCGAGAGCAAATGGCTGCGCGCGTGCTCCGGTCGCAAAGAGTCAGATATGGATGCTCCCTTCGCGCGCACTTGCGTCAATGCCCCCGGTGGTGGAGGTAGGCGACGAAGGCGGTCTCGAAGTCGCGGTCGGCGGCCTCGGGCGCCTCCCGCCGCACCGCCTCCCGCAGCTCCTCTGCCGGTCCGTCGAAGAGCGACTCGCCGTCGGCGAGGACCAGCAGGCGGCGGCCGTAGCGCTCGGCCTCCTGGATGTCGTGGGTGGAGAAGATCACCGTGGTGCCGCGGCCGGCGAGGCCGGAGACGAACTCCCAGAGCCGCGCCCGCTGGCGCGGGTCGAGCCCGACGCTGGGCTCGTCGAGCAGCAGCACGACCGGCCGCGAGAGCAGCCCGATCGCGATGTTGACCCGCTGCTGGTTGCCGCCGGAGAGCCTGGCGACGATCTCCCCCCGCCGCTCGAGAAGCCCGGACAGCTCCAGCATCTCCTCGGTCGAGGCGTGCGGGTCCTCCTGTCCCTCCAGCCGCGCGAACAGCATCAGGTTCTCTTCCACGGTCAGCCGCCGGTAGAGCGCCGCCTGCTGCGGCACCCAGCCGACCTCGCCCCGCGGCAGCCGCACCTCGCCCTCGTCGGGCTTGACGATCCCGGCCAGGATCGAGAGCAGCGTCGTCTTCCCGGCCCCGTTCGGCCCGATGATCGCCACCAAATCCCCGGCCTCCGTGACAAGGTCGACTCCTCTCAGCGCTTCCCTGCCGCCGTACCTCTTGACCAGCCCCCGTGCCTGCACTTGGAGAACGCTACTGGCCGACAGGGAAGGGACGGAGACACCCCCGAACGGGCGGATACTCAGAGCGAGCGAAGCGAGCGAGTCCGGGCGGGGGTGTCTCCGTCCCTTCCCTAAACTCGCTCCCGATGCCTTTTCCCAGCACCCGCTTACGCCGGCTCAGGCGAACCGACACCCTGCGCGGCCTCGTCCGCGAGACCGAGCTGTCCCCCGCCCACCTGATCCAGCCTGCCTTCGTCGTCGCCGGCGAGGGGATCCGCGAGGAGGTCGAGTCGATGCCGGGCATCGAGCGCTTCTCGATCTCCGGCCTGGTCGAGGAGGCCGGCGAGATCGCCGCCGCCGGGGTCGGGGCGGTCCTGCTCTTCGGCGTGCCGGCCGCCAAGGACGAGTCCGGCTCCGGCGCCTATGACGACGAGGGCGTCGTGCAGATGGCGGTCCGCGCCCTCAAGGAGGCGCACCCCGACCTCGTCGTCATCACCGACGTCTGCCTCTGCGAGTACACCTCGCACGGCCACTGCGGCTTCGTCCGCGACGGCGAGGTCGACAACGACATCACCGTCGAGCTGCTCGCCAAGACGGCGATCTCCCACGCCGAGGCCGGCGCCGACGCGGTCGCCCCGAGCGACATGATGGACGGCCGCGTCGGCTCGATCCGCTTCCAGCTCGACGAGGAGGGCCACTCCGGCATCCCGATCGTCGCCTACAGCGCCAAGTACGCCTCCGCCTTCTACGGGCCCTTCCGCGACGCCGCCGAGTCGACCCCCGAGTTCGGCGACCGCCGCGCCTACCAGATGGACCCGGCCAACGTTGCCGAGGCGGTGCGCGAGGCCGAGCTGGACCTCGAGGAGGGCGCCGACATGCTGATGGTGAAGCCGGCGACCCCCTACCTCGACGTCGTGCGCCGGGTCAAGGACGCGACCGCCGCCCCGGTCGCCGCCTACCACGTCTCCGGCGAGTACTCGATGCTGAAGGCGGCCGCCGCCAACGGCTGGATCGACGAGCGCCAGGCCGTGCTGGAGACCCTGACCTCGATCCGCCGCGCCGGAGCCGACGCGATCGTCACCTACTACGCGAAGGAGGCCGCTCGGTGGCTATAGCGAACCGAGCGAGGGAGCGTCACGATCTACCTCTTCGCGAGCGAGCGAACGTGAGCGCGATATGTCGGTGAAGGTGCCCCAGTCGAAGGCTCGCTCGCGCAAGGACGGCTCGGCGATCCCGCTCGACGAGACCGACAAGCGGCTGATGAACCTGCTGCAGTCGAGCTTCCCGATCGACCCCGAGCCCTTCGCGCTCCTCGCCTCCGAGGCCGAGCTGGAGCTCGACGACGTGCTGGCCCGCACCCAGCGGCTGCTCGACGGCCGCATCATCCGCGAGATCACGCCGATCTTCGACACTCGGGCGCTCGGCTACGAGTCGATGCTGGTCGCCGCCAAAGTCGACAGCGAGAACCCGCAGCGCGCCGCCCAGATAGTCAACTCGCACCCCGGCGTCTCCCACAACTACCTGCGCACCCACGACTTCAACCTCTGGTTCACGATCGCGACGCCGCCCGACTCCGAGCTCGGCCTCGCCGGCACGCTCGAGGTGTTGATGAGGGAGACCGGCGCCACCTCGATGCGCCAGCTGCCGACCCTGACGCTGTTCAAGATCAATATGAACCTGGAGATGGAGAAGGGCACCGAAGCGCTCGCCACCGCGGTCGAGGCGGCCCCGCCGCGGGAGCTGGACGCGCAGCCCTACGACGAGCGGGACGTCGCCCTGATCCGGGCCCTGCAGGGCCCGATGGCCGCGGTCGAGCACCCCTACGACCAGGCCGCCTCCGAGCTTGGGATCGGAACCGAGGCGCTGCTCGAGCGCCTGCGCGGGATGGTCGACCGCAAGATCCTGCGTCGCGTCGCGGCGATCCTCTACCACCGCCGCGCCGGCTTCTCGGCCAACGGCATGGGCGTCTGGAAGGTGCCGGACGAGGAGATCATGGAGACCGGCACCCGCATGGCCTCCTTCCGCGGCATCTCCCACTGCTACCAGCGGCCGACCTACGAGGACTGGCCCTACAGCGTCTTCACGATGGCCCACGGGCGCTCCAAGGAGGAGTGCGACGCGATCCTCGACTCGATCGCCGACGAGTGCGGGATCGCCCCCGACGGCCGCGCCACCCTCTACTCCTCGACCGAGTACAAGAAGGTCCGCCTCCAGTATTTCACTGACGACTACTCGCGCTGGGAGCGCGAGCATTCGTCCTGACGGCGACCCAGCCTCCGTTCGCGGAGGAATCAGAGATGGACGCTCACTCTCGTAATTCGAAGGCATCCGCTGGGTTGTACGAGCGAGCACTCAGAGTCCTGCCCGGCGGGGTGAACTCTCCCGTGCGGGCGATGCGGCAGATTGGGCGGGAGCCGGTCTTCGTCGCCCGCGGCGAGGGCTGCGAGCTGGTCGACGTCGACGGCAACCGTTACCTCGACTGGGTCGGGTCCTGGGGCCCGCTGATCCTCGGCCACGCCGAGCCGGCGGTCGTCGCGGCGGTGATCGAAGCGGCGAAGAGGGGGACCAGCTACGGGGCCGCGACCGCGGCCGAGGTCGAGCTGGCCGAGGAGGTCGTCGCTCGCGTCCCTTCGGCGGAGATGGTGCGGATGACCAGCTCCGGGACCGAGGCGGCGATGAGCGCGGTGCGCCTCGCCCGCGCCGTCAGCGGACGCGAGGCCATCGTCAAGTTCGCCGGCGCCTACCACGGCCACTCCGACGGGCTGCTGGCCGATGCCGGCTCCGGCCTGGCGACGCTCGGCGTCCCCGCCAGCCCCGGCGTCACCGCCGCCCAGGCGGCCGCGACCGTCGTCGTGCCGTGGAACGACCGCGAGGCGGTCTCCCGCGCGCTCGAGGAGCACCCGGTCGCCGCCCTGCTCGCCGAGCCGGTCGCCGCCAACATGGGCGTGGTCCCGCCCGCGGCCGGCTTTCTCGAGTTCCTCCGCGACGCGACCCGCGAGGCCGGTGCCCTGCTCGTCTTCGACGAGGTGATCACCGGCTTTCGCGTCGCCCGCGGGGGAGCGCAGGAGCTTTACGGGGTGGAGCCCGACCTGACCGTGCTGGGCAAGGTCCTCGGCGGCGGCCTGCCGGCGGCGGCCTTCGCCGGCCCGCGCGAGACGATGGAGCGGATCGCCCCCGCCGGCGACGTCTACCAGGGGGGGACGCTCTCGGGCAACCCTCTCGCGGTGGCCGCCGGCCTGGCGACCCTGAGCCAGCTCGACACGGCCGCCTACCAGCGCCTCGGCGCCCTCACCGACCGGCTCGCCGCCGGCCTCGCCGAGCTCGCCGCCGACCGGCCGCTCCAGGTCGCCTCGGCCCCGGGCCTGACGACGCTGTTCTTCAGCGAGCGGCCGGTGACCGACTTCGATGGCGCCCGCGCCTGCGACACCGAGGCGCACGCGCGCTTCTGCCGCGGCATGCTCGAGCGCGGCGTCTACCCGCCGCCGTCCCAGTTCGAGGCCTGGTTCGTCTCCCTCGCGCACGACGAGCGCACGGTCGACCGCACCCTCGAGGCCGCTTCCGAGTCGCTCGACGAGGCCCTGAAGTGAGCCGGGGCGCTTTCCTCTCGCTATGCGAGAGCAACTCGCCCCGCGGGACGACCAAGTGAGACCTACCGCCGACACCCTGCGCGCCCTCGCCGCCCAGCTACGCGATGAGGAGACCCCGATCTCCCCGCACGTCGTCGAGCCCGCCGCGGCGCCGGCGCTCGGTCCGCTCGCGGCCGCGGGCCCCCGCACCGCGGCCGCCCCGGGGGAGTACGCGCTGGTGGTCGAGGCGGTCCACGAGGGCTACCTCCTCCACTACGGAGAGCCCCGCCTGCTCGCCGGCCACGATGCCGACCTCGCCCTGCTCGCCGGCGACTACCTCTACGCCCTCGGCCTCGACCGCCTCGCCGCCCTCGGCGACGACCGCGCCGTCAGCCTCCTCAGCGACCTGATCGGCGACTGCGCGCGGCTCCATTCCGAAGGGCGCGCGGAGAAGGTGCCGGGCCTCTGGCGTTCCGTCGCCCTCTCGATCGGCGGTCAGCGGCGTTAGGCGGCTCGGCCCCGGTCAATTGAAAGCGGGCGGAGTCGATCAGGCAGTAGTCGAAGCCGAAGCCGAGCACCAAGTTGTTGGCCAGGTTGCCGTTGTGGGAGAGCCGCACCCAGAGGGCCTCCGCCTTCGACTTCCTGCCCGCCTTCAGCGCCTTGCCCACTTCCCCGAGAAGCCTCCGCTCGTCGGCGAGACGACCGAGCCATTTCGTCAGCCTCGTCTCGTCGGCCGCCGGCCGCGGCACCGCGCGGATCTGCCTCACCGTCGCGCCAAAGGCGGCGGAGGCCTTGGCGAACCGGGAGGCGGCGATCCTCAGCCGGCCCTTCCTGATCTCCTCGCGAGCGCCGGCGAGGGCCCCTTCGTTGGCCCTGGTGTTCGTCTTGCAGATCGGCTCGACCCGAGCGACGTAGCTTTCGCGCGTCTGTTCCGGCGACCCCGTCGCCATCGCAGCGGGCACCGCCGCCGCGATCAGCACCGCGACTGCGCCGGTGAGAATCCTGGAGATATGAAGGTTGGTCCCGATCGGATCCGCTCCCTGTCTGGCTCGGGCGGCGGCCCTGGCCCCCCGGCCGCCCAGGCAGCAGATGGTAGAGGGATCGGCGAGGCCGTCTTCGACTTCGGCGAGAGGGCTGAGGCAATAGACTGCGCGGTCGAACGCGAACCGACTGTGGCTGACGACGCGGACAAGATGAACGGGGCCGAGGAGGCTCCCCGGCAGCAGCGGGAGAAGCCCGACCCTCCCGGCTACTTCGAGGGCGAGTCGATGACTCGCCGTCGCGCTTTCACGATCGCCGCCCAGGGCATCGGCGGGCTCGCCGGCGCCGCCATCGTCCTGCCCGCCGTCGGCTTCGCGGTGGCGCCGATCTTCCATCGCGGCAAGGAGCGCTGGGAGGCGGTCGGCCCGCTCAGCGACTTCGTCGAAGACACGTACCGCCAGGTCGTCTTCACCGAAACCGTGGGGATCGGCGACGCCGGCAAGACCACCGCCTACGTCCGCAAGAGCTCGAAGCAGCTCGGCGAGGAACCGGGCAAGTACATCGCCGTCTCGAACCGCTGCGCTCACCTCGGCTGCCCGGTTCGCTTCGTCGAAGCCGCCGGCAACTTCATCTGTCCCTGTCACGGCGGCGTCTACGACTTCCAGGGCAAGCGGATCGGCGGCCCGCCGGTGCGCCCCCTCGACCACTTCCAGACGCGGGCCCGCAACGGCCAGGTCGAGCTCGGGCCCCGCTACAGCGTCACCTCCCAGCTCGAACCGGTGCGCGCCCGCGACCCCGGCGAGTTCACCGGCGGCGTCTGGGAATATCTCTACCCGCCGCGGCCGTCTACCTTCCCACCGCCCTGATGCCGAAGATCCCCGACTCGATAGTCCCCGCCCCTCTGCGCAAACCGGCCAAGCCGGGAGAGGGCGGCGTGACCAAGGGCCAGGCTCCGGCCGACCTCAAGACCTCCCCGCCGGAGCGGCCGACCGACGTGCAGCGCCTCGGCGATCGCGCCAAGGACGCGCCCGCCGACGTCCTCGCCTGGGTCGACCAGCGCACCGGCGCCAGCGGCTTCCTCACCGGAATGCTCTACCGCAAGGTCCCGAAGGGGACCAACTGGTTCTACACGCTCGGCTCCGCCACCCTCTTCGCCTTCATCGTGCAGGCGACGACCGGCGTCTTCCTGGCGATGTTCTACACGCCCTCGACCACCCAGGCCTACGCCTCGATCGCCCACATCAACAACGAAGTCCCGCTCGGCCAGCTCGTGCACGGGATGCACAAGTGGGGATCGAGCGTGATGGTCATCCTCATCTTCCTGCATATGGGCCGCGTCTTCTTCTTCGGCGCCTACAAGTACCCCCGGGAGCTGAACTGGGTGATCGGCGTGGTGCTGCTGATCCTGACGATGACGATGGCCTTCACCGGCTACCTGCTGCCGTTCGACCAGCGCTCCTTCTGGGCCTCGGTCGTCGGCATCAACATCAACGGCACCGGCCCGATCGTCGGCCCCTATCTGAGCGACTTCCTCCGAGCCGGGCCCGAGCTCGGGGCAACCACCCTCTCGCGCTTCTACGCGATCCACATGCTGCTGTTGCCGGGGGCGATCATCGCCCTGATCGGCGCCCACCTGTATCTCGTGGTCAAGCTCGGGACCACCGCCCCCCCCTGGACGCGCGCCGAGAAGCCAAAGGTCGCCGCGCCGGTCTCCCAGCTCGATGCGGGCGTCGACGGCAACGGAGCGTCGCCGACCGGATGAAGCCCCAGGACAAGCAGGCATACCTGGAGGAGTACGAGCTGCTGAAGAAGAAGGGGAAGCCCTTCTTCCCCTACGCGGTGCTGAAGGACTCGACGATGGCGCTGATCGTCGTCGGCGTGATCATCGCGATGTCGCTGATCCTCGGCGCCGAGCAGGGCCCGAAGGCCGACCCGACCTCGACCACCTACGTGCCACGCCCCGAGTGGTACTTCTTCTTCCTCTTCGAGGTCCTGCGCGTGATCAAACCGCCGGAGCTGGTCCCGGTCGCGACGATCGGCATCCCCACCGTCTGCATGGTGCTGCTCCTGCTGCTGCCGTTCTACGACCGCGGCCCCGAGCGACGCCCCGAGCGACGCCCGCTCGCGACCACGGCCGGGATCATGACGATCATCGCGATGGGCTACCTCACCTACTCCGGCGCGGTAGCGGGGTCGCCGACCGAAATCGACCTCAAGGTGGCGCCCCAGTACGAAGCCGGCAAGGAGGTCGTCGCCGACGAGGGCTGCCTTGCCTGCCACAAAATCGGCGACAACGGGAACAACGGCCCGGGGCCGGAACTGACGCACATCGCGCAGCGGATTCCGCGGGCGGCGATCATCCGCTCGGTGGAAATCGGGCCGGGTATCATGCCCTCCTTCCGCGACCTGCCGCCGAAGAAGCTCAACGAGCTGGCGGACTTCCTTTCTTCGCTCAACTAGTGCCGTGGGTCAGGAGCCCTGCGCACGTCTGGCGGTGGCGGACGCGGCGCGGCGCGGCGTCCTCGGTAGGCTGAACAGCGCTGCTATTCCGCCCACCTGCGTCCTTGCCCGCTTGGTCCGGCGCACGCCAGCCGCACACATGGCTCCTGACACCCGATCCCAGCCTTCGCGGCCGTCTCGTCATTCAGCCGAGTTTGCGGGGCAGGTCAACCGCATGTTCGACCGCGTGGCCGGTCGCTACGACGCGCTCAACTCGGTGATGACCGCCGGCCTTCACCACCGCTGGCGCGAGCGCGCCGCCGGGCGCGCCGAGCTGTCCCCGGGCGATTCCGCGCTCGACGTCTGCTGTGGCACCGGCGACCTGGCCCTGGAGCTTGCCGGCCACGTCAGCCCGGGTGGGAACGTGGTCGGCTGCGACTTCTCAGAGCCGATGCTCGACCTGGCCCGCGAGAAGGCCGCGGCGCGCCGGGCCGCGGGCGTTCGCTTCGAGTGCGCCGACGCCCTCCAGCTGCCCTACGACGGCGAGCGCTTCGATGCCGCCACCGTCGGCTTCGGCGTCCGCAACCTCGCCGACCTCGACCGCGGCCTGCGCGAGATGGCACGGATCCTGAAGCCAGGCGGCCGCGTGGTGATCCTCGAGATCACGCAGCCGACCCGGCCGCCGCTCTCGAACTTCTACTCGCTCTGGTTCGACCGCATCGTGCCGCTGCTGGGGGCTTTCTCGAGCGAGCCCGAGGCCTACTCGTACCTGCCCGAATCGGTTCGCAGCTTCCCCAGCCCCGACGGGCTCGGCGAGAAGATGGACCGGGCCGGGTTCGAGCGCATCCGCTACACGGTGCTTGCCGGCGGGATCATCGCGATCCACAGCGGCACCAAAGAGTGACCCGACGCTCGGCCGTGCCGCCGCCGGTGACGGCGGTCCTGGACGCGTCGAGCCGCTGGCTGCCGTCGCGTCTCGGCGAGGTCGAGGAGCGGCTGCGCGAGGCAGCTGGCGGCCATGGCGATCTTCTCGGGGAGGCCGCCGCCGCGACCCTGGCGGCGGGCGGCAAGCGCCTGCGGCCGATGCTGGTCCTGCTCTGCGCGGGGGAGACCGGGGGCGCCGCCTCGGTCCGCGCGGCGACCGCGATCGAGCTGATCCACATGGCGACCCTCGTCCACGACGACGTGCTCGACGAGGCCCCGCTGCGTCGCGGCCACCCCACGGTCGCCGCCAGGTCCGGCCGCGACCGGGCTGTCGCCACCGGCGACCTGCTCTTCTCGCGCGCCTTCGCGCTGCTCTCCGACGCCGGCGACACTCGCGCCGTCGAGCTGCTCTCCGAAGCCTCGGTCGCCCTCGCCCGCGGTGAGCTGGCCCAGCGCCAAGACGCCTTCGACCTCTCGATCTCCGAACAGCGCTACCTCGATCGCTGCCGGCTGAAGACGGCGAAGCTGTTCGAGTGCGCTTGCCTGCTCGGCCAGGACCACGAGGATCTGCGGGCGTTCGGTGGCGAGGTGGGACTGGCCTTTCAGCTGCTCGACGACGTCCTCGACGTGGCCGGCCCGCCGGAGCGGACCGGCAAGGCCCGCGGCACCGACCTGCTCGACGGCACGATCACGCTGCCGCTGATCGAAGCGGCGGCGGCCGACCCGGGGATCGCCGAGGTCAACCTGCACGGCCTCGACCCGGCCGCGGCGGAGGCGCTCTGCGACCGGATCGCCGCCACCGGGGCGCTGGACAGGGTCAGGGCACGCGCCGTGAAGATGGTCGCGACGGCGAAGCGACGGCTCGACCGGGGCAGCTTCGCGCCGGAACAGCGCCAGCTGCTCAGGCTCGTCGCCGACGGCGTCGTCCAGCGCTACATCTAGGCGAAGTCGTCGGCGGTGATCAGGTCCGCGGCCAGCGCCGCGGCGAAGGCGTCGGCCATGTCGGCCATGTTCGAGTGCTCCAGCGCCTTCAACTCGTCGGCCAGCTCGTCGGCGCCGAGGTCGAGCTGCTCGTCGAAGGCGTCGATCTCGCGCTCGCCGTGGACTCCCTGGCAGGACCACTCGCACTCCGGGCAGCGCCGCCAGACTCGCCAGTGGGCGCGATCCCCGGTCTGCTCCCAGCAGGTCGGCTGGACCAGGCGGGAACCGCACTCGGGGCAGATGTGCAGCTCCTTGCCCTGCTTCGTCTGGTTGTGACCGTGCTCTGGCATCCGTCACCTATCGAACCCGATCCAGGTGCACTTGATCCGCACTTTTCGAAAGATCCGCGACAAAACCCAACTACCGGGTATCCAATTGCGCGACTGGAGCTGATCCAGTCCCGCTTCGACCTCGTTACCATGGGTCAAATGCTCGGAAACATCGGTCCCCTGGAGATCATCGTCGTCCTCATCATCGCCCTGATCGTCTTCGGCCCGAAACGGCTGCCGGAGCTCGGCAGCAGCCTCGGTCGCGGCATCCGCGAGTTCCGCAACACGGTCGCCGGCGAGAAGTCCGACGACGATGACGACGACGACGTCAAAGCGCTCAGCGCCTCCAAGCCGGCGACGGCTGACGCCGAGCAGCCGGCGGAGCCCGAGGTCGTCCACGACAAACGCAGCTGAGGCGTGACGGGATGTCCCGCCGCGTCAAGGCGGTCTCCCACGAAGATCGCCTCACCCTCGTGGAGCACCTCGACGAGCTGCGGTTCCGCCTCGTCGTCTGCTTCGCGGTCTTCGGCGTCGCCCTCGCGCTCTGCTTCTGGCAGAACCACCTGCTGCTGGAAATCGCCAACGGGCCGTTGCCGCAGGACCACAAGAAGCTGTTGACCTTCGGCATCACCGAGCCCTTCACGACGACGATCACCGTCGCCGCCTACGGGGCGCTGATCCTCTCGATGCCGATCCTGCTTTACCAGGCCTACGCCTACGTGCTCCCGGCCTTCAGCGACAGCGAGCGCAAGACCGTCCTGCCGATCCTGCTCCTCTTTCCCGTCCTCTTCCTGGCCGGGATCGCCTTCGCCTACTTCGCGGTGATGCCGGCGGCGGTCAAGTTCCTGCTCAACTTCAACGACAACCAGTTCAACGTCCAGGTCCGCGCCCGCGACTACTACAGCTTCTTCTCGACGACGATGCTGGCGGGGGGGCTGATCTTCCAGCTGCCGCTGGCGATCCTCGCCGTCACCCGGCTCGGGATCGTCAAGGTCGAGCAGCTCAGGGCCAACCGGCGCTACGCCTACCTGCTGATCGCGATAATCGCGGCGGCGCTGCCCGGGGTGGACCCGATCTCGATGCTGATTGAGATGGTTCCGCTGCTTGTTCTGTACGAGTTGAGTATCTTGCTCGCGCGGGCCTTTGGACGGCCGGGAGAGCCAGGAGGCGTGGCGGAGCCCTCGACCAGGAGCATTAGGAACTGATGGCGGCAAGCGGTGGCGAGCGGAGGATGGTCTTCGACATCCGGGGACGGCGTAGGCACGTCGTCAAATTCGTCTATGCGATCCTCGCCCTGCTGATGGGCGCCAGTCTCTTCCTCGTCGTCGGGCCGGTCAACATCGGCAGCCTGCTCGGCAACAGCGAAGGCAGCGGCAACGCCGCCAGCCAGTTCGAAGGCCAGGCCGTGGCGATCGAACGCAAACTGAAGAAGAGCCCGGAAGACCCACAGCTGCTGCTCAACCTGACCCGGATCCGGATCAGCGCCGGCAACTCCCTTGCGCAAGCGAACCCGGAAACCGGCGCGATCGCATACACGCCGGAATCGCGCCAGCAGCTGGAAAAGGCAAGCGAAGCCTGGTCGAAGTACCTGAAGGCAACCGGCGAACCGAGCACGGGCGGTGCCCAGCTCGTGTCCCAGGCCCTCTTTGGCCTGGCCCAGACCTCACGTACCGGGGCGGAAGCCGAGGCCAACATCCGCGCCGCGGCCCACGCACAGCAAATCGTCGCCGAAAGTCGCCCGAGCCTCGGCAGCCTCAGCACCCTGACGATCTACCGCTACTACTCCTTCGACTACAAGGGCGCCGCCCAGGCCCGCAAGGAAGCCGCCGCCTACGCCAACACCAAGTTCGAACGCGAAAACCTCGGCAACGAACTCGACAAGATCAGCAAACGCGGCCACGAATTCCAGAAACAGATCGCCGAAATCGAAAAGGCAGCCAAAAAAGCCCAGGCGAAGGGCGAACCGAGCATCGCCAACCCGCTCTCCGAAAGCAACCCCCTGGCGGCCCCATAGGCCGGGTGCGATGGGCCGTGAAGGACTCGAACCTTCAACCTTGAGCTTAAGAGGCTCCTGCTCTAACCAGTTGAGCTAACGGCCCGGGGTCGGCAAGTATAGGAAGCCCGCGCCCCGGGGCGGCCCCGTCCCACCCGGGCCTCGGCTAGCGCGGTGTACAGGGCTTTTCGACGCTGCCGTCGACGATCGTGCCGTCGGCGAAGGTAAAGCGGCCGTGGGTCTGGAGGATGCCGTCGGAGCAGCGGGCGGAGACGTAGCTGCGCCGCCGCCCGCCGCTGGTGAAGCGCCGGCCGATCCTGACGCCGATGTGAGTGATGGCGCCAAGGCCGGCGGCGATCGGCGGGAAGTCGATGGTGGCGCGGTAGCGGAAGGGGCCGCGGCGGCGTTCGATCGGGACGACGACGGCAAAGGTCTGAGTGCCCAGAAGGGTGCCCTGGGCGTGCATCACCACCGTCGGATGGCCCTGCTCGGGCGGTCCGTTGAAGATGGTCAGCGGCGAGCTGACCGGGAAAGTGCCGGCAAACGGGACAGCGATCAGCGCTTTCACGCGGCCGCTGCCGACGATCGCCCCGGCGCAGGCATGACGGGCTTCGGCCGGGCTGGCGTTGGCCACCCGCTCGGGCGGGCAAACCGGGAGCCCGTAGGTACTGAGGCGACCGTCGCGGTCGAAGTCGATCACGGCCTGTTCCAGCGCCACCGGCTCGCCGCCGCCTTTGGCGGCGATGTCGAGATAGCCCTGGAAGTCGATCGGGGCGAATCGGTGGCGAGGCAGCGACCGCGGCTGGAAGCCCCCGTCGGCGCGGAGGACGATGTTGTTGACGATGACCAGCGCCCCGCCGGCTGCAGCCACGGCCGCGGCGAGCAGCACCCCCAGCACGCAGCAGAGAGCAACGGCGCTGCTCAGCCGGATGCGTGACATGGCGAGGTCAGGGTCCCCGGGAAGAAGCTGCCGTCCGTGAAGGTGATCGTGCCGTGGACCTGGAGCCGGCCGCCGTCGCAATGCGCGTTCGTATAGCTGACCGTCCTGCCACCGAGCTTCCAGGTCTTGCCCATCGTCGCCTTGGCGAGGGTCGCCGCGCCGAAGCCTTCGGCGATCTCCGGCACCGGGATCTTGACCCGGAAGCCGTAGCGGCCCTGGTGTATCCGTTCGACCGAGAACGGAACGAGCACCGTCTTCGGCACTGGGACGGTCTCGTAGGCATGGGCGATCAGGCTCGGCCTGCCGCTCTCGGGCGGGGCGTTGAAGAAGGTGAGGGGCGAGCTGATTTCGATCGGGGCCTTGCCGGGAAAGTCGACCTCCGCTCTGCCGACCCCTTCACCGACGACTGCGCCGGCGCATCGCCTGCGCGCGACGTCGGGAGTGGTCCCCGCGAGCTTCGCAAGCGTGCAGACCGGCAGGCCCCTCGTGTTGACCGAGCCGTTCTTGTCGAAGACGAAGACCATTTCTCGCAAGGTGGGCGGCTGGGAGCCGTCGGTGGTCTTGACCCGCGTCACGCTTGCCACCTTCACCGGTGCGTTGCCGTGCGACGGCAGGGCGCGCGGCGCGATGCTGGCGGTGGCGCTGACCACCGTCTTGTCGATTTCGATCTTCAGCGCGTAGGCGCTGGCGCACGCCACGAGGACGATCGCGCCTACGGCGGCTACGGCTTTGAGCAGCGGTCTCCTCATCCTGCCTCTCAGTCAGGCTAGCGCCCAGCTCGCCGCGGTCCCTACTTCGCCGTCTGGCAGGGCTTGACCAGCGTGCCCTGCAGGAAGGTGCCGTCTTTGAAGGTGAACTGCCCTTTCGCCTGCAGGTGGCCGTCCGGGCAGCTCGCGTTCGCGTAGCTGAGGGTCTTTCCCCTGTACTTCCATGTCCTGCCAATCGCGAGCCGGCCGTATATCGGCGTGCCGTAGCCGCCGGCGATCTTGGGGATTTCGGCGACCGTCTTGAAGCCATAGCGCCCGTCGTGGACCTTCTGGATCTCGATCGGGACGACGAAGGTGGTTGGGCCCGGGACGGTGATGTGGGCGTGGGCGAGGACGGTCGGGTTGCCGTCTTTCTTCGGCCCGTTGAAGATCGTGATCGGCGACGAGGCGGGTATCGGGCCCTGTTCGGGGAAGTTGACCACGGCCTTGCCGAAGCCGGTGCCGACGATCGCTCCGGGGCAGAGCTTGCGCGCCTGCGGGGTCGTCGTCGCGGCCAGCTTGGCCTGCGTGCAGACCGGCAGCCCGCGAGTCTCCACCGCCCCGTGCTTGTCGAACCAGAGGACGATCTGCTTCAGGATCGGGGGCTGGCTGCCGTCGGCGGTCGAGATCTTGCCGTAGCCGTGCAGCCTGATCGGCGCGAGTCTGTGCTTCGGCAGGGTGGTCGGCGAGAAGCCGCCGTCGCCGTCGACGACGACGTTGCCGACCTGCAGGTGCAGAGCGTAGGCCGAGCCAGCAGCCACGAGAGCCGCCACCGCCGCCACCGCCAGCGTCCTTAACACAGTCTTCCGCACCTGTTCGCTCCCTCCCGTTCCCCGGACCGCCAAACTACCACGGGTGCAAAGGAGGAGGAGCAGGGGTCAACCGGATTCCGGGGGAACGGATTCGGGCCGACGCCCCCCGGTGCTGTTGCGCCACCCGCGCGGCGTCCTCGCCGCGACGCTGCTCGCGCTTGTCGTCCTCGGCGCGATCGGAACGGGCGTCGAAGGCAAGCTTCAGCCGACCACCCTCAACATCCCCGGCACCGACTCCTCGCGCTCCAACCAGCTCCTGCGCCAGCACTTCGGCGCCTCGATGCCGTTTGCGATCCTGCTGCGCGGCCCAGCCGCGGAAATCGATCGGCAGGGGCCGTCGCTGATCCGCGCTCTGCGGCGTGACCCGAAGGTCACCACCCTCTCGCCCTGGGACCGGGGGTCCGTGGTCAACCTGCGCCCGAACCCGCGACGCGCCCTGATCCTCGCCGACTTCCACGTCGAGATCAAAGAGGCCGTTAACGTGACGGTCCCCAGGCTCAACCGCATCCTCGAACAGAAGATCCACGCGCCGGTGCGCGCGACCCAGACCGGCTACGCGAGCATCTCGCGGGCGCTTCAGGACGCCTCGATCTCGGCGAGCGAGCGCGGCGAGTTGATCGCGCTCCCCTTCCTGCTGATCGTGCTTCTGCTCGTCTTCCGCTCGCCGGTGGCCGCGGCGATCCCACTCGGCTTCGGAGCGCTGACCGTGATCGCCTCCCGCGGGATCCTCTACCTCGCCACCTCCTGGTTCGACGTCGACGCCTTCGCCCTCACCGTCTGCACGATGATGGGCCTGGCGCTGGGAGTCGACTACGCGCTGCTGATGGTCTCCCGCTTCCGCGAGGAGCTGATGGGCGGCGCGACGCCCGTCGAGGCCGCCCGCGTGACCCGCCGCACGGCCGGCCGCACGACGGCGTTCGCCGGCAGCACGCTGCTGCTCTCGATGCTGGTCTCGCTGCTGATCCTGCCGGGCTCGCTGCTGGCCTCGCTGGCGGGAACGCTGGCGATGGTCGTCGTCCTCAGCGTCGCCGTCGCCACCGTCGTCGTCCCGGCCGTGTTGACGCTGGTCGGGCCCAACCTGGATCGCTGGCGGATCGGCCCGGCCCCGAACGGCCGCTCGCGGTTGATGATCTTCGTCACCGCCGCCCTCAAACGGCCGGCGCTGGCCGCGGCGATCATCGGCGGCGTCGTGCTCGTCCTCGCCGCGCCGGCGATCGCGCTCAGGACCGGCCCGCCCAGCCCCGCACAGCTCTCCCAGGACGATCCCGCTCGCAAGGACGCCGAATTGATCGCCAACGTCACGGCGCCGGGCTATGAAGCCCCCTTCGTGGTCGTCGCCGCCACCCACGACGGTGCCATCACCGACGCGAAGAACCTCGCCGCGCTCAACCGCTGGCAGCACCGGATTGCGGCGTTGCCCGGGGTCCAGGCGGTGGTTGGGCCTGGACAGGTCGCCAAACAGGTCGCCCCGCTGCGAAGGGCCGGCAACGCCGTCTTCGCCTCGGAAGGAAACATCGGCCCGGTCAAGCGACTCGGCCGGCTCGGCCGCAACCTCGGAGTCGCCGCGGGCGGGGTCGCGCAGCTGCGCGGCGGCATCTCCGAAGCCAGCGACGGCGCAGGGCTGCTGGCCCAGGGCTCCAACCACGCGGCCGAAGGGGCGGGGCTGATTGCCGGCGGGCTGGGCCGAGCCGTCAACGGCAGCGAACGCGCTCTGATGGCGCTGAAGAGGTTCGCGGACGGTTCGCGGCGCCTGGCGGCGGCCCAGCACCACGCGGCGCTCGGCGCACTGCAGCTGAAGTTCGCCGCACGAGATACCGGCGGCCCCAATCTGCGCGTCAACGCGCTGAACCGCTCACGCAAGCTGGAAAAGTCCCTCGAAGAGGACGCAAACGTGACCCTGCCGCGCCTGATCGGGCCGGCGAAGGTCGCCGACGAACAGCTGAAGACGGCGCTGACCCAGCTCCAGGGCATGACCGTGGGCAAGGAAGACCCGAACTACGGCCCGGCGCTGGAAGCGGTTCGCCGCGCCGCCGCCGCGGTCAGCGGGACGGACCCGGTCAGTGGCTCCCCCTACGCGCCCGGCTACGCGGGCCTGCCCGCCGAACTCGAAGCCCTGCAGGCGCGGCTGCTGGAAGACGTCGAAGAATCGAAGCACGTCACCTCCTGGCTGCAATCCACCTTGATCAACCTGAAGAAACTCTCCAATGTCGCGGAACGACTCTCCACTGGCCTCAACGAAATCGCGACCGCCGGCGACAAGCTCGCGAACGGATCGGCCCGTCTCGCCCGCGCCGCCGGCAACCTCGGCGACGGTCTGTCGAGGCTGAGGGGTGGGACCGTCGCTCTCGTCGGCGGCATCGGCCGCCTCGGCGGCGGCGCCGAAGCGCTCGAACAGAGCCTCGCCGCCGGCGCCGAACAGTCCGCTCCGTTACAGGGCGGCCTCCGCCGCGCCAGCGTGCAGGTGATCGCCGGCAAGGCCAGGCTGACTCACCGGGTCCGGCGTGTCAGCCGCGCCTCGCCGGGGCTCTTCAACTCCGGTTACTTCGTCCTCTCGGCACTCGACGGGGCGCCGCCGAGGTCTCGCGAAGCCGCGGGCAACACGATCGACCTGCGCCACGGTGGGCAGGCGGCGTCGATGCTGGTGATCTCCAGGTACTCGTTCAACACGCCCGGCTCGATCGCCCTCAACAAGCAGCTGAAGAAGGACGCGGCGACGCTCGCCGGCGAATCCGGCCTGACGACCGGCGTCGCCGGCGGCGCCGCTCAGCTCAACGACTACAGCCAGGTGACCCGGGCGACCATTCCCTATGTGGTGGCGGCGATCACGCTCGCCACCTTCCTCGTCCTCGTCCTCGTCCTCCGGGCGGTGCTGCTGGCGGCGATCGCGGTCGCGCTCAACCTCGCCACGGTCGGAGTCGCCTTCGGCATCCTCACCCTGCTCTCCAACGTCCCCGCCGACCTCCCGCTCGGAGGTCACGAATACATCGACGCGGTTGGCGCCACGATGATCTTCGGGATCGTCTTCGGCCTCTCGATCGACTACGCGGTCTTCCTGCTCAGTCGCATGCGCGAGCACTACGACCGCGAGGGCGACAACGCCGCCGCGATCAAATTCGGGCTCGAGAAGACCGCCCGGGTGATCACCGGCGCGGCGGCGATCATGATGGCCGTCTTCATCGCCTTCGCCGGCTCGTCGCTGGCGACGGTCAGCCAGCTTGGGGTCGGGCTGACCGTCGCGGTGATACTCGACGCGACCGTGGTGCGAATCGTCCTGCTGCCGGCGCTGATGCTGCTGATCGGCGACCGGGTCTGGTGGTTCCCGCCCGCCCTCGCGCGGGTGTTCCCCAAGTTCGACGTTTGAGGCGCGTTGATTTCCAGTTAAGTCCCAGCTCGGCGCGCTCTTGCCCGGGGGCGGCTCGGATACGATTCCCGCGCCCGTTCCACCGGGTCGGAGGGGCCGGGGAACGAACAAGCGACGACCCGTGGCTGCTAATCCCCCAGGCGAGGAGAAAAGTTCGGCGCCAAGCCGGGGGCTCACCCCCGCCCGAATCGCCGTCGTCGCAGCTCTCGCGGTCGCGGTCATCGCCCTCGCGGTCGTCTATTTCAGCGGCAGCGGCGGCCACAAGTACACCCTCATCTTCCAGAACGCCGGCCAGCTCGTCCCCGACAACCAAGTGCTGATCGGCGGCTCGCCGGCCGGCTCGGTCGAAAGCATCGAACTCAGCGATAACAATCTCGCCGAGGTCCACGTCGAAGTCGGCCAGGAGCTGCACGAGGGGACGACGGCGACGATCCGCGCCACCTCCCTGTCGGGCGTCGCCAACCACTACGTCTCGATCAGCCCCGGGCCGAACAGCAACCCGGCGCTGGGCGAAGGCGCCGAACTGGGGCTCGCCTCGACCACGACCCCGGTCGACATCGACCAGCTCTTCAACACCTTTCCGCCGCCCGTTCGCAAGGGCCTCAGCAACTTCATCAAGGGCAACGCCGAGATCTACGCCGGCCAGGGCCCCGCCGCCAACAAGGCCTACAAGTACTTCGGCCCGGCGCTCAACCGGGCCGACGCGTTCGCCAAGGAACTCAACGCCGACCAGCGCCTCTTCGCGCGCTTCATCGTCAGCTCCAGCAAGCTCTCGACGACGATCGCGCAGCGTGGCGAAGCGCTCTCGAGCGCGATCTCCAACGCCAACACGGCCTTCAGCGCGATCGCCACCCAGAACGTCGCCCTCGACCAGAGCCTGCGCCGCCTGCCGCCGGTGATGCGCCAGGCCAACACGACCTTCGTCAACCTCCGCGCCGCCCTCGACGACCTCGACCCGCTGGTCGAAACGGCGAAGCCGGCGACCAAGAACCTGGCGCCGTTCCTGGCCGAACTGCGCCCGGTCATCTCCAAATTCGTGCCCTTCACCCACAACCTGCGCCTGACCGTGAGCAGGCCTGGCAAGGCGAACGACGCCGGCGAACTGCTGGCCGTGCTTCCGGCGGTGCAGCAGCGTGCCGCGAAGGCGTTCCCGCACTCCGAAGACGCGATCGCGGGCTTCCAGCCAAACCTCAACTTCGCCCGCGCCTACACGCCGGACCTCTTCAACGGCCTCGGCAAGCTTGGCCAGATCACCGGCTACTACGATGGCAACGGCCATTACGCCCGGGTCGCCGTCGCGGACCAGAACCTGTTCTCCTACAGCGGCGGCACGCTGAAGCCGATCACGAAGAGCCAGCAGTACGAAGCCTTCGGCCCTTCGGCCGGCACCCACCGGCGCTGTCCGGGAGGCGCCACGCAGCCGGCGCCCGACGGCTCGAATCCCTTCGTCAATCCGCCCCACAGCGGCGGCGTCAACTCCTCCGAATGCAACCCGGCCGACGTGCCCCCCGGACCATGACCCGGCGGCTGATAATCGCCGCGGCGCTGGTCGTGGCCGTGGTCGCGGTCGTCCTCGTCGCCTCCGGCGGCGGCGGCGGTGGTGGTGGCAACGAATACGTCGTCCGCGCCGTCTTCGACAACGGCGCCTTCATGGTCAACGGCGAGCAGGTCCGGGTCGCCGGCGCCAACGTCGGCACGATCGAATCGGTCAACGTCTCGATGCCGGGCGAGACGGTCGCCTACCGCGACGGCAAGCCGGTCGCGGTCCCCGGCAAGGCGATCCTCGTCATGAACATCACCGACCCCGGCTTCCAGGACTTCCGCAGCGACGCAAGCTGCCTGATCCGCCCGCAGTCGCTGATCGGCGAGAAGTTCGTCGACTGCCGCCCGACCCTGCCGCGGGCGCCGGGCTCGCCGCCGGCGCCGCCGTTGAAGAGGATCCCGTCGGGGCAGCCCGGCGCCGGGCAGTACCTGCTGCCGCTGGGGAACAACGGCACCAGCGTCGACCCCGACCTGATCAACGACATCCAGACCCTGCCCTACGCCCAGCGCTTTCGCCTCATCCTCAATGAACTCGGCGCCGGCCTGGCCGGCCGCGGCAAAGACATCGAAGTGCTGGTCAAGCGCGCCAACCCCGTCCTGCGCGACGTCGACCGCCTTTTCGGGATCCTCTCCGCCCAGCGTGACCGCCTCGCCCAGCTCGCCAGCGACTCGGAGGCGATCCTGCGGCCACTCTCGCGTCAGCGTGCCCACGTCGCCGGCTTCTTCACCAACTCGGGCGCGGCGGCCCAGGCAAGCTCCGAACGCGGCGCCCAGCTCGAAGCCTCGCTGCGGAAGTTCCCCACCTTCCTGCGCGAGTTCCGCCTGACGATGCGCAGCCTGCAGGGCTTCTCCGATGCCGCCGCCCCCGTCTTCTCCGACTTCGGCAAGGCCGCGCCCTCCTTCACCGACGCGACGCGGACGCTGACCCCGTTCTCGGAAGCTACGACGGTGGCGCTGAAGAGCCTCGGTAAGACCGGCCAGGCGGCCGGCCCGATCTTCCGCGAAGCCGACCCGATCGTGAGCAAGGCGACCGAACTGGCGAAGTCCGGCGTCGTCCCAACCACCGAACTGGCGAGGCTCTTCACCAGCCTCAAGAAGACGAACGGCTGGGGCGCCCTGGTCGAACTGATCTACAACACGACCGCCGCTTTCAATGGCTTCGATCAGTACGGGCACTTCGGCCGCACCCTCATAACCCTCACCAACTGCGTCGACTACAGCGCCAACAAGGGCGGCGCTTCGAGTTGTGTCGCCCGCTTCAACGGTCCGAACGCGAACGAAAAAACCGAAGGGAGCGCCAGCTCGGCGGCACTTTCTGCTTCGCTCTACCGTCGATTGGAGCACGAGCTCAACGGTCGAACCGGTGGCACTGCCGCCGGCGAAGGCCCCGCGACGGGCGTCGGCCAAGCAGGGGCCGCCGGCGGCAAAGCCGGGGTCGCGGGCGCATCGAAGACCGGGGGCACCGCCCCACTCCTCAACTACCTGCTGGGGCCATGAGGAACCGCGGCGGACTACAGGGAGTGGCGAGCAGCCCGATCCTGGTCGGGGCGGTGACGATCCTGGTCGTCATCGTCGCCGTCTTCCTCGCCTACAACGCCAACAACGGCCTCCCCTTCGTCTCCACCTACAACGTCAAGGCGAGGGTTCCCAACGCCGACGCCCTGGTCAAAGGCAACGACGTGCGGATCGGCGGGGTCCTGGTCGGCACCGTCAAGTCGGTTGTCCCGGTCCAGCTCAGCGGCGGCCGCGTCGCCGCTGAGCTCTCGATCAGCTTCGACAAGAGTGTCGAACCGCTGCCGGTCGACTCGACGATCACGATCCGGCCGAAATCGCCACTCGGGCTCAAGTACCTCCAGGTCACCCCGGGCAATTCCTCCAAGGGCTTCGCGGCCGGGGGAACGATCCCGCTCGCCGACTACACGCCCGAACCCGTCGACATCGACCAGTTCTTCGGCATGTTCGACAAGCCGACCCGCGAGGCGATCCGCCAGAACGAGGCCGGCTTCGGCAACGCCCTGGCCGGGCGCGGGCCGCAGCTGAACGAAGCGATCGGCGCCCTGCGGCGGCTGGTGGTCAACGGCCAGCCGGTGCTGCGAACGATCGTCGAACCCAGCACCGACTTCGCCGGCTTCTGGCGCGCGCTCGAGGACCTCTCGGCGACGGTCGCCCCGGTCGCGCCTTCGCCCGCGTCTCCCGCCCCTTCATCCAGGAAACGATCGAAAAGGGCCCCCCGACCCTGGATGCCGTCAACGCCGACCTCCCCGCCGTGCGCCCGTTCTTCCGCGACTCCGCCCGCTTCTTCACCGCTTTGAAGCCGGGCACCCACGCCCTCGCCGAAACCTCGCCGACGATCGCCGAAGCCCTCCATGCCGGCGTCCCCGTGCTCAACGCCTCGCCGGTCCTCAACAATCAGCTGCAGCCGACCGCCGAAGCGCTGGTCGCCTTCCAGAACGCGCCCGGCGTCTTCAACGGTTTCGACCTGCTGATCGACACCAACAACCTGCTCAACCCGGCGCTGCGGTTCATCGCGCCGGCGCAGACCACCTGCAACTACGTGACGCTCACGTTCCGGAACCTGGTCAACTCGACCGGTGGCGGCAACACGCTCGGCAACTGGCTCAACTTCATCTCCTTCGCCCCGCCGACCGGGCAGAATGCGGAGAGCGGCCCCTCATCCGCCCCGGCCAACGGCCCGGAGCGCGAAAACCACCTCCACTACAACCCATACCCGAACACCGCATCGCCCGGTCAGCCGCGAGTGTGCGCCGCCGGCAACGAGGTCTACTCGCCCGAACAGACCGTGATCGGTAATCCACCCACGTGGGCAACGACCGTCACGGATCGTCAGATCAAGGGACAGGCGGAAGGCAAATGACCCGGCTCCCGGAGCGCGACACCAGGCAGGGCGCAACCAACCGTCGTTTCAAGTGGCGGCCGAGCAACGCCGCGATCGCGATCGTCTTCATCCTGATCTTCACGATCGGCCCCTACCTGGCCTTCAAAGGCCACGTCCCCTTCACCAGCTACGGCTACGAACTGAAGGCGACCTTTGCCAACTCGGCCAACGTCGCGCTCAATTCGCCGGTGCGGATCGCCGGGGTCGAAGTCGGCCAGGTGATCTCCACTTCACGCGACGGCAGCGCGACCACCGTGACCTTCACGGTCGAAGAATCTGGCCGTCCGATCCACACCGACGCCTTCGCCGCGATCCGGCCGCGGATCTTCCTCGAGGGCAACTTCTTCGTCGAACTCGACCCCGGCAGCCCGAGCGCGCCGGAAATGGGCAGCGGCGCCACGATCCCGGTCAGCCACACCTCGACCGCGGTCCAGCTCGACGAAGTCCTGACCGCGCTGCAGTCGCCGGTGCGGGCAGACCTCAGCCGCCTGCTGGAGAGCTACGGCACCGCGCTGACGCACGAACCGACGGCCGCCGAAGACGTCACCCAGTTGCCAGAGGTGCAGGGCCGGAGCGGCGGCGAAGCTCTCAACGGCGCCCTCAAATACGGCGGCGACGCCGGCCGCTACAGCGCCCAGGTGACCAACGCCTTCCTCGGCACCCAGCAGCGCGACCTCTCCCGCCTGGTCGCGGGCGCCGGACGGACCTTCGGCGCCTTCGCCAGCCGCGAGGCCGACCTGCAGGGCTTGATCGACAACTTCAACGTCTTCACGGGGGCGCTCGCGGCCCAGTCCGCCAACCTCTCCACCACGATCCACCTGCTTGCGCCAACCCTGCGCACCGCCCACTCCTCGCTTGTCAGCCTCAACCGCACCCTGCCGCCGCTGCGCACCTACGCAATCGAGCTGACCCCGGCCGTGGCGGAGCTGCCGGGCCTGATCAGCGCCTCCAAACCGTGGCTTGCACAGGTCCGCCCGCTGCTCTCCGGCAAGGAGGGCGGTGGCGTCGCCAAGCTCCTGAGCGAATCCACTCCCGGCCTCGCCGGCGCCGCCCAGGCGGGCAAGGAAACCGCGCTGCCGCAGCTCAACCAGCTCAGCCTCTGCACGACGAAGGTCCTGGTCCCGACCGCGAACCAGACGATCGAGGACCGCTTCAGCACCGGCGGGCCGAACTACCGCGAGTTCCTCTATAACCTCGCCAACTTCGCCGGGCAAGCTCAGAACTTCGACGGCAACGGTCCTTACTTCCGCGTTCAGGGCGGGGGCGGCTCGCAGCTTGTCGGCGAACCCAATCCAAAGGCGGAACTGAAGACCGACCAGTTCAATTTCGCCCACACGGTGGCTCCGCCGCTCGGCACCCAGCCGCAGCTCGGGGGCAGACCCCCGGTCAAGCCAAACGTGCGCTGCTACACGAACCCCGTCCCCGACGTGAACGGCCCGTTGGGCCAAGTCGGCGCGCCGTCGCCGGCAGCGGTGAGCCCATGAGCGAGCAGATGCCCAAGACCAATCGCTGGAGGCACTTTCGCGCCTGGCTCTCGCGGCAGGCGCGGGGGCACCGGAAAGACACGATCGCGATCGTCGTGCTGGCCTTCGCCGGGATCGTGATGATGCTCGGCATCTTCACCCAGCAGAAGGCCTCGCTGCCGTCGTGGCTGCCGTTCGTCGGCGAAGAATTCGAGCACATCTCGGCCGAGTTCTCGACCGCGCAGGCGGTCACCCCCGGCCAGGGCCAGTCGGTCGATATCGCCGGCATCCAGATCGGCAAGGTGACCTCGGTCAACCTCGAAGACGGCCACGCCGTGGTCGGGATGGACATCGTGCCCGAATACATGCAGCTGATCCACCCCAATGCAAGCTTCCTGCTGCGGCCGAAAACGGGGCTGAACGACATGGTGGTCGAGGTCGAACCCGGCAGCGGCAAGCGGCACATCGAGAGCGGCGCCAACTTCACCCTGGCCCAGACCGAACCGAACACCAACCTAGACTCGTTCCTCGCCACCCTCGACGGCGACACCCGCCAGTACCTGCAGCTTCTCGTGGCCGGGGGGGCGCAGGGGATCGGTGGTCGCGGGAAGCAGCTTTCCAACGCCCTCCGCCGCTTCCAGCCCTTCGTCCACTACAACGCGAAGCTGAGCAAGGTCATCGCCCAGCGTCACGTCGAGCTGGCGCGGGTAATCCACGACTTCAGCAGCCTCACCACCGAACTCGGCCGCCACGACGCCGAGATCAAGCGCTTCGTCACCTCCTCCGACGCGGCCCTCGGCAACTTCGCCCACCAGCAGCAGTCGATCCAGGAATCTCTGCGGGAGTTCCCGGCGACGCTGCGGGCGGCAAACGCCGGCCTCGCCAGCTCCAAGCGCTTTTCCGACGCCGCCTACCCGGCGCTGACCGGCCTGATCCCGCAGGCACAGGCGCTGACGCCGGCCTTCAAGGCGACCGAGCGGCTGTTCAGCCAGACGACGGCGCCGATCCGCGACCAAATTCGGCCCTTCACCCGCCAGATCCGGCCGGTGCTGACCCACGCCAACGAAGGCTCCGGGCCGCTGAACAAGACCGTGAGGGGCTTCGGCAACTCGCTCGGTGCCTTCAACACCTTCTTCAACGAGCTTGCCTACAAGCCCAAGGGATCGAGGCAGAGCTACCTCTTCTACCTGCCATGGCTGAACCATGACTACAACGCCAGCTTCAACCTCCAGGACGCTGGCGGCCCGGTTCAGAGGGGAATGGTGATGTTCACCTGCAACGCCTCCAACCTCGGGTACGGGTTCGCTTTGACCAGGAAATACCTCCAGACCCTCTTGGAAGTCGCGAACGTGCCGCGCCCCAAGGAATTGCCGGAAATCTCCGAACCTCCCAATTCGACGAACCCTGCCTCCTGCGGCCCGAAAGCGACGCTGTGAGCAAGCGCGCCCCCAGCGCGACGCAGCTCCTCGTCATCGCCGGCTTCGCGCTGTCCTGCTTCGGCATCCTGCTCTTCCTCTGGGTCACCTTCGGCGGGCCGACGCCGTTCAGGGCGAAGCCGTACGAGATCAAAGTCCCATTCAACGAGGCCACGCAGCTGGCCGAACAGTCCGACGTTCGCATCTCCGGCGTCAACGTCGGCAAAGTTCAGAGCATCGCCCTGGCACCGAACGGGAAGCAGGCGCTGGCCACGGTCAACATCGACGACAAGTACGCACCGCTGCCCGAATCGACGCGGGCGATCCTCCGCACCAAGACCCTGCTGGGGGAGACCTACATCGAACTCACCCCCGGCTCTAATAACGGCCCCAAGCTCGCCGACGGCGGCACGGTGCCCGAGGCCAACATCGCCGAATCGGTCCAGCTCGACGAGATCTTCCGCACCTTCAACCCCGAAACCCGCGCTGCCTTCCAGAGCTGGATGCAGGAAGCCGCGGTCGCGATCAACGGCCAGGGCCAGAGCCTCTCCTACGCGATCGGAGAGTTCGAACCGACCTTCACCGACTTCGAAAAGCTCTTCCGCGTCCTCGACACCCAGCGCGTGGCAGTCGCCCAGCTGTTCCGCAACGGCGCCACCACCTTTCGGGCGCTGCGCGGCCGCGAAGGGGAGCTGGCCAGCCTGATCCGCAGCTCGAACGCCGTCTTCCAGACCACCGCCCAGCGCGATCGCGACATCGAAGCCATCTTCCGCGCCTTCCCCACCTTCCAGGACGAATCGAGGCTGACCCTCAACCGGCTCAAAACGTTCGCCCTCAACACCGATCCCCTGATGCGCCAGCTCGTTCCCGCCGCGGAACAGCTCTCGCCGACGCTGATCGCCTTCGGGAAGCTGGCGCCGGAAGCGAAGGGATTCTTCGAAGGCCTTGCCACGGTGATCGCACGCGCTCCGACGGGGTTCCCGGCGTTGCGGAAGCTTTTCCGCGACCAGTTCCCACCCTTCCTGCGCGCCCTCGACCCGTTCCTGCGCAACCTCAACCCGATTATCACCGGTCTTGGCCTCTATAAGCATGAGGTCACGTCGCTGTTCGCCAACGTCGCCGCGGCAAGCAACGCAACGATTCCCGTCTTGAACGAAAAAGGCGAAAACCTCCACTACCTGCGCGCGATGGGCCCGCTCAATCCTGAAAGCGTTGCGACGTACAGCAATCGCCTCACCGTCAACCGCAACAGCGCTTATAGTCCACCGCTCTGGGCCAAGGGCCTGGCTTCGGGTCTCCCGGGCTTCGATACCCGCCAGTGCAGCTCGGGAATCACCGCCACGCTAGATCCCGAAACGCCCAAAAACCCCGCCTTCAACGAACGGACCGGCGGCGATGTCAAAAAAGCAACCGACCTCTTCGAACGCCTGAAGAAATACGCCTTCGCCGAACAGTCCAGCACCAGCTCGATACCTGCCCCCGCCTGCACCCAGCAGGCCCCGCTCAGCCCGATCTACGGCAGCGGCCCGGCCACCAGCTACCAGCGCACCTTCGAACAGACGGGCAAGTAACGCGTTCCGCTGCCTCAGCCATCGGGGTGCAGGAGTGGATGACTTCGGCTTTTGACCTGGTGCCTTCGCTGAAGAGGCCTTAGCTTCCCGTCAGTTGGCGGAGAGCACGTTGATCCTCCTGTCCCTGTAGGAGTATTTCCTGTCGATATCGAGGCTGAAAGCGGTCGCCTGCTGTAGTTCCAAACGGCGTTGCTCATCCGGGTGATCTACCCCCGCTTCGATGGAGTTCGGTTTCTAGAGTCCTTCGGCCGACCGCGTCCATTGAAGGGTGGTAGACAACTCCGCAACAGGCGCCCAACGCCCTGACTCGCTCATTGGGCAAAGAGAAGGGCGGCCTCTCGGCCGCCCTTCTCTAAATCCCGCTGTCTTGAGGACTGCTTTGCTGAAGCGCTACCTCAGCCCTTCGGGGTACAGGTGCGGATGATTTCGGCCGAGGCGCGAGTGCCGTCGGCGAAGACCGCGGTGCCGTGGGCCTGCAGCTTGCCGTCGGGGCATTTGGCGGTTAGGACACTGACCTTCTTGCCTTTGTAGGTGAATTTTTTGTTCACCGTGAGGTTGAAGGCGGTCACCGAGCCGCTGCCGCCGGCAATCTTCGGGACCGAGGCCACCGACAGGGTGCCGTAGCGGCCTTTGTGGATTTTCGTGACCTTGACCGTGGTCACAATTGCCGCTGGGGTCGGCACGGTGATGTAGGCGTGGACGAAGAGGGTGATCACGCCTCCCTTTTCGCCGCCGTTGAAGAGGATCAGCGGGCTGTGGACCGGGATCGGTTTCTGTTCGGGGAAGGCGATCTCGACGTCCGTCGTGCCTTCGCCCAGGATCGCGCTCCCGCAGATCGCTTTCGCGTGTTTGCTGTCCTGCGACTGCAGCTGGCTCGATTTGCAGGTCGGGTAGCCCTTGACGTTGATGGCGCCGTTTTTGTCCGTTTCGACGATGACTTCTTTCAGCGCCGGTGGGTGCGACCCGTCGACGGTTTTGATCTGGCCCGAGACGTTGAGCGAAATCGGGGTCGGCTTGGTCTTCGACAGCGCCTTCGGCGAGAAGCTGCCGTTGAAGGTGAGTTCGAGGTTGCCAGCCCGAACGGTGACCGGCTTGTCCGCGGTGGCGATGCCGGCCACGGTGACCGCGATCAGGGCCCCGAGGGCCATAGTTATCAGCAGGTACTTGCGCATATCCCTATATCTCTCCTTTTGCGGCCGCCCGTCCAGAGCTGTAGCCGTCGAAAGCTTGATGGAACTATCCCTCCAGCGGCCCAAACTACCACCTGGGCCATTAAGTAAACCCCAAGATTCACTGAAAAGAGTGGCTTAACAAGCGCCAAATGGCGCTAGCGCTCGAGCATCGAGAGGCGCACGCGCTCGCGCTCGGCGGCTGCTCCCTCGGCCCCAAGGAAGGGCAGGGTGATCCAGAACATCAGGTCCGGCAGCCGGCTTGGGAGGCGCGCGGCGGCGCCGTGCAGGATCTCGCTGTAGAGCAGCTCGTTGACGCCGCCGGCCAGCGATAGCGAGGTGATCCCGGGCAGCTCGACCGACGTCTCGGCGCGCCCGGCCTCGAGGAAGCCTGTGAACTGGCGCAGGGCGGCGTCGCGGCGGGCGAGGGCCTTGGGGCCGGCCGCCAGCACCTCGACGATCGCGAAGCGAGCCTCGTCGGGGTGCTCGGCGAGGTGGTCCAGCAACGCTCCCAGGCCGGCGGCGACCCGCTCTGCCCAGGGGGCGCCCTGCTTCGACTCGAAGCCGCCCGCGGTGTCGCTCAGGAGGTTGCCGAGCAGCACGTCGTAGGCGGCGAGGAAGCAGTTCTCCTTGCTGTCGAAGAGTTCGTAGAACGTCTTCCGCGAAACGCCGGCGACGCCGATCACGTCGACCACGCGGGTCTCCGGGTAGCCTCGCTCGGAGACCACCTCGATCATCGCCTGATGGATGCGGTTGCGCTGGGATTCGGTCACCGCCTCCCTCGGCAAACCGTGTCTCCCCCTTGGCAGCCGCTCGCTCAGCTTAGCCGCGCGTTTACCGGAAGCCACTCCCGAGACTGTAGAGCAGAAGCGGGATTGCCGCGACCCTTCGTACCTCTGCGTACCCGGCGAGACTCCCGCTCGCGCAAGGGCGCCGGCGTCTAGGAGTCGAGCCAGACGACCTGGTCGCGGTCGGGCCCGACGCCGGCGAGCCGGATCGGCACCCCGACGAACTCGGAGATGAAGCGGAGGTAGTCGCGCGCCGCCTGTGGCAGGTCCGCCTCCTCCCGGCACTCGCCGATCTCGGCGTCGAAGCCCGGCAGCTCCTCGTACTCGGGCGTGGCGGAGTGGAGGATCGACTGGTGGTAGGGGAAGCTGTCGAGGACAGCGCCCTCCTTGGAGCGGTAGCGGACCGCCACCCGCAGCTGCGCGAAGCCGCTCAGCACGTCGAGCTTGGTGATCGCCAGCGAGTCCATGCGGTTGAGCCGGACCGCGTAGCGCAGGGCGACCAGGTCCATCCAGCCGCAGCGCCGCCGCCGGCCGGTGGTGGTGCCGAACTCATGCCCGCGCTCGACCATCTGCTCGCCGACCTCGTCCTCCAGCTCGGTCGGGAAGGGACCGGCGCCGACCCGGGTCGCGTAAGCCTTGGCGATCCCCCAGACCTCGTCGATGTCTGTCGGGCCGACCCCGGCGCCGACGCAGGCTGCTCCGGCGATCGGGTTGGAGGAGGTGACGAAGGGATAGGTGCCGTGGTCGAGGTCGAGCAGGGTCGCCTGGGCGCCCTCGAAGAGCACCGTGCGGCCGCTGTCGAGCGCATCCCAGCAGAGCTTCGCCGTGTCGGCGATGTGGGGCTCGAGCCGGTGGCCGAAGCTGACGTGTTCCTCGGTCATCGTGTGCAGGTCGAGGCGGGGGTCCGGCACGGCGCCGACCGCGCCCTCGGAGCTGTCCTTTTCCGCCTCCTCGCCGGCTTCCTTGCGAAGTTTGCGCCGCTGCACCGACAGTTCGCGCAGCGCCTGCTGCTTCGGCTCCAGGGCGGCGCGGATCTTGGTCCGCAGGATCTTCTCGTCGAGCAGGTCCTGGACGCGGATGCCGAGGCGCAGCGCCTTGTCCGCATAGCAGGGGCCGATGCCGCGCCGCGTGGTGCCGATCGAGAGCTTGCCGAGCTTGGTCTCGCCCGCCGTGTCGAGCAGCACGTGGTAGGGCATGATCAGGTGCGCGTTGGCGGAGATGCGGAGGTTGCCGACGTCGATCCCGCGGCGCTTCAGCCCGTCGATCTCCCCCAGCAGGACGCTGGGGTCGAGGACGACGCCGTTGCCGATCACGCACGCCTTCTCCGAGTGGAGGATGCCCGAGGGGATCAGGTGGAACTTGAACTCCTTGCCGTCGCGGACGATCGTGTGGCCGGCGTTGTTGCCGCCCTGGAAGCGCACGACCACCTCCGCCCGCTCGGCGAGCAGGTCGGTGATCTTTCCCTTTCCCTCGTCGCCCCACTGGGCGCCGACTATGACCACACCAGGCATGAGCGCTGGATTGTGACGGGGATCGGGGCTGGGCGCGTTGCAGATTGAGCTGGGCTTCGACCCAGACTATTGGCGACTTACGCGCAACGAGTGCGGTGATTGGGGGTCAGGATCCCTTGATGGACACCGTCTCCAGGCCACGTAGTGCGAATCGCGCTACTCTCGTCGGTATGAGCTCCGCGCCGCCGCCGCTGTCGCTGCGACTAGGTCGGGCCGGGACGCGCGCTCTCGAGGATCTTGCCCGGTTACGGGGGGTCAGCAAGGCTGAAGCTGCCAGGCAGGCGATCGAAGAGGCGGCAGAGCGGGAGAGACAACGGAGCGATTTGGCGGCTGAGGCGCGGCGGCTAGCGGAAGACCCAGCGTATGTAGAGGAAGCGCGCGAGATCGTGGCGCTACTGGAGGAGCTGCGTGGTCCGTGGTGATGTTCACTCGGTCCGCCTGCCCTCGGGCCGGGGGCGAGTACAGCAGGGCCGGCGGTATGCCGTAATCGTCCAAGCGGACAAGCTTGCGCCTCTATCGACGGTGGTGATCTGCCCCACGTCGCAGTCGGCATTGCCCGCCAGTTTTCGACCCCAAATCGAGTTGCAGGACGGTAAGACCCGGGTTCTCTGCGAGATGGTCAGCGCGATGGACGCACGCGGCCTTGGAGAGCGGGTTGGCCATCTTTCCCTCGATGACCTTGCCGCTGTCAATGCGGCGCTCGGCCTAGTCCTGGATCTGACTTAGAACCTATCTCGGTAGGACATAGCCGCTTCGTGGCGAATCCCAGAGCCGTCCGCTCTGAACGCAACCCTGGGGAGGTCACCATGGGCCTGGTCAAC
>WNFM01103976.1_pt3 | contig 33473 bp, 42 predicted proteins | sample 5400271 | NCBI WGS metagenome assembly WNFM01 (sample SAMN13153352, study PRJNA577476) | soil metagenome | isolation source: 60 cm saprolite on Douglas fir-dominated hillslope | place: USA:California | collected 2013-09-17 | reverse complement strand
CGCGTCTCGCCGATCTCATGACCGAGGCGAAGAGCGGTGTCGCGGCGGCGAAGACGAGCTGCGACGATATCTGCTTCTGGCTCTACTCCTCGGGCTCGACCGGCGCGCCCAAGGGCACCGTCCATCTCCACTCGCATCTCATCCGCACAGCCGAGCTCTATGGCGGTCCCGTGCTGGGGATCAGCGAGGACGATGTCGTCTTTTCGGCGGCGAAATTGTTCTTCGCCTATGGGCTCGGCAACGCGCTGACTTTCCCGCTCGCCGTCGGGGCCACCAGCGTCCTGATGGCCGAGCGGCCGACCCCCGCCGCGGTCAGCCGCGTGCTGCGCGAGGCCCGCCCGACGATCTTCTGCGGCGTGCCGACGCTCTACGGCGCGCTGCTCGCCAGCCCAGACCTGCCGCCGCGCCAGGCGCTGGCGCTGCGCCGCTGCGTCTCCGCCAGGCGCGCACCGGCACCGCCATTCTCGACGGCATCGGCTCGACCGAGATGCTGCACATCTTCCTCTCGAACCGTCCCGGCGATGTGCGCTACGGCACCACCGGCAAGCCGGTGCCGGGCTATGCCATCCGCCTCGTCGACGAGGCCGGCCAGCCCGTGAAGCCGGGCGAGATCGGCGAGCTGCAGGTCGCCGGACCGACCAGCGCGCCGCTCTACTGGAACAACCGCGAGCGCAGCCGTGCGACCTTCCTCGGCGAATGGACGCGCAGCGGCGACAAATACATCGAGAGCGAAGACGGCTATTTCACCTATTGCGGCCGCACCGACGACATGCTCAAGGTCGGCGGCATCTATGTCGCGCCCTTCGAGGTCGAGGGCGCGCTGCTGTCGCATGATTCGGTGCTCGAAGCCGCCGTCATCGGCGTCGCCGACGAGCTCGGCCTGACCAAGCCCAAGGCCTTCATCGTCGTCAAGCCCGGTGTTGACGCCGATCCCGCGCTCGCCGAGGCGCTGCAGCGCCACGTCAAGGAGCGCCTGGCGCCCTATAAATACCCGCGCTGGATCGAGTTCCTCGCCGAGCTGCCGAAGACGGCGACCGGCAAGATCCAGCGCTTCAAGCTGCGCGAGCGCGCGGGCAAGAGCGGCTGATGCAATTCGTCACGGTCGGCGCCCAGCGTCTCGAATACGCGCTGATCCCGGCCCGCGACGCCGCCGCGCCGACCCTGATCCTGCTGCATGAAGGGCTGGGCTCGCTGGCGCTGTGGCGCGATTTTCCCGCGCAGCTGGCCCAAGCGACGGGCGCTTCGGTGCTGGTCTATTCCAGGCTCGGCTACGGCAAATCCACGCCGCTCACGCAAAAGCGCCGCGTCGACTACATGCATGTCGAGGCGCTGGAGGTCCTGCCGGCGCTGCGCGACGCGCTCGCCATCGCCGAACCGGTTCTCGTCGGCCATAGCGACGGCGCCTCGATCGCGCTCCTCCATGCCGGCGCCGGGCGCTGGAAGGTGCGCGGCCTCGTCCTCGAGGCGCCGCATGTCTTCGTCGAGGACATCACCGTCGCCAGCATCGCGGCGGCCAAGGAAGCGTATCGGACAACCGATCTGCGCGCTCGCCTGTCGACGGCGCCTTCCGCGGCTGGAACGACATCTGGCTCGACCCCGATTTCCGCAGCTGGAACATCGAGAGCTGCCTTGCCGGCGTGACCTGTCCCACCCTGGTCATTCAGGGCGCCGATGACGAGTACGGCACCCCGGCGCAGCTCGACGCCATCACGGCAACGATCGGCGGACCGGTCGAGACCTTGCTGCTCCCCGACTGCAAGCACTCGCCGCATCGCGATCAGCCGGACGTTACGCTGGCGGCGATGACGCGGTTCATCGCCGGCGCCAAATCATCCCCTCTCCCGCTTGCGGGAGAGGGTTAGGGTGAGGGGATGGGCGCTATGGCCCGTCCGGATAATCTCGTGCTCCCAAGCCCTCACCCTGCCCTCTCCCGCAAGCGGGAGAGGGTTCAACTCTACGTACGGCGGCTGGGCGTGCGCTCCTTCATCACCTCGGTGAGCGAGCGTCGTGCCGTCCCGTCGGCGGCGAAATTGTCATCGGCCAGCCAGCTCCTGATGATCGCGTCGATCTCGGGCCACTCGTCGTCGAGGATCGAGTACCACGCCGTATCGCGGTTCTTTCCCTTGAAGATGAGGTGGTTGTAGAAGACGCCGCCATTGCATGCGGCGGTAGCCGAGGTCGCCCATGGCATGGCGGAGCATGAGATAGAGCGCCTCCGTCGCCCCGCGCGTCCGCTGAAGCTCGCGACCGAACCAGATGCCGCCGATCTCGATGACGCCGTTCTGGGCATGAATGTCCATGAAGCTGGCGAGGCCGCAGGCGCGGCCGCTGCCATGCGGGCGGATCGCGTAGAAGATGGGATCGAACGAAGCGGCCCTGTCGCGCAGCCAGGCATCGAAGGACGCCGCGTCGGGCCACGGCCCGTAGGGCAGATAGTCCCAGATCCGCAGCGCTTCCGCATCGCCGTGCGACGCCAGGTAAAGTTCCGCGGCGTGGATTACGGGGTTCAAGGGTTCGAGGCGGATCGACCTGCCCTCGATCGCCACGCGGGCCGGGATCAACCCGCTCGGAAAATCCGTCACCGGCGCGCCGGAGAGCGCGCGGGGATAGGCCGTCTCGAACGCGTCGCTCATTCCTGGCGCTCCCGAAGTTGCGCCATTCAGGATAACAGCCGGCACCCTCCTCGCAATCGAGGAAGCGTAGCCTGACAATCCGTCGGGATGGCCGTCAGGATGGCTGCGCGGCGACGATCACCGCATCGTCGATCGGCTCGCGGTAGAGCAGCTTCACCAGCGCCGCCCGCCGCGCCAGCACGGCGCGCTGGTTGATATAGCCCTTGTCGGTGATCTCGTTGGCGTCGATCGAGGGCGGCTCGGTGAGGAAGAGGGCGCGGGCGATGCGCGTCGAGCTGCCGCCCGCATTCTCGTTGTGACCCTTGAGCGCGGCGGCCAGCGCGTTGCGCACCGCCGGCTCGGCGAGCACGGTTTCGGCGGGTTCATCCGCCGGCAGATGCGGGCAGAGCGTGCGGCAGGCGGCGAGATTGGGGAAGACGAGGATGGTGATCGCGTCGCGGTCATGGCCGGCGATCACCGCATCGGCGACGAGCGGCGCGCCGGCGGCGATCACGGCGACGCGCAACGCCCCGACGGCGATCCAGATGCCCGAGCTCAGCTTGAAGTTCTCGGTGAGGCGGCCGTCGAAGACGATGCCGCGCGAAGGCGCGTCGGGGTCCTCGAAGCGTCCGGCATCGCCGGTGAGGTAGAACCCTTCCGCGTCGAAGGCGGCCGCGGTGAGGTCGGGCCGGCGCCAATAGCCCGGCGTCACATGCGGGCCGCGCACGCGCATCTCCAGCCGATCGCCCTGCGGCACCAGCTTCAATTCGGCGCCGGGCGGCGGCAGGCCGATATTGCCGGCGCGGGCGATCGGGAAATGCACCGCGGTCGCCATCGGCGCCGTCTCGGTGGCGCCCCAGGCCGAGACCATCGGCACCGGAGCGCCGCGCGCCGTGCGGCTGACGCGCGCGAGCCGCTCCCAGATCGGCTGCGGCAGCGAGGCCGCGGCGTAGAAGAGGAAATCGAGCTCGCGGAAGAAATTCGCCGCCAGATCAGGATCGCGCTCGAGATGCTCGACCAGGAGGGCGAAGCCGAGCGGCACGTTGAAATAGAGCGTCGGCGATACCTCGCGGAGCGCGGCGAGCGAGCGCTCGATGAGCCCGGGCACCGGCTTGCCGTCATCGACATAGAGCGTGCCGCCGTTGCGCAGCACGAGGTTGAAATTGTGGTTGGCGCCGAACGTATGGTTCCACGGCAGCCAGTCGACGATGACCGGCGGCCGCGCCGCCAGGAAGGGCCAGAGCTGCGCGATCATCTGCTGGTTGGCGCACAGCATCGCTTGCGTGTTGATGACGCCCTTGGGCAGTCCGGTCGAGCCCGAGGTGAAGAGAATCTTCGCCACCGTGTCGGGGCCCGTCGCCGCATGGGCGGCGTCCGCCGCCGCGCTCGGGCTGGTCGCCGGCAGCGCGGCGAATTCCGTCGCGCCGGCGGGCGGATTGATCGTCACGACGATCTCCGCGCCGGCGAGGTCGAGCGCGGCCAACGGCTTGGCGAAGGCGGCGCCGTCGCGCGCATAGACGAGGCCGGGCCGCACCAGCGCGACGATGTGGCGCAATTTGGCGAAATCCTGCGACAGGCGCGAATAGGCGACCGAGACCGGCACCACCGGCACGCCGACATGCAGCGCGCCGAGCGTCAGCAGCGCGTGGTCGATGCCGTTCTCCGACAGGATGACGACCGGCCGCTCGGCCGAGAGGCCGCGCGCGAGAAGGGCGCTGCCGATGGCGCGCGCCGCCTGCCACGCCTCCCTGTAACTGACCCGTCGCCAGCCGTCGCCCCCGCGCTCGGCGAGAAAGACCCGCTCGGCGAGAAAGACGCGCTCGGGCGCCGCGCCCGCCCAGTGCCGGAGCCATTCGCCGAGCCGGCGCGGATAAGGTTTCAGCTCTTGGCGCGACCGCAGGATGCGGCTGCCATCGGGGCACTCCTCGATGGCGATGTCGGGGGCGGCAAAGAGAAGGTCGTTCATCGAATCATCCCGGAACCCTCTCCCTCCGGGAGAGGGCAGGGTGAGGGCTCGCGTCGCCTCTCGGATGCTGCCGGCATTGGCTCACATCCCAGCCCTCACCCTAACCCTCTCCCGGAGGGAGAGGGGATCCGATCGGCTTTTCAAGCTCGTTCACATAGGGTACGAAGCCGTATCTCGCATAGGCGCGTTGCGCCGCGACATTGGCCGCCAGCACGCCGATACGTAACCGCGTGACGCCATGCTGCGCGAGGTGCCTTTCCGCCTCGGCGAGAAGGCGCTGGGCGAGGCCGCGACCGCGCCATTCCGAGGCGATGTCGAGGTCGGAGACATAGCCGTAGCGGCTGAATTCGGCCGTCTCGATCAGCGACGGGCCACCATCCTTGACGTAACAGCCGATGAAGCCGATCACCGCGCCCTGATCCTCGGCGACGAAGATCGCGCCCGCACGCTCGGCAACGCGCTGCCGCAGCCGCGCCAGATAGGCCTCGGCCACCTCCGCCGCCGGGCGCCGACTTGGATGCAGCGCGCGCTCGTGATCCTGCAGATCGTGCATGCCGCGCAGCACGCCGGCATAGTCGGCCGGCTGGTAGGGGCGGATCACGGGGGCGGCGCGGTTCGGCATGTCCGGCAGCCTATCACAACCCGATATAGGCCTGGCGCACGCGGTCGTCGGCGAGCAGATCCTTGCCGCTGCCGCTCATCACGACGCTGCCGTTCTCCAGCACGTAGCCGCGATCGGCGAGGCTGAGCGAGAGGGCGACGTTCTGCTCGACGAGAACGATGGTCAGCCCCTCCTCGGTGTTGAGTCGGCGGATGATGGCGAAGACGTCGCGCACGACCAACGGGGCGAGGCCGAGCGAGGGCTCGTCGAACATGACGAGGCGCGGGCGGCCCATCAGGCAGCGGGCGATCGCCAGCATCTGCTGCTCGCCGCCGGAGAGGGTGCCGGCGGCCTGGCGGCGCCGCTCGGCGAGGCGCGGGAAGAGCGCATAGGCGCGCTCGAGCGATTGCCGCCGCTCGCGCCGCGCCCGCTTGATGACGGCGCCCATCTCGAGATTCTCGAGCACGCTCATGGTCGGGAAGATCTGCCGCCCCTCGGCGACCTGGCCGATGCCGAGATCGCAGATGCGGTGGCTCGGCCGGCCGGCGATCTCGGCCGCCTCGAAGCGGATCGAGCCGCGCGACGGGCGCTGCATGCCGGCGAGGGTGCGGATCAGCGAGGTCTTGCCGGCGCCGTTGGCGCCGATGATGGCGACGATCTCGCCGGCGGCGACCTCGAGCGCGACGCCGGCGAGCGCCTGGGCGTCGCCGTAATGGAGATCGAGATCGGCGACCTCGAGCATCATGACGCCGCCGCCTCGCCGGCGCCGAGATAGGATTCGAGCACGGCGGGATCGCGCGCCACCGCCTCGGGCGTGCCCTCCGAGATCTTCTGGCCGTGATGCAGCACGACGATGTGATGCGACAGCGCCATCACCGCGCGCATGACGTGCTCGGTGAGGAGGATGGTGAGGCCGGTATCGCGGCAGAGTGCGGCGAAGACCGTGACCATGCGGTCGATCTCGACCGGCCGCAAGCCGGCCATGACCTCGTCGAGCAGCAGGATCTTCGGCGCCGTGGCGAGCGCCCGCGCCGTCTCCAGCCGCTTGCGCTCGGGCAGGGTGAGCGAATGCGCCGCCGCCTCCGCCTTGTCGGCGAGGCCGAGCCGCTCGAGGATGGCGAGCGCGGCGCGCCGCGCGGCGGCGACGTCGGATATGCGGCGCAGCGCCCCGACCAGCACGTTCTCGACGACGCTGAGCCCGCCGAACGGCCGCACGATCTGAAAGGTGCGGCCGATCCCGGCATGGCAGGCGCGGTCCGGCCGCATGCCGGTGATGTCGACGCCGTCGAGCACGACGCGGCCGCGATCCGGGCGGTGGATGCCGGCGATCAGGTTGAAGACCGTGGTCTTGCCGGCGCCGTTCGGGCCGATCAGCGCGACGATGCCGCCGCGCGGCACGGCGAAGCTGACATCGTCGACGGCGCGCAGGCCGCGAAACTGCTTCGCGATGCCCTCAACTTGGAGGAGCGGGACTTCGAGGAGGGGCGGCGCGCTCATGGCGCCCCCGGATGGTCGCGCGTGAGGCCGAGCCGCTCGGCGATGACCGGCCAGATACCGCGCGGCTGGGCGATGACGACGATGGCGAGGATGAGGCCGTAGAGCAGCTGCTTGATGCCGTTGATGCCCCAGGACGCCGTCATCTCGGTCAGCGTCTGGTTGAGCGCGATCAGTACGAAGGCGCCGAGTATCGGCCCGCACAGCGTGCCGAGCCCGCCGATGATGGCGGGCAGCATCGCCTCGATCGAGCGCTCGATGGCGAGAATCGTCTCGGGGTAGAGGTTGTTGTTGTAGAAGGCGAGGAAGACGCCGGCGATCGCGCTGAGGCCGGCGGACAGCACGATGGCGGCGAGCTTGTAGCGGAAGACATCGATGCCGCTCGCCGCTGCCGCCGCCTCGTCCTCGCGGATCGCCTGCCAGTAATAGCCGATGCGGCGCTTGAGCAGCAGGCGGGAGAGGGCGAGCAAGGCGAGCGTCGCGGCGAGCAGCACGTAATAGAACATGACCGGCGCGCCGCGCAGCGTCGCGAGATCGTTGCTCGCCCGGTTGGCGACCGGCAGGAACAACCCGCTCGAGCTGCCGAACCAGGCGAGATGGTCGAACAGGATGCGGGTGAACTCGGCGAACGCGATGGTGAGCAGGGCGAAATAGACGCCGCCGACCTGGAAGCGGAAGCTGAGTGCGCCGATCACTGCGCCGGCGGCGGCCGCCGCCGCGACGCCGATCGGCATGCCGAGCCAGGGCGACAATCCGTAATGGACGAAGAGCGCGGCGCTGGCATAGGCGCCGAGCCCGATATAGAGCGCGTGGCCGAGCGACAACAGCCCGGCGAAGCCCATCATGATGTTCCACGCCTGGCCGATATAGGCGGCGACCAGGATGAGGATGAGCACCGAGATGAGATAGTCGTTGGCAACGAGCGGCGCCGCCGTCATCACGGCGACGAAGAGGAGAAGCGCGGCGAGGCTGCGCGAGCTCATCCCGGGCGCTTGCCGAGCAGGCCCTGCGGGCGCAGCAGGAGGACGAGGATGAGGAGGGCATAGCTGAACATGCTCTTCATCGAGGGATCGACGAAGAAGCCGGAGAGCGCTTCGGAGACGCCGACCAGCAGCCCGCCGAGCAGGGCGCCGCCGAGGCTGCCGAGCCCGCCGACGATGACGATGATGAAGGCGAGCAGCGTGTAGTCGGTGGCGAGATAGGGATGCACGTCGATGAGCAGCAGCATCAGGCTGCCGGCGGCGCCGACGCAGGCGGCGCCGAGCCCGAAGGTGACGGCGTAGAGGCGCTTGACGTCGAGCCCGACCACCTGCGCGCCGAGATAATTGTCGGCGCAGGCACGGATCGCCTTGCCGGTGCGGGTGAAGCGGAAGAAGACCCAGAGCAGCGCGGCGCCGGCGACCGCGCCTGTTGCGGCGAGGACGCGCACCTTGTCGAGCAGCAGCCCATGGATGTCATAGCTGTCGAAGGCGTAATCGAGCGGCACGTTGCGCGCATCCGGCCCGAACCCCATCAGCATCAGGCTGACCAGCACGCTGGCGAAAGCGAGCATCAGCAGGAACTGCATGTGCTCGGGGCGGGTGATGAAGCGGTTGATCAGCCCGCGCTGCAGCGCATAGCCGGCGAGGAACATCGCGGCGGCGACCAGCGGCATCGCCGGGATCGGATCGAGGCCGAGCGCGCGGTTGAGCGCATAGGCGCCGAACATGCCGAGCACCATCATCTCGCCATGGGCGAAATTGACGATGCGGATGACGCCGAAGATGACCGAGAGGCCGAGCGCCATCAGCGCATAGACGGCGCCGGTGAGGAGGCCCGCGACGATGATGTTGAGGAGGAGCATTACGCGCGGTGCTTACCCCTCACCCCGGCCCTCTCCCACAAGGGGAGAGGGGGAAGATCGAGAGGTTCGAAATCCCTCTCCCCTTGTGGGAGAGGGAGGGACCCGCGTAGCGGGAGGGTGAGGGGACTCGCTGCTCACCCGCGCTGCGCCCAGCCCGGCATCGGGAAGACCGGCGCCGTCGTTGCCGCCTCTTCGGGCAGGGTGACGACCGGTTTGCCGTCGCGGTTCTGGACCGCCGCCGAGACCTGGTCGGGGTTCTGGCCCTTCGCGTCGAAATGGATCGGGCCGCCGATCATCACGCGGTTCTCGATGTTGGTCGCCTTGAGCGCCTCGACGAGGGCCTGCGGCGCGGTCGAGCCGGCCCGCTGGGCGGCATCGGCGCAGATCTGGATGCCCTCGAAGGAGAAGCCGATATTGAGATCGTAATCCTGATCGGGATAGGCCTTCTTGAAGGCCGCCTCGAGGATGCCGCTCAGCTCCTGCTTGGGGTTCATCCACGGCACGTTGCTGACGCAGTAATCGGCGTATTTGCCGAGCGTCTTGAGGAACTGGCTTTCGTACATGCCGGGGCTGCCCGGGCTGACGATGCCCATCGGCTCGAATTTCTGCTTCACCATCTCGCGCACCATCAGGATGGCGTCGTTGAGGCGGGTGACGACGAAATTGAGCTCGGCGCCGGTCGCCTTGGCCTTGGCGACCTCGATCGAGAGGTCGCGCGCCTTGGGGTCGTAGGAGATCGTCTCCAGAATCTGGAAGGGCAGGCCGATCTGCGGTGCTAGCGCGGTGATGCCGGCGAGCATCGACTGGCCGAACGTGTCGTTGACATGCATGAAGACGGCGGTCTTCGGCGTCTTGCCGGTCGCCTCGAAGAAGTTCTTCATCCGCTTCAGCCCGTTGGTCACCAGCATCGGGCTGGTCGGTACGCCCTTCTGCTCGGCGACCTGGGCGATCGCCGCGGTGGCGCCCGATTCGAAGGCGCCGACGATGATATGCGCGCCGTCGCGGATCAGCTTCTCGGCCTGGGTGCGGGCGACGTCGGGGCTCGATTCGGTATCGGCGTTCATCAGCTGCACCGGCATGCCTCGCTCGGCGAGAAGCGGCACGGCGATATCGCAGCCGCGCTGGCAGGCCTGGCCGATCAGCGCGAGGAAGCCGGAGCGCGGCAGGATGACGCCGATCTTCAGCGGCTCGGCGGCCCGGGCGCCCCAGCGCAGCAGGGCGGGGCTCGCCAGCAGGCCGGCGGCGGCGACGGTGCCGCGCGCGAAGCCACGGCGCGTGATGCTTCCCGAACGTGCCGCCTTCATCGTCATCCTCCTGATTTCTTTTCTCGCCCGCTCGCGCCGGCGTGATCCGCGCCGCGCCGATCGGCCGCCAAATTAGTGGATATCGCCAAGCCGCTCCAGCACCAAACCGGCCAGTGTCGTGGTGCCAACGCTTGATTCCCGATCGCGTGTTGGCACCACAACACATCCATCACCAGCGACGGCGTTTCGCCGCGCTGCCTCTCCTCCGGGGAAATCACAGAAAAGTTAATTCCCGCCCGCCCGTGCCGGTTATAGCGTGCCTGACGTGGTGTGATTGCCGCGCGACCTATCGAGCTTGTCGGCCAGTTGCATCCCCACTGACCGGCGGGACCCCCTCGCCCACTTCCTCCCCCGGGGCCTAATGGCGGGCGAGGGGGACTTTCGCGGCGACTAGCGCAGGCAGCTCGTGACTACCGTGCGCACTTTGGCGACGGCGGGATCGGTGGATTGCGGGTCGGCGCTGAAGGTACTCAGCTCGCTCGTCGTCACCTGGCCGGATTCGACGGAGCCGGCGACGCAGCTGCAGTAATTCTCGATCTTCCGTGCGATGTCGGGCTGGGTGGCATCCACCCCGCGCCCGCGCGCGGTCTCCGCGGCGCTGCTGACGCAGCTATCGTGAATGCCGGTCAGCAGGGTTTTGCGCGAGCCCCCGTTGAAACCGGCCATGAAACCGGGAAGACCCGACGCCACGGCGGCGAGCACGACGACCACCGCCGCCAGGATGATCACCGTCCGTCGCCGCGGCGGCCATCTCCGCGCCACCAGCCCGGCCCCGGCGCTCAGAACCGCTTCAAGAGCCGGTCGATGTAATCGCGCTCGATCTCCGGCCGCGCGCGCTCGCCGGAACGCCGCCGGAGCTCGTCGAGGATCTCGCGCGACTTCTGGATATCGGCCTGGCCGGGAATCACGACGTCGCCGTTATCGGTGGTGCCGCCGGACGAGCGCTCGCGGCCGAGCGGATCGCGATCGGCGTTGCGGCGCGGCCGCATGCCGCTCGGATCGCCGCTCTCGGGATCGCCCTGGCCCTGGCCCATCTGATTCATCTGCTCGGCCATCGCGCGCGCCGCCTGCTGGAGCTGGTCGAGCGCGTCGGTCTGCGGCCCGACCGCCTGGCCCGGCGCGCGGCGCGGCCGAAGGGCTGCGGGATGTCGCCCTGGCCCTCGCCCATCTGGCGCATCATCTCGCCGAGCATGCGGCGCAAGGCTTCCTGCTGCCCGGCGGAATCGCCCATCTCGCCTTGCTGACCCTGTTGGTCGCCCTGCTGGCCCTGCTGGCCCTGCTGTCCTTGCTGACCCTGCTGGCCGCGCTGACCCTGGCGCGAGGCGCGGAAGCTCTTGTCGAGCAGCTGCTGCTGGCGCTGCATCATGTCCTGCATCTGCCGCATCGCCTGGCGGCCCTGGCTGTTATTGCCCTGCTGCATCTGGCCGGGCCGCGCCGCCTGCAGATTCTCGAGCATCTCCTGCAGGCGCGACAGCATGTCCCGCGCGGCGTCCTTGGCGCCGGTGCGCGACAGCTCGCGCGCCTTGTCGAGCATCTTCTGCAGATCGTTGCGGCTGAGCATGCGCGACGGGTCGACCGGCGGCATGTTCTTCAGCTGCTCGGGATCCATGCGCTGCATGTTCTCGGCGAGCGACTGCAGGTATTTGTCGATCGCCTGCTGCAGCTCGGCCATCAGCTTTTCGATCTCGGCATCGGGCGCGTTGCGCGCCAGCGCGTCCTGCAGGCGGCGCTGGATCTCGCGCAGATCGCGCTGGGCGAGCGACAGCTGGCCGTCCTCGACGCGCAGCGCGGTGTCCCACAAGAGCTGCTGAACCTGGCCGATCACGGCGTCGTCCTTGTCGAGCAGCAGCCGCGCCGAGGCGGCGCGCAGCGCCATGAAGACGGCCGTGTCGTTGCGGAAGAGAGCCGGCCGCGCTGACAGGTCGGAGAGGATCTCGCTCACCGCCTGGCGCTCGTTCGGGGTGAGGGTGAGCTGCCGGCGCTGCTCGATGATGGCGCGCGCGATCGGGTGCTGGAAGCCGCGCTCCGGCAGCGTCATGGCAAAGGGCTCGCTCTCGCCGACCTGGCCGGCGGCGTCGCTGGCGCGCAGCCGGATCTCGACCGGCAAACCTGCCCAGATATGCGGCGTCAGATCGTGGAAGCTCGCCGCCTTGGCCTCTTTCGGATGCGCGCCCGGCAGCGGCAGGTCGAGTTCGATCTTCTCGTCCGGCGGGCCGCCCTTCCGAGTGATCACCGCCTTGACGCTGTCGATGCCGTAATCGTCGCTCGCCTGGTATTCGAGGCGCAAAGCGGCGCGCTGGGTCGGCTGCGGCGGGCTGGCGAAGCCGATCGTCGGCGGCACGTCCGGCACGACGGCGATCGGCCAGGCGGCGAGGGCGACGCCGTCCTGCTCGACGGCGAGGCGGTGCCCGGCGGTGACCGTGGCGGCGACCTTGAAGTTCTGCGCGTCGATGCGGCTGAAATCGTTGGCCGCCTGGTCGAGTCTGAGAAGCGGCGGGTTGTGCCCGCCATGGACCTGCGCCAGCACCGCGCTGCCGGTCGGCACGGCGATCGGGGCGCCCTGGTAGTCGCGCTGGAGGAATTGCGGCGGCAGGCCGGTATAGTCGGGCGGCGTCAGCCAGATATCGAGGCTCGGCGGCGGCGTCGGCGGACCGCTGCTGAAATTCGGCGTGACGGCGCGCCACAGCCGCGCATCCCATTGCTCGCCGGCGGCGATGACGGCGATCAGCAGCGTCAGGGTGAGGACGGCGCGCAAGGCGAAGGGATCGCCGCCATGCGCGCGAGATGGGCCTGCCAGAGCGCCGCGGCGGCGGGGTCGCTGCCGCCGCCGGCGAGGCGGTCGGCGAGGGCGGTGAGCGGCCGATGGGCGAGGCCGCTCGCGCGCTCGAGGCGGCGCCGCGAGGCGGCGATGCCGGGCGGCCTGAGGCGCCACGCGGCGCGGCCGAGGGCGACGACGATACCGCCGGCGAAACCGGCGAGCAGGATGGCGTGCAGCCAGCCCGGCAACAGACGGAAGAGATCGCAGAGGGCGAGGACGACGAACAGCCCGGCAAGGGCGAAGGCAGGCCACAGCGCCGGCCAGAGATTTTCCCATACGATGGCGAGGCCGGCCAGGCGCAGGCGGACGGCGCCCCCGGCAGCCCCGGATTTTCCCGCTCCGGATGTCCCCGCTTTCGATCTCAGGCCTTCGCTGTCGCTCATGCAGCACCTCGCGCGGTCCGCCCTGACGAGTCATCCTGGGCGAGCCATCCCGGGATGGTATCCTGGGATAGCAACTCCTCATAGCTCAGCCGCGCCCGCACGATGGCGAACTCGCCGCCGCCCACCAGCACTTCGGGAATCAGCAGGCGCGAATTATAGCTCGAGCTCATCGCCGCGCCGTAGGCTCCTGCCGATAATATGGCGACGAGCTCGCCCGCCGTCACCGGGGGCAGCGCCCGTTGTGTCGCGAAGGTGTCGCCGGTCTCGCAGACCGGGCCGACGATGTCGACCGGCGCCGTCGGCGCGCCGATGCGCGGCTGGCGCAGCGGGACGATGTCGTGCCATGCCTCATATAACGCCGGGCGGATCAAATCGTTCATCGCGGCGTCGAGAATGAGGAAGCGCCGGGTCGAGCCGTCCTTGACGTAGAGCACGGTGGTGACGAGAGCACCGGCATCGGCGACGAGCAGCCTGCCGGGCTCGAAGGCGAGGGCGACGCCGAGATTGCCGACGGTGCCCTTGACGACCGCGGCATAGTCGCCGAGCGCCGGCGGCGTCTCGCCGTGATAGGCGACGCCGAGCCCGCCGCCGAGATCGAGCTGATCGATCGTGAGGCCGGCGGCGCGCAGCTCGCCGACCAGCTCGGCAAGGCGGCTGAAGGCGAGGCGGAAGGGCGCGAGGTCGGTGAGCTGGGAGCCGATATGGACGGCGAGGCCGCGCAGCGCGATGCCGGGCAGGGCGGCGGCGCGCTGCGCCACCGCCTGGATGCGGCCGAGCTCGATGCCGAACTTGTTCTCCTTCTTGCCGGTCGAGATCTTGGCATGGGTGCGCGCGTCGACGTCGGGATTGACGCGCAGCGCGATCGCCGCGGTGATGCCGAGCGCGCTCGCCACCTCGCTCAGCGCCGCGAGCTCGGGCTCCGATTCGACGTTGATCTGCTGGACGCCCGAGCGCAGCGCGAAACCCATCTCGTCGGGCGTCTTGCCGATGCCGGAGAAGACGATGCGCGCGGCCGGGATGCCGGCGGCGAGGGCGCGGCGCAATTCGCCCTCGGAGACGATGTCGGCGCCGGCGCCGAGAAGCCCGAGCGTGCGGATGACCGCCAGGTTGGAGTTCGCCTTGACGGCGTAGTGGATCGTCACGCCCTGATCGGCGAAGGCGTCGGCGAAGCGGCGGTATTGCCGCTCGAGCGTGGCGCTCGAATAGCAATAGAACGGCGTGCCGACCGCTGCGGCGATGCGCGACAGCGCGATGCCGTCGCAGGCGAGCTCGCCGCCGACATAGGTGAAGCCGCCATGCTCGACAGGTCGGGCGCTATTCACTCGGATAGGCTCTGGGATAGGTGTTGACCTGGTCCTTCGGCGGCGCCGGCTCGCTGCGCTTGGCGCAGGCGGTGAGCGCGGCGGCGAGGACGAGCACGACGATGAGGCGAGATATCGTTCGATCTAGAGGCAATGGAGATGTCCCTTCGGTCCAGTCACAGGAAGCGCTTGCGCGCCGTCTTGGCGGCGCGCGTCACGTTGTCGGGCGCGGTGCCGCCGAAGCTGGTGCGGCTGCGCACCGAGCTCGCGACGTCGAGCACGTCGAACACCGCTTTGGTGATGCGCGTCTCCACCGCCTGCATCTCGGCGAGCGGCAGCTCGGCCAGGGTCACTCCGCGCGATTCGGCGAGCTTGACCAGCGCGCCGGTGATGTGGTGCGCTTGGCGGAAGGGCAGGCCGAGCACGCGCACCAGCCAATCGGCGAGATCGGTCGCCGTGCTGTAGCCGCGCTCGGCGGCCGCGCGCATGCGCGCGGGATCGGCGGCGAGGTCGCGCACCATGCCGGTGGTGGCGGCGAGGCAGAGCTCGAGCGTATCGGCCGCCTCGAAGGTGGGCTCCTTGTCCTCCTGCATGTCCTTGCCGTAGGTCAGCGGCAGCCCCTTCATGAGGCGTCGGGGTTGCGCTTCTGCGGCATGATCGAGCTGCCGGTGGTGAAGGCGTCGCTCAGCGCGATGAAGCGGAAGCCGTCGCTGCACCACAGGATGATCTCCTCGGCGAGGCGCGAGAGATGCATGCCGGTGATCGCCGCCGCGGCCATGAACTCGAGGCAGAAATCGCGGTCGGAGACGCCGTCGAGCGAGTTCGCCGTCGGGCGGTCGAAGCCGAGCGCCTCGGCGGTCATCGCGCGGTCGATCGGGAACGAGGTGCCGGCGAGCGCCGCGGCGCCGAGCGGGCATTCGTTGAGCCGCTTGCGGCAATCTGCCAGGCGGCCGCGGTCGCGCCCGATCATCTCGACATAGGCGAGGAGATGATGGCCGAAGGTGACGGGCTGGGCGATCTGCAGGTGCGTATAGCCCGGCATCACCGTCGCGGCATGGCGCTCGGCCTGCTCGATCAGCGCCGCCTGCAGCGCCTGCATGTGGCGCTCGGCGCGGTCGATGGCGGCGCGCAGCCAGAGCCTTATATCGGTGGCGATCTGGTCGTTGCGCGAGCGCGCCGTATGCAGCCGCCCGGCATTGGGGCCGATGAGCTCGGCAAGGCGCGCCTCGACATTCATATGGATGTCTTCGCGATCGCGCCGGAAGGCGAAGCGGCCGCCCTCGATCTCGGCGAGGATTTGCCCTAGACCTGCGGCGATCGCCTCGCCATCTTCTGGACTGAGGATGTTCTGGCGGACCAGCATGGCGCAATGCGCCGTCGAGCCGGCGATGTCCTCGGCATAGAGCCGCTTGTCGAAATCGATCGAGGCGTTGATGCGCTCCATGATCTCGGCCGGGCCGCCGGCGAAGCGGCCGCCCCATAGGGTGTTTGCCGCGCCGGTCGCGGGAGCGCTGGGCTTGGGATTGCTCATGCGATGAACTTGCCGTTCGTGATACTGTCCGCGCGGCTGCGTAGTTCGGTCATACTCGCCCTGATCCTCGTTCTCTCGGTGGTCGGCCTGGCCGCCTTCGCCCTGACGCATCGGTTGATCGCGGATGGCGGCGCGCCGCCCGCTTTGCGCCAGTTTATCCCGACCGACCCGCCGCGGCCAGCGCCCGACATCGCCTTTGCCGACGGCGCCGGCAAGACGGTGAGCCTGGCCGATTTCCGCGGCCGCGTCGTCCTCGTCAATCTATGGGCGACATGGTGCGAGCCCTGCATCCGCGAGATGCCGTCGCTCGACCGGCTGCGGGCGGCGCTGCCGGCGCAGGATCTCGCCATCGTCCTGATCTCGCAGGATCGCGGTGGCGACAAGGTGGTCGCCCCGTTTTTCCAAAAGCTTGGCCTGCGGCTCGAAACCTATCTCGACCCGAAATCCACGGTCGGCCACGCCTTCAAGGTGCGCGGCTTGCCGACCAGCATCCTGATCGACCGCGACGGAAGCGAGCTCGGCCGGGTCGAGGGTGCGCTGGACTGGGACGGCGCCCCGGCCCAGGCCCTGCTGCGCTGGTATGTCGCACGCGGCGCCAAGCCGCCGGACGACGAGGTGGTGAAGACCGCGGCGGAGCGCTAAATAATCTCCGTGCGGGCCGGGGCAGTCCGCTGGAAAATGGGGCAGCGTTGCTGTACTACACTAAAACTATAGTGGAATAGCGGCGTACGGTCTTCCCGAGGTACTATCATGCTTGGGGGCTATTAGCGGGCCGCGCCAGCGAGCCGGCCGCTCACGATGCGCGCGCATAACCCCCGACGCTTGACAACAAGCAACCAACTCGGTGGGAGGAAACCATGCCGCAACTCGTCGCACTATCGTTGAGTATCGCCGTCCTCGGCGCCGTCTGGGCGTTTCTTGCCCTTGGCCCGCTTAGTGGCTTCGTGCTGGTGTGGGCGGGCTTCATCGCCTGGGGCTGCTTCTTCCATACCGGCGGGGACGACAAGGCGTTGGTCAAGACCATCGCTGGTACCGCCTATGGTGCCTTCGTCGCCTGGGTCGCCTTGCTCATCATCGTCAATGTCCCGATGGCGGCGCCGCCCGTCGGGGCCGCCATCGTCGTCGGCGTGACGGTCTTTTTCCTGGTCATCGTGGCGTCGGTCGAGCAACTCTCCGCGGTACCGGCGAACGTCTACGGCTACGCTGCGCTGGTCGGCTATTCGCTGCATCACAACCCCGCGGCGCCAGCCACCGGTCCGCTGCAGAATCTCGGCGCGGCGAGTTTCGCCAACCCGCTCGTCCTGCTCATCGTCTCGATGGTGATCGGCAGCATCTTCGGCTATCTCTCGGGCCAGCTCTCCAAGATGCTCGGCAAGTCGGCAGCGGCAGCGGCATAGGCCGCGACGCCGCGCTCGGCGGAGCCGGCTAGCCGGCTCCGCCAGTCTGGCTCGCGGCGGTCGCCGCGCGGCGCCGCTATCCTGCCAGCACCCCTTTCAGGAACCGCGCGCCGGCCTTCAGCCCGTCCTCGTCGATGCCGTGGCCGAGGCCGGGGCGGATCAGGGTCTCCACCGGCACGCCGGCCGCCGCGAGCGCCGTCTCGGCGCGCGCCAGCGCCGCGAAGGGCACCACCTGATCGGCATCGCCGTGGACCAGCAGCACGCGCGGCTTGGACCGAATGTCCTGCGTCAGCGTCTCGGTGCCGATGAGGGCGCCGGAATAGCCGAGAATGCCGGCGACCGGCCGGGCCCGGCGCAGCCCGACATAGAGCGACATCATCGTGCCCTGCGAGAAGCCGATGAGGGCGAGGTCCTGCTCGGCGAGGCCGCGCGCTGCCAGCGCGTCGTCGATGAAGGCGTCGAGGGTGGGCGCCGTCGCCCGCACCCCGGCGAGGATGGTCTCCGGGCTGCGGTCCTGCAGGCTGAACCACTGATAGCCGTAGGGCGCCATGTCGCAGGGGAAGGGCGCGTCGGGCGAGACGAACTCGGCGTCGGGCAGCACCGGCGCCAGCACCGGGGCGAGGCCGATGAGGTCGTTGCCGTCGGCGCCCAGCCCGTGCAGCAGGATGACGAGCTGACGCGGCTTGCCGCCCGATTCGGGCTTGTGGATCGGGCCGCTGAGGGTCGGCAGCATGGCGAGTCCTTATGATGGGTCGGGGGCCAAGTCGGCGCAGGGATAGCGAAGGGCCGCCGTCCTGTCACCTGCCGATCTGCGCCCGCCGATTCGCAGATCGGACGCTCTGTCGCCCCGCGACGCCGCGTTTGCTATGCTGACGCCGCATCATGACCGGTCCCGCGCTCGTCACCCGCTTCGCCCCCAGCCCGACCGGCTATCTGCATCTCGGCCATGCCCATTCCGCCCTCACCGCCTGGCGCCGGGCGCGCGAGGCCGGCGGGCGCTTCCTACTCCGCCTCGAGGATATCGACAGGACGCGCTGCCGCGCCGAATACGCCGAGGCGGCGCTCGCCGATCTCGCCTGGCTCGGCCTCGACTGGGACGGCGCGGTGCGGCGGCAATCGGCGCATTTCGCCGATTACCGCGCGGCGCTCGAGCGTCTGGCGGCGCGGGATCTCATCTATCCCTGTTTCTGCACGCGGGCCGACATCCGCGCCGAGATCGCGCACGCCGGCAGCGCGCCGCACGGGCCGGAGGGGCCGCTCTATCCCGGCACCTGCCGCCGTCTCGGCGCCGCCGAGCGGGCGCGGCGACGCGACGCCGGCGAGGCTTTCGCGCTGCGCCTCGACGTGGCGCGGGCGGTGGCGGGCACGGGCGCGCTCGACTGGAGCGACGAGCAGGCCGGCACGGTGCGCGCCGATCCGGCGAGCCATGGCGACGTCGTGCTCGCCCGCAAGGAGCTGCCGACGAGCTATCATCTTGCCGTCACTGTCGACGATGCGCTGCAGGGCGTGACCTTGGTCACCCGCGGCGAGGATCTCTTCACCGCGACGCATGTCCACCGCCTCTTGCAGGCGCTGCTCGATCTTCCCGTGCCGCGCTACCATCATCATCGGCTGCTCACCGATGCGCGCGGACGGCGCTATGCCAAGCGCGACCAGGCGCTGACCATCGCCGCCTTGCGCGCGGCGGGCTGCACGCCGCAAGAGGTGCGCGCGATGGCCGGGTTCGCGGACGAGGCGCCCTAGTCGAAGGGCTGGCGCAGACCCGTCACGATGGCGAGATAGTCGGGCTCGTCCGGCGTGATCAGCCCGTTGCGCAAGGCGAAGTCGATGATCACCAGATTGACGTTGAACTTGAAATCGTCGCTGTCGCGCACGCGGGCGACGATGTCGCGCGCCGGCATGAGGTGGAATTCGGCGATCTCGCCGTCGGTGTTGCGCGGGGTGAAATCGGCCGGGATGTCGAGGTCGAAGACGAAGAGCACGTCCTCGCGCATCCCCGCCGTATTCGCCATGCGATAGGTGAGGGCGCCGACCGGCACGGCGTGCGCCGTCAGCGCCGGCGGCAGGGCGGCCTCCTCGCCGGCCTCCTTGATCAGCGTCTCGACCAGCCCGTGGCCGTAGCCGATGCCGCCCGCCACCATGTTGTCGAGCTTGTTGGGCGCCACCTTCTTGTCGCCGGCGCGCCGTCCGATCCACAGCTTCAGCGCCCCATCCTCGCGTCCATCACCGTCGCGCCTTATGCCGTTGAGGTGGACGCCGTAGGAGCGGATGCCGAAGAAGCCGACGGCGCCGCGGTCGAGCTTGAACAGCGGCGGTTGTCCCCAGCGTGGCGCCACGGCGAAATCCTCGTGCCGCCATTTGTCGATGCGGCCCTCGGCGACGAGCGCCTCGATGACGCCGTCGACGGCTGCGCTGAGCGCGTCGAAGCCGCCGCCGGCGATCAGCGTGACGTCGCGCTCCGACACCGCGAACACGGCGGGGAAAAGCTGCAGCAGCGCGGCATTGTCGTGGCGCACCCAGCCGATCCGCGTGGCGCCGAGGCGGAGCGGCCGGAAGTTCTCCGCCCGGTAGGTGTTGCAGGTCGCGATATGGGCGAGAAAGCTCATGCCGCCGGCGGCGCCTCAGCGCTTTTGCGAGGTCAGGACGAGCTCGACATCGGCGATCTGCCGCAGCCGAGCGGCGATGAAATCGGCGGTCTCCGTCGCCATGCCGCGCATCTGGATGTCGATGGTCAACTCGCTCTCCACCCCGTTCTCGAGGGGACCGCTCGTCGCGCTGTGCCAGCTCGACGGCACCAGGCCGCGCTTGGCGAACAGCTCGAGGACGCGCGGCATGATGCCGGGCTCGGCGCGGGCGTGCACGGAAAAACAGGCGGTCCGACTGGCTTCGCGGCCGCTGGTTTCGTGGCTGTTCGTTTCGTGGCTATTCGTTTCGTGGCGGAAGTCTTGGCTGGCTTCAGGGCGCGGCGAGCGCGCGGCAGAGGACGACATGGCGTGGGAACTCCCCAAGGGTAGGACGACGAATGGCAATGGCCCGATCCTGATGCAGGATCGGGTTGCTAATTCGCCGGCTCGTCCCGATATGAAGGAGCTGCCGAGCCTGGGGAGACTGCGTCACCATGACGCGGCGACACTAGACCCGCCGCCGGCTTCCGTCAATCCGGGCCAAGGGCCGCGCCGCGAGCCGGATTTTTTACCCGATTGTGCGATAAATCACACCGCGTTGTGTTTACTAGAGGTAAACCTCAGCTAGATTATCGTATGGGTTGCGGCTCGCCGAGTCGCGGCCACTGGTGGTGGAGATTGCGATGTTGAGGTGGAAGCAAGGAATTGCCGCGACGCTGGTCGGGCTGGCGCTCGCCGGCTGCGCCGGCGGCGGGCACAGCAGCGACGGGCCGCAGAGTTTCCTCGGCATCAGCCAGGATATCGGCTCGGTCTTCTCGACAGGCGATGCCTATCGCAGCCCGCTGCGGCCGAGCTTTCTCGCCAACTGATCCGGGTTTCGCCTCCGGCTCGGCATAGGGGCCCGGCTCGGCATAGGGGGCGGACCAAAGCGGCCATCGCTCGCGTTCGCAGCCTTGAGAACGCGCAAGTAGGCGAGGCGCCGCCCTGGCCGATGATCAAGGTTCCCCCGAACTCTCCCCCACCGACGCGCGACAAGCGAGCAAGGAAGGGCTTGTCCGCTATGTGCTGGGCATCTCGCTGGCTCTCGTCATCGCCGGTTTCGCCATCGCCTATATCTTCACCCGCTAGGAGGCGGAACCGGCGTCAGACGATCGGCGTGCTGCGCGGGCGCTCGCGGCGATTCTCGTAGATCAGGGCGCAGAGCAGCATGGTGACGGCGATCCCCTCATCCGCGAAGGGCAGCCACAGCGCCTCGTAATTGCGCCGCCGCCCGTCGATCACGCGATCATGGTGGACGACGATGGGCTCGCCCGACGCGACGAGGCCGCGGCAGCGCTCGAGCACGTACTCGCGATAGGCGTTGCTGGGCATGTCGTCGAGCAGCTTGCCGGTGAGCTCGTAGGCCGACAGGCGGACCAGCGAGGTGCCGTGCAGGCGGACGCGGAAGCGCAGCGGGTCGCGGTTGACATCGACCAGCATGATGCTGCCGAGAAGATACGAGAAATCGAGGGGATCTATGTCGCGCCGCGCCGGCATGCGCCGGTCGCCCTTGCGGTCCAGCCAATAGGCGTAGAGGCGACGCAGCCGCGCCTCGCGGATGGTGTCCGCGAGCTCGTCGCCGAGACCTTGGGCAAGGGTCGGCGCGGAATGAAAGCACGACGAGTCCATGAGGCACTCTACCGCCCAGTCGTTAACATTATCCTGTCGCGGCGCTGCCGCGGGACCGGGCGGGACGATGCACNAGGGTAGAGTGGTTTGGTTAGGCGAAGCTTAACGGGCGCCGTCGCATCCTCGCGCTCTTGTGTGGTGCGGCGCCGTTTCGTGCAGCTATACTAGCAAGATGCGCCATCTCGCTCTCCTCATCATCATCGGCGTCCTCTCCGCCTGCGGCGATGTCGTCATCGGTCCGGTCGACCATTCCTGCCCAGTCAACCCGGCTAGAGGCGGGCTCGGGTCCGGCTGCGGTGGCGGCGGCGGCGGTGGCAGCCGTTGAACACCGGCTTTGCGGCTGCCGCAAACCGAACGCTTGCATCCGCGATGCGACGGTGCGGCGTGCCCCTCCAGCGCGGCGGGACGCGACGCCTCGCCGTCGCTGCCGTCATTGCCGCCGTCCTTTCGTCCTGCGGCGACATCGTCATCGGCCCGGTCGACCATTCCTGCCCGGTCAACCCGCAGAAGGGGCTCCTCGGGTCCGGCTGCGGCGGCAACGGCCATTGAGCGCCGGCTTCCCGACCGCCGCAAGCGGAACGCCGACATCGGTGATGCGGCGGCGCGGTGCGCGCTTCCATCGTGGCGGGATGCGACGCCTCGCCGTCGCCGCCGTCATTGCCGCCGTCCTTTCGTCCTGCGGCGATATCGTCATCGGCCCGGTCGACCATTCCTGCCCGACCAAGCCCTGGAAGGGGCCTGACGGCTCCGGCTGCGGCCCCGGCCGCGGCTGAGCCCCGGATCAGCGCAGGGGCGCTCAGCGGAAGGCCGGCATCACGTCGCGGGCGAACCAGCGCAGCTGCGCCTTGAACTCGTCCGGCGGAATGCCCTCCGCCCAATGGATCATGAAGTGTTCGAGCCCGGGATATTTCTCGGCGATCGACTTGATCCCGGCGATCACCTGGTCGGGCGGGCCGCAAAACCACGCCTTCTGCGCGACGCCGTCGCGCAGGGTCGGCACCCGGGCCGGCGCCCCCGGCATGCCCCAGCTGCGCCCTTCCTCGTCGGCGTAGCGCACGAAGCCGAAGGGGGCGAACCATTTATAGCGCTCGTCATGCGCGGGCTCGACGCGGCGCATCGCCTCCGCCTGGCTGTCGGCGAGATAGACCCCGGCGCCCCAGATGACGTCCTCGCCGAGCTGTTTCTTCTGCCCGTGGCGGGCGCAGGCTTCCTGGTAGCCGCGCACCACGTCGTCGAGGATCTTCTCGCCGTTCAGCGTCACCATCGCCTTGAAGCCGTAGCGCGCCATCATCTCGATGCTCTTGCCGCTGGCGATCGGCATCCAGATCTCGACCGGCAGATGCTTCGGCCGCGGGATGACGGTGATCTCCTTCACCGTATAGCCGCGATAGGGCACCGGCGGCGGGCACTCGAAATACTTGCCCTTGTGGTGGAAGCTCTCCTCGTTGAAGCATTTGAGCAGCAGCTCGAGCTGCTCCTCGAAATACTCGCGATTGGCCTCGGCATCGAGCAGCGGCGCGCCGAAGGTCTCGACCTCGCGGGTATGATAGCCGCGCCCGACCCCCATGATGACGCGGCCGTCGGTGACGATGTCGGCCATCGCATAGTCTTCCGCCAGCCGGATCGGATGCCACATCGGCAGCACGTTGAAGGCGCAGCCGAATTTGAGCCGCTTGGTTTGGCCGGCGAGCCAGGTGCCGAGCTGGACGAGATTGGGCAGGCACTCATAGCCCTCGCGCTGGAAATGATGCTCGGCCGTCCACAGCGCATGGAAGCCGAGCGCGTCCATCTCCTGCGCCACATCGCGCGCGGTGGCGAAGACCTCGCTCAGCCGCTCGCTGGCATAGCGCCGGTCATTGGCCGGCGTGCCGTCGAGCCCGATTTTGTCGAGGGCGATCTGGCCGACATAGAGGACGTGGAAATGCTTGATCATGGTGCTGCCAAGCCTCCGTCAACGATCGCGCCCCGTCGCGCCGGAAATCCCGCTCGATGCTACGCAACCGGCTTTGCGGCGTCATCCCCCTTGCGCGGCCGCGCCGGGTTCCGCGGAAGCGGCGACAAACCCGGGGCGGAAAGCCGATAAGATCGCCGCGGCCCGAGAACCGGGATCGAGGAGGCCTTGCCGATGATCGCACCCCGATGATCGCACGTGGCGGCGACCGCTCCTGGCGCATCTGCGCGCTGCTCGTCCTCGCCATCATGGCGCTGCAGGCGCTCGGGCTCGCCATAGAGGGGCATCCCGCGATCTGCAAATGCGGCTATGTCAAGCTGTGGGAAGGGGCCGTCAACGGCGCCGGCAACTCGCAGCATCTCAGCGATTGGTATTCGTTCACTCATATCATCCACGGCATTCTCTTCTATGCGCTGCTCCGCCTCGTTGGCAGGCGCCGGACGCTGCCCTTTGCCGCGTCTCTGGTGCTCGCGGTCGGGCTCGAAGCCGCCTGGGAGGTGATGGAGAACGCGCCTTTCATCATCGAGCGCTATCGCGCCGCGACGATCTCGCTCGACTATTACGGCGACAGCGTCATCAATTCGCTGTCGGATACCGCTTTCATGATCGTCGGCTTCGTCCTCGCCAGGGCCTTACCGGCACCCGCGACCGTCGCGCTCGCCGTCGCGCTCGAGCTCTTCGTCGGCTGGTCGATCCGCGACAATCTCACGCTCAACCTCATCATGCTCATCCACCCCGTCGACGCCATCAAGACGTGGCAGGCGGGCGGCTGACCCGCGCCAGGGAACGCGCCAGAGAACGCGGCGGGCGAAATTCTCGTCGGCAATTTCCATCGCGCCCGCCGCCGTGCCGCCAACGTAATTTTAATTTTCGTGTGCGATGCATCACTGCGTCGCGGCGATCGGCGCGACTATCTTCCGGCATCAGACGAATTCTCGTGATGGAGCCAGTGATGACCACCGACACCCAACCCACGAACATCGGCGAGAACCAGACCGGCGGTATCCGCACGACGGAGCAGCTGCGCCAGTGGCTGGCGACCAATCGCGTGCACGGCCTGTCGGCGGGCCATGCCGACGTCCGCTGGATCGAGGCGACCAGCCTGGTCGATGGCAGCGTGACCTCGCTCGAGGTGCCGACCGATCTCTTCCGCGCCCTCGATTCCGAGATCGTGTGGATGCACGAGGTCGACATGCTGGAGGACGGCATCCTTCTCGCCCTGCGCAGCCAGCTCGAGAACGCGGTTCCGGCTCTCTAGCCGCGGCCGGGAAGGGGCGGCGGCAGCGTGCTCTGCACGCTCTCCCGCGCACTATGCCGCGCGTGATAGGCCGATAGCGCGGCGTTCTCCGCGATCATCGCCGCGCTTTGCGGCAATTTGCCGAGATAATAGAGGATCGGCAGCAGGTTGATGTCGGCGAGGGTGAAGTCCTCGCCGGCAAGGTGGCCGGTCGCCGCGACGGCGCGATCGAGCACGGCGAGCTGCGTCTTCATCTTGGGCAGCGCCGCCTCGATCCGCGCCTGGTCGGGGCTGCCAGCCGGCGTGCCGGGGAAGAAATGCGCGCCGAGATATTGGCGCACCAGCACCGGGTCCATCGCCCGTGTTGACGATCGAGAGCCATTGCTCGACCCGCGCCGCCGCCAGGGGCTCGCGCGGCACCAGCCTCGGTCCCGCGAAGGCGTGATCGATGTAGCCGCAGATCGCCCGCGACTCGCACAGCGTGAATTCGCCGTGGCGCAGCGCCGGGATCTTGCCGAGCGGATGGATCGCGTCGACCTCTTGCGTGTGGGGAAAGACCGGCACCAGCGTGTAGGGCACGCCTTTCTCGGCGCAGGCGATGCGGCAGACCCAGACGTAATTGCTCTGCGGCGCACCGATGAGCTGAAGGTCCGGCATGCGTTGCTTCCTCCCTGCGGGTCTCTTTGACGATTTAGGCAGCTGGTCGTGGCGGTGGGATCAATGTTCGTCGCAAGGCGGCCGGAGGCCGCGACGACCAAGCGCGCGCGGACTATCCGCGATCACCCGTCCAACACTTAAGCTGCCGATTGTGTCTTATAATCCTGCACGAGAATATCGGGCGGGATCTGCAACAATTTGCTGAGCGCGCGAACCATCGGCAGCGTCAGGGGCCGCTTGCGGTTGAGCACTTCCGAAACGCGGCCGCGACTGCCGATCGCCGGCTCGAGGTCGCGGCGCTTCAAACCCTTCTGCTCCAGCATGAATTCGATCGCCGCGATCGGATCGGGCGCCGCAATGGGATAGTGCTTGGCCTCGTAAGCCTCGATCAACGTCACCAGCACGTCGACGCGATCGCCTTCCGCCGTGCCGGGCTCGGCGTCCCACAGACGTTCTGCTTCCTTGAGGGCGGCGCGATAATCGGCCTTTGTCCTGATCGGGCGAATGTCCATTTGGCATGCTCCTCACACCGTCTCAGCGTCGATTTTGTCGTATTCCCTGTGCGAGCCGATGAACCGCACATAGACCCGCTTGCCGCGATAGTGAACCGCTGCGCCCAGCCGATATTTGTTGCCGCCGACATCCAAGATCACTCGGCCGCCCGGCAGGATATCGGCGCTCCGGAACATCGCTTTGACGTCAGTCGGCTTCGACCAATCCGCGCCACCGACGATGCGCACCCAGGCCCGCAACGGTTGCTCAGCATCGCCGCGACCGGGCCGTAGCCAAAATTCTTTCAAAGTGCTGACGGCGATGATGCGCATGGGAGAAGGTAAGGTGTTCTCACTTTGGGAGCAAGCGCAAAGCTCTTATTTCAAGACCGTTCCGCCTCCATCAGCGTGAGATGCGCGGTGATCAGGGGCTGGCCCCGGGGCGCAATCCCGGCTAGCGGATGCCGAAGGCGCCGCCGCGCAGGAAATTGACCAGCCCGACGAGCTCCGCGAGGTCGAGCTCGTCGCTGTCGCCAACGCTGCCATTGACGGCCTGCTCGAGGGCGGCGGCGAAGCGGGTGGCGTCGCGCTCGTCGACGATCCTGCCGGGCCCGTAGAGACTGTGGGTGACGTTGCCGGCGCTGTCCGCGACGCCGGCGGGCCGCCAGCCGGATTTCCGCGCGAAGACCTGCGACGCGTCCCAGAGGAGCGCGGATATCGAAAGCGTGTCGACGCCGCGGGTGAGCGTGATCATGCCCAAGCATGACCCCCGCGGGGCGGCGGCGCAACTGCGAGAAGCGGCTAGTGAGTGTTGTGGCCCGGCGGAGCCTATGCGGTTGGCCATGGTCGCCGCGCCGACGCCGTCAAATCCGGAGCTGTTGGCCCAGCTTCAATTCGGCGGCGTACTTCGCTTAGCGAGGTGAAAAGAGCAATAGGGACAGGAATGCCTTGCGCCGCGAAGCGCTCGCCTGCGCAAAGCGAACGAGAGCGCTGCGCGCAGTGCCGATTGCGAGGAGAGCATCCGACGTCCTGACCCGGATCAGTGGGTCGTAGTCGGCGGCGTGCCTCTTCTCCTGCAATTCGAGAAACGCCGCTGCGAATACGGGAATATCTGGACCAAAACCACCTTGCGGCTGGTAGCGAACGTATTTGGCCGACAATGTCGGCTTTCTCACCTCGGCGCATAATTCGCGCAGCGATTTGTGGTCGACGCTGCGATAGACGAGACCATATCGACTCGTCGATCGCTGGGTGACACCGACGAATTCATCCGCAGCTGCCGCTAGGGTAGCGTGGAATACGCCATAATAGGCGCTTGATATGGCGCGTCGTATGTCGACTTGTCTCGGAGGGCCCGCCGGCGGCGGTTCGACCAATCTCGTCGCCTGCTCAAACAAGTGTTCAGGATTCAGAATCGCCAATGCTATCAAGCTCTTCTTGCGTCGCATACTCCACGATCGGAAACCGCTCCTCGCCGGCAGCGCGAAGTCGATCTTGAATCTGCGCCAGCGTGTTCAGTATAGCGTCCCCCTTGAGACGAGGCGCGACACCCGGCGGGATGACGATCGTGATTCGCAGAGCTTCGTGGCCCTCTGAATCGATTGCCGGCTCGCTCAATATGTTTGTCACGCGTTTTTGCGTGAGATTGGCGATCGCGGCCTCGCGCGCGATTTGATTAACTTTCGCAAGATCAAGCATCGGACTAGCTTAACCGACGCGGGCGCCGATTGCACCAACGCTACGGCTTTCTGCGGAACGCATTGGGGACGCCGTGCCACTGTTGGATTGTGGCGCTGCGCCGGCAACGACCCCGCTATGCCGCCTTTCCGCGCGTCCGCACCTTGGGCAGATCGATGGACAGTTCGGCGTTCATCTTCGCCAGCGCCTCGTCGATGATCCACATGTGCGAGCTGTGGCGAAGATCGAGCAACCGACGGACCGAGTTCTCCGGCATTCCGAGTTGTTTCGCGAGCTTGAGCTTCGACCATCCGCGTTCGCGCATCGTCTCGTAGACCGCCAGTTTCGCGGTGACGAGCGACGGCAATACCGCGCGATCGCGACCGGAATGTCCGGCACCCTGTCGCGGCAGCTTCTTGCCTGCCTTCATGTAACCTTCGAGCGCCGCGACGACGCAATCGACGGCGTTGGCACGGGCTTCCTGTTCGGTCTCGCCCTCTGTCAGCGCTTCGGGAATGCCGGGAAAGCGAACGAGAAACCAGCCATTCTCCTGCCGCTCCAGCGTGTAGCGGTATCCAAATGCCATGATCAGTCCTCCAAATCGTCCCTCGTCAGCCCGAGCTGATCGAGCATCGCCTTGAGAAGCCCGGGGCCGATCTCCTTTTTCCGGTCCTTCAAGGTCGTGAACTTGCCGCCATAGTACAAACGCCCGTGGCTACCCTTGCCATGACCGCCATCGAAAGAGACGGCGACGCCCCGCTGACGGCCGAGTCTTTTGATTTTTCGCTCGAATTCCGCCCCGGTCATGACAGAAGATATCGCACATATATGTGCGAATCTCAAGTCGCTCGTTTTCACCGGGCCTGTAGCACGATTCCCGTGCTCTCGAAATGGCGGCGGCGCCCTTGTTTTGTTCGAATTGGATGCTATATGTCCTGGATGGAATTCTCATCGAGAGCATATTGCGCGGGCCAAACGCAACGGCCGGGCAGATTGGGAAGAATGGGGCGTATTGGTGCGCCAATCCGCCGGATGTCGTTTTACCCGAAATTGTTGTGTCCTATCGTCGCTACACAACCGTCCGCCTGTTCTTTGCCTGTTGTTTACAGGCGGCGGCGCCCGCCGAGCCCATCCCGGGCGCCGTCGCCCGCCCGATTGCATCGCTACAATTCAGTCGCTTTCGCGCCCGCAATCGCGGTTTCGCTGGGGTTTTGCCGGTGCTAGCGTCGTCGCATCTCAGCCGGGGGAGACAGCGCGTGGAAACCATCCGTACCGTTTGCGCCCATGATTGTCCTGACATGTGCTCGCTCATCGCCCATGTCGATAATGGACGCGTCGTCAAACTCGACGGCGATCCCGACCAGCCTTTCACCGCCGGCTTCGCCTGCGCTAAGGTGACGCGCGACGTCGGGCTCGTCCACTCGCCCGAGCGGCTCAAGACGCCGCTGCGCCGCACCGGCCGCAAGGGCGAGGGCAGCTTCGCGCCGATCAGCTGGGACGCGGCGCTCGACGAGATCGCCGCGCGCTGGCAGGCGATCATCGCCGAGAGCGGCCCGCTCGCCATTCTCGGCTACGCCTATTCCGCCCATCAGGGGCAGATGAATCGCGGCCTCGTCAACGGCTTCTTCCACGCCCTCGGGACTTCGCGGCTGCAGGGCGGCACGGTGTGCGACACGTGCTGCGAGGCGGCGTGGGATCATACTGTCGGCCCGGTCGGCGGCGCCGATCCGGAAGCGGTGGTCGACAGCGATCTCATCATCGCCTGGGGCGCCGATCTCGTCACCACCAACGTGCATTTCTGGGCCCTCGTCGAGAAGGTGCGCAAGACCGGCGTGCAACTCGTCGTCGTCGAGCCCAGGCGCTCGCGCACGGCGGCGCGCGCCGACTGGCACCTGCCGATCCGCATCGGCACCGACGCGGCGCTGGCTCTCGGCATGATGCATATCATGGTGCGCGACGGCCTTGCCGATCGCGCCTATCTTGCCGAGAAGACGCTGGGCTTCGAGCGCCTCGAGCGCGAGATCCTGCCGCGCTTCACCCCGGCATATACCTCCGAGATCACCGGCCTGCCCGTCGCCGATATCGAGCGTTTCGCCGCGCTATACGGCAAGGCCAAGCGGTCTTTCATCCGTCTCGGCGAGGGCATGACGCGCCTCGCGCAAGGCGGCCAGGCGCTGCGCGCCGTCGCCTTGCTGCCGGGCGTCACCGGGGCCTATGCGCGGCGCGGCGGCGGGGCGCTGCTGCTGACGGCGGGGACCTGCGCGCTCGACTACAACGCGGTGAAGAAGCCGTCCGGCCCGGCGGCGACGCGGATGGTCAACCATCTGCGTCTCGGCGAGGCGCTGCTCGAATTGCGCGAGCCGCCGATCCGCGCGCTCTTCGTCGCCGCCAACAATCCGGCGGTGACCAATCCCGAGGTGCTCAAGGTGCGCGCCGGGCTGGCGCGCGACGATCTCTTCACCGTCGTCCACGATCCCTTCATGACGGCGACGGGGCGCTATGCCGATATCGTGCTGCCGGCGACGACGTATCTCGAGACCGAGGATCTCTACCGCGCCTATGGCGCCTATTGGTTGCAATACGGCACCGCGGTGGTGGCGCCGCAGGGCGAGGCGTGGTCGAATTTCCATCTCGCCCGCGCGCTCGCCCACCGGATGGGACTTACGGACGAGCTCTTCCGCATGTCGCATCAGGAGATCGTCGACGCGATGTTCCGCGGCAAAGCCGGCACCACGGCCGGCATCGACCCGGCGACCCTGCGCCATGCCGGCCCGATCAATATCGCGCCGAAAACCGAGGGGCAGGAATTCCGCACGCCTTCGGGCAAGCTCGAATTCTACGCCGCTGCGCTGGCGGCGCAGGGCATTGCGATGCCGGACTGGACGCCGGATCCGGAGGACGTGGCCGCGGCGGCGCGCTGGCCCTTCCGCCTGCTCACCGCGCCGGGCTATTTCCAGGCCCACACCGCCTATGCCGGCGTCGCCTTCCTGCGCAAGCGCGAGGGCGCCCCGATCGCCATCCTCCACCCCGACGACGCCGCTGCGCGCAATCTCAGCGACGGGCAGAAGATCAAGCTGTTCAACGACCGCGGCTCGATCGGCCTCGTCCTGGCGATCAGCGACGAGGTGCAGCAAGGCGTCGTGCTCGTCCCGGGCCAGCGCCCCGACGAGGAGGCGGTGTCGGGCACCATCAACATGCTGTGCTCCGATCGCTACACCGACATGGGCGAGGGCGCCACCTACCAGAGCACCTGGCTCGATGTCGCTTCCTGGGCGGGGTGAGCTTGCGTCAGCTTTACGGCCGATGCAATTCGGCCGGCTGGCGCGTCACCGTCCGGTGGCCGCGCTTGAAGGCGTAGAGCGCCGGCGCCAGCTCGGCGATCGCCTCGGTCGCGCCGCGGCAATCGAGCACCACGAGATCGGCCGGCATGCCGAGCGCGATGCCGTAATCCGCCAGCCGCATCAGCCGCGCCGCCCGCGTGGTGATCATCGCCAGGCATTCGGCAAGGTCGCTCTTGCGGCCGAGCTGGCTGACATTGGCGTAGAGGTTGGCCTGGCGGATCAGCGAGGCATCGCCGTAGGGCGTGAACGGGTTCAGCACGTTGTTGGTCGCGATGGTGCAATTGACGCCCGCCGCCATCAGCCGATGGCCGGGCACGACGCCGCGCATCACGCTATGCGTCTGGTGCCGGCCGGTAAGATAGAGATCGGTACCCGGCAGCACGGTGACGGCGACGCCGGCATCGGCGAGGCGTCGGGCGATGGCGTCGAAGCGCGGCGTCTCGACGGTCGAGAGCCGCGTCACGTGGCCGATGGCGACGCGGCCGCCCCAGCCATATTCGGAGGTCTTGGCGCAGACATATTCCGTCTGCATCTCGTCCGGCGTGCTGCCGAGGTCGAGATGCATGTCGATATCGACGTCGTATTCGCGCGCCAGGGCGAAGATGCGGTCGATCTGGCCGCGCGGATCGCTGTCGCAATAGGGCGCGGCGCCGAGCACCTTGATCCCCTGCTTCAGCGCCTGGACGAGACGCTCCTCGGTGCCGGGATTGTTGAGCAGACCTTCCTGCGGGAAGATGCAGATCTCGATATCGACCGCCCAGGCGTAGTCGCGCGCCAGCTGGCGGATGCCGTCGAGCCCGGTGAAGCCGATGCCGGGATCGATCTCGACATGCGTCCTGATATGCGTCGTGCCGTGCAGGATGGCGCGCTCCAGCGTGCGGCTGGCGCGCGCGTGGACGTCCTCGACGGTAAAGCCCTTCTTGGCGGCGGCGACCTCGCGCACCGCCTCCTCCAGCGTGCCCTCCTCGGCGCGGCAGCGATCGAGGATGCAGGTCTTGTCGAGATGAAGATGCGTCTCGATGAGGCCGGGACTGACCAGGCGCCCGGCGAGATCGAGCATCTCGCCTTCTGCGACGAGGGTCGGCCTCAGCGCGGCGATGCGACCGCCTTCAATGCCGATATCGACAAGGCGATCCTGTCCGGCGAGCCGCGCGTTGCGCAAGACGAGATCGAGGCTCACGGCGGCGCCCCGCTCGGATCAGCCCGCCTGCGCCTTGCAATATTCCGCCACCTGGGCGTGGGTTGCGAACCACACGCCGGGCACGCTCTTGATATGGGTGATCAACCGGTCGAGCAAAGCGAGGCGCGAGCGGTGGCCAATGTAATGCGGGTGCATGGTGAGGAGGAAGAGTCCCTTCTCCTTCACCGTCTCGTCGAACTCGGACTGGAAGATCTCGAGCACGGCGGAGGGCGGCGTGTAGGGACGCAGCGCCGAGAAGCGGTTCATGTTGAAATAGACGGCGTCGTCGCGGATCCATTCCACCGGCAGCTCGACGATGCCGGTCGCCTCGCCGTCCTCGACCAGCTCGTAGGGCTCGTCATCGGCCATCAGCGAGCTGTCGTAGAGCAGCCCCATCTCGCGCACGATCGCCAGCGTGTGCTGGCTGAAATCCCAGGACGGCGTGCGCATGCCGACGGGCGGCGTGCCGGTGATGCGCGCCAGCGTGTCGGCGGAGCGGAACATCAGCTCGCGCTCGTCCTTGTATTCGAGGATCGAGTTGCGCTCGTGGATCCAGCCATGGATGCCGATCTCGTGGCCGGCGGCGGCGACGCGGCGCTGCTCCTCGGGGTAGAGCAGGGCGATGACCGCCGGGACGTAGAAGCTGGCCGGCACGGCGTGACGCTCCAGCAGGTCGAGGATGCGCGGCACGCCGACGCGGTTGCCGTATTGCCCCTGCGACAGCCGGCCGGGCGACGAGCCGCCCTCGCGCAGCTCGCCGCTCTCATGATCGCTGTCGAAGGAGAGGGCGACGGCGACTTGGGCGCCGCCGGGCCAGGATTTGGGCTTGAGGGAGCGCCCGGCGCGCACCTTCTCGACGATGCCGCGCCAGCGCGCCTCCGGCCATTGCCAGGGCAGCAGCTCGCCGGCCTGCTCGGGGTTGGTTTGATCGGGCTTGGTTCGCGTGGTGGTCGACATGCTTCCTCTCCTCGATGGGCTCGATCTCAGCCTACAGCGGGCAATGCCATGCGCAAGGCCGGAGCGGTGCCGGCGCCCCCTGTCCGCGCCCCTGTCCCCGGCGGGCAAAGAGGACTATATGTCAGCGATGGAATCGCTTCTCACCGTCCTCGTTCCGCTCGCCATGCTGGCGACGCTCGTCGTGCTCGGCTTCGGCGTCGTCCAGATGATCCGCGGCGGCGATCCGCGCCGCTCGAACAAGCTGATGCAGTATCGCGTCGTCTTTCAAGGCCTCGCGCTGCTGCTTTTCGCCTTGCTGATGATGGTCTTCAAGCACTGAAAGCCGCCGCATGGTCCGCCTGACGCGCATCTATACCCGCGGCGGCGATACCGGCGAGACCTCGCTCGGCGATGGCGCGCGGGTGGCCAAGCACGATCCGCGCGTCGAGGCGTTCGGCACG
>WNFM01329375.1_pt1 | contig 33485 bp, 31 predicted proteins | sample 5400271 | NCBI WGS metagenome assembly WNFM01 (sample SAMN13153352, study PRJNA577476) | soil metagenome | isolation source: 60 cm saprolite on Douglas fir-dominated hillslope | place: USA:California | collected 2013-09-17 | reverse complement strand
ATCGCACTCACCTCGCAGAGCTCAATATGAATACGATATTGACTATGACATCAAGAATAAGTGCAACGAAATTCAGTCGTTTTTCAACAGCCTGCTAGGTTGTACGATTCGTATTTCTCCCAGTACGCAGCACCCAGCACCGGTTATTTCTCCCAGTACCCAGTACCCAGTACCCAGTACGCAGCACGCAGCACGAATTTGTCTCCCAGCACTCAGCACCGTTACTTGATCGCTCCTCCCGGGAAGCGATCCATGTTCTGTCGCGCAAACATCCATCCCGGATACTCGGGCGGCAACTGGCTGGCTTCGTCGAGGGATTTCAGGTCGGCTTCGGACAGCCGCAGGTTGGTTGCGGCGATGTTGTCGACGAGTTGTTCTTTCGTTTTCGCGCCGACGATGACGCTTGCCACGGCCGGCTGATGCAGCAGCCAGGCAAGAGCAATGCGCGCAACAGAAACGCCGTGCGTCTTGGCGATCGGCCGCATTGCTTCGACGCAGCGGAAGGCGCGCGGACGGTCGACCGGCGGAAAATCGAAATTGGTGCGCCTCGCACCATCCGGACCCTTGTCGTTCTCGGCGAATTTTCCGGACAGCAGCCCGCCGGCCAGCGGACTCCACACCAGAATCCCCAGTCCCTGGTCCAGCGCCATCGGCACGATCTCGCGCTCGAGGTCGCGGCCGGCCAACGAGTAGTACGCCTGCACGCTCTCGAATCGATTCCAGCCGCGATGCTGCGAAATCGAAACCGCTTTCATGATCTGCCAGGCTGCATGGTTGCTCAGCCCGATGTAGCGCACCTTGCCGGAACGGATCAGGTCTTCCAGCGCGCGCAGCGTTTCCTCCATCGGCGTCGCCACATCCTGTCCGTGGATCTGGTAGAGGTCGATGTGCTCCAGTTGCAGGCGGCGCAGGCTGGCATTCACGCCATCCATGATGTGTCCGCGCGACAGCCCGACCTGGTTCGCTCCCGGCCCCATGCGGATTCGGACCTTGGTGGCGACCACCAGGTCTTCGCGCGGCAACTTGAGATTCTTCAATGCCTGGCCGACCAGTCCTTCCGAATCGCCCTCCGAATAAACGTCCGCGGTGTCGATGAAGTTGACGCCCGATTCGACCGCGGTTTTGATCTGGCCTTCAACTTCGGCGAGGCCGAGTTGCCCGATCGGCTGCCAGCGTCCCTTGCCGCCGTAAGTCATCGTGCCCAGACAGATTTCCGAAACCAGCAGGCCGGAACGGCCGAGAAGACGATAGCGCATGGAAAGCCTCCGTGAACAATGTGAACCGCATAGGGTAGCAAACTGCGAAAGATGAGAGGGGAAAAACGAAGGAAGGGCGCGTCCGGAGTGCTGCGTGCCGGGTGCCGCGAAAATGCCACCATGCGGCTTTCCCTGTGTGCGCCTGTGGTGTCGACGCCATTGCGGCTCGATTTCTATGCCATTTTGCTATGTTCGTTACCGCACAGACAGCCCAAATTTGTCATTTCACAATCGTGGGTCCTTCCCGGTTTCTACATGAATGTAAAGTGGAGGTGTCATGGCACGGTATATTGCGCGCTCCAGGAGCATCGAATACTCAGCGGAATTGGCGTTCGATGACTGGGTGTCTGCCAGGCGGTACGCTCATGGCCTTTTGAAAGGCACCGTGATCGAGATTACCGACAACCAGCCGGGAGCGGGCCAGCCATCATCCTATATCGTGACCGCCGGGCGGGCAGGCCTGGTAAGAATCCGTGGCAAGGCTTCGTTGTTTGAACGTCCCCAGAACTCTGCGCGGTCAGATGTCGGTTTTGATGTCGGGCGGCCAGCACTACAGACCGAGTAACACCCTCCTTCCGCTCGCGGTACTTCAGGTCTTCTGCAAGCGGATCTGTCCCGCTCATTTCTCCTTGGCGGATTCGGCTTTCAGAAGCCTCGGCTACTGAATGCCTTTCGAAGTCGTTCGGCGTGCTCCCAGTGGCGCGCCTGGAAGTTGAATCCACCCGCAACCGCAAGCAATCAAACCAATCGTCCGGATATCGAGCGCCCTAAGAGTTCAAGCAATGCTATGAACGGCGCGCTTGATTAAACTGTCCGGAGAACCCGGGACGGCTCAATCCCTGACGGGCGATTCGGCAATCGCTGGACGGCCGAGTATCTTGGGACCTAGCAGCAAGGTGACAGACAGGTATTGCGCCGGACGGCCGCTGGATTCAGTATTCTTCCGGCGGTTGATCGATGCAAACAAAATAAGATCAAGGAGAGGGCTATGAACAAGTTCGCGGTCGTCCTGACGTATGCTTTCCTGGCTATCGTTGCCGGTGTTCCCGCCGATGCGGCGGATTCCCTTCCGGTGTGGGCTTACCCGGTCAATCCGCCGGGCCTCAAAGCCGCGCCCGACGACGGTACGTTGAAGCAGGTGCCCAACAGCGCGGCCGCTTTCACCATGACGCAGATCCGCGATCTGTTCAGTCCGCCGGACTGGCATCCCGACAATCATCCGCCGATGCCCGACGTCGTCGGCCGCGGCAACAAGCCGGGACAGTTCGCCTGCGGCTTCTGCCATCTGCCGAACGGGCTCGGCCGACCGGAAAATTCCAGCCTGGCGGGGCTGCCGGCCGCGTATATCGCGCAGCAGGTCGCCGATTTCAAAAGCGGCGTGCGAAAAAGCTCGGAGCCGGCGAGCCTGCCGATCAATCTCATGGTCGCTGTCGCCAAACTCGTGAGCGAGGAAGACGCGAGAACCGCCGCCGAATATTTCGCATCGCTGAAGTCCGTACCCTGGATACGCGTCGTCGAAACGCAGACGGTGCCGAAAACAAAAGTCGGCGGCTGGATGCTGATTGCCGACGAAGGCGCGGGCACCGAGGCGATCGGGCAGCGCATCATCGAGATGCCGGAGAATCTCGAGCGCACGGAATTACGCGACTCGGCATCCGGCTTCGTCGCCTACGTGCCCGCCGGCAGCATCAGCAAGGGCGAAACGTTGATCACGAAGGGGGCGGGCAAGACGACGCCGTGTGCGATCTGCCATGGCGCCGGACTGAGGGGGCTCGGCCCGGTGCCCGCGCTGGCCGGCCGCTCGCCGAGCTACATCGTGCGCCAGCTCTACGACATGCAGCACGGCGTGCGCAACGGGCAATGGTCGGAACTCATGAAGTCGGTTGTCGCGGGGTTGAGCGATGAAGACCTGGTAGCGATTGCGGCCTACACGGCGTCGCTCGCGCCATGACAGGGGATGGATGCCGTATTTGATGCCTCGAAACCATGAGCCTGCGCGGGTCGATTTCGCGTAGGCCATGGTCATATAATTTTCGGTAATAATCATATAAAACAGCCCTTCCGGGCCATATTCGCCCCTTTGACCGGATACGGGAGAAGGGGTATAAGGAAGCCGCAGGAATCTCCAAGCGCTGATATTGCTGGTCCGTCGTAGCCCCGTTCTAACGGTACTCCTCAGATCTCCTTAATTTCTCCTCTTGGTCTGCCGCCTTCTGGCGAAAGCCCCTATTACTAATTTTTTCAAGGACGAATAAAGATGGCATCAGGTACCGTCAAGTGGTTCAACGACGCAAAAGGTTTTGGCTTCATTACCCCGGATGATGGCGGCAAGGATTTGTTTGCCCATTTCTCCGCGATCCAGGGTAACGGTTTCAAGTCGCTGAAGGAAAACCAGAAGGTGACTTACGACAAGACGACCGGACCCAAGGGTGATCAGGCGTCGAATATCCGCCCCGCCTGAGCAATACGGAAGCGGAACTTGAAAAGCCCGGGAAACCGGGCTTTTTTATTCGCCTATCCGTAATTCCGAACGCGCGCCGGCGCCTGCGTCGTTCGCCCGGACGAGCCGCGCATAAAAATCGTTTTGTTCCATCAAGCCGTCGTGCGTCCCCCGCTCGACGATTCTTCCCTGGTCGAAGACCAGGATGAGGTCCGCCCGTCGTATCGTGGACAGCCGGTGAGCGATGACGAACGTAGTACGCTCCTTCATGAGGACGGACAGGGCGCGCTGTACGCTTGCTTCCGTGAGGGAATCGAGCGCACTGGTCGCTTCGTCCAGGATGAGAATGGGGGGATTCTTGAGGAGCGCGCGCGCGATGGCGATGCGCTGGCGTTCGCCGCCGCTCAGGCTGTTTCCGCGTTCTCCCACCAGGGTATCGTAGCCGTGCGGCTGGCTCATGATGAATTCGTGCGCTTCCGCCGATCGCGCCGCTTGCATCAACTCTTCGTCGCTGGCATCCAATCGGCCGATCCTGATGTTCTCCGCTATGGATCGGTGCAACAAGGCGCTCTCCTGAAAAACAATGCCTATGCTATGGCGCAGCGAATCGAGCGTGACGTCGCGAATATCGATTCCGTCGATACGGATCGCGCCCGTGTCCGGGTCGTGCAGCCGCGTCAGGAGTGAAGCCGTCGTCGATTTTCCCGCGCCCGTGGCGCCCACGAGCGCCACCATGCGCCCCGCCGCAACGTCGAAGCTCAAGTCGCTGACCGCGGGCCGGCTGTCCCCGTAGCCGAAGGAAACACCATCGAATGCGACGTTGCCGCGAGCCCGGACCATCATCGCGCCGGGCCGGTCGCGAATCATGGGTTGCGCATCCATGACCGTGAAAAACGCCGCGACGCCGGGCATTTCGATGAACATCTGGCTGATGAAACGGCCGACTTGCTCGAGCCTTCCGATCAGGAGGGAAGCGAAACCCATGAACGTGACGATCTGGCCGACGCTGGCCTCGCCCTTGAATACAAGCCATGTGCCCAGCGCGAAAATTCCGATTATCGTGATGGTGGACGCGGCACGGGTAAGCACGTTGATCCCCGCCCAATAAGCGAGGATGGGGTACTGGACCCCGAGAATGCGCCGGGTAAGCTGCACCAGGGCCGTGGTTTCAGCGGCCCGATACACATAGCTCTGGATCAGCCTGACATTTCCGAATGCGTCGCCCACGCGCGCGGCGAGTTCGGAATCCGCCGTCTCGACGGCCGTTTGCGCCGTCTCCGTCTTGCGGATGCCGTAGGCAGTGACGGCGGTAAACGCGGCCATGAACAGGATCAGCAGCAATCCCAGCCGCCAGTTCAGGAACATCGAAAGCGGCAGCAACACCGTCAGCGTGATGATCGTTCCGAGATGTTCCCTGAAGAAAGCGAGCCAGAAACCGAAGAGATAGGCTGTGGCGCGCAGCATGGTGCGCAGCAGGCGGGCCGAATGCTTGCCGGCATGAAACTCGAACGACAGGGCGAGCACGTGTTCGAAGTAGCTCACGGTCAGCGCCAGGCGCGCGCGGTGCGCGAGCCGGTCCGCGCTGAGCGCGAGCAGAAAATTGGCAAAGACGCCGCTGATGCCGACGAGGCCCCAGGCGCCGAGCGTGAAGAGGCTGGCATGCCAGATTCCATCCGCCGGGTGTGTGGCGGCGCCCGTGAGCATGTCGATAAGCCGGCCAAACAATATCGGCTCGACGAAGAACAGACTCGATACCACGATACTGGCGACGGCCATCAAGGCGACGGATCGCCGCTCCGTCGACAGCAAGCCCAGGGCACGCGCATAGGTATGAAAAAAAGTTGGTGCGTCGGCCACTTCTGTTGTTCCGGGTAGCGGGGATTTCCCTTCTGCTCAGGTCTGAGGCAGACGCGATGATTTGGTTCCATCGGAACGTCGGGATGGGCCTGGCGCGACGCACTGCGGCGGAGCGATCCTGGTCACGCGCCATGCCCGAGCGCGGCCTGGCCGCGACATTACGCGGCGATCATGCGCCGAACGGATGATACTGGTAGGTCCAGGTCTCGCTGAGCGCATCGGCACCGCTCTTCAGATACAGCCGCATCTCGACCGGTTCCGTGCCTTGCACGGTCAGATCGAATTGCGCGCGCCAATGGCCTAGGACGTCGTCGGGCACCGCTTCGGCGAAGACGTAAGAGAATTCTCCGCGCGAAGCCCACAGCACCGCTTCCGGCTTCACGCCGAACGGCAGTTTCGCGAGCGGCGCGCCGAGAAACTCGACCATGAATTTGCGCACGCCTTTAGGGCGCGGCAATCCGGGAACGCCGCCGTTGCCCAGACGGGTGGCCACGCATCGCGCCAGCGCGGCAGCGAAGGGCTCGTCCGCGGACCAGTGCAGGCAATACTTGAATTCGAAAGAGCCCCCCGCCCTGGCCGGTTCGGCCGGCACCCACATGGCGTTGACGTTGTCGTGAATCTCATCGTCGGTGGGCAGTTCGATCAGTTGCACGGCCCCGCGATCGAATCCCGCAAGCGGTTCCACCCAAAGCGAAGGCCGCAGGTCGTAACGCACGCCGTCGAGATAGTGGTCGAAGTTGCGGTCGCGCTGCGACAGGCCGAAACCGCGCGGTTTGTCGTCGCCGAAGGCGGAAACGGCGAGGCCAGGCGGATTGTTGAGCGGGCGCCAGAGACGCTCGCCCGTGCCGGTCCAGAGCGCGAGGCCGTCGGAGTCATGCAGTTCCGGCCGCCAGTCCGCAGCCGTCGGCTTGACCGTTTCGGAAAACCAGTACATCGACGTGAGCGGCGCGACACCGAGCCGTGCGATGTCCTGGCGGATAAAAATCGCGGTCTCGACATCCATCAATACCGCCGGCCCGCGCTGCATCCGGAAGCGATAGGCACCGGCCACCGACGGTCCATCGAGCAGCGCATGGACCGTAACGTAGTCCGCGGATTCGGCCTGTTCTTCGATCCAGAATTCGGTGAAGTCGGGAAACTCTTCGTTGAACGGCGGGTTCGGATTCGCCACGTTGACCGCGAGCCCGCGTGCCGAGAGCCCGTATTGGTAGAGCTCGCCGATGGCGCGGAAATAGGATGCGCCGAGAAAGGCGACCCAGTCGTTTTTGTGCCAGTCGAGTTTTCCGGCACGGCTTTCCTGGATGCGAAATCCGGCGAAGCCCGCGCCTTCCGGCAGCCGGCGCGCAATCGAATCGGCCGGCATGTCGAAATAGTCCGCACGATAAATGATCTCACGCGCTTCGCCGCGCCGGACGGCGTGCATTTTCACGGCCTTCTGGAAGAACATGCCGAGGTGGAAGAACGTGACAGGGAAGTGGCCGGGTCCCTCGGCGGCCAGCGCTGTATCGGCGCGGAACTTGATCTGTCCGTGCGCCGCGTAATCGATCTTCGCGGTGATGTCTGGCGCGGGGCGGGGGGGCGACACATGGGCTGTTGCGGCCATTGCGCGCGCGCGTTGCTTGAGCCGGTCGAAAGAAAAGGGTTGCGGCGGCCCGAAGCGCAATGCCGTTGCGCCGCGACTTTGTAGCGGCAGGCCCAACAGCGACAGTGCGGAAACGGCCAGCGTGGCCTGGAGAACTACGCGGCGCTTGGGATCGACGGTCATCGGCAAAGGCGGGGAATTGTGAACCCGTTAGAGGGGTGCCCGCGGAATCGGTTCCGGCCGCTTGCACGAACAGCACTGAATCCGCCGGGGCAGATTCAATAAGTGGCGACGAAAACTCCGGCCAGCGTTGCGGCGAGGATGAACCCGACGAGAATCCGCATCTCCAGATCGCGCCACATCCGTACCAGGAAGTTCGAAGGCCGGGGCGAAGAAATCAGCCTCGCATGATCCTTTTTCTCCGGGTCGGTGAGACGGTGGAGCGCCGCGGAAGAATCGAAGATGTGCGAGACGGCCAGCCGCGTATTCGAATCGACGATGATGTTCTGCGGCTTGCCGCTGCGCGTTCTCACGCCGGGATCGATCGCCGGCATGGTCGCGTCAACGTCGCCGGCCTGCAATTTTTCCGTCTTGTCGCCTTCCGCGGCCGCCGCGCCGTTGCGCCGGTCCATGCGCTGCGTCGTATCGGGATTGGTGCGCTGGATGCCGAGCTCGTTCAGGCACGCGCGTAAATCGGCTGCGAACTGGTGGGCATCCTGGTATCGCTCGCCGGCATCCTTCTCCAGCGCCTTGGCCACCACCAGGTCGAGCATCGAAGGAACCTGGCGATTGATGCGGCTCGGCGGCACCGGCCGCAACTGGGAGACGTTGTACATGATCTCGGTGGCGTCGTTGCCGGAGAATAACTTGGTGCCGGTCAGCAATTCGTACAGCACCGTGCCCAGCGAAAAAATGTCCGATCGCTGGTCCACCGCGCGTCCGGCCACCTGCTCCGGCGACATGTAGCGCGGGGTGCCCATCATCATGCCGGTTTGCGTCTTGAGGTCCGACGAGCGCATGCGTGCGATGCCGAAGTCCATGATCTTCACGCGCCCGCCGCCGACGAGCATGATGTTGGGCGGCTTGATGTCGCGATGGACCACGCCGCGGTCGTGCGCGAAAGACAACGCATCGGCGACCCTCTCGACGATGCCCACGGCTTCCGTCACCGAGAACCGGCGCGCCGCCGCCTGGGTGCCGAGGTCCACTCCCTCGAGCAGTTCCATCGCCATGTAGACCATCCCGCCTTCGCGGCCCACGTCGTAGATGGTGACGATGCCGGGGTGGCCGAGCTTGCCGGCTGCTCTTGCCTCCTGGGTGAAGCGCGCTTCGTATTCCTTGCGATCGGCATCGTCCGCCGGCACGAATATGGTCTTGATGGCGAGCTGGCGCTCGAGCGCCGGGTCTTCGGCGCGGTACACCACGCCCATGGCGCCGCGGCCGAGTTCGCCGAGAATCCGGTAGCGTCCCAGCTGGGACATGGCCGTGTCGCTCACCGCAGCACCCAATCGCGCAATCGGCGCAGCAGGCTGCGCTCGCCGCCCTGCGTGAAGGCATATTCGACCGTTACAGTGCGGCCGGCCTGGAGGTCGACGCTGGTGCGGAACGGTATTTCGCCTTTGCGTTTCAGTTCGACCGTGTGCAGCCCGGGTTCGAGCCGGAGGTGGGCGAGCGGCGGGCTCCTTCCCCTGGCCACGCCGTCGACGAAAATGTCGCCGTCCGGGTAGAGTTCGAACGCGAGCGTCGCCGGCTGGCCCGCCCGGAGATCGCGGCGGATTTTGTCGTGGAAATACACCAGCACGGCAAGGATGCCGATCATCACCACGGCGCCCAGGACGGCGAGCATCTTGCGGCGGCGCAGCGCCGATGCCGCATCGGGAGCGAACAATTCGTGCGTGCGCACGTTCGCGTCGGTGAAGATGCCGGCCGGGCGAATGGACACGGCGCGGGCGGGCGAGGATTCGGCGAGGGCTTCGCGAAACGAGCGCGATACGAACAGGCGCGTCGGACCCGCGAAATGCGCGATCGCCGCCGCCGTGCCTACCGCATCGCCGATCAGTCCCTGATGTCCGCTGTCGTCGGGAGCGAGCCGGATGGCGCCGTGGTTGACGGCCACCGCCATGGAGACGCCGGCGGCCGATGCGCTCATGCAGCGCTGCGCGATATCGAGCGCGGCGGCCGGATTATCCAGCACCGCGATCGCCATGCCGTCCGGTGCGTCGAGAATGATCCGCGTCTGCGACGGAATGCGTATCAGCGCCACGGCAAGTGCGGATTCGAGTTGCGCGCGCAGGCGCGCCTGCTCGGCTACCGGGCGGCGTGCGAACTCCGTGACACGGATGAAGACGACGCTGGCCAGTGCGGGCAGGGAACCGGGAACGTTCAAGTCGGCATATGACGGTTAATTGGACTTGGCGGATTTTACACGCAGCGGCGGCGTATCGCCGTCGCAGATAGCAGATGTGAGAGGCGAGAGGAAAGAGGAAAGGTATAAGCCAAAGGCGCATTAGGTCGATACGACTTTAACTGCTTTGCCCCCTTTCCTCTCGCCTGCTTGCGCTTCAAGTGTTCCCTTGTCTTTCCTCTGTTGTACGGCGCAGTGCGCCGTACAATGCTTCCCTACAACGAGGAGGAAACCATGCAGAACGAAAAGATCGATCGCCGCACGTTCATCAGGACAGCCGGGGTGGCAGCGCTGGCGGCAGCGGGCGGAATTTCCCTGGGCGAAAGCCGCGCCGACGAACATCGTGTGCCCTTTTCTTCCGGCACCATGGCGCCGAAGCTCAAGGCACCTGCAAATGCCTGCGATTGCCACATGCACTTCTACGACGACCGGTTCCCTGCGGCGGCGAGTGCGACCCTGCGTCCGGCCAACGCGACGGTCGAGGACTACCGGTTGCTGCAAAAGCGCATCGGCACTTCGCGCACCGTCATCGTCACGCCGTCGACCTACGGCACGGACAACCGGCCTTCGCTCGAGGCCGCGGCAAAACTCGGTTCGAGTGCGCGCGTCGTGGCGGTGGTCGACGACACGGTTACGGATGCCGAGTTGAAACGGCTTGCCGGCCTGGGCGTACGCGGCATTCGTTTCAACCTGGTACAAAAGGGGGCGACATCGCTGGAGATGGTCGAGCCGCTGGCGAAGCGCGTGCACGATCTCGGCTGGCATGTGCAGATCCACATGCTCGGCGACCAGATCGTGCAGATCGAGGACTTGCTGTCGCGCCTTCCCGCGCCGATCGTGTTCGATCACCTCGGGCGTGTTCCGCAGCCCGCGGGCGTCGACCATCCGTCCTATCGGGTCATCCTGGGGCTGGTCGACAAGGGGCGTGCGTGGGTCAAGGTATCGGGTGCTTACCACGACACGAAGGCGGGACCGCCGGGCTATGCAGACACCAGCGCGGTTGGAAAGGCGTTCGTGAAGGCTGCACCGGAGCGCATGGTCTGGGGAAGCGACTGGCCGCATCCGACGGTCAAGGAAATCGCCAACAAGCCCGACGACGCGATCCTCTTCGACCTTCTCGGTGATTGGGCGCCGGACGAGCGCACGTTGAAACAGGTGCTGGTCGACAATCCGGCCACACTCTACGGGTTCGAATGAGAACGGGCACTCAGGCGCAGAGGATCAGTCTTGCCGACGGGCTGCGCAAAAAAAGCAATTTCAAGCTAGAGTTCGATATTGCCATGCTGATCGATTCGTGGCGCGGAAGATCAGGAGCAGTCCATTGAGTGCGAGATCGTCCAGGACCGTAACTATATTCGCTGCCGCAGCCTTTGCGCTGGTATTGCAATCTGCCGCGCTGGATGCGATGGCGGCGGATCTGCTTGCCCAGGCAAAACAGCTTTCACTGCCCGGGCGTGCTTACCCGGAGTTGACGCAGATCAACGACCAGCTCGCCGTGTTGATTGCGCGCATGGAGGCGAATACCAGCCAGTTGAAGGATTACCGCAAGGTGCGTGTGCGTCCCACTGACAGGCGCTATTCCGCGCTGACCCGGGAGTTCAATCAGTCGCGCAGCCGGTTGAGCGAAGTCGAGCGCAAGCTGGACAAGGCGCCGTCGCTCGATGTGAACCGGTTTCCCGCGCCCGTTGGCAGCGACCGGGGCAGTTCATCGTCCGACGTCCGCGACCGGGCAATGGCCGCGGAGAAGAAGAAATTCGATCAGGCCAAGGCATCGCTGAAGCAAAGCATGAAGGCCTTGTCCGATCACTACGACCAGCAACTTCGCGAAATCGCCAAGCTACGATAACCTGGCGCGGCCCATATCCGGACGCCCAAACTGTTTTCACCACAGAGGCGCAGATACCCTACGTGCGTAGCACGTCGGAGTACCCTTTTAGGACGCGGACGAAAGCATGAATCAACGTTCTTGCCGATCTCGACAGTCAGTGTGGGCGCCAATGCTACGGGTGGTGAAACACCCTTTTTTATTCGATGCCGATATTGCTTGTACCTCCGCGCTGTCTGCGCCTCTGTGGTGAAATTGTTTTAACGAGGAAGTAGCCCCAGATTATTTGTCTTCCCGTATTGCCTCCACCGAAATCACCAGCCGCACTTCGTCGCTGACCATCGACGAATATTTGTCGAGTCCGAAGTCCGACCGTTTCAATGTCGTGTGCAGGTCACCGCCGCAGACGAAGCGATCGAGCACCATGATCTTGACCTGTTTGCAGACGAAGTGATCGGCGGTCAGCCGCACCGGCTTCGTCACGCCGTGCAGCGTCAGTTCCCCTTCGAACTCCGACGGCACGCCTTCCGTGAATTTCACGGCCTTGCCGGCGAAGCGGGCGGTCTTGTACCTGGCTACATTGAAGAACATTTCGTCGCTGAGCACGGCATCGAGCTTCTTCACGCCGGTATCGATCGAGCGCGGATCGAGGTCCACGGTGAATTCCGCAGTCTGTTTGTCGGCATCCAGCGTCGCGCTTCCCTTGGCTATGCCCATGCGGCCGCGCACGGAAGACACGCCGGTATGCACGACGGCGAAATGCGCAAAGGTGTGGTCGGGGTCGATCTTGTAGCGGTCGGCCGCTACTGCATTACCGCCAGCAAGCGCTGCGATAAATGCACCGAGCACTAGATAAGAATATTTCATCACTACCTCCAATAGCATCTGCATTCTCGAACGATTCAATCTCACCACGCGCCGCAAGCGGCACAAGTGTTCCCTTGAGGCACGAAGATCACGAAGGAACACGAAGAAAACCTCGTCGGAAATTATTTGGTGTCGTCCGTCACGTGGCGCTGCTTCTTCTTTTAATTGTTGCGGCAGTTCTCAACTATCGAGAATCTCACCGCGAATACGCACAATACTTCATCGCAATCACAAACATAAAGGATCTTTGATCTTGCCCTTCTTCGTGACCCCTTCGTGTCCTTCGTGCCTCAAGGGAACACTTGTGCCGCTTGCGGCGCGTGGTGAGATTTCAGGTTTATGCCTAACCCCCGTCGCGCCATCGATCGATTTTCATCAAACGGCGGGCGGCTGTTAACATTGCACCACACCCCGTCCCGGAGGATATTCCATGCACCCCAAAACCAGATACGTTTTCACCGCCAGCCTTGATGTGGACCCCGCCAAGGAGGATCTGTTCAACGAGATTTACGACACCGAACATGTGCCGTTCCTGCTCAAGGTGCCGGGCGTGCTGGCGGTGACCCGCCTGACGTCCGAGCCGGGCGCGGCGATGAGGATAGACGGCCAGAAGAAGGCGCTGGTGGCCGAAGGCGAGCCGAAATACAGCGCCATCTACGAACTGGAAAGCGCCGACGTCCTGCTGGGCGACGCCTGGGCGAAGGCCGTCGACCAGGGCCGCTGGCCGAAGGAAATTCGCCCCCACGTCCGCGCGCGGCGACATACGCTCAAGAAAGTCATGATCTGAAGTCCAGCGGTCATGCGCGGCGGGAGACACTCGAACTTCGCCCCCGCCGCGCTGCCCAACCGGTGTCTTTCGATTTCTCCGGAGGGAAGTTCCATGATCCGCAGATTGTTCTTCGTGCTCGTTCTCGTGGTATCGGGGGCAAGTTACGCCGCGCCTGTGCCGGATACGCCCGCCAACCGGCTGGATGCAGCCAACCACCTGTTCGAACTTCCGGCCTATCGTCTGATCGCGACGCGCCAGCTTTATGAATCGCTGAATTCCCTGCCTGCCGAGCAACACAAGCGCGCGCTGGCCGCCTTGTCCGATCCGGCCGTCATGGCATCGCTGCGCGGCGTCATTTCGCGCAGCATGGCGCAGACCTTCTCCACTGCCGAACTGGAACACCTAGCCCGTTTCCTGCAGGCAGACGAGGCGCGCAGCATGATCGACAAGACGCAGAACTTCCAGTCCATCCTGACGAAGGAATTGCTCACCGCGTCGGTCAGCGATCCGGAGCTGATCAAGGTACTGATAGGGAAGTAGAAGGGCGCGCCCGTCGTGGAGGCGAGTACTGGGTACTGCGTGCTGCGAAAGGGCTGAAAGAAAGATCCTGGGCACTGCTGCTTTTTGTTCTTACTTAACACGCAGCAGCCAGTACCCAGCACCGTTTTTTCTTTACTTCGGTTTTTTCTTCGGCACCGCTGTGCCGGGTGTCACCGGCGCCTGCCGCTCGGGCGCCTGCACGACGATCGTGATCTCGCTTATCCGGGAGAAGGCCTCGTTGTCCTGGGGAACGGGCAGGGGAGAGGCGGCGCCGATGGCGCGCTGCGCTTCCTGGTCGAAGCGCTCGACGCCGGAGGCCGCGGCGGGAATCACGAACATCACTTCGCCGGAGCGGCGCAACTGGATCTGGAATTCGGAGACGTAGTTGCCGCCTTCGTTCCATCTGAGCTGTTCGGCGACATGCTGCCGGATCAGTGTCTCGTAAACCTTGCCGATCGCCGCAGTGTCGTCGAGTCCGGCCAGCAGGCCTTTCTTTGCCATCTGTTCGTAGAGGCGTGCCGGCCTGCTGCTGTCGGCCAGGCTCTGGTAGGGCGCGAGGCGGGCGGTGATCGGCTTGCGCGCGGCCGCCGATCGGGCATCAGGCGCCGAGCCCGGTGTTGCCGGCCTGTCCTGTGCTGAAGCAATCGGCGCGTCGAGTTGTTTTTTGCGAGTGGCGATCGTGTCCTGTTCCTGGCGGCGCAGGCGTTCCTGGCGTTCGAAGGCGATTTCCTGGGCGGCGACGTTGCCCGCCTTTGCCGTTGCCCCGGTGCGTTGTTTCAGGAGTTCCGCCGCTGATATGCCCGCGCTCGGTATGTATTGCGCGGACACCGCGAAATTCAGGTTTTGTGAATCTTTTGCAATAAGCGTGGTAATGCCCGCGAGCCGGCCCTGTTCGTCGAACAGGCCGCCGCCGCTCGATCCGGGTGAGAAGGGCGCGGTGGTCTGTATCAGCTTCATGCCGTTGTTCGCTTCACGGAATCCGGAAACGATGCCATTGCTGATGGTCAATTCCATTCCACGCGGTGAGCCGATGGCGAACACCGGTTCCCCGATGTGCAGCGAATCCGCGGGAGCGACCTCCACCGGTTTGTCGAAACCGGGCTTGAGCTGCGCCAGGTCGAGTTCGCAGAGATCCCTGCCCTTCTCGTAATTGACCAGCAGCACGCGTTCGATGATTTTGTCCTCGCGCCGGGAAATGACGAAATTCTTGCCGCGTTCGAGAACATGGCAATTCGTCACGAAACGGCCCGGCGCGATCAACACGGCCGATCCCTGGGCTACGACGTCCACCACGCCCGGCTCATCGCCGGTGACGATCACCAGGTAGATCGCGTGATGCGTCTTCGCGAAGACTTCGGATGCGCTCAGCGCCTGCGCCGCGGGGCTGACGGCGATGAAGGCCGCGGCAAGGGCCGGTGAAGAGCAAAGGCGGCGCATGGTCGGGTAGGAGGGGGGCTGGGGCGAGGAGGGAACGTATTCTACTCAGATTTCCACGACCAGCGCGGGATTGAACCGCTCATTCTCGGTTGTTACCTGCGCCGTGCTCGCCGCGGTTCGCGCTTCCCGCCAGTTCGACGTCCGGTAACCCATCGGGTTGGCGAGCACGCGGGTGCCCTGGACGGTGAAATCGAAGCTGTCGTGGGTATGCCCATGAAACCACAGGACCGGTTTACCCATCAGCCGGGTCAGGTCGGACACGAATGCCGCGTTGACGACGTTGCCGGTCCATCGCGGATGCACGCTGTTCGGGTGCGGCGCATGGTGCGTGATGACCACGGTCTTTCCAGCGAACGGCCGCTCCAGCCTCTCCTGCAGAAAACCAACCGCGTCGAGATGCAGGTCGATTGTCTGCAGCGGCGTCAGGAAATCTTCTCCGACGCGAATTTTGCGGAAATCCACCACGTACTTCAGGGATTCCGCCATGGCATGATCCGCGTTCTGGCGGCCGACCAGGGCGAAATCCGTCCATAGCGTACTGCCGAGGAAACGAACGCCGTCGATGACCCGTTCGTCGTTATCCAGCAATTGCACGTTCGCGCTGCTCCGTGCGCGCGCTCTCAGCGCCGCCGCGGCTGTATGCAAGTCGGCATCGTAGTATTCGTGGTTGCCCGGCACGTAAAGCACGGTCTGGCCGGGAAAGGTTGTCTCGGCCCAGTCGATGGCCCGTGTGCCGTTGTCGATGTCCCCCGCCAGCACCACGACGTCGGCATCGGCGGCCGGCAGCGAGAATGGCGGGTGGCGGTGCGAATGCTCGAGGTGCAGGTCCGAGAGTAGCCGGATTTTCATTTCGTCAAGCGGGACGCGGGCGGGAAGGTGTTGCATTTTAGGGCTTCCTGAAGGGCTTGACTGGATCGCCGGACTTCCGGAGGCGATGAATCTGGCAGACAATCGCGCATGGTGCGTAAAGAGCAGAGGACATGGGCAGGCGAAAAAGCTCCGTGAATCGGTGCCATGACTTGCTGATGACGGGAAGCCGGATGCTGCCGTTGCCAGGCGTTGCCCAACGCCTTGTCCGCGCAGGCACGGCGTTTTCAAGGAAGAGGGGCCAGTGAGAGCGTTGTGGACGCGCAAGCGCGAGTTGATTGTCCGGGTTGCGGCAGCCTGTCTTGCGGCGGGCGCAATTGCCGTCTGCGCCTGTGCGCAAGCGGAACCGACCAGTGCACCGACATTTGTCGATCTCACCGCAGCGGAAAAAAAATGGCTGGTGGCGCATCCGGTCATTCGAATCGGCGCCGAAACCAACTATGCACCCTACGAATTCCAGGACAGTCGCGGACACTTCGTCGGCGTCGTCGCCGACTATCTCGACATCATCCGCTACAAGCTCGGAACGCGTTTCCAGGTGACCCAGCTCCCGGACTTCGGAACGGTCGAAAACAAGCTTCGAAAAAAAGAACTGGACGTCGTCCTCGCGGTGGCAAGCTCGGTGGATCGGGAGGAGTTCCTCAGTTTCACCAAACCCTACCTGCACTACGTCAACGTCATCGTCACCCGCGATGACTACAGTTTCGTATCCGGCCTGAAGGATTTCCAGGAAAACCGGGTCGCGGTCGTGGAGGGGCACTCCTCGAAGCAGCTCACGGCCAGGGTGTATCCGAATTTCAACGTAACCGCCTATCCCAACCTGCTGGACGGCCTGATGGCGGTATCGACCGGAAAAACCGACGGGCTGGTGGACGACATTTTTCCGATCGTCTACATGATCAGATATCGGCAGATCAGCAACCTGAAAATTGCCACCGCGGTCGAGAAGGCGCTGCAGCCGCAGGGGTTCTCCGTAGGCGTACGCAAGGACTGGCCGGAACTGGTGAGCATTCTGGACAAGGTACTGCTTACCATCAGCCACGAGGAGCAGCGCGAGATTTCACAGAAATGGCTGTCTGTTCGCTATGAAGACAAGGTCGACTACCGCGCCATCTGGACTTCCCTGGCGGTGTTCTCCGTAATTCTGCTGGCGGGCGTGTTCTACATCCGCCAGCTCGGCGCACAGCGCAAAGCCCTTCTTGCCGCACGGGCCGAAGCGGAAGCCGCGAACCGTTCGAAGGATCAGTTCCTCGCCAACATGAGCCATGAGTTGCGCACGCCGTTGCATGCCATCCTCGGCTACGCCGACCTGGTGCGCGGCGGCGTCCTGCCGGAACCGTCGCGACAAGAGGCGCTTGCCACAATCGCCAGCAGTGGCCGGTACCTGCTCTCGCTGATCAACGATCTGCTCGATCTGTCGCGCATCCGCTCCGGTCACCTGGAACTGAATCCCGCACCGGTCCAGATCGCCGCATTGCTCGAGGAAATAGCGGCGATGGTCCGGGTCGAGGCGCACAGGAAGGGACTGGATTTTTTCCTGGTCGCACCCGCCGGCCTGCCGGACATGGTCGAGGCGGATGGCAAGCGCCTGCGCCAGATTCTGCTCAACCTGCTCGGCAACGCGATCAAGTTCACCGACTCGGGAGGGGTGACTCTGGCCGTGCAGTGCCTGCCGGCGCAAGACGGGAAAGTCGAACTGCGCGTTTCGGTGCAGGACACCGGTGTGGGCATCGCGGCAAAAGACACGTCGCGCATCTTCTCGCCATTCGAGCAGGCCGAAGAGGGGCACAAGCAGGAGTCGGGCGTCGGGCTGGGGCTTGCCATCACGCGTGAGCTCGCGCGCCTCATGGGAGGCGATGTCGAGGTCGACAGTCAGCCGGGGCGCGGCAGCCAATTCCGTTTCACCGTGAAACTGCCCGTCGTTCAGGCACTGCAGTATGCCGTTCCGGCGAGCGACGCCGTCGTCGGCTATCGCGGGGAGCGCCGGTCCATACTGGTCGTGGACGACCAGGAAGAGAATCGCCGCCTGCTCCAACAGTTGCTGGAGCCGTTGGGATTCGGCGTCATGCTCGCCGAGAGCGGAAAGGAAGCAGTGGCGAGAGCCCGGACAAATCGCCCGGACCTGATCAAGGCGGCCCGCGTCATCCACAGTACCCCCGGACTGGAGAATATTTTCATTGTCGCCGCCTCCGCCAGCAGCGCGGACCTCGAGCGCGCCGAAGCGGACCGGGGCACTTTCGTGACATGCCTGCACAAGCCGTTTCAGACCAGGGACCTGCTCGATGCAATCCAGCGCCCTCTTGCGCTTGGCTGGCGCTACGCTGATGCGAACACGGCTGCCGGCGAAGACACCGGGGACGCGCAAGGCGATGCCATTGCGCCTCCCCGCGCCGCGCTCGAGGAGCTTCTCGACCTGGTGCGCGTTGGCAAGCTGGTGCGCGTGGAGCAGATTGCGCTCGAACTGGAGCAACGGGACGTACGCTACGGCGCGTTTGGCCGGCGTCTGTACGCGCTGGCTCGCGGCTTCGAGGAGGAGCGTCTGGTCGCAATGCTGGAAGATTGCGTTGGAGCGAGTCGCGATGACGTCGCCGGCTGATCGTCGCGGCGCGACCTTGTTGATTGTCGACGACAAGCCGCAGAACCTGCGGCTGATTTCCGACTTTCTCGCCGAACAGGGTTTCGAGCTGATGCTCACGCGCAGCGGTGCGCAGGCACTCGATAAAATCGAACTGGCGATGCCGGACCTTGTCCTGCTCGACGTGACGATGCCGGAGATGGACGGTTTCGAAGTCTGCCGCCGGCTCAAGAATAACGTGCGCACGGCGGCCCTTCCCGTGATCTTCATGACTGCTCTGGATGACACCGCCCACAAAGTCGAGGGTTTCAAGCTTGGCGCCGTGGATTACATCACCAAGCCGATTCAGCGCGAAGAGCTGCTGGCGCGAATCCAGCACCATCTGCAGTTCCACAATCTGCAAAAGGAACTGCTTTCCAAGAGCGAGGACCTGGCGCAGAAAAATGCGGAGCTGGAGGCCTACGCCCACACCATAGCCCACAGCCTGAAGACGCCTCTGGCCGCCGCCAGCCGCTTCCTCGAAATCCTGCACAAATTCAAATCCGAAGACCTGACCGCCGAGCAGCGGCATCTGGTGCAGCAGGCGTTCAGCGCGCTGGCCATGACAGGCGATGCGGTCGATGCGCTGCTTTTGCTGTCGACAGTGGCGCAGCAGAGCGTGGAACTGCAGCCGCTGGAAATGGGGGCCCTGGTCGAGCAGGTCTTGAACCAGCTCGCCGACCTGCGGGCACGCACGCGCGCCAGCCTCAAATTGCCGAAGGCCTGGCCGCTTGCGCTAGGCTATGCACCGTGGGTGGGGGAAGTGTGGCTGAACTTGCTCAGCAACGCGCTCAAATACGGTGGTTCACCGCCCAGCATCGAGCTGGGTGGCACGCCGGAAGGCTCGCATGTCCGCTTCTGGGTGCGGGATAATGGGCAGACGCTGTCGGAGCAGGAACGCAAGCTCATCTTCATTGCGTTCACTCGCCTGCATCAGGAGCGGGCCGCAGGACATGGTCTCGGACTTGCCACCGTTCAGCGCATCGTCTCGAAGCTGGGAGGCAATGTTGGCGTCAGTGCCGCATCCCAGGGCGGCAACGAGTTTTTCTTTGCGCTGCCGGCGGCATCGAAAGCCGGGCGATAGTGATGTGCAATGTTTTTTCCCGACGATTCGCGGGTCCGTTCATGTCACCCATCTGCGGCCCGGACGCTGCGGCCGACTTGCCACCAGACGGAGCGTGTCTTTTGTCATCGCCATGAAAATCCTGCACGCCGACGACCATTCCATGTTCCGCGAGGCGCTGGGTTTTTTTCTCAGGCTGCTGGATGCGCAGGTCGTGCCGCTGGAGGCCAGCAACCTGCAGTCGACACTGGACAAGCTTGCGCTGGAGTCCCCGGTCGAACTGCTGCTGCTCGACCTGGAGATGCCGGGCATGAACGGGCTCGAAGGCTTCTACACGATCCGCCGGCGCTATCCGGATCTGCCGATAGCGATCGTTTCCGGCGTCAACGATGCGCGCATCATCCGCGCGCTGCTCGACGGCGGGGCCCGCGGTTATATTCCCAAACTCGCAAGGAGCGAGCAACTGATGGATGCCCTGCGGCGCATCCTGCAGGGCGAGATCTACTTGCCCGACGCCTTGTTCATTCCCGCTTCCCGTTCCCCGGCGGACGACGACAAGGCCTCACCCCTGACGTCCCGGCAGCAGGAGATTCTTCCGTTGCTGGCCGAAGGCATGCCCAACAAGCAGATCGCCGACTCGCTGGGAGTCACGGAGGGGACGGTCAAGCAGCACTTGAAGGAATTGTTCAAACGCCTCGGTGCACGCAATCGCACTCAGGCGGTCAAGGTCGCGCGCCGAATGGGGTTGCTGCGACAGTAAACGAAGGCTGTGCGCGGATGCGCGAGGCCGAAGACGCGGCAGGTTCGCCGGCGGAAAATCCAAAAACTAAAGAGAAGGCAGGTTGCCCTGCCTTCTCTCGTTTGACTGCCTGAACCGGATTGATGCGGATTCAGTTATTGCGCAGGTGCCGGCTTTTTCGCCTTTTTCTTCTTCTTCTTGTCGGCGTCCGCGGTGCGGCCCGGCTTGTCGGAGCTTCCTGCTGATTTCACGGAACCGTCGTCGACGGCACGGGCCGGCTTGTTCGAGCTGCCACCGGACTTGACGGGGTCGTCGATCGCACGGCCCGGCTTGTCGGAACTTCACGGGGTCGTCGATTGCGCGGCCAGGCTTCGTGGTGCCGCCTGCCTTCACTGCGCCGTCGTCAAGAGCACGAGCCGGCTTGGTCGAGGTGCCACCTGCTTTCACGTCGTCGGCCGAGTAGCTCGGCAGCGAGAGCATGAGGATGCTGGCAGCTGCCAGCGCGGGAATCAGTATACGCATGCAAATCTCCTTGTCATTGGTCTGCCGTTGCCTGCCGGCAGATACGGAACGCGGCCGTCACAGTCGATTTGGTTGCGAGGCCAGGAAGAAGGCATTCTTCCGGCCGCCATGTTCTCAATTGGCAATGAGGTCCGCCATTCCGCATTCGGGCTAGGACCTGTTACTTTGGTGATAGGTGGAAGGCGGTATTTGCCGGCGGCGAGACTTCACGGCTGGACTCGCATCAGAACTTGCCCAGGTGCAACCCGGCATCCACCAGGATGGATTCGCCGGTCACCAGATCGGCGCCCTCGATCAGCCAGATCGCCACTTCGGCCACATCATCGGCGCTCGCCGCCTTGGCGAGCGGCACGGTCTTTTCGTAGTTGGCCTTGAATTTGGCGTATTCCTCCTTGCTGTAGCGCTCAAGATGCCAGCGCGTTTCGATGAGTCCCGGACAGACCGCGTTGACGCGAATTTCCGGTGCCAGCGAACGCGCGAGCGCGAGCGTCATCGCGTTCAGCGCGCCCTTGGACGCAACGTAGGCGGTGGACGAACCGATGCCCATGACGCCCGAAATGGAAGAGATGTTCACGATCGCGCCCTTGCCCTGTTTCTTCATCGCCGGTGCGCACGCGCGGATCATCTGGTAAGGGCCGATGACGTTGACCGCATAGATGCGCTGGAAATCTTCCGCGTCGAGGCCGTCGAGATCGGCCGCCGCGGCGAACTTGGTAATTCCGGCGTTGTTGATCAACGCGTCTATGCGTCCCCATTTGTCCAGCGCCGCCTTCGCGAGCGCGCGGCAATCGGCATCCCGCCCCACGTCTCCCCTGACCATGATCGCTTCCGTGCCCGCCGCCCTGCAGGCATCGACGGTCTGCTGCGCCTCCTTTTCGCTCTTTGTGTAATTGACCACGACGCGACAGCCTTTCCTGGCCAGCTGGATTGCGCATGCCGCACCGGTTCCGGTAGCCGAGCCGGTGACGATGCAGACCGCTGCCTCGAGTTTCATGGTGTTACCTCTTCTGGTGGGCGAATGGGAAGGGCGATGCTATCAATATTGACTGTCGTTTGGGCGCGACATCGCGGCCTTCGAGAACTCATGACGGAATTTGCGATCTCAGAAAGCTCAGTAATCCGGATCGTCCATGGGCGGTTCGCAGGGGGCGTTTGCGCCAAGCAAAAAAAGGACGGCCGGGATGAGGAAGTCGATATTGATGGGCGCGGTGATCGGAACCGCTGCGGTTTTATCCGCGGGGGCAATGGCGGGCTATTTGACCTGGAAGAATCCGGCCTACGCCGAAGTCGTAAGCGTCGATCCCGTCAGGCAGGCCGTTACCACACCGGAAAGGGTCTGTCGCGATGAACAGGTCACCCGCCGCAAACCGGTCAATGACGAGCACCGCATCATTGGCACCGTCATCGGCGGCATGGCCGGCGGGGTGGTCGGACATCAGATCGGAAACGGGACAGGGAAGACCGTCGCGACCGTGGCCGGCGCAGCGGCCGGCGGTTATGCAGGCAATCAGGGGCAGAAAAAAATGCAGGAAAAGGATATCTATGTCGCCACCGAGAAGCATTGCAAAACGGCGAATCGGGTTTCCGAGAAGGTGGTTGCCTACGACGTGCGCTACCGGTTGCACGGCAAGACTTCGAAAGTGCGCATGGACCACGATCCCGGCCCGCGCCTGCCGGTGAAAGACGGCAAGGTGGTGCTGACGCAGGGCCCCGACGCCAAGCCGGATTCGAAGGCCTAGCCGCAACAAAAAGCCCGGGGGGTCCCGGGCTTTTTTTATTGCGTTAGAGATGTCACGGCATCCACGTAGTCACGGCATTCACGGTTTCTCTCACTTCACCGTATATCCGCGCCCGTCCAGGCAAGCGCCGAGCGCCCGCTGATAATCCGGAACCATTTGTCCGCTTGTGTTCGCAGGATCCTGTCCGGTCTGACTGGCAGCCCATTTGTTGCATTCGCCGCGATCACGGTTTTGCTGATCGGCGTTCTGTCCCTGGCGGGGATAGATGAACAACTGATTCCCGCCGCCCTGGGCCACAGTTACCGGAGGCGCCACAGGTTGGGGAGGCAGCGGAGGTGCGGCGCTGACCGACGGCATCGGCGCGTTCTGTTGAACGCCGTTGTTGACCGGGCCCAGTTCGGTGACGGCGTCGTCGGGCGGAACGGCTATTCCCGGTGGCGGTGCCATCGCGATCGTGCCCGGAGGTTGGTCCACTACGGCGTAACCCTGCGGACTGCGCACGTAATAAACATCGTTGGCGTAGTAATACGGATAAGGTCCGACCCATACCCGCGTATAGAACGGCGGCAGAACCGGAACGATGATACCGAAGGGTGGACGCACGACGACGTAAGCGTTGTTCACCGGCCGATACCAGACTCCGCCGGAGAAATAGAACTGCTGTCCGCCGTGCACTATCAGGCGCGGATGCGGCGGCAGCACGCTGAAGCGGAAGCCGCGCGGCGGATAGTAGTGATCGTGGTGGTAGCGCGAATCGCGAAATTCATCGCGGTGGAATTCGTGTTCGCGGAATTCATGTTCGCGGAATTCACGTTGGCGATAGCCACCCTGGTCGGCGTGGACGGGACGAGGGGTTCCCGCCACGCACAACAGGGCAAGCAAGGCTGCAATCGCAGCCTTTACGGCAAAACTGTTCGATGACAAGATTCTGGCGGACGACATGATTCGAGCGGATGACATGGCTGTTTCCCTTGACATGGATTAACGCGGCGTCACCGCGACGTTCACCTTCAACTGGTTGCCCGGGTTGTAGGGCAGCCGGGTGGAGAAGCGCTGGCCGTCGTATTCGTAGGTCACCATGTAGCCGGTGGTAACGGCCTGGAAGTTGTCCACCTGGCGGCAGCGCTGGACCGGTGCCGCGGTGGTGACCGTGGTATTGCCGTTGTTCTGGTTGGCAACGGCGTCGCCGGCGACAGCGCCGACGCCGGCACCCACCGCGGCGCCCGCTATCCGGCCATTGCCGCGGCCGACCTGGGAGCCCAATAAACCGCCTGCGACACCGCCGATGATGGCGCCGAGATAATTGCGTTCCTGCGGTACGGCCTGGGTGACCTGCTGCGTTTCAGTCCAGCACTGTTGCGTCGGGCGGTTCACCTGTTCGGTAATCGGCGATACGCCGACCACATTGGCCAGCGCTTCGAATGCATGAGCGTTTAACTGGGCAACCGCCAACACGGACGCAACGGCGATCGATAGCTTCTTCATGACCTTACCCCTCCTCACATTAGGTTCAGACAAACGGTGCTGCCTGCTCTAACGCGTTAGAGCGCCGCTGGTTGATGGAGTTTTGTAACGTAATGTCGGAAGGGCCGTGACGATCGTGACGATCGTGACGGCGTGACGGTCGTGACGACGTAATCCATCGGAAATTCAGGCGAATATCGGTACACGCAAAGTCGGCTCAGGCGCTGAAGGTCAAATTCTGGTGATCTGGTTTTACCCCGTCACGACCGTCACGATCGTCACGCCGTCACGGCATTTCAGGCACAATCCTCCCCGGTGAGGAACGAACAAAAAAACAATAATGCCGCGACGCATGGCGGGGTGGATTCCACTTACGCATGGACACGGCTGGTGCTGGCGCTGATCCTTTCGACGATCGGCGGCGTGGGCATGTGGTCGGTGGGCGTGGCGCTGCCCGCGGTGCAGGCCGAGTTCGGCGTCGCACGTGCGGATGCTTCGTTGCCCTATATGCTGACCATGCTCGGATTCGGTGTCGGCACCCTGGTGCTGGGGCGGATGTCGGATCGCTTCGGTGTCCTGCCGCCCGTCCTCATCGGCATTTTCTGTCTGATCTTCGGTTACGCCGCGGCCGGCTCGGCGTCGACGCTCTGGCAATATTCCGTCGCCCACGGCCTCCTTTTCCCCGCTGCTGGCGGACATGTCGCACTGGTTCACCCGCCGGCGCGGCATCGCCGTGGCCATCATTGCCAGCGGCAACTACATGGCCGGTACCCTGTGGCCGTCGGTGATCCAGCATTTCATCGAGACGAGCGGATGGCGGCGTACCCTGTTCGGCATTTCCATTTTCTGTGCCGTCACCATGATTCCCCTCGTTCTGACGCTGCGCAGGCGCGCACCGGCGGAACACGATGCCGTGACCGTATCCACGCAAGAGCTGGCAGTGCGCGTCCGTCCGCTGGGGATGCCGCCACTGGCATTGCAGAACCTGTTGATCATCGCGGGCATCGGTTGTTGCGTCGCCATGTCCATGCCGCAGGTGCACCTGGTCGCCTATTGCGGGGATCTTGGTTATGGCGCGGCGCGCGGTGCGCAGATGCTGTCGTTGCTGCTCGCATGCGGGATTGTCAGCCGCCTCATCTTCGGCTGGATCTCCGACCGCATCGGCGGATTGCGCACGCTGCTCATAGGATCGAGCATGCAGTGCTTCGCGCTGTTCCTGTTCCTGCCGTTCGACGGACTCGCCTCGCTGTTTGTCATCTCGGCCTTGTTCGGTCTGTTCCAGGGTGGCATCGTGCCTTCCTACGCCATCATCATCCGCGAGTACTTCTCGCCGAAGGAAGCGGGGACGCGCATCGGCATCGTGCTCACGGCAACGATGGTCGGCATGGCCCTGGGCGGCTGGATGTCCGGCGTGATCTTCGACCTGACCGGTTCGTACCGGGTGGCATTCATGAACGGCATCGCGTTCAATCTGGTGAACATGGCGATTGCCATGATGCTGCTCGGCAGAAGCAGGCGCGGTCAGATAAAGGCATCCGCCTGTGCCTGACGGCAGGCAACGCAATCCATCATGGGGGAAAAGGACATGAGCACATCAGTTTCGCGTCGCCGCCTTGTCGCAGGCACTTGCGCAACGGCGGCGCTGATTTCGGCGGGAATTCCGATGCGTGCTCGCGGGGAGAACGCGATCGCGTTGCGTATTTCCTCGTCGCTCACTGCCGACCAGAATTCCGCGCATTACATCTGGTACCAGCGTTTCGCCGCCAATCTGAAAACCGCGGCGGGTTCCCGGATCGCGGCCGATTTTTTCCCGAACAGCCAGCTCGGCAAGGAAGCCGATGTGGTGCAGCAGGTCAAGGTCGGATCGATCGACATCATGCTGACCGGTTCCTCGATCTGGGCCACGGTCACGCCTGAATTCGGCATGCTCGACCTGGGTTATCTGTTCGACAGCTATGCGCACATGGCGAAGGCGCTCGACGGCGGAGTCGGCGCCAGCCTTGCAGAAATCCTGCGCGGCCGCACCGGTTGCACGGTCATGGGATGGGGATCGCATTTTGCGGCGCGCAGCGTCTATACCAAGACGCCGATAACGTCGCTGGCGGAGTTGAAGGGTGTGAAACTGCGCGTGTTGCCGACCAGCGCCTTCATCGACACGTTCAAATTGATGGGTGCGGTGCCGACGCCGATTCCGTTCAACGAACTCTATACCGCCGTGCAGACAGGCGTTGTCGACGGCTTCGAGCACGATGCCTCGACCGTGCTCGCTACCAAGCTCTATGAAGTCACGAAACATTGTTTCCTGACCGAGCATCTGTTCCCGCCCATGGTCGCCGTGATCGGCAAGCGCGGGCTCGACCGGATTCCCGCGGACATCCGCCCGGCCTTCCTGCAGGCGGCGCAGGAGGCGAGCCTGTATCAACGCGCGCAGGCGGCAGAGAAAGGAAGTGCAGCGTTCGCGGAGTTGAAGAAGCTCGGCATTGCTTTCCATCCCATGGCCAAGCCAGAGCGCGACGCGCTGCGCAAGCAGATGGAAACGCAGCTCTGGCCGGCGTTTGCCAGCCAGTATCCGCCTACCAAACCGCTGTTCCAGGCAGTCGCCGCCGCACGCTAGGCGGGAGGCGAAACGGGGGCGCGGAATGAAAGACAACGCCGTCTACGTCTCCCAGTTCGCCAGGCCGCGTTTCGCGCACCGTGCACTTGGCGGACTGCTGGCTGGGACGGAAATCTTCGCGGCCATCGTGCTCGCGGCCGACGTCCTGGTCGTATTGTGCTCGGTCGTGTGGCGCTACTTCCTGCACGATCCGGTCGATTGGGCGGAAGAGATCGCGCGCGCCCTGATGGGCATGCAGGTTTTCCTCGGTGCGGCGACGACACTGGCGCGAGCGCAGCACGTGGGCATCGACAGTTTCCGCAACCTGTTTCCCGCCTCCTGGCGTGTGGTGCTGATCCAGCTCTGCCACTGGATCGTCGTCGTGGTGGCGGTCGCGCTGCTGCTGTCCTCCTGCGCGCTGTTCGCCGATTCGCGCGGACAAACCACGCCGATCGGACTGCCGCAATGGATCTACATAGGCCCGGTCGTGATCGGCAGCGCGCTCATGCTTGCGTTTGGCATTGCCAGTGCGCTGGACGGCCCCGGCAAAACCGTCTGGGGCACACTCGTCCTTGCCGCCATGTTGTCCGGCGCGGTCTGGGCGTGGAATGCCGCCTTGCCCGCGCAGGCGGTCACGCCGCTGATACTGCTCGCCACCGGCTTCGTGCTGAGCATCGTCGCCGGTTTGCCGATCGCGTTCGCGCTCGCATTTTCCGCGTTGCTTTACTTTCTCGCCGATCCTTCGCTGCCGATGCTGGTGTATTCGCAGCAGGTGTTGTCCGGCATGGATCATTTCGTGTTGCTGGCGATCCCCTTCTTCGTGCTGGCCGGCCTGCTGATGGAGGCAAACGGCATGTCCTCCCGGCTGATCGAGCTGCTGTTGCGCATGATGGGGCGCGTACGCGGCGGGCTGAACCTGATCATCATCACGGCGACCGCATTTTTCTCGGGCGTGTCCGGGTCGAAGCTCGCCGATGTCGCGGCCGTCGGCGGGATCATCATGCCGGCGGTACGCCGTACCCGGCAGGACCCGAACGACGCCGCGGGCCTGTTGGCCGCGTCGGCAGTCATGGCGGAAACCATCCCGCCATGCATCAACATGATCATCATGGGATTCGTCGCCAACATTTCCATCGGCGGGTTGTTCATCGCCGGCCTGGTGCCGGCGGCGTTCATGGCGCTTTCGCTCGCGCTGGTCGCGTACGCCTTCGGTTCGCGCATCGATCCCGACGCCGCGTTCGAAAAGCGCAGGGCCCTGGTGCCGCTGATAGGCGGCGCGCTGGTCGGGCTGGTCATGATCGCGATGATAGGAAAGGGCGTGACGTCGGGCATTGCGACGTCGACGGAAGTGTCCGCCTTCGCGGTCGCCTATGCGCTGATCGTGGGCGGGCTGGCGTTCCGTGAACTGAGCGCGCGCAGCGTGCTGCGCCTGTTCGTGCGTTCGGCCTCGATGGCCGGCAGCATCCTGTTCATCGTCGCGGCGGCTTCCAGCGTGTCCTTCGCGCTGACCATCCAGCAGATCCCGCAGCAGCTCTCCGGGTTCATGATGGACCTGGGGCACCGCTTCGGCGCGGACGGCTTCGTGCTCGCCTCGACCCTGCTGATGATCGCCTTCGGCGCGATTCTCGAGGGTGCGCCGGCGCTGATCATATTCGGGCCGTTGCTCACCCCGATCGCGTTGCAGCTCGGCGTCTCGCCGCTGCATTTCGGTACCGTCATGGTGGTGGCGATGGGATTCGGCCTGTTTTCGCCACCAGTCGGGCTGGGTTTGTTCGCGACCTGCTCGATCACCGGCACCGAGTTGAAAGACGTGGTGCGGCCGATGGCGAAATATCTTGCGGTGCTGTTCGTCGCACTCCTGGTGCTGGTGTTCGTGCCGGCATTTTCGCTCTGGCTGCCGGCGCGGTTCGGTTTCGGCTGATGCACCCACCCACCTCACCCCAGCCCTCTCCGCCCTCACGGGGGGAGAGGGCTGGGGTGAGGCGGGTGGGAGGGCGGGTGGCTGGTGGTCTAGTGCAGCTGGGGCTTCTTCAGGACTTCGTTGCGGTCGACTGATTGCAGGCGCACGTTGAGCAGGGAGCCTTCGCGCGCCAGGGTCAGCGGAATCTCCGTGCCGGCCGGGCCGAGCCGCCATATTCTGCGGAACAGGTCAGCCAGCGATGCAACACGCTGGCCCTCGACTTCGAGGACCATGTCGCCCTGGCGGATGCCCGCGCGCTGCGCCGGGCCGTCATCGGCCAGCCCGCCGACAATGATCTGGCCGCCGCTGTCCGCCGCGTACATTCCCAGCCAGGGACGCGGCGCGCGGCTCGAACGTCCCAGCTTCAGCATGTCGTCCAGAATCGGTTCGAGCAGGTCGATCGGCACGATCATGTTGCCCTGTGCCTGCTTGCCGTCGTGCGCTTCTTCCACGAGCAGCGAGCCGATACCCAGCAAGCGGCCATCCATTCCGACCACCGCGGCGCCTCCCCACTGCGGATGCGCGGGGGCGGTGAACAAAGCCTCGTCGAGTACGTATTCCCAGTAACCGGCGAATTCGCGTTTGGCGATGATTTTCGCTTTCAATGCATGCGCGCGCCCGCCGTTGCCGATGACGATGACGTTGTCGCCGACCGCGCAGGAGGTTGCGCTGCCGCGCGGCAGCGCAGGCACATTGAGACGGCCGAGCGGCTGAACCAGTCCGAATCCGGTGGCCTGGTCGTAAGCCAGCGGATACCCCGCGATTGCCAGCCCGCTGTTGGTGGTCAGCCAGATGTTGCGGGCTTCGGTAATGAGATAGCCGATGGTGAGGACGAGGCCGTCGTCGCGAATGACGATGCCGTTGCCGGCGCGTTCCGTGCCGAGGATGGAAGCCGTAAAGGCGTCGTCCGGAATTTCCGAGCGCAGCAGCACGACTGCGTCGAGCACGGAGTCGAGGTCGAACCGCAATTCGCCCTGCTGCGGTTGCACGCCCTTGGGGAAAGCCCAGTTGCCTTCTTCAGCCATGAAAAAATCCGCATCGCGCCTGCCGATTGGCGCCAATCGGGAATGTTACGCGATTCGCCGAAATCGTAAAGCTCAGGCCGTCTGCAGCCTCGGGGCGATGGGCGCTTCGCGGATCGGCAGGTTGACCAGGGCTGCGACGGCGGCGAGCCCGGCATCGAGGTACCACATGACCGTGTAGTCGCCGAGGTTGACGACGGCGAGCCCGCCCAGCCATGCGCCGAGGAAGGCGCCGATCTGGTGCGACAGCAGGGTCAGGCCGAACAGGGTGGCCAGATAGCGCGTGCCGAACAGTTTGCCGACAATGGCGGCCGTGGGCGGCACGGTCGCAAGCCAGGTCAGCCCGAGGCCCACGGCGAAAAGATAGAACGTCGACGGGGTTTTCGGCGCGGCGAGATAGAGCAGGATCAGGACCGCACGCGAGCCGTACATCCAGAACAGAATGAATTTGCTGCGGTATCTTTGCGTCCCCCAGCCGGCCAGCAGGCTGCCGACGATGTTCGACAGGCCGATGATGGCCAGCGACCAGCTGGCTACCTGCGCCGAAAGTCCGCACAACTGCACTTCGCCCGGCAGGTGCGTGACCAGGAAGGCGATGTGGAATCCGCAAGTGAAAAAACCGGCGTGCAGCAGCAGATAACTGCGGTCCTTCATCGCGTCGCGCAGCGCGGCCTTCATGCCCTTGTCGGCGGGATTGCCCGCCACCGAGCGCGCTTGTTCGGCCGCGGTGGCCGGTTTGCCGCGCAGCGCGCGCGTGATCGGCAATGCGCCGAGCGCGATTGCCGCTATCGAGAATTGTCCGAAAGATCCGCCTGCATTGATGATGCCGGCGGCCATGCCGCGTTTTTCCGGCGGCATGTGCCGCGCCGCCGATCCGATCAGGACCGAGAAGCTGCCGGCACCCGAGCCCGCCGCGATCAGGATGCCGAGCGAGAAAATCAATCCCGCGGAAGTCGTCATGAACGGCGTGATCGCCGATCCGAGCGACAGCAGCAGGATGCCGCCGACGAGCACGCGCCCCGGACCGTAGCGGTCGGCGATCGCCCCCGCGATCGGCTGCACCGCGCCCCAGACGAACTGGCCTATGGCCATGGCCAGGCTGATGGTGGCGATGCCGAGCCCGGTGGAGGTATTGAGCGGCGACAGAAACAAGCCCTGGGACTGTCGCGACCCCATGGTGACCATCAACAGCGCGGCGGCAAGCAGGACGATGAACCAGTAGGACCGGGATTCGTTGCGGGAAGACATGGCTAGTTATCCTCGGGAAGGGCGGGCTTGAGGCGCGACAGCGCCTGTTCGAGCTGGGTGTGGAGATTGGCGACAAAATCGCGGCCGAGGTGTTCTTCGAGCGCGAGCTGCGCCTGCCGCCATTGTTTGCGCGCGGACGTACGCAGGCTCAGGCCGTCCGCGGTCAGCACGAACAATCGCTGGCGTGCATCCGCACCGGACGATTCGCCGACCAGGGCCTGTTCGAGCAGCGGTTGGAGGCTGCGCGTGAGGGTCGTGCGGTCGATTTCCATGCGGTCGGCCAATGCGGTCAGCGACTGCGGCGTGTCGGACAGCTGCGCCAGCAGCGAATACTGCGAAAGCTTCAGGCCGGTGGCGCGCATGTGGTGTTCGTAGAACGCGGTGACGCGCCGGGTCAGCCGGCGCAGCCTCGCGCCGGTGCAGGCAACCGGATGCGGGATATCCGTGGCACGGGCGATTGCGGCGCGCGCAGGTTTCGGGCGGCTCGCCGTGACGGTACTCATCGATGCAAAATCCATAAAGCGTGCATATGCACGTACTTTAGCACAAGGCGGGACGGCTCGGTAGCGGAAGGGATCCGACTGACGGGCGATCGGGAAGGGACTGCGGGGTGTGCCTGCCGTAATCTAGGCTGGTGTTGCGCGGACGACCCACTGCAACGGCCTGGCATTGTGGACGGCCTGCTGGACGTCGGCTCCCGTTGCTTCGGCCAGTGCCTTTATTCCCACCAATACTTCCTCGCGAAAAGGTTCGTCGAAGACGCGTTCCATTCCCTCGATGATTCTAAAGCCTGAGGATTTAAACAAATCCCCGATCGTCGTTTTGGTGAACCACCTTATGTGAGTGCGATCGAAAAGCCCGTCATCCTCGTAGGTGAACATTCCGCTACTCGGTCTCGCCTGGAAGCTCCAGTGCTGCGCGTTGGGAATGCACGCCACGGACGTGCCTGCACACTGGCAAGTGCGCCTCGACAACGCGGGACGCGTTCTTGGGCATGATGGCGAGTACATCGGGGTTGAAACGGCCGTGTATCGGGGTCTGTTTCATATATGTAGGCCGCCAATTCCGGTCGATCCGGCGTCATCGGGAGAGGTTGCGTCAATAACCCCCGATCAGTGCCAAGCAATAATACTGTGGGCGGCATGCCTCTGGCAAAGCAGGGGTTCGTGACGAGGTGGAGCCGTTACGAGATGGGGCTCGTGACGAGGTGGGGTCGTGACGGGGTAAGGCTCGTGACGAGGTAAAGCTCGTGATGAGATTCGCCGCATACGGCGCAAACAAAAGCCCGGTTTCCCGGGCCAGTAGGGAGTGTCCGGAATTCTGTGTGTGAGGCTGGATGAAACATTTTACGCTTGCACCCGCGTGAAGCGGTCCTGATAAAGGATTGCGAATTGATTCATCGCCTCCTTCCAGTCGCGCGCCGGGCGGCCCCAATCGGCAGTGATGTTGCGCAGCGCCAGCCAGATCAGTTTGGCTGCTGCTTCGTCGGAGGGGAAATGGCCACGCGTCTTGATGATCTTGCGCAGCCGCGCGTTCACACTCTCGATCGCGTTGGTGGTGTAGATCACCCGGCGCACCGCCGGGGGAAACGCAAAGAACGGAATCACGTTCGTCCACGCGCGGCGCCACGATGCGGCGACGGTCGGGAATTTCTGACCCCACGGCCCGGCCTCGAAGCCGTCCAACTCGGCCTCGGCCGCCTCGGCACTGGCGGCCGTGTAGATCGGCCTGATCGCCGCGGCCAGACGCTTGCGCTCCTTCCAGCCCACATAATCCAGGCTGTTCCGGATCAGGTGCACGAGGCAAGTCTGCAGCGTGGTGGCCGGATAGACCACGGCCAGGGCTTCGCCCATGCCTTTCAAGCCATCGGTGACCGCGATCAGGATGTCGGCCACCCCGCGGGTCGACAAGTCGTTGAACACCTTCATCCAGAATTTCGCCCCTTCGGTGTTCTCGATCCACAGCCCGAGGATGTCGCGGGTGCCGTCGGGCTGTACGCCCAGCGCCAGGTAGACCGCCTTGTTGCGCACCACGTTGTCCTCGCGGATCTTCACCCGCAGGGCATCGAAGAAGATCACCGGGTACATCGGCTCGAGCGGCCGGGACTGCCAGGTCGTAATCTCCGCGAGCACCGCGTCGGTGACGGTGCTGATGAATTCCGGGGTGACCTCGGTGGCGTACATCTCGGCCAGGAAGGCCTGGATTTCGCGTACCGTCATGCCACGCGCGTACAAGGCGATGATCTTGTCGTCGAACCCGGTGAAATGCCGCTCGTGCTTGCCGATGAGCCTGGGTTCGAACTCGCCTTCACGGTCGCGCGGCACCTCGATGCGCAGCGGTCCGTCGTCGGTGAGCACGGTCTTGCCGCTCTTGCCATTGCGGTGGTTGGTCGCCGAGGGCGGCTTGTCGGCACCGGCGGCATAGCCCAGGTGGTGACTCATCTCCGCACCCAGGGCGCGTTCGATCAGCGCCTTCTTGAACGCCCGCGAGACGTCTTCGACCGCCTCCGCCGTCATCGGGCCTTTGACCAACTCGTCAAGCAACGCGGGCGTTATCTTGGGCAACACCGCCGCTTGCGCGGCCGCGTTGGCTTTCTGCATCTTCCTCACTGGCTTCGGCATACTTGTCCCTTTCAAATGACATGGTATGCCTCACACACAAAATTCTGGATAGGCCC
>WNFM01064152.1_pt1 | contig 33514 bp, 33 predicted proteins | sample 5400271 | NCBI WGS metagenome assembly WNFM01 (sample SAMN13153352, study PRJNA577476) | soil metagenome | isolation source: 60 cm saprolite on Douglas fir-dominated hillslope | place: USA:California | collected 2013-09-17 | reverse complement strand
CCCTAACGCAGATCCTACCGCTTGAGCAGGTCCACCGGCTCCCTGACGTCAGAAACACGGAAATAGCGCGCCAGGCCGGGATGCTTCCTGGCCACCTCTTCATACATGGCGTAAGCCACGTTGCGGTAGGAGAAATGTCCGGAGGCGCCGCTGCGCAACTCGGCAATGTAGAGCGCTTCCGCAAAATCCATTTTGAACAACGTGCGCTTGCGGAAGGCCATGGGCAGCAGATACAACCCCGCCTGCGGGCCTGCGGCGCCCATCTTCTCGCATGAGTGGATGACCTTCTGCATAGCGGCCTTGTATCGCGCTTCGAGGCCAGCGGCAGTGATGTCCGGTGGCGTGTCGTAACCGTGGTGACGGGTGAACCCCTGCTCGATCTGTGTGCAACGGCGGTGGCGGTGCATATCGCGAAAGCCGCCGATGTCCATAAGGATGTCAAACTTGAATTGCTGGCCGGCATGGAACCCGCGCAAAAGTTCGTCATGCGGGCCGCGGTGACGCATGCCCAGATCGATGATCTCACTCCGCTGTGCCGCCGTGAGCGCCTGCACCCGGTCTTTGATCTGGCGATAAGAATGATGGCTGGCGGAATAAAGCAGCGTTGCTGCGATCTCCACTTCCAGCGGGCCGTCTTCGATCAGATCGACAAGCGGCGCGCCCTCCAGAGGTACGCCCTCCATCAACTCCGCGGCTGCGTGCTCCAGCTCTTTGCGCGTCCGGATCTCATACTCATTCGGGTTCGCGTACTTCACCAGCGTGGGCGCCACGCGTGTGGGACGCAGAAGCTGCTGCGCGGCCTTCGCGCCCAATTCAGGGTTGACCGCCTTGATTTCTTCCACCAGCGCCCGTACCGATTCCGTCTGGACGTTGTAAGCCGCGTCCCGGGCCGCGTCCTTTAACAGTGCGCCCAGATGGCGAACCTCGTCATAAGGGCTAGCCAGAAGCCGGGCGATCTGCGTCTCCAGGGTGCGCGCGTTCACGATCTGACCCAGTGAGGTGTTGGTCGCCAGCGGCAGCAGGTAGCGCGAATTGTCAAATGCCCGGGCGCGCAACGTGCGAGTGTACGCGTCTTCAGCCATGCTTTCAGGGCGAGGAACCTGCGCGGTGTAATAGCGCAGCATCTCCTGGGTAAAGGCGTCATACTCGGCAAAGAGAAAGTCGACTGTAGAAGAGTATTCGGCTTTGAGCGCCTCGTTGCTGCCGAAGCCAGGAATGAAGTAGCCGCTCTTCTTGAAGTTCTGGTAGCGGGTGGAGCGCTCCTGGCCGTCCCAGCGCTGCTCATCAACCAGCACGATGGCGGCCAGGATCGACAGCTTCTCAACGGCGAACGCCAGATGCGCGAGATCGGCGATCGAACGATGGCCGTACTGGAAGTAAAAGGTGTTGAGAAACTGCTCGGCCTTCTGTTCGCTGATCTCCCTGAGCGACTCTTTCATCGAAAGGGCCGAACGCGAATACTTGGCCATGGCGTAGGCCTGAACTTCAGGGTCCACGCCGTGCACGGCAAATACGTTGACCTGCGGGCCGGAGCTGGCCCCGTTCTTTTCTGTCGCGGCCGGCTTGGCGGTGGTGGGGTCTGGCATGGAAGCTTGATTCTATTCCATCCTGTTATTTGCTCAATGCAATTATCTTCGTCTCTATTGAGCGTCATCTCGAAGGGCGTGAGCGAGCCCACGTTTTCTTCAGTGGGCGAGTAGCCCTGAGAGACCTTGGGTCTAGAAATTTGCCAGGGAGCGCAAGGTCCCTCCGTCCTACTCGCACGCTTAAGAGAACGCGTGCTCGCTTAACGGACGTCGGGATGACGCGTTAAAGGAAGCGTTCAAAGGAGTCGCGTTACGTCGGATTTTTGATTTCCTGCGTCTTTATCCACAGCAGCGCTCTTTCTCAGCCGCCGCAGAGGTGGTAAAATTCTTAAAATCCACTCTCCGGAGTTCCGATGCAGGCAATCCTTGCGCTGGAAGATGGACGAATCTTCAGCGGCAGAGGCCATGGCGCGAAAGGCGAATGCTACGGGGAAGTCGTTTTTAATACTTCCATTACCGGCTACCAGGAAATCTTCACCGATCCATCTTACGCAGGGCAGATTGTTGTCCTGACCAACCCGCAGATTGGCAATTACGGCACCAATCCTGACGACAATGAGGCCACGCATCCTTATATCGAAGGGCTGGCCGTGCGCGAGTTCTCGCCCATCAGCTCCAACTGGCGCTCCCAGCAGGTGACTGACGAGTACCTGGAAAAGTTCAAGATCCCGGTGATTGCCGATATTGACACCCGCGCGCTGGTCCGCCATCTGCGTACGCATGGCGTGATGCGCGGCGTGATCTCGTCGATTGAAACCGATCCGGAAAAGCTGGTGGCAAAAGCCCGCTCGATCCCGAAAATGGACGGCACCGACTTGGCCAAGGTGGTGACCACCAAGCAACGCTACCTGTGGGAGACTGGCACGCGCTCGCATGAGCCGACCGAGGTTGTGGGCGTGAAAGACCAGCCGCCCAGCAAGCATGTGGTGGCCTATGATTTCGGCATCAAGCAGAACATCCTGCGCATGCTGGTGGACCAGGGCTGCCGCGTCACGGTGGTCCCGGCCATGACCAGCGCGGAAGATGTGATGTCGTTGAATCCCGATGGCGTGTTTCTTTCGAACGGCCCCGGGGATCCCGAGCCGTGCGGTTATGCCGCAGACAACATTCGCCGCTTGATGGGCAAGACACCGATCTTCGGTATCTGCCTGGGGCATCAGTTGGTGGGACTGGCGCTGGGCGGCCGCACGTACAAGCTTAAGTTCGGACACCACGGCGGCAATCATCCGGTGAAGCAGCTGGAGACGGGCAAGATTGAGATCACGGCGCACAATCACAATTTCGCCGTCGACCCGGATTCGCTCAAAGAATCAGAAATTCTGAAGACGCATATCGACCTGAACGACAATACGCTGGAAGGCTTGCGCCATCGCTCGCTGCCGTTGTTCACGGTTCAGTACCATCCAGAGGCTTCTCCGGGGCCGCATGACTCGCATTACCTGTTCAAGGATTTTATGGGGCTGATGGAGGAGTGGAAGGAAAGATGAGTGCAAGACGAAACATCGCGCTCGGGTACTGGGCCGCGGGTCTCCTGTTGACGTTCGGAGTCGCATGGCGGGCGGATGCGTGCTGGGTTACGCTGGCTACCGTCCACGTGTCCACGAATTTTCGCGTCGTCGTGCAGCACGGTTCCACGCCCATTCCTGGAATTCCGGTGGTGGTTTTTGACAACGCAGATCTGGCGAAGTGGACAAATGAGACGGAATGGAAGCCGAAGCCCATCCTGACACTTGTATCCGGGACGGATGGCGTTATTGACATTCAGAACCTAAAGCCGGGCAGCTATTTGATCGAAACCAAAGGGCCGGGTAAGGGAAGCGCCGTAAACGCAGAAGTGTCAGCCAAGCGCGTGAAAGGCAGCAATCGGATAACTCTTGCATGGCCGTTTTCACCGGACGGAATTCTGAAGACAAGAGCGCTGGCCGGACAGTTGGAGAGCAGTAATCCCTGGATACCGTTTCAAGATGTACACGTGGAGCTCTGGACCGCAGGGGCGAAGACCCCGATATCAGCGGAAAACACCGGAGCGGAAGGCCATTTTCATTTCGAGCAGACAGCCCCTGGAATTTACATTCTTCACGTCCGCGGCCAGCAAAAAGGCGTTGGTGACAATTGGCAAGTGGACGGGGATATCCCTCTCGAACTATCGCCCTCTGCCGTAAATCTGCCTGAGGTACTTTCCTTGCAACTTAGCGAGTCCAGTTGCGGCATTAGCTACAGCAGTTGTCCCGCCCCGAACATCGTGGCAATGACGTCAAGGCGGATCAGAGTTCGCGATCCTCTCGGCGCAGTCATAGCGCGTGCGCAATACGAACTGGATGATCCGTCCGGCAGGGTGAAGGCGAATGGCTCAACGGATTCCAACGGCATCGCCGAACTCCCGCCCGGCTTGCTGGGCAAAATGACTCTGGTGATTGCCAGTCCCGGCTTTACACTCTTAAAGCAACCTCTGGATCTGCGCGCTCTTGATGCGAACGCGGGGGATCTTCTTGTTTCAATGGCTGGGCAGATGTCTGATGACCAATGCAGCAGCGTGAGTTTGGAGAAGCATGCCACGCCGCAATGACATCTCGAAGATCCTGATCATCGGCTCCGGGCCGATCGTGATCGGCCAGTCGGCGGAGTTTGATTACTCCGGGACGCAGGCCTGCAAAGCGCTCAAGGCCGAGGGTTACGAGGTGGTGCTGGCCAACTCCAACCCGGCCACCATCATGACCGATCCGGAGATGGCGGACCGCACTTACATTGAGCCGCTGACAAAGACGTACCTGGAAGAAATTATCCGGCAGGAAGCGGAGATGATGCGCGGACAAGCGGGCAAATTCGCGCTCCTGCCCACAGTCGGCGGCCAGACTGCTCTCAACCTGGCTGTGGAGCTGGCCGATTCCGGGGTTCTTGAGAAATACAACGTTGAGCTGATTGGGGCGCAGCTTCGCGCCATCAAGATGGCGGAAGATCGATTGCTGTTCAAAGACGCCATGACCCGCATCGGCCTCGACGTCCCCAAATCCGCGCTGGTCAACAACCTGAAAGACGGCCTGGATTTCTCCGGGAAGATTGGCTTTCCGTTGATCATACGTCCGTCATTCACGCTGGGCGGCAGCGGCGGCGGCATTGCCTATAACCGCGAAGAGCTGCTGGAAATCCTGGCCCGCGGCCTGGATCTCTCGCCAGTGCACGAAGTGCTGATCGAAGAGTCTGTCCTGGGCTGGAAAGAATACGAACTGGAAGTAATGCGCGATCTTGCGGACAACGTGATCATTGTCTGCTCGATCGAGAACTTTGATCCCATGGGCGTGCATACCGGTGACTCCATCACCGTGGCCCCGGCGCAGACGCTCACCGACCGCGAATACCAGCGCATGCGCGATGCCTCGATCAAAGTGATCCGCGAGATCGGCGTGGAGACCGGCGGCTCAAATATTCAATACGCGGTGAACCCGGCGAACGGGCGCATGGTGGTAATCGAGATGAACCCGCGCGTTTCGCGCTCGTCCGCGCTGGCGTCAAAGGCCACGGGCTTCCCCATCGCAAAGATCGCCGCCAAGCTGGCTGTGGGCTACACGCTGGACGAGGTCCCTAACGACATCACCAAGAAAACACCGGCCTGCTTTGAGCCGACCATCGACTACGTGGTGGCGAAGATTCCGAAGTGGCAATTTGAGAAATTTCCCGGCGCGGATGAAGGGCTGGGCCCGCAGATGAAATCGGTGGGCGAGGCCATGGCTATCGGGCGCACGTTCAAAGAAGCGCTGATGAAGGGCATACGGTCGCTGGAAACAGGCAAGAAAGTTGGCGCGGAGAAGATCGAGCCGCGAATCCTGACGCAGCGTCTGGTCACGCCCCATCCCGAGCGCCTCACCTACATCCGCTACGCGCTGCACCAGGGCATGACCGTGAAAGAGCTGCACAAGATGACCAGCATCGATCCCTGGTTCCTTTATCAGCTCAAGGAAATAGCAGCGATGGAGACGGAACTGCTCAAGCTATCGCCGGATTCGTTGACCAAGGAGATATTGCAAAAAGCCGGTCGGCTGGGCATTGAAATCACGACCCAGGAGGCGGAGCAGCTCAACCAGTCGCCAGAGCCGCTGACGAAGGAAACGTTGCGCCAGGCCAAGCGTCTGGGTATTTCGGACGAGCGGATTGCGCTCTCGATCAAGACGGGCGTGCAGACGGTGCGCCGTATGCGTGAAGAGCTGGGCATTCGGCCGGTGTACAAGCTCGTGGACACATGCGCCGCGGAATTTGAAAGCTATACGCCCTATCTTTACTCGACCTACGAAGAAGAGGACGAAGCGCCGCCCACGGCAAAAAAGAAGATCATCATCCTGGGCAGCGGGCCCAACCGGATCGGGCAGGGCATTGAGTTCGACTATTGCTGCTGTCACGCGGCGTTCGCCCTGCACGACGATGGTTACGAGACCATCATGGTTAACTGCAACCCCGAAACCGTCTCCACCGACTATGACACCAGCGACCGGCTCTATTTTGAGCCGCTCACGTTTGAAGACGTGCTTGCGGTCTACCAGCATGAGACGCAGGGCGGAGCGCCGGTTGGAGTCATCGTTCAATTCGGCGGACAGACACCTCTCAACCTGGCGCTGCCGCTGAGGGGCGCTGGCGTGACGATTATCGGGACTTCGCCGGAATCGATTGACCTGGCGGAAGACCGCAAGCGCTTTGGCAAGCTGCTGGAAGAACTCGATATCCCGCAGCCTCCCGGCGCAATTGCCACCAGCGTGGAAGAGGCCGTTGCCGGGGCGCGCAAGGCGGGATATCCGGTGCTGGTGCGGCCTTCGTACGTGCTGGGCGGGCGCGCCATGGTGATCGCCTATGACGATGACAGCGTGGTCCGCTATATGAAAGAGGCGGTCGAGTATTCGCAGCGGCGTCCGGTACTGGTCGACCATTTCCTGGAAGATGCGGTTGAAGTGGACGTGGACGCGCTTTCCGATGGCGAGGACGTCGTTATCGGCGGAATTATGCAGCATATTGAAGAAGCCGGCATACACTCCGGCGACTCTTCCTGCGTGCTGCCGTCGGTTGGCCTGCGCAAGCCGGTGCTGGACACCATCCGCGAATATACTTTCAAGCTGGCACGGGCGTTGAAGGTTGTCGGGCTGATGAATATTCAATTTGCCATCCAGAATGAAAAAGTGTTTGTGATCGAGGTCAATCCGCGCGCTTCACGCACCGTGCCATACGTTTCCAAAGCCACGGGCGTTCCGCTGGCCAAAATCGCCGCACGGCTCATGACTGGTCGCAAGCTGCGCGAGTTCCTGCCCTCGAACGTTGAACAAGGAACAGACCTCGCCACCGGCGCCGGATACTTTGTGAAATCGCCGGTCTTTCCCTGGAACAAATTTCCCGGCGTGGATACGGTGCTCGGGCCTGAAATGAAATCGACCGGCGAGGTGATGGGCTCAGCCGATACGTTCGGCGAAGCCTTTGCCAAGGCGCAGCTCTCGGCTGGCCAGGCGCTGCCCACGCGCGGCACGGTCTTCATCAGCGTGATTGATCGTTACAAGCAGGAGTCAATTGAGCTGGCGCGGCGCTTCGTTGAGCTGGGTTTCAGCATTGTCGCCACTCATGGCACGGCCGACCGTCTGGAAAAAGCCAAGTTGGCAGTGGACCGCGTTTACAAGGTGAAAGAAGGCCGGCCGAACGTAGTGGACCTGATCAAGGGCGATCGCGTGCAGCTGGTGGTGAACACGCCCCACGGCGCCGAGCCGTGGTTCGACGAGAAAGCCATCCGCCGCGCCGCCGTTACCAATCGCATTCCCACCATCACTACTATGGCCGCAGCCTGGGCCGCGGCCGAAGGCATCGCTGCGCTGCAGCGGAATGAAGTCAACGTGCGCTCGCTGCAGCAGTGGCATGGGGACAAGAGCACTCAGCATTCGGCCCTCAGCATTCAGCCAGAGTAGCAGCGAAACTTAGCCGCGAATGAACGCGAACAGCACGAATTGACTTTTGTTCCAGTGCGGTGCCTGGATGGGCCATCAGGTATTCCTCACTTCCGGTAGTCGTAAACTATCCTGTTCGTATTTTCCGTGAGCACAAGGGATAGATTAGACTTTCCTACATTTCTTGATCAGGAGATCGCATGGTTCGACGCGTTCATTTGTTTTATAGGTTTTTGCCAGCTTTTTTATTGCTGATGCCTGCCTTTGCGCAGGAGAGGCCGCTTCGTCCAGTCCACACCTTTTCCATCGTGGCATTTGATCCGGCCACCGGCGAGATGGGAGTGGCGGTGCAATCGCACTGGTTTGCCGTGGGCGGGGAAGTTCCGTGGGCGGAAGCCGGAGTGGGGGCTGTGGCGACGCAGTCATTCATCGATCCCAGCTACGGCCCGCTTGGGCTGAACCTGATGCGAGCGGGCAAGAGCGCGCCGGACGCGCTGCGCGGACTCTTAGTCGCCGACGAAGCGTGCAGCGTGCGCCAGGTGGCGATGGTCGATACCCAGGGCCGCGTGGCGACATTTACCGGCGCCAATGACATACAGCCCGCAGGCGGAATTGCCGGAGCGTCAAGCGGAAGCCCCGCGCCGATCCAGTGCGGCGGGCAGCCCGGCGGCGCGATGATGACCGGTAAGAACTATGCCGTGCAGGCCAATCTGATGATCAATGACCGGATATGGCCGGCCATGTCAAAGGCCTATGAGTCTACACAGGGCGATATGGCGGAGCGCATGCTTGCGGCGCTCGATGCCGCGCAAGCGGCGGGTGGCGACGTGCGGGGAAGGCAGTCAGCGGCCATTGTGATTGTGCCGGCCAAAGGTACAGGGAAGCCATGGCAGGATTACGTTTTTAATCTGCGCGTCGACGACAGCGCTGAACCCCTCAAAGAACTGCGCCGGCTGGTAACGCTACAACGGGCTTACAACCATATGAACGCCGGCGACAAAGCGGTTGAACTGCATGACAATGCTGGCGCTTTGCGCGAGTATGGCGCGGCCGAACAGCTCGTCCCGGACAATGCGGAGATGATCTACTGGCATGCCGTCGCGTTGGCCAACATGGGCCGCGTGGATGAAAGCCTGCCGCTATTCAAAAAAGTCTTTGCCATGGACCGCAATTGGCTCGATCTGACGCCGAGGCTCCCCAAGGCTGGTCTGCTGCCGGATGACAAGCAGTTGATTCAGAGGATCGTGGCGCAAGGAAAATAGGAATTCACCACGGAGGCGCGGAGAAGAAGACCGGGTGATCGGGAGATCGGAAACCAGCCAACGACGACGCGGCGGCACGGAGGCACGGTGCATCAGGCGCAGCGGAGCGACAATAGTAAGGTGCGGAATAAGGTACAGGCAAAAGAAAGAGCTTGAGCGGTTTGGAGCGAAGCGACAGAATAGAACGTGTTTACCTACAAAGGCGTTGACCACATTGCGCTGGTAACCCGGAAGCTTTCGGCGATGAAGAGCTTTTATACCGAGAGCCTGGGGCTGACCCTGGAGCACGAGGGCAAAGCCAAGGCCGGTTACAACGTGGTCTCGCTGCGCGCCGGGGAGTCTTTGATCGATCTGTTTGAGGCTTCGCCCACAAACCCCGCGCCGCCGGCCAATCTGAGCGAGGGCCACTTCTGTCTATCTGCCACTGGATCAAGTATTTACGATGTGATCGCGACGCTCAAGCGCAAAGGCCTTGATCCTACCCAGGCCGAGGTCAACAGCGGAGCCAAAGGCAAAGGTCTCTCGGTTTGGGTGCGCGATCCGGACGGAAACAAGGTGGAAATCAAGGTCGACTGAAAAGAAGATTGCCAAAATCGCCCGAAATTGCCAAAGATTGATGCGGCCCAATAGAGTGTGCAGAAGTTTGCAGCTTTGCGGCGTGGGCGCATTCTCCGGCACTCCGCGTACTCCTGATGAGGTTTTGATTTTTTCAATCGTCAATTTTGGCAACTTCGGCGATTCTGGCAATCTTCTTTAAATCTCGAACGTCCATGCACTTTTCACTCGGTACATGTCCTAATTCCATCTTGCGGATGTACTAAGTAAAAGCTTCTAATCACCTCAGCCCGAGTAAGTCATCAGGTCAACAGAAAAATTAAAAAAGATCAGTTGGCGAACCCTCCCTCCCCCGAGTCGCCGATGCTCTAGTTTTCTCCAGGAGAGTTTATGCAGATCGGTGTCTACGGTTGTGGATATCTGGGTACTGTAGTTGCTGCTTGCCTTGCCGATTTTGGCGTTCCCGTGACAGCGTACGGCAGTGATTCCGTCAATACCACCTTGCTGGCCAGCGGCATTTTGCCCTTTCACGAAAAGAATTTAAGTGACATTGTCCGCCGCGGCGTCCGTTCCGGCCGGCTCATGTATTCCACCCACCTTCAGTCGATGGTGCAGCGCGCGGAGATCATCTACCTGGCGGAAGACGCCAACCGCGATATGGAAGCGATCTCCATGGAGATTGCCAATTATTGCGATCACGGTCAGATTCTGGTTCTGGTGACCCCTGTACCGGTGGGCACGGCGCATCGGATTGAAGAGCGGTTGAAAGCGTCCGGCAGGCAAATCACGGTAGTGTCCCATCCGCTGTTCCTGTCCGAAGGTTGCGCCGTTGAAGATTTCAACTGGCCAGACCGGATTGTGCTGGGAACCAACTCCAATGCCGCCGTAACTTCGCTGAAGGCCCTGTATCGCCCGCTGGTCATGCGTGGCGTACCCGTGATTGTGACCACACATCAGACCGCGGAACTGGTGCGTGAAGCTTCAACCGCGTTTCTGGCGACCAAAGTTTCTTTCATCAATGAACTCTCAAACTTGTGCGAGCGCATCAACGCCGACGCCGTTGATCTGTCATTGGCGCTTGGCCTGGATAAGCGCATTGCGCCCCGGTGCCTGCAACCGGGCTCGCTGGGCGGCAGCTTTACGGAATCCGACATGGACTCGCTGGCCAACCTGGCTGCCGGATCCGGGGTGTCACTCAAAATCCTGAGCGCTGCGCGTGAGGTGAACCAGGAGTTCTGCGGACGAATCATGAAAAAGATTTCCGGCGCGCTGGAGACGCTGGATGGGAAACAAGTCGGCCTGCTGGGCCTGGCATTCAAGCCCAATACCAATTCCGTGGTCAGTTCCGGCTCTATCCGGCTGGCCCGCCGGCTGATGGAGAGCGGCGCACACGTAAAGGCATACGATCCTATCGCCATGCCGGACGCGCAACAGGAGTTGACCGGCAATGTGCGTTACTGTGACTCAGCTTACTCGGTGGCCGAAGGCGCGGATGCGCTGGTTCTCAGCACCGGCTGGCCGGAATTCCGCACGCTGGATTTTGACCGAATCCGCCGCATCATCCGCAACCCCGTGGTGGTGGATACCAAGAACCTGCTCGACGGCACTCGCATGAAGGCCCTGGGCTTTGAATATCTGGGCGTAGGCCGCGCATAAGCGTAGCAACCAAGCATTTCCCATCCCCTGCCGAAGCGGCGGGGGATTTTTATTTGGGTACGAAAAATCCTTCCAAGATTAAGATTTTTCTTCTCTTCGTCAGAACAATTCCAGAGTACAATGTCGCCACTCTTCCGGGAGAAATAATGAAAACTGCCTGGGCATTGCCCTTTTCCATCCTCTTTCTCTGCGCCACCTTGTCTGTAGCTCAGACCGGCGGTAAAGCCACCGCGTATCCGCCAAGCACATTGTCTGGGGGAATTAATCTGCGCTCCGTTGCGGGCGCCCCGTTCTCCGCCGACGTTGTGCAGCAATTCACACAAGTTATGGCTGACGGCACGCCCGTGGCAAGAGAAACTCACGGCAAGATGTTTCGCGACGCTGCAGGCCGGACCCGCTCTGAAACCGAGCTTGTGAGCGCGGTTGCCGGCGCAGAGACTCGGCACTACGTGACCATTCTTGATCCCGTCGAACAGCTCAATATTCGTCTCGATGTCCAGACCAAAACCGCAACCATCTTTCCCTTTCCCTCCAGCAGCGCGCCGGTGCCGCACGACGTTGAGATAAAACTTGCTAAAGCGCTTGCCGCCCGGAACGCCAACGGTGGCCGGCAGCAGGACATGGTTGCGGCACAGGACATAGGGCCTTCCACGATGCAGGGCTTTGCGGTCACGGGCAGGCGGCGCACGCTGCCCGCGGAAGCCAGACCGGCAGGGGGCGATAAGGCAAGAAACATCGTGATGGAAACATGGTTTTCGCCGGAATTGAAAATCGAGTTGCAGGCCAGAACTGAGGACCCCGCGCTGGGCGTGCGAGCCACGAAGCTCGTGAATATCGCCAACGGCGAACCTGATCCGGCGCTGTTCCAGATTCCCGCCGATTACACCATTCAAGACAATTCTTCGCGGAAATGAGTAAAGCAATCATGTCACGTATTCATACAAGTCGTGTTTTCATTGGCCGGTGTCTTGGCGCCATGGTCTTAACGCTGCTGATTTCGGCGGTAGGAGTCGCGCAGTCTCCGCCAACCATTACCAAGGCCTTCAGCACTGCGACCGTCGGTTTGAATTTGAGCACCACGCTCACCTTCACCATCACCAATCCAAATCCGGCGACCGATCTGACCGGGGTCGGCTTCAATGACAATTTGCCGAGCGGACTGATCATCGCCAACCCTGATAGCCTGACGGGCACGTGCGACCCTGGAGTGATTACGCCGTCGGTCAGCAACATCAATCTGGTTGGGGCCACCATTCTTGCCAATAGCAGCTGCACTTTTTCGGTCGATGTATTGGCCACCGCGACGGGAGCTCAGGTGAATACCACTGACGCCGTCACTTCAGTTGAGGGCGGCACAGGCGGGACAGCGACGGCGACTGTAACGGTAGTGACGCCTGATCTGACGATCGCACTGAGCCATACGGGAAATTTCCTGCGCCCGCAGAGCGGCGCCACTTACTCGATCACCGTGAGCAATGCCGGGACCGTGGATACAACTGCATTGATTACCGTCAATGATGCTTTGCCGGCCGGGCTTACAGCCACAGCGATTGACGGCCTGAACTGGAATTGCACTCTTTCACCTTTGCAGTGCACGCGCGGCGACGTGCTGTTCGCCGGAACAAGCTTTGAGCCGGTCACTGTGACCGTGAATGTGGCTGCCAATGCGGCGGCTTCTGTAACAAATACGGCCAGTGTTTCCGGCGGAGGCGAAACCAATACCGCCAACGATACGGCCAGCGACGCAACCCAGATTGATCCGGCGCTGGTGCTGGCGGCGCAGACCAGCAGCGCAACGGTCACAGCGGGAGGCACTGCATCGACAGTGCTGAATGTGACCGCCAACAGCAGCAGCCTGGGCGCCATCACATTTGCCTGCACCGGCTTGCCAGCCTCGGCCACTTGCAGCTTCAGCCCAACTTCTGTGGCGGCGACCTCGCAGGTCACGATGAGCATTGCCACGGCGGCCAAATCAACAACGTTTTTGCCGCCGGGTCCGGTAAGCAGGCCTCCTGTTTATTTGTTGTCCTTGCTTGGCATCGCGGGATTTGCCGTGACGCTGCTGGGGACGACGCGGCGCAAGAGGCTCAGAATCCGCCTGGCCGTGGGCTTCGCGTGCCTGGCACTGCTAGCCGTGGCCGGATGCAGCGCCAACATGAGCACGCCCACGCAGCACTCTCCCGGGACGCCCACCGGGACTTTCGCTGTGATCGTGACCGCAAACAGCGCCAACGGCGGCGCCACGGCAACCAGCACGGTGAATTTGACGGTGCAGTAGGAAGCAATTAGCAACGAGCAATTGGCTAAACAATATAAGCCAAAGTTCAGCCGCGAATTTTGCGAATGAACACGAATCAAAGTTAAAAATGATTCGCGTCTTTCGCGTTGATTCGCGGCTTATTATTTTGATCGGCCAAGATCTGCGCAATCTGCGGCGAAGAAGGTTACGCGGTGCGCGCCACCTCATACAAATATTCGACGTACGACATCACCGCGCCGTCAATCCCCTGGACTTTGGGATTGCTGGATTCAATGACGTAATACTCGTTTGGGGCGTGCGCACCGCTGCCGTGGCCCAGGCCGAAGTGTCCGGCGGGCAGGCGCAAGGGATCTCCGGTAAACACGTAGCCGGGCCACGAGCCGGCAAGCCTTGGCATGACGATGGGCTCAATGCCGTTGCGTTTGTAAACGGCGTGCTCGGCGCGGACCAGCGCCGCGTCAGCCGGAGTAGAGGTCGGATCGTAGCCTCCGGTCATATTAACCTCGATGTCGCCAAAGCCGTTCTTTGCCAGATGAGCCTTGAGCGCCGCCAGCGCTTCCGCCGCAGTCATGTCGGGTACCAGGCGCAGGTCCATTTTGGCTACAGCGCGATGAGGAAGGATCGTCTTTCCGCCAGGGCCGGTGTAGCCGCCTACCAGGCCTTCAATATTCACGGTCGGCCGCGACACCAGCAGCTCGAGCGACTCCTGAAAGCTCACGTCATGCACCCAGTGTTCCACGCCCATCTGTTTCTTGAGCGTCTTTTCGTCGAAGCGGCGGGCCGCTTCCGCGATCATGGCTTTTTCCTGCGCCGAAAGCGGCCGCGCCTTATCGGCAAAGCCGGGAATCGCGGGATCGTTGCCGTCGGCGGAGACCAGCGTATTCAGGGCCTTCACCAGATGCCACGCCGGCGAGTCCAGGCGCGCTTTGTTGCTGGAATGGATGTCAGCCCTGGGGCCGCGCCCCCATTTTTCACCGCTTGAGACCAGCTCCAGCTCCACCACGCCCTTCGCGCCAAGGAACGCCGTCACCTGTCCATCAGGGTCTTGCGCCGCAAACGGCATGAAGATTCCCATGGTGCGCTTGAGCGCCGCCAGAACTTCCGGCCTGCGCACCACCTGGGGGAAATGGGGCGAGCCAATCTCTTCTTCGCCTTCCGCCACCAGAACAAAGTTCACCGGCAGTTTGCGGCCAGCGCCGCGAATGGCGTGCAACGCCGCCAGGAATGTGGCTTCCGGTCCTTTCTGATTAACTGCGCCGCGGCCAACCATGACTTTGCCGAAGCCGGGCTTCTCCACCACCGCCGCATCCCACGGCGGAGACGACCATTCGGAGGGATCAACCTGCTTGACGTCATACATGAAGTAGAGGCCAAGAGTTTTGGGGGCGCCGGCGTCGAGCATGGCGAAGATGCCGGGCTGTCCATCGGTCGGGACCTTGGTGACCTGCTGGAAGCCGGCTTCGCGCAGCATCTGCATGGTCAGCTCGCAGCCTTCATTCATGCCGCGATTTTCGGCGGCAATGGACGGCTGCTTGATCCAGGTTTGCAGCCGCTGCACCGTCTCATTGTGGCGCTTGGCGATCTCAGCGCGAATAGCGGAGAGGTCATCATCGAAGAGAGCGGCGTCAAAGGCGGCGGGGCCAAGATCGGGAGAAAAGACGCTTCCCGCACGAGCCCAGCGGGGAAGAGCCATCGCTGCCGCACCCGCTGCGGCTCCTACAAGGAAATGGCGACGGTCGAGCGGGCTGGAAGTTGAACTTGCCTGGTCAGTGGCGGGCTGAGCGGCTTTGTTTTCGGAATCACGATTTTCAGAACCACTATTTTCAAAACCATGATTTTCAAGATCATTATCTTCAAAATCATTATTTACAGAACCATTTTCAAAATCGCTCGACATTCTCTCTTCTCCTCTTCGCGGTTTACTCTTTGCGGCTGGCGGCCGGTTGCTGGGCCGCGCCAAATCTTAAATTATCGGACCATCAGTGACGCGCGAAATCTGCGGAAAGAAATGCCCCGAAATAATGCACGAAAATCTGTCGCAAGTTGGCGGACGGACTAAGTGTGTTTTATCTTACTAAGGTGTTGACCCTATGGGATGAAATGGAGCATACTGTGGCTCCCCTGTGTTAGGAGTGCCGTAAAATGTCGCTGCTGACCGCCCTCTCTCTCCTTGATATCTCAGTTTTCGCGCTCGCCCTTTTTGTTTTTGCCTACTTTTTTAACCGCTTCAGCGGACGGGACGAAACCGTTGACCTGGCGCTGACCATGCGCGAAATCAACAACGCTGAGTCCACGCCACAACCTGCGAAACCGAAGACCTGGGCTGCCAACGCGGCCTAGGTCAGCTCTCCAACTTACCGGGTGGCTCGCGCGATCGTGAAATTGATCGGAAGCATTTGTGCCGGCTAAAACGATTTTACCGGCCTTTCCACCCGTTCAATGACCCGTTTCACGTACCGCGGCTTTTTGCCCTTGAGGACCCTGAACTTGCGGCCGCACGTGGGGCACGCCGGAACGAAGTAAAGTTCTTCATGCGGCGCCAGCATCAGGTGATTGCACTTGCACATCCACGCGACGTGATTGCCGAGCCCGCGTCCATAGGTCACATCGCCCTCTTTCCACTGGATCGGCACGTCCTCGTAAAACCTGGCCATTTGTGGGAAACCCTCCGAGATGAATTGTATGACAGCGGCTCAATTTATAATCGCCTTACCCTTATGAAGGCCTACGTCACAGTCATGCTGAAGACCACCGTCCTTGATCCACAGGGCAAGACCATTCACGGCGCGCTCAAAAAAATGGGCTATAAAGGCGTGGGCGCGGTCCGCCAGGGCAAGTTCTTTGAACTTGTCCTAGATGGCGGGCTGGACAAAAACGCCGCCAAAGATGAGGTGGAGCGGATCGCCAAAGAAGTGCTGACCAATCCGGTGATTGAGGAATTTTCTTACCGGATTGAGGAATGATTTCTTATAGGCTGAGGAATAACGGTTCGACCTCAGCGATCTTGCCAGCCGTCTTCCGGCAAGCGTAGGTGCATCCGGTCAGGACTGAGCGCGCATGTGAGTATCGGCGCCAAGGCCGCTGGGCAGAGTTTGAAGCAGCGAGCAAATCAAGATTAGTAGCGCATCAAGATTCGTAAAGAGCAGCAATCCCTTCCGTCCGCCCGCTGCGATTGTTCTAAAATAAAAATGCTGTGAAAAACAATGAACGTGCGCGTGAATCTCTTTGGTCGCGGCGCAGTGGCTTGCTGTCTTTGGTCGTGGCCTTGATTGTTTCAGCCCTGGGAGTTTTGCTGGACCGGGTCCTGCTTAAGGAAGGAGTGCCGAGACTAGGCACTCTCATCCTCAGCAACTCGGCAACCGGCTTGTTAGCCGGCGGACTCTTCTACCAGATGGTGCGGGGAGAAAAAGCGGCCCGAGACCTACTGGCTGCCCGAATGAAGACCATCGCGGAACTCAATCATCACATCCGGAACGCGCTGCAGGTCATAAAGTTTTGGGGCGCTCAACATCGTCCTGCGCTGGATGCGATGCAACTCCAACTCATCAATGATTCGGTGGACCGGATCGAGTGGGCGCTGCGGGAGGTGTTGCCCAGGTATCAAATTGATCTGGTGACTACAGCGGAGCCGGACCCGCAAGCCCAATCGGCAGGCCCTGCCGCCTGAGCCGGCTTAACGCATGCCGGAAAATCTGGCGTACTGATTTGCGTGCAATGCCGCCGGGTCAGCGTCCCAGGCAAGGGCAACCTGGTTGCGGCCATTCTCTTTTGCACGATAGAGCGCCGCATCGGCCAGCCGCAACATTTCCGCCGCGGTCACGGCATGTTCGCCCGAGTGATGCGCCGCTCCGATGCTTATGGTGACGGGCAGTTCCACTCCAGATGCGGAAATCGGTGCGGAGGAAACAATGGCGCGAAGCCGTTCGGCGCACGTCGCCAGAGTTTCAGCGTCGCAGTTGGAAACAATGGCGATGAATTCTTCGCCACCGTAGCGTCCCAGCCAATCGTAGGAGCGGAGACCCGCAGAAAGGCGTTTTGCAACCTGCTGCAGCACGGCATCGCCGGCCTGATGGCCGTGATTGTCATTGACTCTCTTGAAATGGTCGATGTCGATCATGAGCGCGCCCACAGAGTTCCCGCCGCGCCCGGCCCGCGAAATTTCGCGTTCCATAAAGTCAAGAATGGCGCCGCGATTCCAAAGTCCGGTAAGGCGGTCATGCGAGGCTTCAAAGCGCAGCTCTTCTTCCTTTTGCAACAGGTCTTTATGCAACTTCACAATGCGGCTGCCAACGCTTAATCGGGCTTTGAGCTCGCCGACATCGACGGGCTTGGTCAGATAATCGTCGGCGCCGGCATCCAGCCCTTCGATGAGGTCCTGCTTACCATCCTTTGACGTCAACAAGAGAATATAAGGATAACGTCCGGTTTTCCGTGCGCGCAGCTTGCGGCAGAGTTCCACACCACTGAATCCCGGCATCATCCAATCCAGGATGATCAGGCTGGGAGCTTCGTTTTCCTGGAGGGCCGTCCATGCCTGCTGGCCGTCCTCGACTGCGGTAACTTCAAAATTCCATTTGCTTAGCCATGACTGCAGCATGCGACGGGAGATGGGATCGTCGTCGGCCAGCAACACTGACTCAGGCTTCACCGCGCCTTGTCCGGACTGAGCCAATGTCTCTATCAGCTGCGCCATTTTCTACCTCTCGAGCTCGATCTTTGAGCGGCTGACGTCACCTGCAAAGCAGCATCAGCCATCTACTGCAAATATCGGCAAACGGGGCGGTCTTTCAAGCTTGATTTTGCTGCAACCTGACTTGGGGCCGGACCATCTAATGGCTTGACAGTAAGTCACTCACATATCATAATTACTATTGTATCTGTTATAGCTGATTGATATTAAAGCACTTATAAGCATGGAGGCGGTTGGTCATGGGTAAAATTATTGGAATTGATCTCGGCACCACAAACTCGGTGGTGGCCGTGATGGAAGGTGGGGAGCCAAAAGTTATCCCCAATGAAGAAGGCGGTCGCACGACCCCATCGGTGGTCGGATTCACCAAGTCAGGAGAGCGTCTCGTCGGACAGGTAGCCAAACGGCAGGCAATCACCAATCCGGAGAACACAGTTTATTCAATCAAGCGGTTTATGGGACGCCGCTTTGACGAAGTCAACGAAGAAATGAAGATGGTCCCTTACAAAGTGGTACGCCAGGGAGACCACGTTGCGGTTGTGGCCCAGGGGCACGAATATACTCCGCCACAGATTTCCGCGATGATCCTGCAGAAACTTAAGAAGGCGGCGGAAGACTATCTTGGCCAGTCAGTGACGGAAGCCGTGATCACGGTTCCGGCGTATTTTAATGACGCTCAGCGCCAGGCGACCAAAGACGCCGGCAAGATTGCCGGCCTGGACGTAAAGCGCATTGTGAATGAGCCCACAGCGGCGGCGCTGGCCTACGGCCTGGACAAGAAGAAGGACGAAACCATCGCGGTTTACGATTTCGGCGGCGGGACCTTCGATATTTCGATCCTCGAAGTCGGCGAAGGCGTGATTGAGGTAAAGTCCACCAACGGTGATACGCACCTGGGCGGCGACAACATTGACCAGCGCATCGTTGACTGGCTTGTGGAAGAATTCAAGAAAGATGAAGGCCTGGACCTTCGCGCCAAGGGCAATGAGATGGCGCTGCAACGTCTGCGGGACGCGGCGGAAAAAGCCAAGATCGAACTCTCCACCACCATGGAGAGCGAAATCAATCTGCCCTTCATTACTGCGGACGCCAGCGGCCCGAAGCACCTGGTGAAGAAGCTTACGCGCACCAAACTGGAGCAGATGGTGGATGACATCATTCAGCGCTCGATTGGGCCGTGCAAGCAGGCCCTGAAAGACGCGGGAATTGACGCCAGCAAGATCGACGAAGTGGTCCTGGTGGGCGGACAGACGCGCATGCCGCGGATCCAGTCGCTGGTGAAAGAGCTGTTCGGCAAAGAGCCGCACAAGGGTGTGAACCCGGATGAAGTAGTGGCGATTGGCGCCGCGGTCCAGGCGGGAGTGCTGGCAGGAGACGTGAAAGACCTGCTGCTGCTCGACGTGACGCCGCTGACGCTGGCCATTGAGACGCTGGGCGGCGTGGCCACGCCGATGATTCCGCGCAACACCACGATTCCGACCAAGAAAACGGAGACGTTCTCGACGGCGGCTGACAGCCAGCCCTCGGTTGAGATCCACGTGTTGCAAGGCGAACGGCCGCTGGCCAAGGACAACCGCACTCTGGGCAAGTTCCACCTGACCGGCCTACCGCCGGCCCCGCGTGGCGTGCCCCAGATTGAGGTGACGTTCGATATTGACGCCAACGGCATCCTCAACGTGACCGCGAAAGACAAGGCCACGAACAAGGAGCAGAAGATCACCATCACGTCTTCTTCCGGCTTGAGCAAGGAAGAGGTCGAGCGCATGGCGAAAGAGGCCGAGGCGCATTCGGCGGAAGACAAGGCCAAGCGCGAGGAGATCGAGGCCCGCAACCAGCTTGACGGCATGGTCTACCAGGTGGAAAAGACCCTGAAGGAGCATGGCGACAAGATCTCCGGCGACGAGAAGGGGCAGGTAGAATCGGCCCTGGCGGACGCCAAGAAGGCCCTGGAAGGCTCGGACGCGGCAGCCATGAATTCGGCCCGCGAGAAGCTGACCCAGGCCTCGCACAAGCTGGCTGAGGCCATGTACAAGGCGACACAGACGCCTCCGGCAGGCGGCCCCGGCTCTGGCGCTGGCCCGCAAGCGGGCGCTCCAGGCGATGGCGGAGGCCAGCAAGAGAAGAAAGATGAAGGCGTGATTGACGCAGAATACGTGGACGTGGAGGACAGAAAATAACAGGTTGTAATTGGTTAGCAGTAGCACGGGAAAGTGGTGAAGGCGGCCTTTGAGCCGCCTTCAAGCCCAATGAATGAGGGAAAAATAAAGAAGAAGAGGGAGCCCATTTTGAAAAAATATTTAGTCGTGAAAATGGCGGAAGGCTGGAGCCAGGTGGTCAACTGGATTGTGATGCCTGGGCTCTATACGCTGGAAGCAGCACAAGACTTCGTGGCCGGCGCCGTAGCCGACGAGCCGGGAGCGAGATTTATGATCCAGGAAGTGGGCGCGGCGTAAGCTCGCCGCAGATTTGCGCGGACGATCGCAGATCAGAACAAATCAGCCGCGAATGAACGCGAAATACGCGAATTTTTCTGTGGGAAAACGAACGAGCCCCAGGAGGGGCGGCACACCAAATCTGGAGAACAAATGAGATACATGAAACGTCGTGGCCTGCGGATGTTTGCCGTCGCGGCCCTTTTGCCCATGATGGCCCTGGCACAAGCCAAGCCGGCCCCGCAAGACAATGCTACCGTCCAGCAGGTCACGGCACGCGTGCGCGACTTCCTGGCCAACGTGCCTAAAAACGATCCCAAAGTCTTTCAGGATTTTTTTGCCGACGACGTGATCTACACTCGCGCAACAGGCTTGACCATTGCGAAGGGCGACATCCTCAGGAATATCGATGTCCGTGCAACGAACGAGCCGCAGATGACTTTCGAAGCTGACGACTTCACCGTACATCCCTATGGCGATATGGCGGTGGTCAACTTCCGCCTGATCGCGCACAACATCGATAATGGCAAGCCGATGGTGGTCTACTATCGCAATACAGGAACGTTCCTGAAACGCGATGGCAAGTGGCAGGCTGTGGCCTGGCAGGCGACCAAGGTACCGGACAGTAGCAAATAGCAACTGGCAATTAGCGGTTAGCAATCGTAATGGCGACGACCCAACAAAAAGATTATTACGGCCTGCTCGGCGTGAAAAAGACCGCCTCGTCGGAGGAGATCCGCAAGGCCTTCCGCAAGCTCGCCAGAAAATACCATCCTGACGTTAATCCCAATGACAAAAAGGCCGAGGAAAAGTTCAAAGAGATTTCTGAAGCCAATGACGTGCTGAGCGATCCCAAAAAGCGCAAGATCTACGATCAGCTCGGCTTTTACTCAGACAATATCGATCCCGCGGCGGCTGAAGCATACGCGCGCGGCGGTGGGTTTGGCGCCGGCGGTTTCGGCGCAGGGCCTTCCCCGGGCGGAGGGCGCGGCGCGCAGGGTTTCGACTTCAGCGGTTTTGATTTTTCTGACGCAGGCGGTGCGGGCGGACGGCAAGGCACCGGTGGCTTCCGCGATATTTTCTCCAGCATTTTTGGCGGACGCGGCGGCGCCGGTGTAGACACGGAGCCGGAGCACGGCTCCGATCTTGAATACCAGGTCAACGTCGGCTTCTGGGACGCGATCCGCGGCGCGGTGATGCGCTTGAATATCACACGCCTAGATACCTGCTCCAACTGCCATGGCAGCGGAGTGGTGGGAACGCCCACTACTTGCCCGCAGTGCAACGGCATCGGCCACATCACGCAATCTGGCGGCGGAATGAAGTTCAACGTAACCTGTCCGCGCTGTGGCGGCAGTGGCAAAATCCAGCCGCCCTGCCCGGTATGCCACGGCGAAGGCGTAGTGGAACGCACGGAGCCACTGGAGGTCCGGGTAAAGGCGGGCACGCGCGACGGGCAGCGGATACGCATCGCGGGCAAAGGCAATGCCGGAACGCTGGGCGGGCCGCCGGGTGATCTCTATGTCATCATCCGCGTAGGCGAGCATCCGGTGTTCCGTCGCGAGGGCGACGATATTTACGTCACGGTGCCCGTGGCGGCATGGGAATCCGCGCTGGGAGCAAAGATTGAGGTACCGACCATCGACGGCCGTTCGCAGTTGAAAATCCCGCCGGGAACGCAGAGCGGACAGAAGCTGCGCCTGCGCGAAAAGGGCGTGCCTTCAGCCACGCGCGAAGGCCGGCGCGGCGACGAGATTGTGGAGATCAAAGTCGCGGCCCCGGCCGAGCATGACATGCGCGCGCGCGAGCTGTGGCAGGAATTGCAAAAGCTGCATCCGGAAGACCCGCGGGCGGAGCTGTGGAGCAAGGTGTGATCCTGGAGACGGAGCGTCTGCGGCTGCGCGAGTTCACGCTCGATGATGCAGAGGCTCTGGAAGCCGTTCTCGGCGATCCGGTCGCGATGCAGTATTATCCGGCGCCTTTCGTTCGAGCCGAGATCGATGATTGGATCCGGCGCAACCGGGCGCGATACTTCGACCCCGGTTTTGGTTTATGCGCAATGTTGCTGAAGGATTCAGGTGAGCTGATCGGCGACTGCGGCTGTTTTCTCAGGGAGTTGGAGGGGAATGTCGAATTCGAGACGGCATGGCATGTGCGACGCGACCTGTGGGGCAGAGGATATGCTACGGAGGCGGCGCGACATTGCATCGAGTATGCTTTTTCGAGGTTAGGCGCGGAGCGAATCATCGCGCTCATACGCCCGCAGAATCTAAGCTCATGCCGGGTTGCGGAGAAGAGCGGTATGAGCTGCGAGCGGCTCATTTTCTGGCGCGGCTATGATCACTGTATTTATGCAAAGCACAAAGATAAACCATGACCGCTAAACGAAAATCCAAAGGCGCTTACATGATCTCCGCGGTGGCGGAGATGTACGGCATTCATCCGCAGACATTGCGCCTCTACGAGCGCGAAGGCCTGCTCAAGCCCTCGCGCACTGATGGCAACACGCGCCTTTACACCGAAGAAGACCTGCAGCGGCTGGAGTTCATTCTGAACCTGGCGCGCGATCTGGGTGTGAACATCGCAGGTATCGCGATTATTTTGCAGATGCGCGAGCGTATGGAAGACATGAACCGGCATATGCAGGAGTTTGTCCGGTTTGTACAGGAAGAGGTCGCCTTCCGCGCCAGCCATGCCCACGCCGATCCCAGCCAGGGCGCAATTGTCCCCATGCGCAAGCCCACCTTCAATGTGCCGGTACGGAACAAAAGAAAATAGCCGGCCCCTTTCAAGAAGCCAGCTATTTCGCTTGCAGGGACATAAAAATAGAACCGAGATCAGTCGTCGTGGAGATCGTGCCCATGGACCGAGACGATCGGCTTGCGCGCCGTGTCGGTTCCGGGCTCCTCTCCTGCTGTTTGATCCACGTCTACCGAAGCCGCTCCACGATGCGGCGCGGCCGTGGCCATCGCTCTCACCTTCTGCGGATAGATACGCATTCGCTGGCGTATGCGGCGCTCAACGTCAGCCCACTCTTCGCGGGCGCGTTCCACGCCCCGCCGAATGGTCATGGCGCTCTTCTTCTCAGCTTTGCGGAGATTGTCAATCAAACGCACCGTTACCTCCCCCTTTGGGCCCTCATTTGTGAATTAGGGTCATATGGTGGGATGCAAGCGGCGCAAAGTTGGAAACTGCTGGATTTTTCGTTTTTGTCGCTGCGCTCCAAACCGCTTGAGGAACCGCCCCAGCAAGAAGTCTTCCGCTCCTGCAACAGGCAGCTCAGCGCGTGACCGGCTTCGCCGCCGTAGTACTCGTAATACTTTGTCGCTTCGCTCCAAACCGCTTCAGCAGCTCTGGTGTGGCTGCGCTGTCAGCCCTGAAGCAGGCGGGTCGGCGCGCAAGGTCGACTTCCCACCCCAAACGCGCGAAAAACACGCGCGCGTCGGGGGCCCCGGCTTCGCTGCGTCCTTTAGTCGGTTTGGGCCGAACTCTGCTTGGCCAACCAATCAAGAAAGAGCTGCTCGATAGGTTTGTCCTTACTGCGCATGAGGTGGCGCATGGTGTGGCCGGTGGCCAGGTGGCAGAGTTCTTCGGCCATATTCTTGACGTGATCGCCCGCCCGCTCCAGCGCAGTGGCCATGGCGAGTACATGCAGGCTCTCCGGCCCTTTCATTCCTTCGGCGTTTTCGGTGTGGCGTACCACCAGCAGATTGCGGAGCCGGTCAATCTCCGCGTCAGTGCGAAGGACGTGGATGGCCTGCTCGATGTTGCGGCTTTCGAAGGCGCGGGCCATGGTGGCCAGCATATTTTCCAGGACACAGCCCATTTTGGTGAGCTGTTCCACGTCGTCCATATCAATCCGGTTGCGCACGATGGCGCAGCGTTCGGCAAAGCTTTCTACAAGGTCGCCAATGCGTTCCAGGTCGAGCATCAATTTCATGCAGGCCAGCAGCTCGCGGGCTTGCGGCGGAGTCACCTGCGTAATCACGGTCGCTACGCTTTCATCGATCTCGCGATCCAAGGTATCGAGCTGCTCTTCGCACCTGCGGACGGCCATCAACGCAAGATGTGAGCCGTTAATCAGCGCGTCGATGGCGTGGGACACCGAATCCTTGGCCAAGGCACAGGCCCGCATGGTCAACTCGACCAGATGCCCTTGCTCGGAAGAGGACTGAGGAAGGAGTACTGCGTGGGAATTCATGAACCGCCCCTCACTTCGCCCGCACGTCTTCAAAAAATTGAAAAACGGCAGGAATGGCTTTATCTACCTGAAGTTATAGAGGCGAATTGTGAAAAGAAGGTTAAAACGCAGTGAATCCTCTGCAAAACAGCGCTGGCCAGAGATCAGGAGGCCAACGATCAGCAGGCCAGCCGCCGCCGTGTTTCTGGACGGTCGCTCTGCGGCGACGGAGCATTGTCGAGAAAAACAACCAGGTTCCCGGCCAGATTTAAGGTCTGATCGGCGATCTGCTCCAGGCACCGCGAAGCGAAAATGAGATGAATATTCTGCTCGTCGTTTACCTGCGCCGCCTGGCTCGACGCCCCGCGGAAAACGTAATTTCGATATGCATCGATGACATCTGCCGCACCGGCAGCGTTGCGCGCCAGCACTGGATCAAGCCGCGCGAGTGACCGCAAGGTTTGCCGGCACAGGTGCGAAACGGCGATGGCAAGAGGTTGGAGGCGGGAGAAGTCTTCGTGCTCGCGATGCTCGCCCACATGGCTGACCTTGCGTACCAGGTTGGCGGCCAACCGACCCAGCCGCGCCAGGTCCTCGTTGACGTTGACCATCGATGTCACCTGCCGAATCTCTGAAGGCAGCAGGTCACCCCTCTCCAGGGCCGAAAAGACAGCGTGATCAATTGCGATTTCCAGGTCCTGAATGGCTACCGCGTTTTCCATGAGCCCGGCCACAATGTGGCCGTTGGAATCAAGCAGGGCGGTGATGGCTTGCTCAACCGCCTTATCCACTTTGAGACCCATGGTAACAAGAAGACTTGTGATTTTCTTTGCCGGATTTTGCGCCTGTACTGCCTGGATCGTCATTGAACACCCTGCTTGAAAGCGTTACTTGTTAGACGAAGCGTACCATCCACTGGTTAACGGAATATGAGCCAAAAATGAAAGTCCAGTGAAGTTTCTTTGAGCACAATGATGCTGAGTTGTAGATGGACGGACCACGGAGAAGGATTCACTTTTTTGGCGTTTCAAAACGATAGCCCGCGCCGCGCACGGTCTTCAAATACCGTGGATTTTCCGGATCAACTTCGATCTTGGCGCGCAGTTTTCTTACGTACACATCCACCGATCGCGGGCTGACAAAGGTGGTTTCACGCCAGACGGCGTCAAGAATCTGGTCGCGGGTAAAGACGCGTCCAGCGTGGCTGGCCAGGTAGTGCAGCAGGCGAAATTCCGTAGCCGTGGCGGCGATGGCGGAGCCGCGCACCATCAAGGCCATGGCCAGGGTATCAATCTCCAGGTCGCCTGCGCGAATCACGGACGGAGTCAACGTTGCTTCACAGCGCCGCAAAACCGCTTTGAGACGCGCTACGAGTTCGCGCGGGCTGAAAGGCTTGGTGATGTAATCGTCGGCCCCAATCTCCAGTCCTCGTATACGGTCAGCTTCGCCGGTCTTGGCGGTAAGAAAGACGATAGGCAGGCGTGACAGCGCTTGCCCGGATTGGCGTACCTGACGGCAGAGTTCCAGCCCATCCCCGCCGGGGAGCATGATGTCCAGCAGCATTAATGCGGGATGTTCCTTGTGCGCGTCCTGCATGACGGCATGCGTGGTGGAGTAACAGCGCACCGAGTAACCAGCGGCCTCAAGATTGTGGCGCACCAGCCGCGCGATGTCGGCGTCATCTTCGACGACAAAAATCTTCCGTTTATCCGCTGTACCCGCTTCGGCTGCGGGCTGCTCCGGCTTTGGCCCATCGGGACCCAGCAATGTTCTGTTGAACGCGCCCATAGGCATTCAGCTTACGGCGGCAATGTTAAGGGAGTATGAAAACCGCGAAGACTCAAATGTCAAGTTAGCCCGGCTTGAGAGTTGGCTGCTTAAGTCTCTAGAATGCTGACAACCCATGACGATTTCACTGCGGCCATTCCGCGCGGACGATCAGGAGTTCCTTTTCACGCTTTATGCCGGCACGCGCATCCACGAGATCGCCCCGTTTGGCTGGCCGGAAGCGCAACAGCAAGGTTTTTTGCGCATGCAGTTTGGGGCGCAACAACGCTGGTATGAGTCGGCGTATGCAGGGGCCGAGCACCAGATCATCGAACAGGATGGCTTTTCGATCGGCCGGCTCATGGTGCTGCGCCAACTGCCGGCGGTGGTGCTGGTTGACATTGCCTTGCTGCCCGAGCATCGTGGGCGCGGCATTGGTGGCGATCTGATCCGCCAGTTGATCCGGCAATGTGATCAGGAGAAGCTTCCGCTCCGGTTGCAGGTTCTGAAAGGCAATCCGGCTCTGCGGCTTTATGAGCGGCTGGGCTTCACCCGCACAGGCGAAGACCAAATGTATATTCAGATGGAACGGGCGTCGGGTTAGCACTGCCGGGTTAGCTACGCTGTTCGCTTCACTACTTCTGTTGGTCGCCTTGTGCGTCGACCGGAACGAACCTGACCCGCGGTTCGGGTGACGCTTGTCTTTGCCGGAGCAAGTTGGCCGGAGTGCAGGTGGTGGTGCCCGCCAGCACCGGAGCTTGTCCATCCTGGCGATGGAAATTATAGCTTCGAATGGCGTAGCAGCCGTAGTTTTGCCCTGGTTCAAGCTGAAGACGTCCAGCCGCGCGATGCAGTTGCTTCAGCTGCAAAGTTGGATTGCTCGGATGGATCTGAAACTGAGGGGGCGCACTCTGCTGCTGCGGGGCGGCCGTCGCGAATAGTAGAAAGATACTAAGAGGCCACATATTTCTGTCCTCCTGAGAGAGGATTATAGTCCACATCGACTGGCGAGTGGCAAATCGGGTAGAGGGCGCTGTCCCATTATGAGAACCTGAAAACAGCCGGCCGCTTATTTGCAACTTCCTATCTGCAGGCGTACGCTTATTGACGCACAGGCGCGGATGGCAGGAAGATTGAATGTTTTAGTCCAGTTCAACCAACTTAGTGATCGCCCGTAGCTCAGCGCCTGCAGTTCAGCGAAGAAGGATCGGCATGAAGAATATCTATGTAGGCAATCTGGATTTCAACGTTAGTGAAGATGAACTTCGGCAGGCTTTTGCAGCATACGGGCAGGTCGATAACGTGACTATCCTGAAAGACCGTGACACCGGGCAGCCCCGGGGCTTTGGCTTTGTGGAGATGTCCAACGATGAAGAAGCGGAAAAAGCCATTACCTCAATGAACGGCTACCAACTGGGATCGCGCGCGCTCAACGTGAATGAAGCCCGGCCCAAAACTGGAGGCGGTGGTGGCGGTGGCTTCGGCCGGGGCGGCGGTGGCGGATTTGGCCGTGGCGGAGGCGGCGGCGGTGGCCGTGGTGGCAATCGCGGCGGTGGTGGCGGCCGTGGCGGCAGCGGCGGAGGCTTCCGCAAATATTAGATTCTTAGCCGCGAATTTGCGTGATTGAACACGAATCAACATTTGATTCGCGTCTTTCGCGTTGATTCGCGGCTGATTTCGCTTTAGACGAATTCCACTTCCGGCTTGTGCGGAATAATGCCGGCGCGGTATCCCATCTCCAGCAGCCGCGTTACCGCTTCCTTGCCGTCGTCGCCGTAATCGAGCGTGCGTTCGTTCACGTACATTCCCACAAACCGGTCTGCCATTTGCGGATCAAGATCGCGGGCGAACTGCATGGCATAGGCGAGCGCGGGCTCGCGATGGTCCAGCGCATACTGGATGCTGCTGCGCAGAGCGCGTGTGACCGAGGCGATCAGCTCAGCGCCCAGCTCGCGGCGAATGGCGTTTCCGCCCAAAGGCAGCGGCAGGCCGGTCAGCTCATGCCACCACTTGCCCAGGTCCAGGATGCGGTGGAGACCGGAGCGCTCGTACGTAAGTTGGCCTTCATGAATAATTAATCCCGCTTCGAATTTGCCGGCGACAACTTGAGGAATGATCTGGTCAAACGGCACTACCGCCGTTTCAATTTTGGGCGCAAAAAGTTTTAGCGCCAGATACGCCGTGGTCATGGTGCCGGGCACGGCCACCTTCATGTGCTTGAGCTCTTCCAATCCGAACATGCGCGGCGCCACCACCATGGGGCCGTACTGCTCGCCCACACTGCCGCCACAGGGCATGAGCGCGTACTTGTCCTGGACGTAGGGATAAGCGTGGAAGGAGATGGCGCTCACATCGTAAAAGCCTTCCATAGCCTTGCGATTGAGAGTTTCGATGTCCATGAGCGTGTGCGTGAACTTCAGCCCCGGAACGCGGACTTTGTTCGTGGCCAGGCCGTAGAACATAAAGGCGTCGTCAGAATCAGGACTATGGGCAACGCTGATTTCGCGGACAGCGGTAGAAACAGACGAAGATGACATATTTAAAATCCTACAACACTCTTGACTTGAATGCGGGCCGCGGGCGAGTGTGCCTTGACCAAATTTTTATTATCTGGGAAAAGATGAGTAGCTTACGGCCTTAGTACGGCTACGCTTTCTCCAGCGGTTCTTGCTCCGGCTGGATTTCCAGCGCTGGAACCTGGGGCGTTACATGGGGACGGCGCAGGTGCCAGCGCAACCGCCACAACATGGCGCCCGCTGCCACCAGGATGGCCCCAATGGAAAGCGCTAATAAGACGTACAACACCTTCATCAGCATTTGCGGCTAGCATACCAGAGCTGCTCCGGACTGAGGCCGGAAAAAGCTCCTAGACGCCCACGGGGAAAGGCTTAGTACGAGGTTCAGGCGCCGTCTTGCTGCGCCGCTCAAATCGGCCCTGCAGCAGCGACATCAGTCCGGTGGACCAGTATCCCAGGACAAACAGCAGCAGGAACGGGATGGTCCAGTAATTACCGCTGCTGAAAGCGTAAATGCACATCATCACAAAGTAGCTGCCAACCAGCAGTTCCAGCCACGGCACCAGGCCGAGTCGCCGCCGGTATTTCTGCCCCATCACCTTGTCAGCTTTGGATTGCACTCGATATTTGGGCGTGCGCTTGAACGCCGATTTCACTCCCAGCAGCGCTTCAATCACCGCGCGCGTGTTTGTGAGCGTGAGCCCGATGCCCAGCGCCATGAGGAAGGGCAGGAAGAGGAAAGTTCGCGGCCAGCGTCGCGGAAAAAGTTCTTTTTGCGATACCAAGTAGAAGCTGGAGATGGAGAAGGTCGAAGCCAGAAAGAGCGGCAGATCGATCACCAGCATCTGAAACCATCCGCCAAACGAGCGGATAATCATGGCTGGCATAAGCAGCGTTGAAAGCACGATCATTAGCGGATAGCTCAGATTGGCGCTGAGGTGGTAAAACGCCTCCACCTTCACGCGGAACGGCGCTTTGCTCTTGAAGACCTTGGGCAGGATTTTTTTGCCGGTTTGAATGAGCCCCTTGGCCCAGCGCGCCTGCTGCGTCTTGAACGCCGTCATCTCAATCGGCAGCTCGGCAGGGCACTCCACGTCCTGCAGATATTTGAACTTCCATCCCGCAAGCTGCGCGCGATAGCTAAGGTCGGTGTCTTCGGTGAGCGTGTCATGCTCCCAGCCGCCGGCATCGGCGATGGCCTGGCGCCGCCACATGCCGGCCGTGCCGTTGAAGTTGAAGAAGACCTGGCTGCGCGAGCGTCCGCCGTGCTCCAGCACGAAATGGCCGTCGAGCAGAATGGCCTCGACTTCAGTCAGGAAAGAGTAATCGCGGTTGAGATGTGTCCAGCGCGTCTGCACCATGCCGATCTTTGGATCGCTGAAATGGTGCACCACACGCATCAGCCAGTCTTCCGGCGGAACAAAGTCAGCGTCAAAGATGGCGATCAGTTCGCCCTTTGCGGTTTCCAGGCCGTGTTGCAGCGCACCCGCCTTAAAGCCTTCACGATTTGTTCGGTGGATGTAAGTGATGGGATGGCCCAGCGCGGCGTAGCGTTCCACCACACCCTGTGCCACGGCGACGGTTTCGTCGGTAGAGTCGTCTAGCACCTGAATGTCGAGCTTGTCCTGGGGATAATCGAGCCTGCAGATAGACTCCACCAGACGGTCAATCACGTACTGCTCGTTATAAATCGGCAACTGGATGGTGATGCGCGGGAGGTCCTGGAATTGTCCCGGCGGCTCTGTGGTGCGGTTCTTGCGGTTGCGATAGTACATGTAAACCAGCGCATAGCGGTGCATGCCATAGCCGGCTAGAATAATCATCACGATGAAATACGGGATGAGCAGCGCCAGGTCAAAGCCGTTGGGCGTGTAGAGGCCTTTGAAGGTCTTATCCAGAAACTGGCTCTTGAAATAGTGGACCAGACCTTTTTGCGAATTGGCAAAGAGCCACAGCGCGAAACCGGCACAGACGTTCAATGACAGACTCCCACAGAACAACGTGTAAAAACCTAAATTGTAACATCTCAGGGTGAAGAAAGGGAGAATAACCTTTGAGAAAACAGACTATGTCGCAGATTGGCGCAAATCAACGTCTTGATCAGTTCAAAAACAACTGCCGGTACAGCGTATCCCGACGCGCCGGGCGGAAGCCGGCATCGCGGATCATGCGGCGCAGCTCTTCTTCCGTGGTGCAATTCGTAACGCCGGCGGAGCGCACGACGTTTTCTTCCAGCATCACTGAGCCCACGTCATTGCCGCCAAAGCGCAGGCCAAGCTGGCAGACTTTCAGGCCCTGCGTGACCCAGCTGGACTGCACATTCTCAAAATTTGAGAGATAAAGCCGCGCGATGGCGAGCACTTTCAGATATTCGACGGCGGTGGCTTCATCCCAGTGGCGTCCGCCCAAAGCCGTGTTTCCCGGCTGAAAGCTCCACGGAATAAACGCGGTAAAGCCGCCGGTCTCCTCCTGTAGATCGAAGACGCGCTGGAAGTGGTTGATGCGATGCTCAAACGTCTCGCCCACGCCAAACATCATGGTAGCGGTGGTGCGCATGCCCAGTTTGTGCGCCGTGCGGTGGACATTGAGCCAGTCATCGGTGAGGCACTTCAGGCGCGCAATCTTGTAGCGGACCTCGTCGTCCAGGATTTCGGCGCCACCGCCGGGGATGGAATCCAGGCCGGCATCGCGCAGCCGCTTGATGGTCTCTTCAATCGAAAGCCCGCTGACATCGGCGAAATGAATAATCTCTGAAGCGGAGAAGCAGTGCAGATGGATCTGCGGGAAGCGCTGCTTGATGCCCCGGAGCATCTCCTCGTACCATTCGATTTTCAGATCCGGATGCAGGCCGCCCTGCATCAGCACGCCCGTGCCGCCGAGTTCCACGGTCTCGCGGATCTTGTCATAGATCGTTTCCATGTCCAGAAGGTAGCCCTTGGCGCGGCCGGGACCTTTGACGGGTGCGTAGAAAGCGCAGAATGTGCAGTACTCGGTGCAAAAATTCGTGTAATTAATATTGCGATCGATGATGTAAGTCGCTACGCCCTCGGGATGGAGCTTGCGGCGCAGGGCGTCAGCTTCCATGCCCAGGCCGATCAGGTCGTCCGAGCGGAACAGGTCAAGGGCTTGTTGTTTGGTCAGGGACATGAACACCTCAATTTTAGCGGAAACTACGAAGTTAGGGAACTTTGTGGCTTCCGAGCGGCAACCGCCCTAGAATGACGCCTATGAATAAAAGATATGTGGTCCTGCTTGCCCTTCTGGCGTGCCTGACGGGGTGCGTTCCGGTGGATTCGCTCAACCCGCTGTACACAGACAAAGAGATTGTCTTCGACGAGTCTCTGCTGGGCGAATGGGTGGGCCCAGACGCCAACGAGACGGGCAGTATGAAATTTATAAAAGAGGGCAAGGACGCCTACCTGATTGTAATGACGGATGACGATGGCCCGAACGGAGAACAGAAGCGTACTTTCTATGACGCGCATCTGCTAAGCCTCTCCGGACAGAAATTTCTCGACGTGCAGCCTCAGGAGTGGCGTGCTGCTCAGGCTTCCTACACGCTCCGGGTTGGCGGTGCCAAGGGAGAGCAAAAAATTGAGCCCCCCTTGCTGAAGCTCGGGGAGGCGGCTTATATGGAGTTTGCCGCAGAAGCCAAGGGTTCGGACATGGTGGCGCACCTGCGGAACGCTCATCGGTTCTTCAAAGTCAAAGGCGATAGCAAAAAGTTGCGCCTCGAGTGGATCGATGACGACAAGTTGAAAGATGCTGTGCTCAAGGGAACGGTGCGAGTCGGCAATGCTTTGATCAGCACTGGACAATCAAAAGGCTCGCCGTCAGATTCGAAGAGCAAGGACATCGTCCTTACCGCGTCGACCGCCGATCTGCAGAAGTTCGTTATCGAACACATGAACGATGACAAGATCTTTACTGAGCATGCGGATATGCAGCGCCGTCCGTAAGAGTCTAAGCCGTTCGGGTGCGCGGGCCCTTGGCGTCGGGGATTACAGGCTTGCTTTCACGTTTGCGCTTCCATATCCAAATAAGAGCGGTCACGCCGGCGGCCGTCGCAACTGCAACCACTGTCCATAAAATCGGCTGATAGTACCCATGGAAGAAGCCGAAGATCTGCGTGCTGTATTTCGATCCCAGCCAGGCCAGCAGGAAATAGCGGATGGCGCGCGCCGTTCCCACGGCGATCAGGAAATCTCGTTTGGAATATTTCAGTGCGCCGGCGACCAATAGGAATGGTGAGAAGGGAACCGGCGGGGGCAGGAGCGCGGGCACGAACAGACTCCAGAAACCATATTTGTTGAAAATCTTATAGACCTTATCCGCCTTATTCTTGGGCAGCTTCTTCTCCAGGGCCGATTGACTGCTCCTGGCTCCAAGTGTGTAGGTCGCGTAACCGCCCAGCACGCCGCCGAGAGTCGCCATGGCGGCGTAATAGGGCCACCACTCCTTCTGGTGGGCAGAAAGGATCACTGTCATCGCGTCCATGCTGCCAGGCATGGGAATGACCGAGTTGTCGGCAAAACCCAGCAGGACCAGGCCGAGACCGCCCAGGCGCTCCAGCCACGCGCCTATCGCGACGTACAGAAGAGTTGGCACCACTGATTGGATGCGGATTCAGGGCAGAAGTCGATTGAGAGTTGTAAAGGCTGTAAAATCCGTTTAAAGCCGGGCTGCGAGCTTGGGTTGCTT